>JAABUY010001061.1_pt1 | contig 39713 bp, 59 predicted proteins | sample 5560271 | NCBI WGS metagenome assembly JAABUY01 (sample SAMN10711886, study PRJNA513374) | rock metagenome | isolation source: Antarctica rocks | place: Antarctica: Victoria Land, University Valley
GCGCTGCCTTGAGGCCGGCCATGCAGGACCTGCCGCAGGTCCGGTGCGCATGGCTCAGGAACCCGTTGTGAGCGCGCATGCAGAACTGTGCGTCTGGCATGCAGCAGGGCGCTCTACTCAAGCTGACCAGAGCACCATGCTATTTGCGCGGGAATGCCTTTGCAGAACAGGGTCAGATTATGGGTGAGCACAGCGCTCCCAGCGCGAGGTAGGCAGGCGCGCACCTGCGGCTGCCGCTGAACGCCTTGATCGAATGAAACTTGGAGCAGTTTGAACACCAGCGCTGCGGCATGCCGCGGCGCAGCACCGCAAGGCACTTGATGTGCGCAGCGCACAGGTGATACTTCCGGTTTCTAGCTGTGACGAGCGGCTCAGCGCAGCCCACCACGCCGCATGCGCGAGGGCGGTTGCATGGGCGCTCGCCGCTCACTGGTCCGTCGTACCACTCCTCGAACACGGGCAGCGCGTCGCGGCTGCGCGCCGCCATGCCACCTGCGTGCTAGCATGCAGTTGAGACAAAGCGCGCCACTGGCTGCATGCCCCTCAGTGTTCGTCTAGGCGCACAGCAGAAGCCCGGCGCGCTCAGGCAGCAGAGACTACAGCCCACATTTACTGCCCTCCAGAACTGGAGGAGGGCCAACAGCACCACATGGCAGCAGGATTGCTGGCCCACCTGCACGCGGGCCGAAGCCAGCAGCGCCGCCAGGCTCGGGAGCGCCGACTGCAGCGCTGGGGGCGTACGACGAGCCAGAAGTTGAGCCAGACGTGTCGGTCACATTGTCGGCCGCCGTGCGGCAGCGCGAGCGGCTCGCTGCTGCCGCGCTGCTGGTACTGCGCGCGCGCTCAGCGGGCGACCGCCCGGGCGCTGTTTCACGCTGCTCAGCAGAGCGCGCCAGCATATTGGCTGCATCGCCGATGGCGCGCACTCGCTGGAACACCCGAGTGTTGTCCTGGATGACCTGGCCATGTGCAGTCGTCTGCGCTGCCGCGCGCGCAGCTTCAGCTGCGAGCGCCACTGCTGGGAGCGCAGCGCTGCTGTGCTCGGCGGGGCCCGGCTCGGCTGCACCGGCCAGGCGCGCCCGTCGCTTGCGCATGTCGCTCTCGCGCGCTGCCATGATGCTGGCCATGCAGGACCTGCCGCAGGGTGCAAAGAGCTCAGAACAAAGCAGGCAGGGATTCACGTCATTGTCACAATGCCATACCATGCAACCCATTGCACAGTCCTTTTTTGCATTTGACTGGCTTCCAAGCATATGGTGCTACAACTTCAGTAGATCAGAACGTGCAATCCTCTCACTTCAGTGCTCCGACCCTCTTGGCATGTGCATGCGTGCGGACTCGTGCCTCTTTACTGCAACACTGATTGAGCTATCTGTAGCAGCTTGCTATACAGAGCGCATGACTTGTTGTTTGCCCAAACAGGTGCGTCAGTCTTGGAGGTGACCAGAGCGAAGGCGCGCACTTCAGGCTGCCAGAGAACGCCTCGAGTGCATGATATGTGTGGCACGTATTGCACCAGCGCCGCGGCACGCCGCCGCGCAGCACCGCGTGGCACTCAATGTGCGCAGCGCACAGGCGCGCCTCGAAGTGTCGCTTTGTGACCAGGTGCGCAGTGCAGCCCTCCACGCCGCACGCGTGGGGTCGCTTGCGTGCTACGTGCCACCCGGAGTGGCACTTGGCTGGCTTGGTCGGCCAGGCGACATGCAGAGGTGGGAGGCTGTCAGCTGCTCACCTGCTGGCTCAGGAAGACCGGATGTCCTGCAAACCAGTGGCACGCGGCTGCGCTGCAACATGCATTAGAAGGTGAGATGCCTGGAGCCATGCAGCCTGGTGTGCGACACATGAGGCTGTTTCTGTTGAGCTGCATGTGTGCGCTCACGCTTCTCAGGTTGCTGCTTGCATGCACCTTGCGCGGCGCTGGCACAGCAGGCCCGCACATGCAGCCCGCATGCGCTGGAAACATATCGCGCTGACACCCAGAAGCAGTTGCCGGACACATGACACACCCCCCTGGCAGCGTCTTCGCACTTGCGAACACAGATAGCACAATAAAAGGTTACACGCGCTATGCGGCGGCCGCAGTGCGGCCTTGCGGCCTAACTCGAGCTGTGCAACCAATCAGGCACTGCGGTGAGCGACGCCCTGCGCTAGGTCACTGTTCATCAACCTTTACGCACTGTGCGCAGCCGTTCAAGCACACGTTCAGAGTGGAAATGTAAGCATTGCCATTCATCATGAGCCTCGCGAGGGCCTTGCCGCGGTCGCCCTCCACGGCTTGGCAGAGCATGTTCATGGGCACGGGCTGGCTGAGCACCCCCGGGAAGACGACATCCACCAAATGCACGCCAGCCATGAACAGGATCCCGCCCTTGGCTCGCTGCTGCGGCAGGGGCGCCCACGCCAGGGAGCGCAGCACATGCATGCCCGACACCCGCACGCTGAGCAGCTTCAGCTCGCGGAGCGCCTCGGGCCAAGATCCCCGCATGAAGTACAGGTAGGTCTGAGCCGCGGCCTCCGCATTGCGCAGCGGGAGCAGGATGCTGAGGCTGGCGAGCCTGGTCAGGCTGGTCAGGTCCAGCGGCGGCGCCCGGCTGGCGTCCTTGCTGGACACGAGCCGCAGCGGCACGCCGGACAGCCGCCGCAACGAGCGGCCGTGCCGCGCGAGGAACCTGCGGTGGTCCGCGCCCTTCCACAGCCGAAAGTCCTTGTGGTTGAAGGCGGCCGCCTCCACGCAGCCTGCCCGCACGTCTGCGGCCAGCCACTTGCCCTGCTCCTTGCTCAGCGGCGCGCCCGAAAAGTCAAGCGCCAGGGGGAGCGGCTGCGCCAGCAGCACGCCGCGCACGCGGCGGCACACGCTCAGCAGGTCCACGGCGCTGCGCACTTCTGCCGCGGCGGGCTGAGCGGGGCGCTGCGCCCAGGCGCGGCCGACGATGCCGCGGATCAGGTCGTCGGAGAGCGAGTCAAAGCCGGCCTGCGCAGCACTGCCTTGTTATGGTGCCAACAAGGGCAGTGTGCGGCCCTGAACATGCAACAGGGCGCTGTCACTGGTCACTCGCGCAGTCTGCCTTGACATCAAGTGTGCGGCGCCCACGCCCTTTGCACACAGCTGCTGCCACACAGGACATACTTGCCAGCGGCAGACAGCGCAGAGATGCAAAAAAGCACGCGGCGGCAGCCATGTGAGTGTCAAACAACAGCGCTTGACAGCCCACCTGATCAGCGCCATGTCCGGCAGCTCTGCCAACTAGCATCACAGACAGCGCTGGTCGCCAGGCAAACGAGCCCTTGCGCCTTGGAGCCGCGCCAGTATGGCAGGCCTGGACCACCAGCAGGTTCTGGTCGCCTAAGCTTCAGCAGGACAACGATTGCCTCAGGCTGAGCTGGACAACGATTGCCTCAGCTGGCAGAGAGCAATAGTCGAGACACTTTTTCTGAGCAGCCCTTCAACCGCAGGGGTTTTTGGAATTCAAATCTACAGGGAGGACCGGGAGGACTTGCTGTGGACGAGACAGTTCTCGTGACGCCTGCGGCGCATCACCATGCACGCAGATGATCCTTTGTGTTTATCTTCAAGGGAAGATGTGACTTCTGATAAGTATTTAACAAGAATTATTGTGGTTGACACACAATGGTGCGGGTCCAGGACGGCTCACCGGGCGCGCGCGGCGCGGGACAAGGGGCGTGGCACCCAAAAGCATTCTCTCCATCACGGAGGCCTGCCATATCAGTCAGCAGGTTCTCCGGACATGTTGAGGACAATTGTCAAGCAGAGGCAAGCAGGCGCGGTCCCGGAGATAATCATGACGCTCACTCCTGCAGAACTTCAGCCAATGTGGACTTTACCCACTTGACACACGGTAGGGATACTGGCCACCCTGTAGGGCCTTGAACCTACCAAAGTCCTGGCTGCACATGTCTCCAGTCTGCATGCGTGTTCCACAACAGCGCGCACTGCAGCATAGTGCGCGCTGCAGGCCACGTTGCAAAGCTGATCCGTGCCAGAGTCTGTCAGGCAGACAAAGCGCAGGGTGGTGCACCCATTGATGCTGCACTTGCTGGACATGCACCCAGTCTGCATGTGCTTTCTACGTCAGTGCGCGCTGCAGGCCACGTTGCGAACTGATCTGTGGTAATACAGAGCGCAGGTCAATTGCTGCTTGCATGCACCTCAAGCGGCGTCGGCACAGCAGGCCCGCACGCCGGGCCTGCATGTGCTGGGATAATACCGCGCAGACGCCCAGCAGCCTGCTGGCAGGTGCCGGATACAAGAGGCCTCCCCCTGGCCGCGTCTTTGCTCTCTGCACACAGAGTCGAACACGGAATGGTTCCATGCGCTGTGCGGCCTCACTCAAGTTGTGCGCCAGCATACAGGCCCCGTGGCAAGCGACGGCCTGTGCCAGGTCACTGTTCGTCAGCCCTTGACACACTTTGTGCACCCGTTCAAGCACACATTCATAATGCAGGTGTAAACACTGCCATTGAGGATGAGCCGCGCAAGGGCGTTGGCGCACTCACCCTGCAGGACCTGGCTCAGCACGTCCAGGCTCATGCGCTCATTGAGCTCCCCCGGGTCAATGGCATCCACCACATGCACGCCATTCAAGTTCAGGGGCTCGCCCGGGGATTGCTGGTGTGGCAGGGGCGCCCACGCCAGGGAGTGCAGCACATGCCCTCCAATGAATCGCGCGCTGAGCAGCTTCACATCGCGGAGCGCCTCTGGCCAGGATCCCCGCATGAGCAGAACGTGCTCCTCAGCCGGAATGTGCTCATATCGCAGCGGGAGCAGGATGCTGAGGCTAATGAGCCTAGGAAGGCTGGTCAGGTCCAGCGGGGGCGCCCGGCTGGCGTCCCTGCTGGACACGAGCCGCAGCGGCACGCCGAACAGCCACTGCAGCGAGCGGCCGTGCCGCGCGAGGAACCTGCGGTGGTCCGCGCACCTCCACAGCCGGAAGTCCCTGTGGTGGAAGGCGGCGGCCTCCACGAAGCCTACCCGGATGTCTGCGGCCAGCCACTTGCCCTGGTCCTTGCTCAGCGGCGCGCCCGTAAAGTCGAGCGCCAGGGGGAGCGGCTGCGCTAGCAGCACGCCGCGCACGCGGCGGCACACGCTCAGCAGGTCCACGGCGCTGCGCACTTCTGCCGCGGCGGGCTGAGCGGGGCGCTGCGCCCAGGCGCGGCCGACGATGCCGTGGATCAGGGCGTCGGGGAGCGAGTTGAAGCAAACCTCTGCAGCAGTGCGTTGTTTTAGCGCCAGCGAGCGCGTTGTGCGCCCCTGAACGCGCAGCAACGCGCTGTCACCGGTTACGCGCGCAGTGTGCGTTGACGTCACGCGCGCACTGCACACGTCCTGTTCACACAGCTGCTGCCACGCATTGCAAACCTCGCCAGTGGCAGACAGCGGAGAGATATCAGAGAGCACGCGACGGCAGCCGCGCAACAATACAACAACAGCGCTGGACAGCCTACCTGAGCAGCGCCGTGCCCGGCAGCATTGCAGTCCGGCATCACAGACAGCGTTGGCTACCAGTGCAGCTGAGGCCTTGTGCCATAGAGTCGCGCAGCAAAAAGGCTCTGGACCACTACAAGTCGCCTAAGGCGACTCGCCTTAGCTTGTGCAGGTCAACGAAGCACTTCAGCAGGGGTTTTTTTTCTTGGATTCAAATTTAGAAAGCAGCGCGTTCCAGAGCCAATGCCGTAAGATCTGCCTTGCCTGAGTGCCCGATGTCCCTTGCTGTGTGGGTATGGGATGACTCCTTGCCTACGCGCTTGACACCTGTTGCCTGAGCAGCACTAGCTGGCTGAAACAGGCTTCTAACCTAACACGCAGGAGTGCGCCGAAAGGCGCGCGCACTCAGAGCCTTTCTATGGAATGAAGGGTCTTCGGACAGATGTCCAGACGCCCACCGCGCACCATCATGCATGCGGATGGTCCTTTGTGTTATTGGAAAAGGGAAAATGCGGCGGCTGCAAGTGGTTCTGCGGAAGTTCATGTGGTTGACATAAAAGCGGGGACAAGGGGCATGGCATCAAAGGCGTGCTCCCCAAACAGAAGCCTGCCTGTTGAATCCAGCAGGATCCACTGACATGCTGAGAACAAGTGTTGAGGCGAGCAGGCGGCCGACTCAAACAATTCCACAAGCTCACTCATGCAGACCTTGCAGCCAGCCTGGACATTCACCCATATGACTAGAAATGGCATACTGGGCCACCCGCAGGGCCATGAATCTATCAAACTACTTGCTGCACATGTCTCCAGTCTGCATGCTCCTTCCAAAGCTATACACACTGCAGGTCAGTGCGCGCTGCAGGCCACGTTGCAAGATGGGTCACGGCAGAATAAGCGCATGGTGGTGCACCCACTGAATCACTGGTGGACATGCATCCACTCTGCATGTGCTGTTCCGCGTAGTGCATGCAGCAGCCACATTGCATTTAAATGATCCATGGCAAGGCGGAGCGCAGGTGGTGCCCCCACCCATCACAGGCTGCACATGCACCATCTGCATGTCCGTCAGTGTTGCCTGCAGCTTAAGGTGTGGCATGGCCGAGCGCCATCAAAGATACGGCGCTCAGCTCAGAGGATCACGTCAAGCTATCTCGCTGACCGCCGCCTGTTCATACCAGTGGCGACTGTGATGCATTAAAGGACAATGCGCACTACATCATGCCGACCTGATCCAACCACCAGAGGGCATGCGCGTGGTCCTCCACGGCCGCACGCCACGCAGCGGAGCCCTCCGGCGGCCAGGGGCGCCAGGCCAGGAGCGACAGCTCACCCATGCGCGTGGGGTGCTCGCAAATCTCGAGTGCATACTGGCGGAAGCACTCCCGGATGAGCACATGCACACAGATATACACTTCTACACGACGTGCTTTGTGGCCCCAGCACCAGACAAACTGCAGCGGCGCGCCGCAGTCAGTCACCTGCATGTTTGCAGCGGCTCGGACTACAGAGCCGCGAGAGCTTGTGGGGGCATCCTTGCCATCCCCTGAGCCGTACACGCATGCGTGGGGGCTGCGAACAAGCGCATACATGGTCCTCCCGAGCCCAGGCATGGGGAGAAGGCTCCACCAGCCGTCCTTGAGCAAGCAGCGTGCAGAGATTGCGAGGACCTGCGGGTGCTGCCTTGACTGCGGCATGCTCCCGGGGCCGTCCTCCGGCAGAGCTGTGCCCGAAACATGCACAAGTTCCATTGGCGCCAGGCTCCTGTGACTGCTCGTCGCCGGGCAGGCCGCCCATGCCAGTTGGTCAAGCCACTTCACACCAGGCTCGCCCACGCCGACCAGCTCCAGCCGAAGCAGTCCTTGTGGCCAGGATGCCCTCGCAAACCACGCGCGCTGGCCCTGAGGTATGAGCCGCGGCGGCAGGTGGATGCCGAGGCTGGTGAGCCTGCTGAGGCTGGTCAGGTCCAGCGGAGGCGCCTGGCTGGAGTCCCTGCTGGACACGAGCCGCAGCGGCACGCCGGCCAGCTTTTGCAGCGAGCCGCCGTACCGCGCGAGGAACCTCCTGAGGTCCTTGCTGCTCCACAGCGGGGAGTCCTTGTGGTTGAAGGTGGCCGCCTCCACGTAACCTCCCGGGATGTCTGCGGCCAGCCACTTGCGCTGCGCTTTGCTCAGTGGCGCGCCCGAAAAGTCAAGCGCCAGGGGGAGCGGCTGCGCAAGCAGCACGTTGTGCACGCGGCGGCACAAGCTCAGCAGGTCCACGGCGCTGCGCACTTCAGCCATGGCAGGCTGTGCGGGGCGCTGTGCCCAGGCGCGGCCGACGATGCCGCGGATCAGGTCGTCAGAGAGCGAGTCAAACCCGGCCTGTGCAGCAAGGCATTCTGTAGTCTGCAATGCGAAGCAGCCGGCAGTGCACTGAAACACTATCAGGCACGCTGTGTGCCTCAATAAGGTTTTTTGCTGTGCTGCGCGCAGTGCTCTCCTTACGTCAGCTGCTCCATGGAGGAGTCCTCACATACAGCGCAAATGAGCTGCCTTGCACCTCCCCACTGGCAACCGCTGGTGTCCAAGCGCAACCACTATCGAGCATACAACAGCGCACTGAAGCCTACCTGAGCAGTGCGGTGCATGGCTGCTTCGAAGCGCGGCGTGGCAGGCAGCAGCGGCTACCAACGCAAGGCAGCCCCGGTGCCTCCAGGCTGCACAGGTTGAGTTGGTGGCTCTGACTACTTGTATATGCACTGGCCTTACAATGAGCCTATCCTGTACAGCAAGGCACATTCGATTGTCACGGCATCAGGCGAGGCCTTCGTGTCTTTACCTACTGAGCAGGGCTTTAGATGATCTCAAGACGCTCGTGTTCCTTGGTGCATCATGACTGAGAAAGTGGGGGCTGGTAATACCTCTTACAAGCCCACGCCGGCCTGTAGCCTGCAGCTGGTCCAGTGTGTAGGAAAATCTATGAAAGTGCCACTGCCACCAATTGCTGAAAGACCGCGGGTGTAGGAGACACCCAGCAGAGCTACAAAACTCGTCAGAAAAACCCCCAGGCGTTCCCACGTAACTGGGGCAGAAAAGCAGGGTCAGCAGTCCAACCGTTTGAAGGCCGTTCAAAAGCACACATTCCAGCTGCAACCGCGGCGTCCTGCTGGCAGGACGTGCGTGCAGCTTACCCAGGCAGCGCACGCATCACTCGTAAAGGGCTGGCGCACAGTTTGGGCGCCGGTGCTTGATCCACAGGTCTGTGTTGGCGCCGCTGGGCGCAGGATGGCCGACCAGGCTGTCTCCAGAGAAGCGCCATCGGTAGAGGGCAGCACTCCTCTCACCAAGGCGCGCGAGCGCCCCAGCTGTCTCCAGCTGACACTGTTGCTTCGCCTACTGCTGCACCACAGGTGTGCTGAAGCTGCTTGCTGCGAGGCGCAGGGCCCGCGCCACAGCTTTGTGACAGCAGAAACCCAGCGTGCGGCTGCAAGGGGCGGCGGCGCGCGATCTGAAGGTGCTGTGCTTGCTGCCTCCGGCACGCCGCGCCTGTGCTGTCTGTGCAGCCTGCTTCTGAGCACGGCAAAAAGCAACGTGCTTATGCTTGAAGCAGCAGTCTGCGCAACATGTGTGGACCCTTACACTCCTCTCACACACTCATCAGCATCACAGCTGGGCACGCTGCCAGTGTGGGTTTGCAGGGCACTGTGCCGCTTGGTGCCGATTCCAGTGCGGCGATCCTGGCGCAGGTGACGGGGCGGCCGGCGCGCGGCAGCGCACGCCGCTCGCGCAGCTGAAGAACCTGCGGCTGGGCGGGCCGCAGCCCGGCGGCGCCGGCGCGCAGCCCGCGGCAGCCAAGGCCGGCGGCGGTGACGCGAGCGGCCGCACGCGCGCGATGGAGCTGGGCGCCAAGACGTTCCAGGACTTCAAGGAGCGGCGGCAGCGCCACAGGCGCGCCACACGTGGTTGTTTTATCACGGGCACTTTGGGGTTGCGTCGCGGCATGTGTGCACAGGCTCCTTCAGCAAACTGCAAAGCAGCGGCGTGTGCCGCCGGCGCCCCTCTCACCTGTCAGAAACACGCTGCCGCACATAGTCTACGGGATGAAGATAGCAGCGTCTCCTGCCTCGTGACAAGCGCACCCAGGCACCCGAGCTGCCTGAGCTGGCTGCCTGATCGGCCACGGTTGTAGAGGCAGTGGTGCTTTCGCCAGTGGCCAGCCCTGTCTGATGCATGCCTGCTGTCGCACCCGTCCACCTGTCTCTCCCTGCCTTTCCACTGCCTCCCTGGCGTCGTGGGACCGGCAGGCACGCGGGCGGCCAGCCCGAGGCGGCCTTGCACGGCGGCGCGCCCTGCGCGGCCGGCCGGCCTCGCCCCAGCGCCTCCTCGCCGCCCAGCGTGACGTCGCGCGGGAACGCTCCAGGCGCAGAGGGCGCACTGCGCAGCGCGCGCACCGCCGCCGCCCCGGCCACGAACGCCCTCGCCCCGTGCGCGCCGGCCGGCCGGCTGTCGGCTTTGACAGCGACAGCGCCGCGCAATCGCGACAGCGCGGCCGGCAGCGCGGGGTCCTGCAGCGCGGGGTCGGGCGCGCGGCCGGGCGCCACGGGCGCCGCGCCCGCTGCAGCCGCGCGCAGCGGGCGCCTGCAGGGGCGCCGCTACGCCCGTGCTGGGGGTCGGCTGGGGCCTGGACGTGGGGCGGGTCGCCGCAGCGCTGCAGACCAGCGCCGGGCCAGCGGGCGGTGGGGGCCACGATGATGACGGCTCTGTCGCCGAGAGCCCCGCTGCGGCTGCGGCTGCGCCTGCCGAGGCGGTGTCTGCAGCAGCGGAGCCGCGCGATGGCCCCCGCTTGACACCCGGCCCGGCCGGCGCGCCCGCTGCTGCGCTCGGCCGGCCGGTGAGCAACCCGCTGTTCGAGGCAGCCAATATCGGCGCGGCCGGGGAGGCGGCCGCCAGCAGCGCCGCCACTGCCGCCAGCGACGCCGGCAGCGCCGCCTGCTGGACTGAGGGCGCCCGCCTGGGTACGGCAACGCATGCTGCCGACAGCGCCGCGGACGCGGGCCCCGCCTCAGCTGGGAGCCCGGACGGGCGTGGCGCAAGCGCGGCGGACATGCAGCCCGGCGCTGCTGGCACGGGCCGCGAGCGGGCGGGCGGCCTGAGCTTGGCTAGCGCGCGGTCCCCGCCGCAGCGTGCGCGGCCGCGCAGGGCGGCCCGGGAGGAGGAGGGTGCCGCAGCGGGCCGGGCGCCGTTCGCCATGCCGCACAGGGCGGCGCTGGGCGCAGGGTGGCAGGGCGGCGGCGGCGCGAGCGACCCGGCCGAGGCCTCGGCGGAGCGCGGCCCTGACCCGGCGCTCACGCCGCGCGCTGCGGCTGTCGGCGCGGACATGGATGCCGCCCCGCTCGCGCTGGCGTTCGAGAACCAGGCCATGCGCGAGGAGCGCGCCGAGCTGAAGGACGAGCTGCGCACCATCTCGGCGCGGGTGCGCCCGCGGGCCCTGGACGCCCAGGCGGCGCCCTGCCAAGCTTTTAGGTATTCAAACGTCGCCGCACAGCGCGCGCTCAGCGCACTCAGCCGGAGTAGAGGTCAGCCGGTGATGCATCTGCCTCTGTCCCTGCTTGCCTGGAGGGCTGTTGGTGCCCATTTTCCCATGCTCATTTATCCAAGCCCATTTTTTCAGTGCCGTGACAGCACGCCGTGCATGCGCCGGGCGCGGCGGCGCAGCTAGCGGTGCTGGAGGCACGCAGCCAGGGCTGGGCGCGCGCGCTGCCGCCCGCCGTCAAGGGCCGCTCGCGCTCCGCACCGCGCGGCGGCCTCGGCCGCCTGACGGCCGCCGCGGCCGCCGCCGCGCGCGCCGCCGCCGCCGCGCGCCGGCCCGCGCCCGTCTTGCAAATGCTGCCGGACCCCCACTCCAATCGCGCCGCCTCCGTCCATGCTCCCGAGGAGCCCGCAGAGCGGGCGGCGGCGGCGGGGCGGGCGCGGCTGCGCACCGCCCCGCGCGCGCCGCGCGCGCAGAGCACCGACTCGCGCGCCAGCGACGCGAGCTCGGCCGGGCGCTGGGCGGCAGCGGAGGCGGGCGCGCGTGGCGGCCGCGGCGCGTCCTCGGAGCGCGCGGGCAGGGCCGCGCAGCGCGACGCCGGCTCCGCCGCGGCCGCCGTGACGCCGGCCGGCCAGCGCCGGCATGAGCAGGCGCGCGCGCAAGCGGCTCCGCTGACCGTTTTGTGCAGCCATGCCGCTCTCCCCGCTCTCCACGGTCTATGCAGAGCTTGCGCATGTTGCCCACCTGCTCGTATGCAGGAGAGTGGAGCGCGCGGCACTGGCCAGGCGCGCTGCATGTCTGCACGCTGAGGCAGGCATGGCTGCAGGCGTGCATGGCTGGAGTGCGCTGCCGGGGCCTGACCAGGCACCGCCATCCAAGCTGTGAGACACAGTGAGATGCGGCATATACCACACACCATACTGCGTCACAGCTCCTGCCTGGGCGCAGGGGCCGCGCGGCTCGGTTGGGCGCAGCTGCAGCCGCGCCGCCAGCCCCGCGCCCGCCGACGCCCGGGTGCCCTTCGGCAACCCCGCGCAGGTGTGCACCCTCGCCGGCCGCCCCAGACTGCAGGCAGGGGCTGAGGCTAAACTGACTTGCATAGATGGGCACGCTGGCAATGATCGAGTACATGAGCTCAGCAGAGGGAGACTCAGGAGACGAGCAGAGTCTGCGGGCAGGGAGCCGGCGCGCAGCGTGCGCTGCATTCATGCGTACGCCCGGTTGACCCCTGCCCGGCGCGCGCGCGGCCGCGCAGCGCGGCTGGGGGGCCTTGGCGGGCCCCAGTCCAGGGGCTGGCCCGCCGCTGGCGCCGCGCGGCGCCGGCGCGCAGGACGGGCTGGCGAGCGCGCCCGTCAGCGCGCCGCGCCATGCCGCCGACAAGGAGAACGCCCGGTGCGGCGCTGGGCCCAGCTGCGTCTGCCGCGCCGCCGATGCAGCCGTCCTTGTCGGCGCGCGCGAAGTGGGGTCCGCATCGCATCGATAGGCCTGCTTGGCTGTAGTAGACACCAACAGACAGGTTTCTACCATCCTACCCTAGACCTGTCCGGACAGGCAAGCACTTCACCATGGGTATGTGAACAGCGCGTACACACGTACGTAGAGTCAGTGCGGATCACCCTTGATGCACAGTGCCGGCTCATGCAGGCCGGGCGCGCGGCTGGCGCGCGCGCGCGAGACGGCCGCCAAGCTCGGCATCTGCCTCGACTTCTCTGCCGGCCGGCCAGTGGCGGCTGCCAGCGCCCCGCAGGTGCTGAACAAGGGCTGTGTCTGATGTGGTTGTCTTTGCTAGTTTTTAGTACAGAGTGACATGCCACAGAGTGCGCTGTGAGCGAGGTGTTTGCGCCTCTTCCTGGCCTGGGTCGCCCTGACAGGCATGTCAGGTCCCTCACGCGCAGCACCCTGTGCCTGCCAACACTTGCTGCTATCGCCTGCTGTGTCGGCTGTGCCCCTGGTGCTGCCCGCTCCTGTCAGCCATGCCGCAGAGCCAGGCCTGACAGGACGTTGTTGCGATGTCGCGCCAGCCCGGCGAGCCCGCGGCGGTCGCATGCAGCACCTGGCCCGGCGCATCAGCGGCGCGCCGCTGGCAGCGATGACGGACGCGCTTGCAAGCGCGCACGCGGCTGGTTCCTGTTAGTGTGCAAGAGGTCGTGTGCCATGCGTTTGCCACTGTGCGCTGGAGCGATGTGTGTGGTAAGACAGGCTTGTTCAGGTAGAACAGAAAACGCTGGCGAAGCAGAACAGAGAGCGCTGGCTAAGTAGAACAGAGAGCGCTGGAATGTCACAGGGCTGGGGCTGCGAGGTGGCCTGGTGCAGCATGCATGCCGCACACCCCTCTGGTGAGCAGACCGGACCAGCGTATGCGCACATTGCTAGGAGGATTGCACACCTGCTAGACATCAGAGTATGCATGTATGGCGTAGATAGGTAGGTAGTCAGGCGGCCAGTATTCTGTCGCCATCAAACAGCGCGCATGCTTTACAACCATGCGGCGTGTGCCACACAATACGCCAGGGCAAGTTCTTCAGCACTAGTATCTCGCCAAAACACATATCACAGAACATTCTTGGCAAGAACTTCTTGCATTCCGTAATGTACAGGTAGGTGCTTGCAGCCGTCGCTGTCAGCATAGGGCGCTGCAGCAAGGCGTACATGCTGCCAGGCCTATGCACAAGCGCGGCATGCGCTCATGCTGATCAGTGAGCGAACCTGTGCCTCTAGCGCACAGACGCCACTGAACCACGTCAGCCCCAGTGACCGTGCAATTCACAAAACAAACTTTGTGCCAAGCACCGTCAGGAAAGTCGGACATGCCTTGCATGCAAAACCATAGCATAGAATTCAAGCTGGTACAGTTCCACGACGGCGACTGCTCCACAGGCAAGAGGCAGCTCCGCGACACGTCCTAGCACAAAACCAGCACCACTGGTCTTCTTTTGCGAGGTCGTAGAAGCTCGCTTTGGCTGTGCTGTGCCGCATACCTTCTTTTCAAAAGCCACACGCCCATCTGTACCGAGGCATTCCTGAAAAGGTCGTGGAGCCACACAGGAGCCGCATGGTCTGCAGATGCAGGCACGGTCAAGCTCTGCCGGGCAGTGCCTTTGCAGCGCAGGCCTGTCACTGTCGCCTGCCCCCTCTCAAGTGGCCGCCGTCACAAAGCGCCACAAGCGCCAAGGGGCATATGGATCACCCCGGGCGCATCAAGCTGCAGCATCCAGCCACACAACTTCACACGACATAAGCCTGCATGCAGAGCCTCTGCCTCAGAAAGATGGGCAGCCCCTCAACACGGGGCGCCTATGCAGGCACGCCTGTCGGGCGCGCGCTTGCAGGCGCGTCTGCATGCGCCCTTGTGGCCCGCGCGCCAGGCCGCCTTGTGGCACGCCTCCGAGCAGAAGCGCGCAATGTCGCAGCCGGAGCACCGCTGCAGCCGCAGGCCCGCCTCCGTCGCACCTGACAGGTTGCAGCACCTGCGCGCGTGATGCGCAGTGACGACTCCGGGCAAGTGCGGCAGCAGGCGCATTTGCCAGCATCGGTGTGCCTGCAGGCGGCGCGGGCTGCGCGCACCCCGACCACCAGCAGCCCACGGGGCGCAGCGCGGGCGTCTGCAGGCGCAGGTCCTCCAGGCTGACCAGCGGCAGCGCGTCTGCGGGGATGCGCGGCGCGACCTCAGCATCAAAGGCCGCGAAGGCGGCGGCCATGATGGCCAGACCGCCCTCGAATGGTCTGCTGCCAGGCTCTTGCGGCGGCGCGCCGTCAACCAGCAGCAGGCAATCCTGCCGCGCCGCCCGTGCAGGGTCAGCGGGTCAGCCGCGGCCTGCAGGCGCTGTGAGCATGGGCGGCGCAGAGAGCGCGCGCACCTTGGGCACGTGCCGGTTGACGGCCTGCAGCAAAGAGTGCATGCAGCACGCTGCTGCGTATGCCTTGCCCTCGCGCTGAGGCTCCCCGCATGCGCTCACCCAGTGCTGCGCCAGGCGCGCGGCAGCGCCCAGCACGCCGGCGCGCGCGAGTGCCAAGCCCAGGGCGCGCGACGCTTCGGACATCTTCGCGGCGACGTACACACCAACAATGGCACGCTTCTCCGCTCCCATGGCCCACTGATCCCAGGATCGCACGCCCGGACGGGGGGCATCTGCGAGGTTGTGCCGGGTCAACATCCGCACAGCATGCACAGTGGGAAGGCCTGCAAGTCAGGCATGTCCACCGCCCCGCAGGACCTCGGCGTAGGAAGCCCGCTGGCTTAAGCCCGCATGCCTCACAGGCCCAGCTGAGGAGTGCATGTCATGTGCGCAGAAGTGCTCAAACATGCGCCCCACGCACTGTGTGCAGGATGAAGCATGAGGCTGCTGCGGAAGCGTCACACAGCCCTGCCGGACACTGGACAGTTCACGCTCCTGGCACGAGCAGCAGGGAAGCGCGCACAGATGTCGCCCAGCTTGCGCAGCGCCGCAACAACGAAGGGCGCCAGGCCCGGGCACGCCAGCGCGACCGCCCGGTACTCCGCGGGCCCATCCAACAGACGGCAGATGATGTCCTGCCCACATGCTGGGTCAGTCTGCCACGCTCTGTCTGCTGTCGCACCGCATCACACCTGTGTGAGTCCCCCACTATCCCCAGCTTACAAGTGCAGCTGCTGAGGCCAAGCCGCAGCCATGACGGACACATTTTGGCGGGGGTACCCCGGCATGGATGCGCGCTGGCGAGACTTGCCCTGTTGCAGACGCTGCTGCCGCGCCACTGTGCCAGGGCGCATGGCGCGCAGCGCATGAGCCTCGCCCGGCTGGACAGCGTGAGGGCTGCGAGCGCACGATGCTGGCCGAAAGGGAGTTCAACGCTCCGTCGTCGGGGTCGCGAACGCGCTGGGCCTGCGCGGCGTCCAGCGCGCGCACGCGCTCGGGCGGCAGCAGCAGCAGGGGCAGCAGCTGCGCCACCGCGAGCGGCAGCAGCGCCGCTGGCAGCATGCGCCCGGTCGCTGGCGTGAACAGCCTCGGACACAGTAGGGCGGGGACCGAGTTCGTGAGCGCGTCCTGGCGCGCCCCATGCAGCAGGTGGGCGCAGGCATGTTAACAAAACTTCGCTCACATGCCTTGCGCATGAGATGTATTACACAAGGAAGGCGTGCATCCCCCGGCCGCACCGCCGGCAGGGTGGGGCTGCACGGGCTGCTGCGGCTCACCGAGAGCCCGACGCGCAGGGCGGCGCGCTGCACATGCGCCGCCGCGAGCAGCTTGGCCAGCGTGGCCAGCAGCGCCTTCGCGGCCGGCAGCAGGCTTTCGCAGGGGCCCACCGCCAGCAGCACTTCCGCCGCGTGCGCGACCGCCTGCGCGCTGGGGGTGCGTCGAGGGTCGAGGGTTGTGCAAGCAGACCTGCCACACCCTCACCCACCCCGTGCCAAAGGACCCGCTCCAGGCGACAGCGAGGTCGCAACGCCTGCACAGCCATCAAGAGCCCAAATGCTCGGCGCCAGGTCTAAGCGCGCCTGGAATACAGCGTTGCCGACGCCGCGCCGCACCGCATTGCTCAGAGTCTCTGGCGCGCGCCTGAGTGCGGCTTCCATGGCTGACAGGGCCAGCCTGAGCAGGCCCTCGCGTCGCTCGACATCCTTGCTCCCCGCCTCGGCCTGTACAAGCGAGAGACTGAGAATCAATGCCGCAAGAGTACGTCATGATGGGTCCGTAATCCAGCTACCTAGGACAGCAGGGAGATTCGTCTCCGTGCACGCGCCTGGCATGGAGCGCTGCATGCAAGTGAGCCTCATACACGCCTTGCAGCCATGTCACTAGCGGCAGCGCACGCCTCCGAACACGCACGCAGTGCTATGGGGCGGCGACTGAGGTCGCACCAGCATCCGCCAGGGTGGGCAGCAGCAGGCAATCATGCCGCAGGTGTGCTGCAGACGCTCACGCGTGCTCGGTGATGTGTCAACACTCGCGCTGGCCTCGTGGGCGTTCTGCACCAGGAGCTGCAATGAGATATGCCACTGCCAATTAAGTTTTGTGCACAGGCTGCAAGCGCAACTGCGAAAAACCTGCGTCATTCACACTGGGTTCTCGTCTAGGCATCAGTGAGGCACTTGGATAGTGCCTTACTGGCTTAGAAGGTGCCTCACTGACTTAGACAGTGCCTCACTGACAGTCGGTGCATGTCAGTAGACATGCACCGACCCTGATGGCACTGTACAACGCACCAACCCTCATGGCTGCTAGCCAGGCCGTGCACACAGGCATTGAGGCGCACGACTGCAGCAGTAAGCAGTCTAAGGCACAGGGCGCAGCGACGCTTGCGCTGACTGATCAGAGCATGCAGCGGCCGCAGGCCAGCGGTGCAGCGCGAGCTGGCGACCAGCACAGTGCGACTGGCTAGGCCGTTGTTCCCGCTTCTGCACTGCCTGAGGGAGGTGCGCGCGCGTAAGCACACCCCCTCTGCGACGCGCTGCGTTGCCCATAGCAGCATGGTGTACAGGCAGCGCATGCAGCGAATGCGCTCCCTCTGCGGCATGCGCTCGCACAGCTCCTTGACGCTCAGCAGCCTGCTCAGCACGCTGCCGCAGGTGCATGCCTCGGCCGCGCACCACTGCGGGCCTGCAGCCAGCGACCTGGTCAGCGGTTTGCCGCACATGGCGGCTATGCTGCAACTGCATCTCGCCCGTTCAACGTGCATGATTACCTCCTGGGCAAAAGAGCTGGCGCGGTCGTGCCCGCGTGCCAAAGACGCGGTGAGCTGCGGAACTGTGGGCACTTCAACCAGCAGCAGCTAGCCGCACGAATGGCATGTCGACCCATGTGGCATGCAAGAATCAAGCAGCCAGCGCCCTGGCAGGGCCGCATTCGGCCTGCACAGGAAGCCCGCGCACGAGCGCCACATCGCAGGCGATGATGCAGCCCAGCAAGCATCACATGCTGTGCAAGTGGTGCGATGCGCACCACCCGTCCATGTCTGCAGGCAGCGCAGCATCAGCGGCACCGCGCGGTCTGCCAGCAGCGCCTGCAGCCGCTGCTCTGTCTGCAGGTCGACCGCGCCCGGGCCGTCCTCGCGCAATGCGCTGTATGCTGGAATTGCGCTCTCTATGCAGTGAAGGGCATTCAACCACGCGTAGCAGGACGCATCGGGGACGCCTGCAGGGGCGCGACCAGGCTCGGTTCCAGCGCACACGCGCGCGTGCGCCTTGGTCCGGCCGAGGCAGGGGCCGCACTGTGTGTCAGCTGCGCCGCGTTTGCGCTGCAAACCTCGGGCAACGCCTGCTCCATGATGCTGATCAGAAGGTCACCCCCGGCGGCGCTGCAGAAGCCCTTCAGGTATGCGGCATGTAGTCCCTTGTCGGCCAGGCGCTGCCTACTGTACAGCTGCGCTACGCCAAATAGGTGCTGCCGCAGCGCGGAGTGAGGTCAGCCAGGGGCCGGCTGCAAGGGCTACAGGGGCTGCGGCGCGTGGCAGTGCGCACCCGGGCGGAGAAGATAAGGAGGTGGCTCGAGCGCGCTGCAGGGTCTGGCCCCCCCCATGATGACACGCGATACGGCAGGGCTGCTGGAGCGCTGAAGAGCCAGATGAGCACCGCGGAGAGGCCGGAATAGTACTGTGTCAGGACAGTAGACGTGGCGGCCTTGCCCCATGCGTCGCTCTCCTCAGCCTCACACCAGAGGCGAACCACCTGCGTGCTGTGCAGCCTGGTGAAGAGCAGCTTGTGCAGCATGGCCTGCCGTCAAGGTGTGCAGGCCAGAGCCTCACCTCTTGCAAACCGCTCACACAGCTGTGGAACATGTTATGCAGCAAGGCGGTACTTACAGTGTCTGGGCTGCTCGCGGCCAGCACGGCCCACGATGTGGCCACGCCGGCAGCGACGCCATACACGTCGTATGCGGCATACCTGGACGCGGCAGGGCACGCTGCGTGAGCTGGGGATTGGAGTGCGGCCAACTCTGGCAGCTCAGGCACGTGCAGGCGCACGAGCTGCAGATGAGGGTGCCTGTGCTCGTGCAAGCTCACCTCTTGGCAGCTTCGCGGACGGCCGCCCTGCGGCCAGGTCCCTCTGCCACTTGAAAGGGACAGGTCAGCCTGCCTTGCACAGTGCGCCAGCACACAGTGTTATTGAGTGTACACTTTGATTAAAGCACAAAGAGGCAGCGGCACGCAGGCCGGGGCTCGCATCCAACACAGCATCTGCAGCGCGGTACCAAGTCGCTCAACCACGGCGCCATCTGCATCCCCGTTTGCCGCAGGCGCAGCCAAAACGTCTCGCCATACAGTGCGCATGATGATACTTGCTAGCGTGGCCGCCACAGCAATCGTGTCGCTGTAGACAAGCCGGGCTTCGTGCAGCGTCAGGTCGGTCTCCAGGTAATCGGCCGGCAACAGGTCCGGGATTATCAGGGACGACAGCAGAGCTGCTGCTCTGGGCTTCTGCAGGTTGGCCTTGCGCAGGGGGCTAGTGGCAGCGGCTGCCAGCTCTGGAGCCCCAGCATTGAGTGCCCTGACCCGCGCAGCGGCCCTGGCCGGCAGGCCTGCTAGCGCGCTCATTGTCACATAGCACAGCTCGTTTTGAGCTGCGCCGAGATAGATGGCTCAGCTAGGCTGAACCTTTGTAAGCAAATCATGTAGTCTCATGCATTTACAGTCAACATTAACTGCATCTCATGAAGAAGGAAAGGCGACAACCATGCAGGTCTGTCTGCCACATTGTATACCTTCACCATATGCGGTGAGGCAAACAGGTGCGCATACCTGGCCCTCACACTCTGCAGCGCACTGCATTCGAGCAGCACATGCCGCTCGCTCCCAGGGCGCCAAGGAGCCGAGCCTCGCCAGCACTCATTCAAGCACAGCGTGGTGAGGGCTAGTATGCAGCATAGTGCAGCATGCAGCCCTCTTGGTGAGCAGGCCAGTCTGCGATCAGCATGTGTGCACATTGCTAGGTGTGTTGCTCACGTGCTAGACACCAAAGTATGATGGCACCATGCGGGTGCATGCATGGCATAGATAGTGCAGGAAGGTGGTCAGGCGGCCAGTATTCTGTCGTCATCAAGGAGCGTGCGTGCTTTGCAACCATGCGGCGTGTGTCTTACAGCACGCCAGGGCAAGTTTTGCAGGACTGACATCCCGCCTACACGCATTTTAAGACAGTCCTTGCCTCCATGATACACAGGTCGGCCGATGCCTGCAGCCGATGCTGTCAGCACAGGGCGCTGCAGCAAGGCGTACACGCAGCCAAGCCTGTGCATGAGCGCTGCATGCGCACATGCTAGTCAGAGAGCGTCCTATGCCTGTCGAGCGCAGCCAACATTGACTCACGTCACCCCCAATGACCGTGCAGCAGCTCCCTTGAAAACAAACTCTGTTTCAAGCACCGTCAGGAATGTCGGACCTACACACTACAACAAACGCATTACAGCAAACTCGCAGCAGACAATGCAGCCTGATCAGGTTCCACGACGGTGACCGCTGCACAGGCGAGAGACAGCTCCGCTGCATGTCCTAGCACAAAATCAGCACCACTGGTTTCCTCTGCGACTTCATGAAAGCTCACTCTGGGCTGTGCTGTGCCGCAATGTGTACCTTCTGTTCAAAAGCCACATGCAGCCGCCTATCTGAACAGGTCATGGAGCCACACATGAGCCGCATAGTCTGCACTGCAGGCACGGTCAAGCTCTGCAGGGCAGTGTCTATGCAGCGCAGGCCTGTCACTGTCGCCTGCCCCCTTTAGGTGGCCGCCACACACTGACCGCCACAAGCGACAAGGGGCATATGGATCACCCGGGGCGCATCAAGCTGCAGCATCCAGCCACATAACTTTCACACATCACATAAGCCTGCATGCAGAGCCTCTGGCTCAAAAAGATGGCAGCCCCTCAACACGGGGCGTCCGTGCCGGCACGCCTGTCGAGCGCGCGCTTGCAGGCGCCCTTGTGGCCCGCGCGCCAGGCTGCCTTGTGGCACGCCTCTGAGCAGAAGCGCGCAATGTCGCAGCCGGAGCACCGCTGCAGCCGCAGGCCCGCCTCCGTCGCACCGGACAGGTTGCAGCACCTGCGCGCGTGATGCGCAGTGACGACTCTGGGCGAGTGCGGCAGCAGGCGCATCTGCCAGCATCGGTGTGCCTGCAGGCGGCGCGGGCCGCGCACCCCGACCACCAGCAGCCCACGGGGCGCAGCGCGGGCGTCTTCAGGCGCAGGTCCTCCTGGCTGACCGGCGACAGCCCGTCTGCGGGGATGCGCGGCGCGACCTCGGCATCAAAGGCCGCGAAGGCGGAGGCCATGATGGCCAACGCGCCCTCAAATGGTCTGCTGCTGGGCTCCTGTGGCGGCGCGCCATCGACCATCAGCAGGCAGTCCTGCCGCACCGCCCATGCAGCGTAAGCGGGTTCAGCTGCGGCCTGCACGCGCTGTGAGCATGGGCGGCGCAAAAGCGCGCACACACCTGCGGCAAGTGCCGGTTGATGGCCTGCAGGAGATAGTGCATGCGCAGCGCTGCTGCACATGCCTTGCCCTCGCGCATGGCCTCTGGGCTTGCGCTCACCCAGTGCTGCGCCAGGCGCGCGGCTGCGCCCAGCACGCCGGCGCGCGCGAGGGCCAAGCCCAGGGCGGGCGACTCTTCGGATATCTTCGCGGCGACGTACACACCAATTACGGCACCCTTTTCCGCTCCCATGGCCCACTGATCCCAGGATCGCTCGCCCGGACGGGGGGCATCTGCGAAGTTGTGCCGGGTTGACGTCTGCACAGCATGCACAGTGGGAAGGCCTGCAAGTCAGGGGCGTCAAGCATGTCCACTGGCCCGCAGGACCTTGGCATAAGAAGCCCGCTCGCGTAAGGCCGCACGCTTCACATGCCCAGCTGAGGAGTGCATGCCAGGTACGCCAAAGTGCTCCAGCATGCGCCCCATGCACTGCTGTGCAGAATGAAGCACGAGGCTGCTGCATGAGAAGCGTCACACAGCCCTGCCGGACATCTTGACAGTTCACGCTCCTGGCACGCGCAGCAGGGCAGCGCGCACAGATGTCGGCCAGCTTGCGCAGCGCGGCCACGACGAAGGGCGCCAGGCCCGGGCACGCCAGCGCGACCGCCCTGGGCTCCGCGGGCCCCTCCAACAGACGGTAGATGGCGCCCTGCGCACATGCTTGATCAGGCTGCGCGCTCAGTCCGCTATCGCATCGCAGCAGGGTGCACAGCGCATGGGCCTCGCCCGGCTGGTCAGCGGGAGGGCTGCGAACGCACTATGCTGGCCGCAAGGAAATCCAGTGCTCCGTTGTCGGAGTCGTGAACGCGCTGGGCCTGCGCGGCGTCCAGCGCGCGCACGCGCTTGGGCGGCAGCAGCAAAAGGGGCAGCAGGTGCGCCACCGCATGCGGCAGCAGCGCCGCTGGCAGGATGCGCCCGGCCGTTGGCGTGAGTGGTTTTGGCCACAGTAGCAGTGGGACCGAGTCCATCAGCGCGTCCTGGCGCGTCCCATGCAGCCGGTGGGCGCAGGCGCTCGCACCCTTGCGCATGAGATGTTTCACACACGTGAGGCATGCATGCCCCGGCCGCAATGCTGGCAGGGTGGGGCTGCACGGGCTGCTGCGGCTCACCAAGAGCCCGACGCGCAGGGCGACGCGCTGCGCGTGCGCCGTCGCGAGCAGCTTGGCCAGCGTGGCGAGCAGCGCCTTGGCGGCCGGCTGCGGGCCTTCGCAGGGGCCCACCGCCAGCAGCACATCCGTCGCGTGCTCGACCGCCTGCGCGCTGGGGACGCGTCGAGGGCCGAGGGTTGTGACGACCTTCCATCACACTCCCCCTGCCACAGGACTCGCTCCCAGGCAGCTGCGAGCGCGCAACGCCTGCCCAGCCGTCAGAGCTCGGATGCTCGGCGCCAGGCCGTGAGCGCGCCTGGGCCGCAGCGTTGCTGATGCCGCTGTTCAGTGCGCTGCTCAGCGCCTCTGGCGCGCGCCTGAGCGCGGCTTCCATGGCCGCCAGGGCCAGCGGGAGCAGGCCCCCGCGCCGCTCGGCATCCTTGCAGGAGCTCTCCGCCTCGGCCTGCACGGGCAAGAGACTGAGAAGCGATGCCGCAAGCGCAGGTCACGATGGGCTCCGCAATCCAGCTACCTAGGACAGCAGCGAGTTCTGTCTTCGAGCTGCATGTGCCTGGCATAGAGCGCTGTGTGCAAATGTGCCTCATGCACGCCTACACGCCTTGCAGCCATGTCACCAGCGGCAGCGCGCGCCTCCGAACACGCACGCAGAGCTATAGGGCGGCGACTGAGGTCGCACCAGCATCCGCCAGGGTGTGCGGCAGATGGCGATTACGCCGCAGATGTATTGCAGAAGCTCCATCTGGTTTTCATGCGTGCCCAGTGACGTGTCGACACTCGCGCTGGCCTCGTGGGTGTCCTGCACCAACGAGCTGCGATTAGATGTGCCACTGCCAATTTAAATATGTGCACAGGCTGCAAGCGTGACTGCCAAATCAAAGGGCGGCATTCACAATAAATTCTTGTCTAGGCGTCAGTGCGGCACTGTGTAACGCAGCGACACTGATGGGCACTGTGTAACGCGCTGACCTCAACAGCTGCTAGCAATGCCGTGCACACAGGCAGTGAGTTGCACGACTGCAGCAATAAGTGCTCCAGGGCAGAGGGCGCAGCGACACATGCGCTGACTGATCAGAGCATGCAGCGGCGGCCTGCCAGCAATGCAGCGCGGGCTGACGACCAGCACATGTGCGACTAGCTAGACCGGGTTTGTGCTTCTGCGCTGCTCAAGGGAGGCGCGCGCGCATGCATGCACCTGCTCTGCAACGCGCTGCGATGCCCACAGCAGCATGGTGTACAGGCAGCGCATGCAGCGAATGCGCTCCCTCTGCGGCATGCCCTTGCACAGCTCCTTGAAGCTCAGCAGCCTGCTGAGCACGCTGCCGCAGGTGCATGCCTCGACCGTGCACGGCTGGGGGCCTGCCGCCAGCGGACCTGGTCAGCAGTTGCCGCATGCAGCAGCTATGCTGGGACTGCATGTAGCCCGTTCAATGTGCGACGACCCACTCCTGGACAAAACAGCTGGCGCGGCCATGCCCGCATGCCAAAGACGCGGTGAGCTGCGCAACTATAGGCACCACGACCAGCAGCAGCTGGCTGCACAAACAGCATGTCAAGCCATGTGGCATGCAAGAACCAAGCAGCTAGGGCCCCGGCAAGGCGGCATTTGGCCTGCTCAGGAAGCCCGCAAATGAGCGCCACATCGCAAGCGTGATGCAGTCCAGCAGGCATCACATGCTGTGCAAGTGGTGCGATGCGCACCGCCCCTCCACATCTGCAGGCAGCGCAGCATCAGGGGCATCGCGCGGTCTGCCAGCAGCGCCTGCAGCCGCTGCTCCGTCTGCAGGTCGAGCGCGCCCGCGCCGCCCTCGCGCACCAGGCCGTACGCTGGAATTGCGCACTCTATACAGTGAAGGGCCTTCGACCATGCGTGGCAGTGTGCATCGAGGCGGCCTGCAGGCGCGACCAGGCTTGCTCCCAGCGTACACGCGCGCGTGCGCCCTGGCCCGGCTTGACGCAGGGGCCGCACTGTGTGTCAGCTGCGCCGCATGCGCGCTGCAGACTTTGGGCAACGTCTGCTCCATGATGCTGATCAGAAGGTCACCCCCGGCGGCGCTGCAGAAGCTCTTCAGGTATGCGGCATGTAGTCCCTTGCCGGCCAGGCGCTGCCTTTCGTACAGCTGCGCTACGCCGAACAGGTGCGGCAGCGGGTGACCCGGGCAGCCGAGAGTGCACGCTGATGTGACGTCCTGACTGCCCTTGCTTTTTGCAAAGAGACCAGAAGAGGGGTGCTGTAGCTAATGTCTGGCTCATGTGTAGTACAACGTGCATACTGAGGGGTGGTGAGCAGAGCACGACATGCATTTCCTGATAACTTGTTGTTGTCCTGGCCCACTTGTGTGCAGTTTTCCTTGCCGATATGTGTGTCCTAAATGATTTTCACCGCTTTGTGCCCCAATGTACATGCATGTTATTTATGTGGCTGCTAGCAATCAGGAGTATGTTTGTGGCTTACCTGTGCTCCACCGCCCGGCAGTCGGTCATGTCGAACCTTGTGAGGAGTGCGTTGCCGTGCACGCCTCCCCCCTGCACACCATACACCTTTTCTAGCCTTGCTGCAGACAGGGTGGAAGTTTGCTTTATATTCCAGGGCGAAGAAGGTTGCTCCTGCCTCACAAGGCAAGCAGACCTTGCTCCTACGTCATATGGCAAGCACACCAAAAGTGGCAAGACATGAAGACAGCACATGGTGGCCTCAAGCAGCACCTGGTCGGCAGGCTTGCGCTTGGGCGAGCGCAGCTCTTCAAACTCGCAGAGGAAGACGGAGTTCAGAGAGAGCGCCTGAGCAATCTTCCGTCCTGCCCAGCCGGGCAGCGCTCCAGCTTGGAACAGCTTCATCGCATTATATGAAAGCTTTGGCTCCAAGCAGACGCCGTGGTAGCATACGTCATATGTGCTCAGTAATACGTACCGGTGTCCGCAAGAGCGCTGCGCTCACAGCCAATATCCACCTCCTGGAGTGCGATGATGTCCAGCGGCTCGAGGCTGTTCTGACGCTGGAGCTCCGCTACTATTGCCTCAAGCTTGTAGCCCCGCTCGATATTGAACTGTGTATGTGTTCAGTTTATCAACGAGCCTGATGGCCAGCATAATAAGTGCACCTCTGGCAACTGTGTGCTGTCCGAACGTGTCATGCAGCCAGAGAAGCAAGCCCGTTTACCGGCTGCGCACCTGCAGCAGGCGCAGTGTCCGACCCGGCTGGTGCGAGCACGTCCGAAAGTCATCCTGCCGCAGCTCACCAGGCTTGGGCAGTGTTGGAACTGTTGGCGCTTGCATACAGCCGGAGTGCGTCTGGCTGTGCACCTATCAATGATTTATAGCCAATCAGTTGAGCATACATCTGCTTGGTTTGTCTGCAGCAGCATGGAAAGCTATGCCTGGACAAGTGTGTCAAGCCAACATTCCTCATAGGTGGGCATGGCCTGGTGGACTTGTGTGACATCCATTACACTCACTTCATCGCATGCATTGATGAGTGCTTTGCACCACAGATGCCTGGTTGCATTAGCAAACCTCACAGTCAACCACAAACATGGACACGCATCCAGTGCTACAGCTTGCCAAAAGGTGGAGCGCCACCGCATGCAGGGTACAATGCAAGGTCTGCGCTTAGCCTACGTCCACAGATACACATACGCTTCTAGCATACATGAGCACGCCCTGTACTGAACTCAGATCAGAGCCAACTTGCTTCAGCAGTAACTCACCACACACATCTATGCCACTTTCAACACAAGCTCTTGATACACTCTATACACCATGGCACACAGGTCCCCGTCTGCTACCGCTCCTGCGCAGCAGTGGCCAGGACCTTGCTGTCCTCTTCAGGCAGCCTTGAGCCAGCTGCAGGCAACACGAGCCCAACACCAGTGTTGCCCTTCGCTGTCACTGCAGCGCCGCTGGCGGTGCCGTCGGCGTGCGGCGCGTCGCGCTGGAAGTGGCTGCGCAGGCCGGTCCAGCACTTGTAGTACGCGCGGTCGATGTGCGGCGACGCCAGCGCGGCTGGCATGACGCGCGGCGTGAAGCTCACCTGCAGGCACACTCGGCGTCAGCAGCTTGCTGACGGGCGGCCTGCGCCGCCCGGCGCAGGCCGCGCGGCGCTGGTCTGTAACTGGGGCCCCTCCTTGTCCATGCCAGGGCAAGGCGCTGTCGGATGCGCGCGCCTATGAGGGTTTACAGTCAAACCCGTCAACGCAAGCTGACGGTAGAGCGTGTCTCAAGAGATGACACAAGCGCTGTGCGGATGCAGCGCAGGCGGGCGTCGGCGCGCCTCAAACATGAACGCGAGCGTGTCGCGCGGCAGGTGCTCGGGCGCGCAGCCATCGACCGCGACCGCGCGCTCGAATGTTGCGGCGTCGGGGCCGTGCGGCGTCATGCACATGTGCAGGCTGGCGCCTGCCGCGGGCGCAGCTCACGTGAGCCCCAGCAGCCGCTCTATCCAACAGGCATCTGGGCGCCATCTTGACCAGCACCCCCTGACAATGCGCCTGAGCATGACTCCTGCCTCATGCTCCGGCGCACAGCGCCTCCCGCGTCGCGCGCGCTCCACAGCTGAGCATTGCCTCGCCGGTGCCTCGGCGCTTTAATACTGACTTTGCGGGCACACCCAACTTGCAGTCTTCGCCTTAAATGTGTCTCACAGGTAAATGAGAAACACATCATTCATCCGTAAGCCGTTGCGCATGCTGCCATAGCACATGGGCACGACAATACTCTGCACACACACGTCCAGTCCTCACATGTGCAGGTGCAGCCCTGCCGCCGCGCACCGCCCGGCAGGAAGCCGTCGCGCTTGGCCTCGTACGCGCCTCGCACCAGGCCCATGAACTCGCTCATCGTGTTGCGGTGGTAGTATGGCGGCCGGAACGTGTGCTCCGCCACGGTCCAGCGCGGCGGGAACACGACAAAGTCGGCCGTGGCCACGCCTGCACGCAGCAGCACGGAGCCAAAGCTCGTGAACGACAACAAAGAACTGTTGGGCAGGACATCAACCAAGCCAATGCAGCACGGCCACTTCTGCGCATGACTGGCGCCTCTGGCAAGAGGCGTGTGCGCATTACATGACAGATTGACAAACATCTCAGCGTACACCAAGAGCTTTTGCGCTGCTCTATGGTAACCCACGGGTTTAGCCGCAGCACAAACATCTGCTTTCCAGCAATGCTGCGCGCAGCAGGCCGACCCGGACACTGCACTTCCCCGCATCCAGCACGGTCACGCGCAGCTGGCCTGCGGGTGGCAGGCTCGGCGGAGCGCGCGCCAGGGACGGCGGACGGGCAGGTGAGCACGGTGAAGACGGAGGGGTCCGGGTGGTCGAATGCCACCGCGTTGAGCGGGCAGAAGCGCGCCAGGTCGTACTTGTATGGCGCATAGTTGCCGTGCCAGGCCACCACGTTGAATGGCGAGAACGCCTGCGGCGCCTCGAGGCGGCTCAGCGCGGCTCATGAAGCTCCTGGGCTTGCGAGTCGCTCAACAGCCTGCCTTCGGCCAGCATGCTTGAAAGAAAAGGTCGGAACGCAACAAGCACATGTGCTACGAAACGCAACAAGCACATTTGCTACGAAAGGAAGAGCCGCCACACGGCCTGGGTCCAGCCCGCATGATTGGTGGTACGCCGGCAACACAGCAGCAGCGCCTGCAGCACTGCACATCGACCAGACGCACTGGTGCGGCCGTTGAGAGCGCGCACTGCTCGAGCGTACACCGATGGGCCAGTGCAGGCGCGCGCGCGCCTGCTGCGCCTGGAACAGCTGCCCATTGAACTTGTGCAGGACCACATAGTCGCACTCGCGTTCTTCGAACCGCGCCACGGGCGTCTGGAAGTCCCGCGCGGCAGCCAGGCCATTTGCGCCTGCCCGAACATTTGCAACCTCTTGCACTCCAAACTCGTCAAGCCAACTCCTGACAACAAGGTTGGCCCAGGGCAGACGCATGCAGGGGTTGTCGCCATGTAGCTGCACCATTTTTGTAATCCAGACATAGCTCATAATTGCCTTGATTGACTCCCCTGACCCAGGCACGGACCATAAGGACTTGGGATGAACTAGGCACTCCAACAGGACTAAAGTCAAACACGTACGCATCCAGGTACCCGAAACGAGCTATGCCGAGCATGCAAGGTCAAGTGAGGCCTATGAACGCCACGGTTAGCAACAGACGGGTACTTATATGCGCCGCCCGGACCGCATCAACGGGCCCAGGACCGCACCAATGGGCCCCAAGTCCGGCAGCGCAAAGTGGCCGCCAAACACCTCCAGCACGTACCCGCGCGCCGCGCCGCCCGCCAGCGCGACGGCAAAGCGCAGGCCGCGCTGCACCACGCACACTTCGCCCGGCGCAACGTCCATGAGCCCGAACTCCGTGGTCACCCGCAGCGCGCCTGGCCGCGCCGCACCGGCGCCGCCCTCAGCACGGGGCCTGCCCGCTTTACGTGTTACATGCGTGCATGGAAGCGACCTGCACGAGCCAAGCAGTCAGACCGTTGACCAGGCCCTGGTGCGCACCCTGCTGCGGCACGATCAGCAGGTCGCCGTCCGCGTTGCCCAGGCAGCAGGCGTCCATGGACGCGCTCGCCGTGTAGATGTGGATGGCGTAGCCCTCCTTGCGCTCGGGGCTGCCGAGCGGACCCCACCCCATCAGGCTTGCGGCGCACGTTCAGCTGGCAGCTTGTGATCTTCAGCACTGGCACTGCTCGGCGCCACGCAGACCAAGGCTCTCCGGCACTGGCACAGGCGGGCGCTGGCCATCAGCTCATGCGGCAAGGTGACACAGTGCACCGCACTTCACATATTCTGACAAAGTACACCTGTGCTCCAGGTAGGATAGATACACAAGGACGCACTGACCTCAACCAGGTCGTTCCACACTCTGGAAAGTCGCAAGCGGCTGGGTTGCGCGCTTCACCACGGCTGCGCAAGAGCTCACGGTGACACAGGGGTGCCGCGCACCTGCCAGCGCCGCAGATGGTGAAGAGGCCGCGCACAAAGTCCACCGGCTCATCTGGCACCGAGAACGGGCGCCAGCGCAGCTGGTTGGGCGTGATCACCGCGCGCTCAAAGTCGCCGCTGAACACCTCAGAGGCGAAGTCCAGCGGGTGAAACGGCTCGTGCGTGACTGAGGGCCGTATGCGATACAGCCAGCTGCGCTGGTTGCATCTGCACCAGGGGCGGCATCCTGAGCTGGCAGCTGCTTCCAAACGCAGTAAACTAAAAAAGGAGTCCAGCAGCTGTGTCGTACCTCCGCGGAGCAGTGAACGCAGTGCCGGACACTTGTTCTGCGTACAACCCATACGGACAGGCCTGCAGACGCGCGCCCCGCGCTACTGAACACACGACTTGCTTCAACTCGCCAAGCGATACATAGAACCGCTTGCAACACACAAAAAAGCGACAGGCTGACCTGCGGGTTGTTCTGGCCCACTGGCAGCGCCCCAGGGAGAGCCTCTGAGCAGAACTCGTTGCCTGCGCGTTTTTTACACAAATAAAGTGAGAGGTGCTTGCTTTGCACTTTCCTGGCCAACATAAGAGAGTTCAAGTATGTCGCACCGAAGCCTGACAAGTACTGCAGAGGCTCTGGGCTACAGGCTTTCTCGCCTGGCATCAGCGCAAATTTGCGTGGACACACAGCTTATGCTCTGCGCTAACTTGTCAGATCGTGAGGCCAGGGCCGATATAAACAGCCATGAGCTCCTCAGTAAAGCTCGTTCCCCGTCAGCCTACCCCAGAGCAACCCTGCAGTGGGCACGTGCCCAAACAACTTTCTTGCGCACGGCTATATTGGTAAATAAGCTGTGAGCGAGTTCTGCTGCACACTGTAGGCAGTATACTGTGCTGAAAATCAGCAAGTGTCTGGAGCGCATAAGATGTAGTCTGCAGTGCACATGGTTGCACCAGCCTCCCATGCCTGCAGCGAGGACGTCACTAGCAGCAGTGACAGCGAGGCGTCAGACGCAGAGCAGAGCGCACGCGGAGCGGCAGCGGGGGATGCCCCTCCTGCGAGCGCGTCGCACAGGCCACTGCCAGACACCGCCTGGCTCTCCGACGACAGCGACGCGCCGCCGAACGCGCCTGGGGCTGCACCGAAGGACGGCGTGCCAGAGTTGTATGACCCGGACCTGGACGACAGGTGCAACATGCCCGAGCCTTGTGTAGGCACTAAAAGCTCCGTGGCAGCCTGCTTGACGGGTCTTGCAACTGCACGCATACTTGTCTGCTGACTAACTGGCTTCCTGGTTGTGCTGGCAGCTGTGAGCATGACAGAGAGCGCGTCCCTGCTGCGCTGAACGCTCTGTCGCACGGTGCAGGGACGCAGACTGGGTGAGCAGGAGGCGCCAGGGGCGAACTTCTGACGCCATCCTGAGCTGCCCCGGGTGCCTCACCAGCGTCTGCCTGGACTGCCAGCAGCATGCGGAGCGCGACGGGCACTACCGCGCCATGTTCGTCATGAACTGCAGGTGAGGCCATCAGCACTTCTCCAGCCAGGAACCTGCACACTGGCTTGCCATGTGTTTGGCACTGAGCACTGAGCAGCAAAGCGGGTCCAAGCACGCCGTTGCGAAGGGCAGCTTGTGAACGGTGGCTGCCTCTGCAGGGTTGACTATGGCAAGACAGTCGTGCCGCGCGCTGCGGGCGGGCGCAACAGAGGCAAGCGGCGGCGCGACCAGGCCAGTGCACCAGCGCCCAGTGGGGCGCCGCCGACGGAGCTGTTCCACCCGGTGGAGTGCGAGCTATGCGGCACACACCTGGGTACGCTCTGAGGGCATATAGCCACGACACGTGCAGTGCCTGCTACACTCGAGAACAAGCCTGCGCAGACAGGACAGGCCCTGGCTGTGCATCCGGAGACACGCTATGACCGCTGTGCTGTCTGTGCCCAGTTCGGGCGGGTGTGGTGTTCTCACTTGAACACCATGTCGGGACTCAGAGCGGGATGTGGCGTGCCGGGTGCAGGCGTGTATGAGGCCATCGAGGAGCTCTACCACTTCTACTCCGTGGTCGCAAGCACTGCTTGAGGCCGCTGGTCCTCAGACGGTCTGTAGTTGCGAGCACTGCTTGAGGCCGCTGGTTCTCAGATGGTCTGAGTCAGACCACCTTGCGCTATGTGCCGAATGGCTGAGGCTGGCAGTCACAGCTGCAGCGCGCACCATCACGCCTGGCGGCTGGAGTCAGTGTGTGAGCCCCACTGTGCAAGCTGCGCAAGGGCGCCCTCACTCCTTCGCTTGCCTCTCCATGCACATGCCAGGGCCTGGCACGCATGCAAGCACGCGCCAGCAGCAGTCTCGGCTCGACATGATGCCGCCTATCCGCAAACAACGGACTCGAAGCACAACACATGGCAAGCCGCCATCATGCCGCTGCATCGTTTCAGGCAATGCGCCAGCCAGTTTATCCAAAGGCAGACTCATGCGAGCAATGGCAGCGCCTGGTGAGCGCTCCAGTACAGCGAGTGCCCTGACAATCACATGAATCACCTCCAGTGGCACAGAAGGTATGCGCCATGGTAATGTAAGCAGGGGATTCCACAAAGCGTTCAGCGGGTCTATGGATATATCGACATGCCTCTTCTCGCAGGAAGCAATCTCGACCTACGGCACACACGCACGGCGGCTGCCTCGCGCTTCCACCCGCATGCGAGCAGGTGCGCGGCTGCGCCAATCCGATCGAGTAGCCCCGTGCCGGGCTGTCTGTGAAGCTACGCTAGGGGGCTCCCGGCGCGCCCGGGCGGCCGGAACGCGCCCGCGGCCGCCTGCGAGCGCAGCTCCGCGCCGCTGTGGTGGAAGCCGCTGCCGCTGCCGCCGCCGCCCTCCACCGCCCGGACCGGCACCGCCTTGGGCCTGAACAGGTTGGCCGCGCCGCCGCCGCCCGGCCCGGCGCCCTGCCCGCTGCGCTCCGGCCTGCGCGGTTCGCAGGGCTGTCAGCGGCGGGCACCAGCCGTGCCTGAGCAGTAAACACACAGCGGGGGCCTGGTGCAAGTTTGGCTATTGCGCCTGCCACGGAGCCAGCCTCTGAGATAGGGCAGGGTCATGCTACATATCCCATGTCAGCATGCCCCTGCAGCAAGGCGCGCACTCTGTGGACGCTGAGGGCGCCGCGGCTGCCGCCGCACTCGCTGTGGCCAGCGCTGGGTGCAGCTGCGGGATAACGCGTACTGCCTGCGTCGGGCAACAAAACAGCTCAGATTGGGAATAAACAACAATCCAGCGCAGGTCGTGCACAGCTGTATTGCAAATTTGCTGCAAGGACGCTGACCGGCCATGGCAAGTGTTCTGCTTTGTCCCCCAAGCCACTCGATTGTCCAGCAAGCCACTCTATACATGGGCGAGCATGGGCCGTGTCAAGCAAGTACCGCGCATGCCCCGGAAGGGTCGCAGAACAGCAGAGACAGTGGCAAAACAGCCAGCGGAGTAGATGGGGAGAGCAGGGGATACTGGGGGGACTGGCAGCCAGTAGGCAGGCGTGGCTGGACAGGTATAGGGGGCAAGATGTGCATCAGGGACCCTGGCACGGCAAGAAAGGCTGGCAGGAAAAGGGTCAGAGCATGGGCACCTGGGGTTTGGTGACCTCATGCGCAGGCGCGGCCGCTGGCGGCGCGTCGAGCGCGCCCGCCGCTGCTGCTCCCGCCCTGTCCCGGCTCTCAGGCCTGGGAGCATGACTGCTTCGTCAGCAAGCTCTGCGCTGCCGTTCCCCCTCCCTGGTACCCTAGCAGAGCCTGATGGGCGCTGCGACTCTGATGGGCAACTTGCACGCGACCCAAGCTTTCACCTGTGCAGAGCAGGAGCGCGAGCACCGACTGCACACGAGCATGTGTATTAGCCTCAGTCCGTTGCATATGACCCGGTCTGAACAAGTCGACCTGCACCCACCTCTGCTGTTCTGCGGCCGCCGCGCCCGCGCCCGCGCCCGCAGCGCGGCCGTCGACCCCGTTGGCCGCCGCGTCGGCCGGGTCGGCCACCGGCGGATCGCCCATGACCGCGCCGGGCGCGCTCAGCGCCTTCGGGCCAACCTGCAAAGCAGCTACAACGCTCTGGCACGGCACTGCGCCTGCGGTAGCTGTCAGCTGCCCGCCTGTTGCGCGTCTGCCTCCTGGCCCCTGGACTGGGCGAGCAGGAGCTGCATGACCTGGGAGGCCACAACCCTTCACACACCACACTAATTGTAACAAGCATGACTGTCCAGGGCGCCGGCGCGGCACCTGGGCAAAGGCGGACGCGTGCGCCGCGCCCAGCGGCTGGCTGCCGCCCGTCGGCTGGCTGAGCAGGTACTGGCTCAGGCCCGCCTGGCTCAGCTGGCTCAGGCTCAGCTCCAGCTGGCTCGGCAGCTGGACCGGCCCGCCCTGGCTGGGCGGCGCGGCGGGCGCCTCGGCCGATGCGGCCGCTTGCGCGGCCAGGGTCAGCGCCGGGTTTGCAGGGTTGAGGAAGCCTGCCATGCCGGGCGCGTGTGCGGGCGCGAGCTGCAGCGCCAGCGTGGGCAGCATGCCGAGGCCCTGTGCGGGGCCCGCCGACGCCGCTGCCAGGGCCGCGGTGCCCGCTGCATCCAGCGCTGGCGGCGCAGGCGCGCCTGCCTGCGCGGCGCCAGGCTGGGAGTCATCGCCACGCGGGCTTTGCACGGTGCAGGCTGCGGCATGGGCGACGGGCTGCTGCGCCAGGCTGCACAGTGAGAGTGCTTAAGGCTGCGCGCGCGTGCCTGGCCTTGCATGCAGACTTGACGCCTGCGGGCATGCAGGTGCCTCCACAGCCCGGCAAGCTACATCGTGGGCGGAGACTCGCCGCGGATGGCGCTGACAGCCCATCAGACCTATCACTACCTGTCCAAGCTCTGGCCAAGTGCAACAAAAGCTGCGCCCCCACTGCTCAGTTGGCTGGCCGCGCACGAGCAGGACGCCGCCCGCGCGTTACGACACGGCACGCCCGCGGCTGCACGTGCCGGCCCGGGCCCCGGCGCGCCTGCGGCTGGAAGATAAACTGCAGCTGGCCGCCCTGCAGGCAGGCCAGCGCCTGCGGCAGCAGCTGCAGCGGCTGCGCGACGGCCGCCATGGTGCACAGCTCGGCCATGACGACCTGCACCTCGCGCCGCAGGCCCGCCAGCGCAGCCGCGGCCGCCGGCTCGGACGTGCCTGCGCGGCGGCAGGCGCGCGCACCGCTGACGGCGCCTGGCCGGGACTTGGTTTGCCCTGCAGAGCGCTTTCAAGGGCAGGCAGATGGCACGCATGTGCCATGGGGGCCGGGAGGACGACAGCAGCGCGGCCCGTATGTCGCGGGAGGGCCCGGGCTTCTGTGCGGGCCTGAAGCACAGGGATATCTGTAGGGAGCAGAGCCCGCCGCGGCTTGCGCAGCGCAGCGCAGCGCAAGGGCAGCTGGGCGGCCAGGGGCCCGGGGCGCGCGGGCGGCACCGGCCTTGCGGCGCGCGGCCTGCAAGTGGCGCAGCGCCTGGTGCCACAGTTCGCACTCGCTCAGCGCGTCCAGGTCCTGGCCCAGCGCGCGCCGCTTGCCCGCCTGCGCCGGGCCCGCGCGCAGCATGGGCTTGGTGCGCCCCTGCGCGGTGCGCTTCACGCGCGGGCACGCTCCTTACGGGCCCTGCGGCAGCGTGGCTTGCTGCGGGATAGGACATTCTTGCTGCCTCGCAGCACCCTGGCCCCGGACAAGCGATAGAATGCAATGAGTAGCATATGCAGGCACCCCGCAGCAGTATGATGCAGGCACCCCGCAGCAAAAGCAGCCTGCCAGCACCCGGCAGCAGCTGCATGCTGCCCCGGGCCCGCCCTCTGCAGGCAGGACATCCTGCTCCAGGTTCTGGAGCACGTCGCGCGTCCGCAGAGCGCACGTGCGTGGGCTCCGCGGCGGGCCGCTTGGGCGCCGCGGCGGCCGCGGCGAGCTGGCCCGCCGGCGCGCGCTGCACGGCCTCCAGCGCTGCCTTGGACAGCGGCAGCGGCCACGTGCCGGTCAGCAAGCCTGCGCAAGCCAGACCAAGCAGACGACACTGAGGCGTCTAGGAAGGGCCTCCTCAGGAGGCTGGCAGGGTGTGAGTCGACCTGCGCGTCTGGCAGGGGGCGCGGGTAAGGTGGCCGCTGGGGGGTCACCAAGCCTGGCAAGCTCGGCCTCGATGGCCTCCCAGCTGCGCCCGGGCTCGCGCTTGGCGCAGCGCATCGCCTGCTCCTTACTGATATCCCGCCCCGACGCCCAGGTGAAGAGCTCTGCGCAGCAGGGACAGGCTTGCGTCAGCTTCACAGGACTCGAGGCTTGGAGCTCGGTGCAGCACAGCATGCCACACAGCATGCCGAAGCACGGCGGCAGCACAGCACAGCAGCTTGCTCGGCACGGCAGGCTCCGCACCGGACAGGTAGGTGCCCCAGCCGCCAGGCACGCCCCACTCCGGCTTCGGCGCCTCGCCAAGCACGTTGGTGAGGTAGGACTTGATCTGCTCCTCGCTGATGCGGTTGCCGCCACCCCCCTCCTCCAACGAGACGTAGCTGATGCTGTGCGGTATCACCTGCATGAACCAGCAGAACCGCGGTGCTGCTCTGCACACTGCTTTGCGAGCGGCGCTCAGCATGAGCGCTTCCACAGACCCGGATGCGTGCCACCACTCAGCACCCGCAACAACCACGCACCTTCACCAAGATACGCACGAGCTGCCTCATCTCGTCCATGGGACCGCGGCGGGTTGGCCGGCGCAGGCGCCCTGCGCCGGGCGCCGACTGCACTGGCCCGGCTGACGCCGACGCGGGCGGCGCAGCCGCGCCCGCGCTGTAGTCCGTCATGCCCAGCCCCAGGGCCGCTGCCGCCTGCGGCCGCGACACGGCATGCAGCGGCAGCGGCGCATACCCCGGGCTCGCCGGCGATCCTATCAGCTGCGGCGCGGACGGCGGCATGCCGTGCGCCGCCAGCACCTGCACAGCGCCGCCGCAGGCTGCGTTGCTCGTCTGGGCCAACCCGTGAGTGACACTCCGCATGCTCGCAGCACCGTGCGCAAACGCACGCGCGGGGTGGTCTGCTCAGGCCCGGGCCCGACCGGTATGGGGATGTCCGGCTGAGATGGCAGCTCCGCGCCCTGCGACGGCAGCAGCTCCGGCATGGTCAGCGACAGCGAGTCCGGTGCCGCAGCGCCGCCGTCGCCCGCGCCCCCGGCGCCCGCCTCGCCCTCCTGGCTGAGCTTGGTGGCCGCGTTGGAGAGCTGCATGAGGCTGTCCCCTAGCGGCGCGGCGGCCCGGCACTCGTCGCCTGCGGCTGCCTGCCGACTATCTGCGCTGGCCATGGCGCGGCGCTGCGTCGGACTGGGCGCCGCGCCCATGCCTGCGAGCGCTCTGCTACCTGGCTAGCAGCCTGTGTCTGTGCATACCGTGCTGCAGCGCTTCGCCCTGTGCCTGTGGCCCTGCAGCTGTGCCTCTGGCTTGCCAAAGGGATGAGCCTTGCCTGACTGTGGGACTGGGCACCTGGTTTATGGGCAAGGGCCTTGCCGCAAGGCATGGAGAGCTGGCCCTACTGGCTTACCCCGGGTGGCCACCGCGCGCCGCAGACCTGGACAAAGCCGCTGGCTGTGATCTTATAGGTCACCTCTATGCCCAACAGTGTCACACGGAACTCACCCGCAACCCCAGGCGCAGCCTCCCCCTGCGCCTCCGCCGGCCCCGCCGCGTCAGCCGCGCAGCGGCTCTCGCTGAGCGGGCCGCGGCCGGCGGCACAGTCCTCCTGCCTGCCTCCCGCTTGCTCGCTGGCCCCGGCGCTGGCCTCGGCAGTCGGAGCACTGCTGTCGGCGCCGCTGCTGCAGCGCCCGGCCCCCTCGCCCGTACTGCCGCCCGGCCCGCTCGGCCGCCCGCTCCAACACCCGCACCCTTCCGCACCGCACGGGCTCGCGCGCCCCGCCCCGCGCCCGCACCCAGCCGCTTCCACCGCACCGCACGCGCGCGGCGCCCGGCCGCCACTCGACAAGCTCTGTGCGGCGCCCACCGCGCGCGCGCCGCGCTGGTGCGCCGTGCGGATGTCGCGCGACAGCACCTGCAGGGCGACAGACTCAGCCTGTGTCAAACAGGCGGCCGCGGTGGCCCTGGTTACCCTAGCCCTAACTCAACCTTATCACGGCCGACAGGGAGCGCGCGCCTGCTGCACCAGCTCCAGGAAGCCGTTGCAGTCCGGGTACAGCGCCGCGCGCCCGGCGGCCGCGCCCGCGGCGGCCGCCACCGCCCAGGCCGTGCGCAGCTGCGCCTCGGCCGGCGCCGGCAGCCGCACGCCGGCCGTCGCGAGCGGCTCCGCCGCCGCGTCCGCGCAGACCTGGCGCGCGGCCCGCCGCGCCTCTGGAGCGGTGATTCTTGAAAAGCTCAAAAAAAATTCATAGGTGTGCGGCCTCGAGCGCCGAGTCTGGTCAGGACTCCGCGGCGCTAGCGCCGTGGACCCGCGCGCGCGGCTCTCTGCGAGCCGCGTATGCTCTGCAGCATCTGGAGTTCAGATCGGCGCTGAACTGCAAGGCGCCGGCCATGAGTGGCTCCGCTGCAGCACGCCGTGCGCACGCATCCGCATGCGTGCGCGTGCTTCAGTGTCTGTGAGGTGCAGGCGCGTGCATACAGTGACATGCACATCAGTGCAAGCCGCTGGGCCGCATGCCAGGCTGCCGCATGGGCAGCATGATGTCCTGGTTGCCCTGCACAGGTGCGGGCCGCGCACCCAGGGCGGCGCCCGGGCATGCGGCAGCGCATCGCAGAACGGCAGGTACGGCTTCAGGTCCAGCACTGCGCGCGCCCCCAGGTGTGATGGTGTGGGGTAAGGTTGGGGTAGGGGCCTAAATCTATACCCTATGATGGTGAGGTGTGAGGCGCCGCGGCCGGTCTGCAGAAAGTAAGCCCCTCATGCTGTGGCAAGGGGGTGGCACAGCCCAGCTAGCACGGCAGCGTCGCGAGTGCAATGCGCGCCACGCATGCGCTGCCACCACGCCGTGCCTGCCGTGCGGCGCAGCAGGGAGGCGGGCAGGTCTAGCGGAGGGGGCGCAGCAGCGCGCGCAGGCCGCCCACCAACAGCGTCGTTCGCCACCCAGCGTAAGTTCGCAGCGCTCCGCCATATTTGTGAAGCTAGGCGTGGAACACCCAGCGCAGGCTGATGCTCGAGCGCCCGTCCCGTCCCGCGGGCCAGGCACCCTACCCCAACCCTAACCCTATCACGACATTAGAGCGCCCGCCGCGTCCCATGGGCCAGGCGCCCATGGCGCGGAGGCCGGGCGGTGCAGAGGGCCAGCAGGGGCAGGGACAGGGCCGCCCACCGGGCGTGCCATCCACCAGGTCTGCGCCGCCCAGCCACAGGCGCCGGCCGTCGCGCCGCAGCACGGCCGCCACGCTCAGACCTGCGCGCGCGCTGCCTGTCGCCCAGGCATGGCAGCTCCGCCGGCACCAGGCAATGGGTCTTGCCCCGTGTCTTGCCCCGTGTCTTGCCCCGTGTCTTGCCCCAGAGGCGCGTCACCCCCCGCGGAGGCAACGCGTCGAGCGCCGTGGCAGCAGAGACATGTCGGGAGCGCCCGAGGCCGCACGCAGCCCGCGCCGCCCAGCAGCACAGGGCCATAACCCTAGCCATATCCCTGCAAGCGAACCTATGGGCAGCGGCCGGTGCGGCGAGCGCGTGGCGAGCACGCCCAGGCGCGCGCCGCCCAGCCGCGGCACCCGCACGCGCCCCTTGTGGCCGCCGCCCGCGCCCGCGCCGCCCAGGCGGCCCAGGTCGGTGTTGGCGTGGAACACGTAAACGACCCAGGCGTGCGAGAAGGCCTCCAGGCCCTCCAGCGCGCCCTCCGGGATGTCGGGCCTGCGGGGGCGGCCGCCGCGTGTCGGTCGCAGGCCGGTGCGCGCTCGCTGCAGGCCGGGCGACGCAGGCGAGCCAAAACGCGCGAGGCGGCCTGCAGCGCCTGGATGGTGCCCTCCGGGAGGCCGGGCCTGCAGGCGTTCACCTCTGGGGTATCCATGCACTCACTCTGCAGAGCCATGCAGGCGCTCTGTGCGCCCGTGCAGTGCTGCGGCGAGCACTGTTGCGGTGCAGGCAGTGCGGGCTTCAGCACCCGCGGAGCGCTGCGAGGCCCGGATGACGGTGCGCGTCTCGTGGAATGCAAGCAGGAGGCACTGACGCGGGCGCTCGAGGCTCAGCACGCGCGATCGTCGCCACAACGCGCGGCGCGGCAGCCAGCAGCAGGGGGTGCCAAGGTCAGTGCTGCCATGGGGGTGCTCGCACCGCAGCGTGACCACCGCGC
>JAABUY010001062.1_pt1 | contig 39605 bp, 32 predicted proteins | sample 5560271 | NCBI WGS metagenome assembly JAABUY01 (sample SAMN10711886, study PRJNA513374) | rock metagenome | isolation source: Antarctica rocks | place: Antarctica: Victoria Land, University Valley
TAAAGCCGCGCGGCGCGGCTTTAGCATACGTGACAGTATATAGCTAGATCGGTCCATAGCTTCTCTTCTACAACCTTTAGAGATTCCACCATATGTTGTTCTGTTCGCCCTACCCTTTCAATAAGAAGTATTAATTTTTTAGAAGAATTTCTTTCTTCTTTTATTAAATAATGCTTAAATGCTTTAAATGCATTATTTTTAAATGATAAACATTCAATTTCAAGTTATTTGCTAAATTTATCTAGAAAAGTAATAAAATATCTTTTATTACTATAACTAGTAACTTGAGTTGATTCAAATAAATCAAATTGTATCAACTTTAAATATTTAATGCATTTATTGCTACTAATATTATAATTTATATGTCTCTTTGTCTTTGAATGCACGACTCGCATATAAATTTATTCAAATTATTTGATTTTAAAATATTTAATTCTTTTAATAATTTTTCATTTATATGATTTTTTTGCTGATGTCATACTATCAACAACTTTGCTTGAGTATGCATATTTTACATTTTCATTCAATTTTACAATTGAAAAAGTATATAATTTATTGTTGTTAATCATAGTCAATATTATATCATTTTTAGAAACAATTATTTTGCACTTTGTGTCAAAAATAATTTTATGTTCTTTTTCAGTTAATAAATTATCTGATATAAATAAACAATTTTGCAATATTGTCTTTTTATTCATATTTTTGAAGATCAGCAATGAAACTCATCTGTATGCAATGCTGACTACAAATCTACTGTCTAGCTACAGTAGAGTTTAGAGATTATTAAAAGTTTGAAAGACATTGAGACGTTGCGTGATAATGAAGCGCTGTGCGTTAATTGCGTGCAAAGTTTTCGCGATCACGCAGATCTCAATAATCTCAATGTGCATGCTATAAAGCAATCTGCACGCAGATGAGAAAGTCAAATAGAACGCAAAACTACAAGAGAAATCGCTTATAAAAATCATTCAATTTAGTATCTTGTTGTCATGTTTACGATGATAAAAACTAAGACAGAACATTCTTGTGTTTGATCTGTTGAGAATGATTAGCAGAAAGAACTTGAATCACGAACATTTTTTAAATCTACATGCTAACTATGTATAAATCTCGTTAAGACTGCATGTATGTCTGTTACTACAACATAAGCAACTCACGAGTCTTGTTAAGTTCAACACAAGCAAACTTGAGAGTTTCATTAATATTATTTAACAGATGTGCAGATACAAGCATTATATACATAAGTAATATGCTGATGAAAAGACTTTGTTAAAAAAAGAAAGACATAAGCAAATTAATAAAAAATTGATTGAACTACACTGTTTGATTAAAAGTGTAGCAGATAAACATTTCTGCAAGACACAATTGATCTGCATGAGAAAAATTTCTACAAATAATGCAAAACAAATGAGTTGCATACTTTTAAGCGAAGCAAGCATCTGCAAGACGTGATATACAATGATGATGATTGTTGATTTCAAGAATCTCATTTCTTCACGAAGTTCTGACTTTTGAATGTCTTGATGATAAAGTTAATCTTTAGTTGAAGACATCATCTGTATAACTTGAAAGAACAGTAGCGTATATCAATGTGATTAAAGAAGAAATTGACTGCAATACACATGCGTATCGCTGATAAAACATCTGCAACTCATGCTTAAAAAGTAAACTGTCAAAATTTGAGCAGCGAAAGATTTTATTCATCTTGAACTGTGCAAGAAAAACTCTCTAAGTAATTTCTTGAATCTAAGAAGAAAATCAGCATAAAGATCATGCTCTATATATGTTGCATGCAATGTATGCAACATGTTTTCAATAGACTTGGTAAATGACATCAATATTCTGATTTATGACAGAATCACAGAATCAATCTGCAAAACACTAAGTTGAGCACATGATGTCTGTGCAAAGTGAGCTCAAACTCATAATGCTACGTTTGCTTCAGAAAAATAAAAACTCACACATTTTACATGAAAGTTAAAAAGATTCGACATAATAATCAGTCTACACATAAAAAACTCGATAATAAAGTTGAAGTTGAATGTATGAGTTCTTGAAGTTCAACTGAACATAAAATTATAATAAAATTCACATCTTCAACAAATAACATTCGCGAAAATGAGACAGATTTACTCAGCAATGATAAGATTCAGAATAATGTTCAAAGCATTAATATGACATCAATGCAATAAAGAAGAAGAATTGTCAAGCATGAAATAAAGATTAAAAGCTTTTCAGAATCAAGCATTGCATCATGTGATAAACATCTTCAGAAAAGTGAACATCAAAATGCTAGAAGTTGAAATATATACATTTTCACTTTACATTCATCTGAACAAACTGCAAGATCAGATCACGCTACGCAGTTAAGTCAACAACAGAATGCAAGAGATTTAATAAACATGCAAAATTATACATACTCATCTGATAAAAACTAATCAGTTAATTTCTCGCTCTTTAATCTTCAAAAAAGCAACGTTTTTAAATGTTTCAATTCATAAAGAAACAAAAATACAGTTTAGATGCAGATGATTCGATCTTTTAATGTTAATTTCAACGAGTAAATGTGCAATTGCACAGTTTCACAAAAGTCAATGAAATTTTAGATGAGAAAACTACAAAAAACACATTGCAAACATTAACACAACTTTCACTCAAAAATCTTATTTATTCAAGAAGTCAGTAAAAATGCATGATGATTTTCAGAAGATTGAAAGCACTCTTGTAATTTACATCAAAATTGAATACATAGAACTAAATGTCTATCTGCATATGAGAAACATATCGAGCGCGAACAGCTCTCGATGCAACTGCAAGTAAAATCATCAAACAGCTAAGCATATTCTGATGCACTGTCTAAACTAAATGTATTTTTGATCAAATATGCTACGAAATGTCGACTTCATAAACTATTAAATCATCATCGCAATCACGAAGAGTCTCAGAGCAACAGTCAGAATAATGATGAAAATGAAGCTTTTGAAGCAGTTTAAAGTGACAAGAACACTCATTCTTTAACATGCAATCATTGTGAACAAATTTGATACATAGTTTCAGCTTTATTGTTTTGACCGCGTGTAGCAGTCACATAGATAGCAAGCAATTTTCTACCTCAGAGAATTTTGTTCACTCAACACACATAGCATAGATTTCCTTCATGAGTTAATCTAATTGATGTCACAAGAATGTATGAATTTATTATTATTATTATATAAATAAACAACTGCATTTAATGCTTCAGCTCAAAATTTAATTGGAAATTTTGCTGTAAACAATAATGCTCGTATTTTATTTAACAAAGTTAAATTTATACGTTTAGCCGCACCAGCTTGTTTATGTGCATATGACGCAGTTTTTTCTGCCTTTTTTAGAACGAAGATTATGAATTTCGGAAAATTCAGTCCCATTATCTGTTTGTAATTTAAAGTCTTTAATTTTTTAGAAGAATTTCTTTCTTCTTTTATCAAATGGCGCTTAAATAATTTGCATAAGATGACGACTTGCACTAGCTAACCTGGTCTCGAAGATCTTTCGTGATAAAGACTGCTTCTCACCGCTTTAAATGCATTATTTTTAAATGATAAACATTCAACTTCAAGTCATTTGCTAAATTTATCTAGAAAAGTAATAAAATATCTTTTATTACTATAACTAGTAACTTAAGTTAATTCAAATAAATTAAATTGTATCAACTTTAAATATTCAGTGCACTTATTGCTACTGATATTATAATTTATATGTCTTTTTGTCTTTGCTAAAATGCACGACTCGCATATAAATTTATTCAAATTATTTAATTTTAGAATATTTAGTTCTTTCAATGATTTTTTATTTATATGACTCATTCGCTGATGTCATACATTGAAATTATCGCTACTATCTGTTACGAGTGTACCAAGGGCTAGCCAACGCCTCTAGCCGAGTCCCTATCCCAGCCTCTGAGTTTCCCCAGCCTCTTTATTTCCCCAGCATCTTCCTTTTCACATCACATCTTTACCGCGTCACAACACGATCCCTTCGGGCCTAGCGCAGCCTCTGAATATTACATATATAGAAGCTCTTGTACTCAGCTTCTTCTGTATTCTTAATATTCAGTTATAGCTACCTCTAAAGATCAAGCACTATCAACCCTGACCTCCCTTGGTTGTATCATCTAGGCACGGTCCCAACACTATCAACAACTTTGCTTGAATATGCATATTTCGCATTTTCATTTGAATTTGATTTTACAATTGAAAAGATATATAATTCTTTGTTGTTAATCATAGTCAATATTACATCATTTTTAGAATCAAATATTTTGCACTTTGTGTCAAAAATAATTTTATATTCTTTTTCAGTTAAAAGATTAACCGAAGTCAAATTTATATTGAATTCTGGTACGAATAAGCAATTTTGCAATATTGTCTTTTTATTTGTATCTTTGAATAGTATTGATACACTATCAATATTTTTAATCTTTATTCAACTAATTTTGTCTTATAATATATTTATAACTGTGAGTCTTAAATTGTTGAAATACGATTTATCACAACAAATATAAGTTGTTGCGTCAAAATTTAATATTCAATTAGATTTATTTAAAATTGTTGAATAAATTGATTTATTTAATGCATTAATTTTATTAACATTTTAATTACTAATATTGTATTGTAAATAAATTTAGTAATTGCACGAATTTGTGATATTCATATGCATTTCGCAAATGCGTACATCACAAGTACGCATATTACAAATGCGAATTTTGCAAATTCGTTGATCACATGCTCAGTTCTTGAAAATTTATTTAATTTCAAAAAGTATAGTGTGCATTGTGATGCGAATTTATTTATGACATTTAAATTCTTATTAAAATGTGAAAATTCGATTTTATGTTTATGTTTTTTGCATAAATTCTTTGTAAAAAGAGCATAAATATTATAAAAACTGTTTTTTATGCTTTTCATGCATTTTCGAGGAAAAAGTCAATAAGCTAAATTAGTTTCATTACTGTTATCTAAGCATGTATCTAATCTCTTCAATATTACTATACATAGTAATTTCTTCAGTCTTGTTCAACTTATTTGATCATAGTTTTGAATGTTTCATTTAGCACTTTTCAATTTTGTGACTTTTTTTGCAACAATGTTTGCATGTAATTGACTTATTTGAATTTTTATTTGAATTATTCAATTTGTTTTTAGTTATCTTATTTGCATTGATTGATGATAAGATTTATCTGTACATGATGTTGATTACAAATCTTTTGATTCTATTCTGTGTTCAAAAAAAAGTCTAAAGAGTTTAAAGATTTCAATTCAACGCAGTTTGAATGAAGTTAGAATGTTGCGTGATCATAAAAACCGTCATGCAAAGTTTTCACTCACACAACATGATTCTTTCTAACAGTCACAATCAATCTACAAAGAAAACTAATGACAAGTTAACATCAGTAAAAGATGAAAAAATATACTATTAGTAGAAGAGTTGATTCAAGTGAGTCTGAAATCATAATTACAAGCGATTGAAGAAGTAGTAACTCGTTGACTGCATTGATACACTGAAACATTTTCACTCACATTGACTCATTATCAATAAAAGATGAAAAGATCCTAGATAAAATAGTTGATTCAGATGATGAGTCTTGAGTTCGTAACTACATGTGATCGAAGAAGTAGTGATTCATTGACTGCGCTGATATATTAAAGAAACTCGCAAGCTCAACTTCTCAACTTATAATGCGACCGCAGCGACGAGGTACTGAATCGGATGGTTTTCATAAGCGATTTCCCTCGTAGTTCTGCGTTCTATTTGACTTTCTCATCTGCGTGTAGATTGCTTTGTAGCATTTGGTAGGAAGCCATGTGTAAAATTACATAAAACTAGCATGCCGGGTACAGACTAATCCTGCGGTCTGACGAGTAGCCACGTTAACATCATACATGCAAATGCGCAATGTCGCCAATCGATATAACTTTCGCTACGCCGACCCACCCTGAATTACGTTGGTCAGACAGCTTCGAAGGGCTCGAAGAAGAAGAAAGCGAGAAACTTGTTAACAACCTCCGGGTTGCATTGGCCGCCTTTCTGGCGGAGCTAACTGATCGACGCAAGCCTGGGACGGATCGAAAACTCGAAAATTATAAGCAGAAGCTTCAGGAAACTGCCAAACAGTTTGCCCAGACCCCAAATGGGCGAGGGGGAATTTGGGGAGGTGGGACTGGCTTGGGGCAGGGATGGATAAGCTTTGTTGGGGTCTTTGTTCTTAAGCTAGAAGCTATCCTCGGGGCTACTCGTGATTTGTTTTTAAATGCGAAAGAAAGCCTCAGCAGTGCGATGGAGTTGTCTCGTGATAAGCCGTTGACCCTCCTGCCTTTCCTAGTATCCTTCAGTTAATTCCTCCTTCACCTCCTTCATCTCTTCTCCCTTCTCCCCCTCCTTCTCCCACTATTACCACCACACGGTCATCTCCTCGACCAACACGGAGCTCGATTTTCTGCAACGCAATACTCAACTCCGGTGAAAGGAAACTTCCATTTCAGTGGCTCGGCGAGTTAGAAAATCAACCAGCCTTCTGTGAGAGAGCAGAAATAGGGAAGCCAGGTGTCGTAGTCGGGGCCTCGAATGATTCAGTAGGAAGAAGGGAAAAAGAGGCGCCTATTCAACAGGATCAAAAACCCTCGCCTTCCTATGATCAAAGTAGACTGTCAATGCCCCAGAGTAGTGTTCAAAGCACAATCCGCCAATCATACCCTCGTACCACTCGGCTCCAATGCGCCCGCCACGTGTTGGCGTAGTCGATGACTGGTTATCCTGCGGCTTTCTACATACTGACTGAGTTTAATGCTCTTCGCCGAGGGTGCCATTGCGGGCAGATGAGACGTTTGAGGCTATCATAACCTGTGCTCTCTGGTGCAAGGAGCTGACTCCTCGTTTGTTGTCAGGTCCATCTGTAGGATCAAAAGACTTTTCTGGTATCGGAAAGATGGTGTAGTCTGGCGCCTGTCTCCCGCTTGTGTCGCTCTTTTCGCTCGTTTCGAAGACAGTTCATCGGATACAAGATGTTTGGCGTTATGGCAGAAAGTCTGAGTTGAGGCAGTACGGAGCTAGATATTGTCGCGCCCCCCCAAATTTACTATTGAATCCAGACATTCTTGACATTCTCAAACCTTCAACGCTCTATTGGATAAATCAATAGAAAAATCAAAACAGGTAAATTTGAAGCTGTTCAAACCTTTCACAGTGCTGACCGAGGGTCGGTGGAAAAAGTCGTTAGACATCAAATTAAGCGACCTCACCAAAAACCGTACATACATATGAGAAAGAAAGCCTTAATTGTATCAACTCATACGCCTTTTTATGACTTAAAACTTTTACTAGATATATGAGAGTGCTTTGTGATGATACTGAAAGTTTTCCAGATCTGAAGATTTGAAGATTGGTTTGCAATTTGGTGGTAGTTCAATTTGGTGTCTAACGACTTTTTCCACCGACCCTCGGACATCCTTTTAGCTATGACAGGTCCACTGGCTCCGGCCCTTCGCTCGAAGATACTACGCCTCCTGCTTTTACATTGGACCCCCCCCGCCATCGCCGAAGAGGTTCACTGTCACCGTAACACCGTTTATACTATGCAAGAGAATCTCTTCATGTATGGCTCTCCCTTTAGACCTCAGTTTCGTCCGAAGGGCGCCCCCCGAAAGGTCTTTCCAGCAGCTGAAGACTCCCTAATTACATACCTGGAGCAACAGCCATGGGCCATGCAGAAAGAGATGGTGTGGTTCCTATGGGAAGAGTGGGGTTTCAACGTGCATCAGTCCACGATATCGAGGATTCTGAAGAGAAGGCGCTGGAGCAATAAAAAGGGACAGCGTATGGGCATCAGACAGAACGATGAGCTGCGATTAAACTGGGTTGCCGACCTGTTGCAGCTGACGGCTGAGCAGCTTGTCTTCGTTGACGAGACTCTTCAACGAGACTACGGGGTGGCGTCACCAAGCCTACGCACCAGTTGGTGAACCAGCTCGCTATCAAGCCTCTAGAAAGAGAGGGCATTGCTGGAGTGTTCTTCCGGCTTACACGATAGATGGCTATCTACCCTGTACCGGACGGCGAGGCTTTTTATCGATGGCTAGCAGATGAACTGCTACCTCTATGCAGTCCCTTTCCGGCCCCGAAGAGTGTAATCATCATGGATAACGCCAGCATACACTGTAACGCTCGTATCGAGGAACTCATTACCTCACACGGGTGTGAGGTACGATATCTGCCACCATACTCCCCGGAATTCAACCTCATTGAGCTTAGTTTCAGTGTGCTGAAGGCCTGGGTCAGAAGACATTTCGAGTCTCATTTCGAAGGCACTTTTGGTGAATTTCTGCACTATGCAGTAGCAAGAAGTCGCTGTGACAGGTTTTCAAAGCAGCATTTCAAGCATAGCGCCGGTGGTTATTATTTGAGGCGGATATCAAAGCGTTGGAAAGGGAATTGAAAACGGGTAACATAGATTTTGATTCTATTTAAACCGGGCCGGCAACGAGATTTACCTGTACGAGGTGCTGGCTACGAACCTTCTGCAAGCTATGCTTGTCAGAAGAGCTGAACAATCTCATAAAAACAGTTTGAACGACGTTGATGAGTTGCGTGGTGGTGAAACGCTGTGCGTTGGCCGCATGCAGAGTTTTCACGGCCTCGCAAACTTCAATAACCTCAACGCGCATGCTACAAGCAATCTTTACGCAGGCGAGGAAGTCAAATAGAACGCAGAACTACAAGGGAAATCGGTTATGAAAACCATCCGATTCAGTACCTCGCCGTCACGACGTGTTCGCGACGGCGAGAACTGGAACAGAACACCCTTGCGTTTAGCCTGTTGGGGGTGATTAGCAGGAAGAACTCGGATCATGGACATCCTTTAAGTCTACATGCTAATTACGTATAGGCCTCGTTAAGACTGCGTGTCTGTTACTACGACACAGGCAACTTACGAGCCTCGTTAAGTTCGACACGGGCAACTCGAGAGCCTCGTTAATACCGTTTAACAGACGTTCAGACACGGGCAATCTATACGTAGGCGGTACGCAGGCGAAAAGACTTCGTTAAGAGAAGAGGGACACAAGCGGGTTAGTAGAGAATGGTCGGACTACGCTGCCTGGTTAGGAGTGTAGCATACGAACATCTCTGCAAGACACGGTCGGTCTGCATGAGGGAGACCTCTACAGATAACGCGAAACAGGTGAGCCGCACGCTTTATGCGGAGCGAGCGCCTGCGGGGCGTGGTATACAATGGCGGCGACTGTCGGCCCCGAGAACCTCACCCCTTCACTAGGCTCTGACTCTCGGATGCCTTGGTGATAGGGTCAACCCCTAGCCGAGGACACCGTCTGTATAGCCCGAGAGGACAGAAGCGCATGCCGGTGTGGTTAGAGAAGGAATCGACTGCGATACGCATGTGTATCGTTGGCGAAACGCCTGCGACCCATGCTTAAGGAGTAAACTGCCGGAATCTGGGCAGCGAGAGGTCTTGTCCGCCTTGAACTGTGAACCTGCCGCGAGGAAACTCTCTGGAGTGACCCCTCGGGCCTTGGGGAAACCAGCATAGGGGTCGTGCCCTATGTATACTGCATGCAACGTATGCAGTATATTTTCGGTAGCCGGCGAGCGGTTTTCTCTCCCAGAGGGTTTTGTCCGTTCGATACACATAGCATAGCATCCCCCATGGGTCGGGCTTAAACCGATGTCACAAGGGCGTATGATCAATCAATCAATCAATCTATTTAAACCGAAGCTTGTCCTATATGTAGAAGATCCTTTGCCTGACGTCATTGAGGCTTGAAGGTCTTAAGATCACCTCTGAAGCTTCGAGTCATTTCGTCTGAAACTCCTAGCTGTATAGCTGTTCGATATATAGAGGCTGTAGAATTTGACATCTCTCTTAAGTCATCAATGCACCAACAAGTCGTCTCACTTCGGCTATCTTATCCTTCGTTGCTTGACGTGTTGTTCGAGCTATCTTCCATAGAAAGAACTGTTCAATCACTGCTTCCTCCTCTTCAGGTGGTTCGATGGGACTGGAGCGCTGTGGCTGAGACGGTGGAGCGAAGGGTAAGGATGTTATCGACGAAGAGGATGAAGGAGGAGCTTCTTGTCGTTGATGAAGCGAAGGGATTGAAACTGGCTGCTGCCACTGTGAGTACGATGACGGCTGATATGCAGAATACGAACTGTTAACAGGCGACTGTTGCCACTGCTGCTGAGGAGGTGGAGGAGGAATCGGCTGAGGAGGTGGAGGAGGCCTTTGACGAGACGCCATTCTTTTCATCTGTTCGGCCATACTCTCGGCTAAACGCATTTCCATCTGTTGTTCGTTGAACCTCATGAATTTACCCATAAAGTCCTTCGTTTCTTCTCTTCTGTTCGCGTCTTCAGTCTTTCCTGATGCATCAGTGATCGTCGAGAGTCCTGAGTCACCCCTCCTTGTGAGCCGGTCCAGAAGCGATAGAGAGAGGTAGGAGATCTTTCAATAGTAACGCCATCATCGCCGGTGGCGATGGCTTTGCTCCAGAGCGATTGTTGGGTGTGGTTGCTTGCCTGCAAAGTCAACGAAACACCAGTCGTTGAAGTTTCGGCACGCTCTATCGGTGCACTGCCAGCGATGAAGCAGCTCACGATCAAAATTACCGGCTGCAGTGAGATCATCGGCTCGTATAGGTGCACGATCAAGCAGCTTATCGGTGCGAGTGATTCTTGTTGCTTTAGGCGACGAAGGCTCCAGAGGATCGGATGACAAAACATCCAAGGGTCGCTTTAAAGAACCCTTCCCCTTCGAGGATTCGGCCTGAAGCTCTATCCTTACATCATACTCGATGGCAGCCTCAGAAGCAATGATTTCCAACACCTTATTCCACTCTGCTTCGGTGAAATCATCGATGGACTGTAGCTTTCGGGTGGCCTTTGACCGAGAAGCTCGAACGCTGACCATTCGATGAGTGATCTCCCATCCCTTGTTATGACCGTCTCTTTTGCTGATTGCATCCTCCAGCAATTGCTCGAAATCCCATATATTGAAGGAACTACTAGCCTGAGTTCCTACGGAAGTTGACCATTCAAGCCGTTTATCGACTCGAAGACAGGCGGAAATCTTGAGCGTTGGATCAGCAATCCGATCCTCCAACTCCATAGCCTCGATATCCGAAGTAGGAAGTTCGTCGACGATGTCCCTAGCTTCTCTTTCCTCTCTACGACGACGTAGAGTCTCTTCCTCACCAAATTGAGCAACCTCTGCAGACCGGGCCCTTTCCTCTTGTGATATCTGAGCTCTGACACGGTCTGCAGCATCCGCTCGCCGCTGAAGCTCAGCGGCGTGGGCCTCGCGTGCTTTCTTCGCTGCTTTGGAATTACCAATGATATGTCCCTTGGCTTTGACAGCAGCGCCTGCAGTGTTTGCTTTGGCAGCAGCCTCTACAATGGTCCTAGCAGCGGCGTCTGCTCTGGCTTTGCGAGCAGCGTCTGCTTTGGCTTTGCTAGAAGGTTTCTTCGATCTTGATGAGGTGCTTGAGGGGATGAGTGAATCCTCTAGAGGTAGGTTCCGACTTCGGCGTGACGATGGCATGATGGCTTCGGGGTTCGGGGGAGCTAAAAGGATGTCAGCACTGCGTTGAAGGTTTGAGAATGTCAAGAATGTCTGGATTCAATAGTAAATTTGGGGGGGTGCATACGCTAATAACAACGATAGCGTCTCAGTTCCGACTGTACCTTAGAATACCTATTCTTTAAGGCTCTACCTGCTAGCGAAGATGACATTTGACCTTGCAACCAGCTACTACTCAATAGTACACGAGACCCTCAAGCCATATCAGAATGCCCTCGATACATTTGTTCTCTATGCAAGCAGGGTTGAAGGAGATAGGTAAGGTCGTCTTCTCGTCTATTAGCAACCTACCGGGCGCTGATTCGATTACGGCAGGAATTCAATGGTCCAGTCGAGCTTCTCATACAAAGGATCCGAGGAGGATCTCGACGACCGATAGCATCGCGACCGCGTAGCAAACATTGCCTAAAGAGCCGATAAATGAGTGCTATCATACTAGGCAGAAAACCAGCGGCAAGACGCCAAACACACAGAGAAGGAACACATCGACAAGGGAGCGCATGTGCACAACAAGGTCAAGCCGGCGATATACACAATTTGAATACCATGCCTATCTTTGGATGGCATGAATCCTGCTGCGCCAGCGTTTGACATGCATGGATTCCATCCTCAAGCCTTCGGGCTACCGCCACTTCAACAGCAGGCATTCTGTCCGCAAGAGCATCGTTCTTTCGCTCATCGGAAGTCGATTTATGAAGCGATAGACAAGCCATCCGACGTTGAACTGCGAGTTAAGTCACAGCTTTCTTGTCATCGGACTTCGATCATTTCAAGGGCGCCAAAGAAATTCCGGTTCGTTGATACCATCTTCTGTACATGATGCAGTCTGTCAAGACTTCACCGAGGATAGGTTCTAATAAACCGAACAAGAGACTAATGTAAATAGCTCTCCTCAAAAGCATCGTCATGCCACTGAAGCAAGCGCTGCAGCGGCAAATTTTTTGCGGCAGCACAGATGATGAATTCCGAGGTCACACCGTGGATATGTTTCTCCGATGGAGGGAAGCGGTGCAGCCAAGTCAGGTTCAGGTAGTCGATCGCTACTGAGCCGAAGAGAGTCAGTCATCGTGGATAGATGAAGCGATGCACCGGTCATATCAGGATGGACCAGAAACGAGCCAGAAACGAGTTAGAAACGAGGCTAGGATGCCAGAAACGAGACAGAAACGACGCAGAAACGAAGTCATCCTGGATGAACCTGAAGACCGTGGATAGCCCCGGGCGGGGACCAAACGGTATAATAAAAACATAGCCATCAGACCGTGGATAGCCCCGGGCGGGGAGCAAACGGTATAGAAAAACATAGCCATCAGACCGTGGATAGCCCCGGGCGGGGACCAAACGGTATAACAAAAACATAGCCATCAGACCGTGGATAGCCCCGGGCGGGGACCCAAACGGTATAGAAAAGTATAGCCATCTGGAACACGTGGACAGGCCTCTGGAAGCCTGATCAGCTTCGTATGGTACTGCTCCGTGTAGGAGCCGGGGGAGCTTGGAAGCTTCAGCCGGGGGAGCTTGAAAGCTTCGAAAAGGGGAGCTTGGAAGCTTCAGAAAGGGGAGCTTGGAGGTTCGAATTTTGGCCCATGGAGGCTCTGATTCCCAAAGGGGAGTGTTGGAAATAGGGGAGTTGGTAACCTCCGCCTCATAGGGCTGGTAGGGCTGGGGCCCGCTAGTAGAGTTTTCACCTTCCACCTCCTAGATAGCCTCCTAACAGTAACAACCAATATATCAATATGCCCCCATATGACCTCGTATTCCAACACATTCTGTGAGGCTCCCATTGTTGAAACAAGGCATAATTCGCTAATGCAAGGTGACAGCGCCTCTATAATAACAACTCACCCTTTTTCCGTTCCTTTTCCAGCTTGACCTTGACCGAAGGAATTAGCGTGTGCCAGACTTGTCAGGGGTTGCTTCCATTTCTTACTGATGAATGATTTGGTCAGGATGTATTTGTCCAATGCGGTCTCCTATGCCGCCATAGCCAGTCGCCCGTTCAAGATCCTTTGCTCGGGAAAGATATCCCTCATGCCACGTCTGGTGGTCAGCCATTGATCATCTGCTTCGTACACAGAGACATTAAATCACAGCTGCCAGGGCGAGAGTGATCTTGATGAGTTTGTCAATGTCATTGTGAAAGTCAATGACCTACTAATGCATGCTGACAGCCAGTTTGAGTGTGGACGCCGCCAGCTTGTTTCATGACAGTACGTGTTATGAATATGCCTACCTCCGTCAGCAGAAGTGTGCCTGGTGCCACTACTTGCGGGTGAAAGAAAAAGTGATAGGGGCCCTCAGCTTTTTTCATGTACAAACCAGTCTGTCATCGCACAACATTGACTTAATTACAAGATCAACCCTGTCGGCCGATTTAAATCCCAACTTCAGCCATGACCGACCTTATATACTCTCTATTCCTGAAGATCAGCAAGAACTTGACAGTCTCTCATCGCCGCATCGCAAAGTATCGTGGGCTGGCTGTTGTTATCATCACCCTGGCAATTCTGGGTTGCGCTACCCTCGTGTCAGTGTTCATCTGGTTCAAATTAGTGTTCCTGATACCGGGCATCTTGGCTTTGACAGCGATCTTAATCTCGAGCCTTTCACTCTGGGCCTGGGTCTATCTTTCAATTCCTCTGATAGTCGTCGCTTGCCTAGTTATCCCCTTCACTGTGAACCTTGAACGACTTCCTTCAAGCTCTCGTGATACAAGAACGGCCGCTTTCCTCGTTGTGATTTGCTTCTGGCTCGTCCTTGCGACACCTACACTCTACGTTTGCATACAATTCATGAGACTCGGAAGACGATTACTCGTTCGTCCTACCAAACAAGTGGAATCAACACCAATGCCGTTGGCCGACCCGTCGCCCGCTTGCCCATTGCCTCCGTACGCGTCGCCGTCGGCGAGTCCTGACTTCCTCTACCCTGTTACCGCCAAGGAATTTGTCTGAACTGGGTTAGATCTCGTGCTTGGAGATTCTGTTGGCGTTGCTTTCTTCTCTGTATGGTTGCTCAATTCTCTTAATAAGACGAATGTGAAGGTGCATGAGGTTAATTATGTCAGTTTGAAGGCAGTGTCTCTATGCTAACTGACAACGATTATATTCTACCAAGTTCAAAGTATATTGAACCGGCTGCTTGTTGAAGACTTGTGCTGTAAAACTGACAACGCAGATCCACGAGATCCCATGACTGCTCGGCCCGCTGACGACTTGAGGTATTCAACAATAATCGGGCTACGACAGGGGAGATAATCGAGCGGGGCGGGTCATCTCGTCATACACCAATAGATCTTCTCCAAACCCACGACGGTCTCTATCTTAGAATCCAGCAAAGCCGTTGAGCACGAGTATATTTCGAGGCTTCAGCCGACCCACCGCAGTTCTGGAGGTCGTATCAAAGATGTTCAAACGTTGAGCACAGTAGCAATACAAGCAGATCAGGTCTTTAGGGAATATTTATTGGAGAGTGCCTCAGCAGAGACGTCGATTATATTGCTACCACCGCAATGAAGAGACCGGGCGATCCGGGACAGCACGTTGTTTGGGATGTTTGGAGTATGGATTGGAGCAGAAGTTGCCTCAGGACCTCAGACGTGCGTGGCTAAGCCCCTTCGGGTTGCTCAGTGCAGCACGTCGAGCGCAGAATCATATACTGCATACGGTATGAAGCACTGGGGGGTAGTGGGTCTTATTTTGCAATTTTTGGAGATTCGCCACTCATTTTGGTGCGGCTCTCGGCAATTCCACGCAATCAACGATAAAGAGAGGCTGTTGAGCCTCTTTCACCAAGGGTTCTCTGCAGATGTTCTGCCGATACAGTGTCTGGTTAAAGAGGGAACGGATGTGGTTTTGGACCAGCGAATGATGATTTTATGTAATGTATGAGCTCGATGCAGTCCTATCTTCAAAGCAGATTGTTAGTTCCAACTCTCCATGCCGTTTTCGGAGCTTTGGGGCTAATCATGCCCACCACTATGCAACGCCAACGCCAGCCATCGCCTGGAATGCATGACGAAATTTTTCCTTTATGCGTATCCGTTTGCGAATTTCTTGCCTCTCTCGCTAGACAATATGAAACTTACAGAAGAGGAGACTAAGGAGGCTTTACAGATACAAAGGGACTGTTGTTTTAATGTCAAGGTTTGACCTAGTAATCGGGGTTGGGGAGATTCACTGCGCTGGGTGACCGCCCACCTAGTAGTAACCCTTCCCCCGCCCGGATCAATTCCTGCGCGCTGGCTACCTCACATACTTTGCGGGGCATAATTGTAGCGCTGATTGAGCTGAACTCAATGCTTCAGAAATATCGAAAAAATATGCAGGTTTGACCTAGTAATCGGGGTTGAGGTTCACTGCGCTGAGCGATCGGGTTCCCTCACCAGGCAGCAAATTGCCCGATCGATACTGAACTTCAGGCGATGGGTTAGGGTCCCAAAGATGTGAGGTAGCTGATTGATCCGGGCGGTCGGTCAACCAGCGCAGTGAACCTCCCCAACCCCGATTTCTAGGTCTAACCTCGATATTTTTCAATTATTTTTGAAGCATTGAACTCGGCCGATTCAGAGCTACAATTATGCCCCCCGAAGTATGTGGGGTGGTCAGCGCATCGAGGTTGATCCGGGCGGAGAATTCGATAGCAGGTAGTTGAATCTTCAGAACTGCGTAGAAGCTATCGAATATTCCCTCCTGTATCTGCGGCCTGGGGTGTAGACGTTGGAGAGATTCCCAATGGCTGTGCTTGTCTGAACCTATCAGAGTCATCGCCGCTATGTGCGCCTTGAATATCTCGTATGTTCAACGCTCGTCCTCGAGGATCAGACTCATCGATTGACTGTTCATATTACCTCCGTGCTTTCCCTTACCTGGCCGAATGCCTATCGTGATACGCCAAGGTCGTTTCTAGGGACGTCACGCAGATTACAAGACTGTCGGAGATATTAATGAGGATAATGATTAATTAATGAGCTTTGAAGAGTTGCAGGCTCGTCAATAGATTTCTTGGTGACTGGCATGAAGAATTTCTACTATGGAAAGCATGTAGCACTTAGTCGAGGAAACTGAGGACTTATATATTCGAACGATGCTTAACTAATTCACATTAAAGCTATAATTGCTCCTGTAGACGGACTATTCGATAGCCGCATCCCACTCTTAGAGAGTGGGCTCTCAGAGTAGTGCTGCTGTGAACCCCTTTCCTTGCGTCTTCAACCCTCTGCTCTCTTGGTTTGGTTACGTTGACTTCGCACCATAGTTTCTGCCTGTGGCATGAGATCTTTCTCCTCTAGACATGATGCGTGAAGTGAAGCATTCGTGCGATGAGAAAAGCATGAGATATACAATAATTGAAGTGTCTATGTTAAGGAAGATCTTGTATTTGTTGTCAGCAAAGATCATCAGAAACCATAAACACTCGCTGACTGTCATGCATATTTCTGTTCACTATATATTCAGGCTACTCTTTAGTTTTAACAATACATCTTAGAACAACTTTTCAATTATCACAATGCCACCTTCAGATCGAGGCAAACATCCAAAAATATCCCCAAAAAAAGAGGAGTCAAAAGAAATTGAATATTTCTTAGAATTCATGCAGACGTACAATGATGTTATAGAAACAGTGGAGAACGACAAGAAAAATCTAATGAAACATCTTAATAATATGCAAATTATCATCTCGCAAAGGTATAGGGAGGAACCACGCATAGTAAAGATTATGAATAAATTAAAGCTTGAAGTGGAGACGGTGACAACTAAAATGAAGTCAGAGGCTGAAAAAGATTTCTCTAGTGTCATAACACGCCAGCCTTGCCAGGTGTGCCAGGGCGCGGCAGAACATAGAAAATGCTAGAGTTCTGGATCTTCCGTTTGATTACTGCAATATCTAGGTATGTTCAGGTAAACTAGAAAGGTTGCTACCTCATGCTGAGGTGGTCTTTCCCTTGTGGCTCATAGTCCTTTTGCTTTGCTTTACTCTCTCAGGGAAGAGGGCACAAGGGTAATTCTTGGACTGCACAACGTGTCAGATGGCGAAGAAGTTTGTAAGGTGATAGAGATTAACCGAAGGACAATATGTAATCTATTGATGATATATATTGAAATGAACTTGATGACAGATGTCGAGATGTGATGAATAGCTATCAGTTTTCCTTCTTTTTCTTCATTTAATGTGCTTATGCAGCCAAAGGCTATGAAGCATAGCATATATAGATATACATAGAGTCGTACTGATGATGTATGTAGTATGGAAAAGCTCTCTGCGTGAAACAGGTCTTAGAGCTAAAAACCACACTGTTGTTAGTAGTCGCTGTAACCTGAATCCATTTTCCATACCTAGTCAAGTGAGCTCAAAGGAAATCCTGCTGCAAGCAGCCGACTCAATCGTAGAGATATTCCGTAGACCGTACATTGTGCAATCACATCGATAAAATGTGTGACAAAGAGCTATGCCTGAGGTTGCGAGCTGGCCGTGCGAGTAACAGATCATGAGCTCCACGTTATAGTCGTAAACTGTCTATATGACCAAGTGACCATATAGACAAATCGAAATTGTGAAAGATGGTCACTTCGACATGAGCTTCCGTTCGCTGTTTGACCACATGATCATCTAGTCATGTGGTCTTGCAAAGACTGTGTCATGTATTCGCAGTGTATATGATTGTGCGTCATGTCTATCTGTTCGAAAAGCTGGGTCGTGCCTTCGCAGTGTAAGTGTGTATGTTGTATATAAACTCAATGTATAGGTAAAGCGCTATTACTGCTCTGTGTATATGCGAGCTTCAACGCGCGGGAGGTCATGTTGTTATTGCTTCGCTTTTCGACTGTATATGAGCTCAACGCATGGGGTAAGAATTCATATAAGTACCTCCTTCTTATGATAGCCTCTCATCTCTATCCTCGAAGTACGGCTATAACAACATGACTCAACCCCGGTGTGACAAAGATTATTCCTTAGTTGAGTGACTTCATACTACTCAACAAGCTTATACTAAACAAGATAACAAGATAGTTGAAACATGGAGTAACAAGACCCATCGGCCCAATTCCCTGATCATGAACGACATAAAAGCAATCCTTGAGATCTCAAAGTCAGGAGCAAAGCAATATCAATGGTGGTATAATACTTGAGCGTCTATTGAAACCATCTATTGTGAAGATCAATTGTTGGGTCATATGAAGTACATGTATATCATTGAAAAGCAAGTTGCAACGCTCATTCATCTTAATTACTTATCGTTCTAAAACAGACAATTCACCAGATCATGATAGAGATGATATAAACTGCATGAATTATCAATGAGTATCTCTAACACATCAGAGAGGTGAAAATATGTAGAGCTCACCTCTGAATACAGCAGAGTAGCGTGCTAGTGATGCGGATGATAAGGCCAATGAAAGTAAAGGGCTCGTTCATTATATAGAACCATGAGATGTCTCAGTGCTTACCCTTGTGCCAGACGTCATGGTGGAATGTGGGTGGAATGTCTAATCTTTGCTGTAATTTGTAGAAGATATATGAAGATCGAGAGTAGAATAGAGACCGAAGCAGCCTTTTGCAAGGCTCATGCTATGAACTTGCGAAAGCAGGCGTTCCTGAAGTGGAAGACAGTAAGGTGATATTTTCTGATGAGTATGTAAGCCAGAGATCTCACAGCTCATTCATATGGCTAGTTGAAGCACCTAGGCAACGAAGACTGCCTTGAAAGAGACAAGAGCAACATTTGATGTGTACAATGTAGCGACTGAGGTGAGCAGCATAGACAGCGAAGTTCATATGGTGGTGAGCAGGGCCGCGGATCCAGAATAGTAAAGAAGAGTATTGATGTCTCGATATAGTTCCGTATCAAAGATCTGTCTGCTTCAGACATGGGACAATATCAGCTCTGTCAAGCCTGGGTTGGATTTGCTCCGGTCGCTTGTCAAATCGCCGCCAGAGACACAATACAGTTCGTGAAGCAAGGAAAGTATTTGCAGTTCTATTTCTTCTCGATCCTTTCAATTGGTGACCTGAAGGTGGAAGGGCAAGAAAAGCTTATGCAGATGTTTTACACCATTCATGATCTGTTGACACCAATTATTCAGGTCTCGTTGGATAAGCTCATGAGCGACAGGAGACTCGAAGTCTCCCAGCATGTTCAAGCAGATGAGGAGAGCGTTTCGCGCATAAGCTTCTTGAAGCGTAGGAGAAGAGGTCTGAGAATCGTCAACAGATTGTGCTTCGAATAGATAATGTCGATGATGTTACCTTGAAGAGGAAATAGAATTTCAACATCTCAAGCTGAGCGATGAGGCCATTCTTTCTCGCAATTTGACAATAGCACGACGCAGCGCCATGATTCTCTGTAACAGAATCTGCATGCAGCGCGTTTCTAAAGAAGCGGTCCAGGGCCTTCTTTCTTGCAACGAAGGTACCGTATTCTTTCAGAATGGTCTAACAATGCTTTCATCGTCTTCGAAACTAAATCCGTTTTCAAACAGAATGATGAAACGATCAAGCATTGACACTCATGTCGCACCCAATGTATTGGAGGAATGGGCCGAGATTGCAGGACTAAAGCTAGGTCCGCTTATTCCGTCAGAAGGGGCGAGGCACAAAGTTTTGTGTCTACTATATCACTATGCACCTTGATGGGAAAGATCTGAAGGACCTGCCCTGTACGGATCTGATCACCCACAGAGTACAAATAGCTGAAGGAACAAAGCCGGCGTCGAATCTATCCCAAAAGCGGTGGCCGGCTCAATCAGAATGATGGTTGCGGAAGTTATTCAGGATGGTATTGAAGGGGCATCTATGAGCTTACTGAGCCGGCCAATGAGCGTTTGTCCCGTTGGAATGCCAGGGCGATGATAGTGGATAAAGTTGCAGACCCTACACCGAAGGATGAGGCAAGAATTACATTCAACTATTCCAGAGTGACGGAAGACCTACCTACCAGGCACATTCATGGAACTAGTAAGGTCCAGATAACCTGGCAGATTCAAGACATGGGTGTTTGATGGCAGCGGACCTTAAGCATTGTTGAAATATGACTGAACTAGAAGGTTTTGCAGCATATGTAGAATGTGTGTTTGAGTGAAGTTCTATGGAGGTTCGAAGCTTCGGTTAAATACAGTGCGTCATGTGACCTCGATAGGTCCGAGCATAACTCCCGTTTCAACACTCCCTCTTGCACGGCCTATCGCCTATCATCTCGCTGGCGCCAAATTTGAAGCTATTCGGAAGCTCCCTCTGCTCAGAAAACTCCCTCTGCAACCGATTAGCTTCCTCTGAAGTCATACAACCGATTAGCTCCCTCTGAAGCCATGTAACCTGCTATTTGCCATAGCTCTTGCCCGAAGCCATCCTAGCCCCTATTCAATAGATCATCCTGATCCAGCCGTATTCTGCCTCATTCTGAGGGCTTTGTCGTTTGCCTTTTGCCAAGGACTTTGTATGCTCGATACCTTTGCCAGATATCTGAATAATCTCATCCTGAGGACCTTTTTTTTTATGCCCGATATCGTTGCCGCGATATCTAATTGCCCGGACCAGTTGCCGCTGACCCGAATGCTCGATACCTTTGCCAGATATCTGAATAACCTCATTCTGAGGAGCTTTGCCGTTTGCCTCATCCTGAGGACTTTGCCGTTTGCCTCATCCTGAGGGCTTTGCCGTTTGCCTCATCCTGAGAGCTTTGCCGTTTGCCTCATCCTGAGGACTTTGCCGTTTGCCTCATCCTGAGGGCTTTGCCGTTTGCCTCATCCTGAGAGCTTTGCCGTTTGCCTCATCCTGAGGACCTTTTTATGCCCGGTATCTTTGCCAAATACCTAACTGCCTGCCCGATATCGTTGCCGCGATATCTTTGCCCGGGCCATCTTCATGACCCTAACCAATGAATGTTCTCCTGACCCCCGCTGTCATCGATCCTATCCTAGTCGATGAATCTCTTCCCTTTTGAGCTTCCAGCTCATTTCTAAACTTCTCTTGTAGATGCTTCGGGGCCAGCTCCGGATGCAACGGCCAGCAACCCTCTTCAGTGTGACCAGTCTTCTTGCAATGAGAGCATGTAACACGTGCGTTTGACCTTCCTCGACGCGGACCGTGTATAGCATGCAGCCGCTCATAATCCTTCATTCGAAGTTCTTCCTCTTTTAAGCTTTTGAACAGACCTCCTAAATCAGGTAGCTTGTTTTCCTTTCTAGCCTGTTCATTAAGCACGGTAACGTATGTTTCGAAGCCGGGACCGAGGGAATTGATCACTTTGATAGTAACGTACTCCTTCATAGTGATATTTTGCTCCTCGATATCTTCTAACACCACGTTTATACTTGATTCCAAGTCTGCTATGCCGTTAGATGTTTCATAGTGAGCTTCTTCCAGCCTATTCAGAACAGCCCATTTGGATGACCATCCCACCGAAGTGTACTGTTCCTTTAGAAAGTTCCAGGCCTCCTTAGCTGACCAATGATCCTTGAATCCAAGCTGAACTGGCTTGGAGCACATCTTGCCTAGCTTGCCTACCGCTCGATCATCCTTTTGAATCCATGTAACAATGGCCTCTTTCATTGCTATTAGCTCGGAATTATCGAGTGTTCCGTCGAGAACTGGCTTCCTGATAGTGCCATTTACATAGCCCATCAAGCCTGCGTCCCGAAGAGCAAAGGTTATTTCCCTGGCCCACTCTTTATAGTTATCCGGTCCCTTCAGCTTTTCGAACGGGTATCCATCTTCTTTACCCATGGTGACGATGTACGGAATGATTGATGAAGATGTAATTTGACTGTTTCGTAGCCTAACCGGACTCAAACACAGTAAAAAGCGTCTACTCAGTGTAGTAACCGTACTACAGAGCTCCGGGGTCATAACCTGTTGAAATATGACTGAACTAGAAGGTTTTGCAGCATATGTAGAATGTGTGTTTGAGTGAAGTTCTATGGAGGTTCGAAGCTTCGGTTAAATACAGTGCGTCATGTGACCTCGATAGGTCCGAGCATAACTCCCGTTTCAACAAGCATGTGTACCTAACCATTGGTATGCATTCAGAAGATAGACATTACTTTGCATTCACCATTTCAGGAATCGGCCAGCTTCAGCCTACCAAGATGTAGCAAGGGTCCAAACACACTACCTCCGTTGATGTATCCGTACCCCGCACTTTCACTCATCCTTCGCTTAGTATGTATTAGCGTGTGCAGAAAGCTGTGGATTCCTTGGCATCGCAATTGTCGCGCCCCCCCCCAAATTTACTATTGAATCCAGACATTCTTGACATTCTCGCTACCATCAAACCTTGAAAGCCTGTTTTGTTAAAGAAATCAATCAAATAGGTAAATATGAAGCTGGTCAAAGCCTTCCTTCAACCACTGATCTTCTGTGTAGCTATGACAGGTCCACTGGCTTCGGCCCTTCGCTCGAAGATACTACGCCTTCTGCTTTTACATTGAAGCCCCCTCGCCATCGCCGAAGAGGTTCACTGTCATCGTAACACCTTATCCCACTCTGCTTCGATGAAATCATCGATGAACTGTAGCTTTCGGGCGGCCTTTGACTGAGAAGCTCGAACGCTGATCATTCGATGAGTGATCTTTCATCCCTTGTTATGATCGTCTCTTTTGCTGATTGCATCCTTCAGCAATTGCTCGAAGTTTCATATATTGAAGGAACTACTATTCTGAGCTTCTACGGAAGTTGACCATTCAAGCCGTTTATTGACTCGAAGACAGGCGGAAATCTTGAACGATGAATCAGCAATTTGATCCTTCAACTTCATAGCTTCGATATTCGAAGTAGAAAGATCGTCGACGATGTTTCTAGCTTCTCTTTCTTCTCTGCAACGACGTGAAGTCTCTTCATCAAATTGAGCAATCTCTACAGATCGAGCTCTTTTCTCTTATGATATCTGAACTCTGACACGGTCTGCAGCATTCGCCTGCCGCTGAAGCTCAACGGCGTGAGCCTTGCATGCTTTCTTCGCTGCTTTGAAATTATCAATGATATGTTTCTTGAAATTGCGAGGGCAATTGACTTTGACAGCAGCGCCTGCAGTGTTTGCTTTGACAGCAGCGTCTACAATGATCCTAGCAGCGACGTCAGTCTTGACTTTGCGAGCAGCGTCTGCTTTGACTTCGCCAGAAGGTTTCTTCGATCTTGATGAGTAGAGATAGATTCTGACTTCGACGTGACGACGGCATGATGGCTTCGAGGGTCGAAGGGAAGGGGAGAGAGAGAAGAACTACAGAGATGTCAGCACTGTGAAACGTTTGATCAGCTTCATATTTACCTATTTGATTGATTTCTTTAACAAAACAGGCTTTCAAGGTTTGATGGTAGCGAGAATGTCAAGAATGTCTGGATTCAATAGTAAATTTGAGGAACGGGGCGCGATGCCAAGGAATCCATAGCTTTCTGCACACGCTAAAACCGGAAATCCCGGATCTCAACGCCGCGACAGCAGCCGAGCAGGGACCTAGAATACACATAGGCAACATAGAGATTGCTATGTGGGCCAGTCTAAAGAATCAATACGACCAGTCGAATCTTACTACTCTACACCTGGCAATTAGAGAGCTGAACCGGCCGGCCCCGCAAGAGGGACGGGCTGGCTGCTGCTGTTGAGTTTACGAATCGGTTTGGACAATCCTATTCAGGTATGTATATTAAAAACGAGGCTTTTCAAATGTTGGATAACTTGTACTGAACAGCTCAGAGGCAAGAACCGATTTTGGCCGAGGCCATTAGATGCAAGATGAATAGGTAGTTCTGGACCTCTGGTCAGTGTCTTCTTGCGACGATTGTCTCTAAGCCGTACCAGACCTATTCTTCAACCTTCTACTTCTGTATTAATACTTCTACATAGCACCTGGTTAACATCACCCAGCAAACAATACACTTCATGCATCCAACTGCCTTCATTACCACATCAAAGCAATCAAATATAGAACCAAATTGAGCTCTCACTGCTTCAAAGTCCTTCTCAGCTCTTGTGAGACCGGCTACTCAAATCACATCCCGTTTTTCAGTTCTGACCCTTCAAGAAATTCAGCTTCATGCTTCGCGATTAAAAGCGTATTCATCGATTGCATTAGGTTAGCACAGGCTGGGTAACAAAAATGCGAAACACAAACCGAAGCTATACAAATCCTAAGCCACAGCATTCTTTATACACAGCGCAGTCGTTGATGGCCGCTCCAGCCGACGCTTGACCTTTGCATCTTCGAACCACGTTTTGGGAAAGTAATGCTGGCTGTATGACTGACCGCGCATGCCATGACATGCCTAGATAGGCCTAGGTGACAGACTAGGTGACAGGACTACTATGGTAATTGGGAAACTGTTGCCACAGCCAGGGTTTAATTCCGCTGTGCTGCCCTTAAAGATCGCGCTCATTAATTCCCCAAATACCATAGTAGATGGCAGAACAAGTTGACAGAAATAGTAACCAGAAATAAATCAGGAAAGCTCTACATATGCTGACAACATTAGTCTTCTAGTGAAACAGAACATATGTACACTAAGATGCATGTAGTAGTTAAGGTAGCACTCAAGCTCAGTATTACCGCACAGAAGTCAGCAGCCAATAACCTCAGAAGAAAGATTGCAAATCGCCATTTAATAATACCTGCAGACAGGCATTCAAGGTTTGTTCTCTCACGCAGACGAACTGTCAGCTTCTGTTTGAATGACATTCTAGATTGTTACCTGAATACAAAATGCAATGCAACGTCTTTAGTGTTCATCAAGAAATCGAGTTCTGTCCCTCAGCTAACTTCATTCTAAGTAGTAATCATACATAAAGTGTTTGATGATAACCGTACATAACTTCAGATCTTTGAAACTAAGTGCTTTGTACCTCATCCTTGTGGGCTTTGAGAAAGACCTTTAGATCCCTTTTGCCTTTTCCCAAGGTCTCTCTTCGCTGAAGGTAGAACACGATGAGCCAGAGTTAGATTCACGAGATTCTCTTGAACTGTCTTGAGCTTCAAAGGTGGCAGAAATGTGTAGCATGTTAAGCTATTTCCTTATACCTACAACGCTCGATTGGCTGAGAAATTTCTTTTCAAGGCTGAGGGTATAGTTGAAACGCTGACTCTGTTTCTGTTACACTGTTTAAGGTTACATCTTCAAAACCGAATGAAAAGCACTTAGTTCAAATTTATGATATCAGCTTTATTATTTCCTTTGCTCGAAGCCGAAAAGAACAAATTTCAAACCCATTTAGAATGCTTCCACATTTTCGAATTATGAATCCCATTTTGAACCAAGAGCTATCTATAAAGCAAAGTTGATCAAACTGACATGTCGTCTGTTCGAAATCATCTTCTCGTCTTGGAATCCTTATTCATTGCTTCCTTCTTCTTCTTCTTCTCTCTCCTCGCTTGCTTCGCCGTCTGCTTCGCCTTCGCCACCTCTCGATCCTTTTTCCTTAATTCTAATTCTTCCCTTATCTTTTTCAATATAAAAGTAAAAACATCCATGTGAAGTCCCAAAACATCATATTTTTCATTGAGATGATTCATATAATCTTTTATCATCTCAGTAAGATTCTCTATGTTGTCGAAAGCTAGTAAATCATCTTGCAAAGCTCTAAACATCATTTGTTCACCAGATTCCGTCGAATCAATACTATTACTGTCGCTATCATGGTTATGCATCATTAGTTCAAGGTTTGTTTCTTAAAGTTGCATTCAGATATATCATTCTTCATATATAAAATATATGCATCGATTACGCTTACATGAAAAGTAAGTTATTGATAATCTGAAGAAGATATCAACATTGCAGCTGACCCCGAAGAGTAATAAATTAATAAGCACATCGCATATCTTGGTTGTTTCTTTCAATCACAACGAAGTACATGAGAAAACCTGTAACAGAGCATAGAGACCAAAACCATTCTTTACCTTATAGATATCATCAAGGTGAATGGAGGGGGTATTGAACGGCCTAGGTATGTCATTGGCAGAGAGTGGTAGAGGGTCGGAAGGGCGCGGAGGGCGCGGGTGAGAGAGTCCGAGTCTCGACCATCATTAGCGATACAGAACGCTTTGAGAGATAAAAGGTGTTCATAGAAGTATTTAACGGATTATCGCCCTGCGGCCTTGCCACCTTATCACCTCAAATCACGCATTAGACATGTGTCCTGTTCGCCACTTTGAATCCTCTAGCCATGCGAGCTCAAAAAGCTCAAAAAGCTAAATTAGCAACGTTTTAACTTCAAGCATCATTTGTTCGATGAATTATCAAATCAATGAATTAGATATTGAATAAATCATTAAATAAATCAATTAATTGATTATCTAACTAGTTATTTAACCGTCTATCTAAACGAATTGTTGACTATGTAGGATGCTTAGTAGAGAGTCATGAGGGGAGCATGGAGGATGTTCGGTAGGGAGCCATGTAGGGAACCATGGAGGCTGTTCGGTAGGGAATCATAGAAGGAGCCATGGAGGCTGTTCGGTAGGGAATCATGGATGGAGCCATGAAGGCTGTTCGGTAGGGAACTATGGAGGGTGCTCGGTAGGGAACGATGTAGGAAGCATTGTTTGAACTGTTTGACCTGTGTTATGCGCCCGACCGACGCGTATTTCGAAGCATGTAGGGTGTTCGATAGGGTGTTTGGTATCGAGCCATGAAGGGTGCTTTCTATTGAGCTAATTAGCATGTGCTATGGAGCATGTGTGAAGCATACTATGAAGTAGATCATGAAGCGAATGACGTTTATTCAAACGTGTCGCATGAAGCATGTTTTGAAACGAGTAGGCTGATAAGTAGGCGATCGAGTCAGTAGCTGAGTTGATAGCTGAACATGTAGGTAGGCGAGTAGGGAGGGTGGTGAGTAGGGTGGTGAGTAGGGTGGTGAGTAGGATGGTGAGTAGAATGGTGAGTAGGGTGGTAAGTAGAATGTGTTGAAATATGTTATGACATAATTAATCACACATTCGGAAACAATCATGACGACCTTGCCGTTAGAAAACCCCAAGCGTATCAAGAAAGCTATGGATGGAGAAATTATGTAATACTCTGTTGCTGAGATCGAACGATGATCAACTTATTGTCAAGGAGCGACGAAGAGGGCATGCCGGAGCGCGGATTGCAAGAAAAGAGGAATCAATACTGTGACCACGGCAAAAAGCCGACGACAGGTGAGCAGCAACATCTTCTTTGTATAGCAAATGCGTAGTATTTGTGCAACGTTAAAATTGTCTAAGAGTGAATATCAAGATCGACATTATATATACCTAGTTCCTAAGATGAGGGACCCCGATGGCCTTCATACAAGGCATTTAATCCGCTTCGTCGAAGAATGGTCCTGAGGGCAAGGCTCTTCAGAAGTGATGTCGTTGGCTGGATTCGGATCTTATTGCTTGGCAGAATCAATCAGGCGGGATGTTGCCGAAAAGAAGGATGGAACAACGAACCACATGCCACTATTTGATGACTGTAACAAAGACATATACATATAAAACTCAGAATCGCTCCAGCTAGCCTCTGCCGGCGCAGTGACCAAACCTGCTTGTTCGTCTATGTCACTATCTTCTGTGTTTCCTTGCGCTGGTATGGCCGCTTGGTATGTATCTTGGGGGATCTGTTGACAGCAAGCGTTATCAACAAGAGTTGTCTAGAAGTAATTTAGCTATTGTATAGACATAACGGAAAGGCAGTGACTCTTACGATTTCCGAAATCCGAGCCTGATCGATTAGTGGTATTATGGTGATAGTGTTTGTCTTCATCCGCGACCAATATGAGGTAAAAGCGTTTTTAGTCCGTTTTGGCCGCTTGATAAGATGACAGACTCCATCGAAAATTTCATGCTTCTTCCCCCAACTTGCTTCCTTAAGCGTTTCGTGTTTGCAGACATATGAGATCAGATACTGGTCATCTTCGTTCCATTTATCGGTAGACATGCTGGAAGATTTGTGTCGGCGCAAAAAGTCAAAGAATCAACGTCTAAATTGCCAATGCTTGCTTCCAGACTGGTCGGATCAACCACTACATTCACCTAGAATATCATACGAAATATTTCACCATACCATTTGACATGGCATGTCACGCTAGCTGCCATGTCACGCTAAGGTAGCTGCCATGTGATGCTAGCTGTGTGGCGCGCAACGATGTCTAAGGTGACTCGAGACTCGAGAGTCCACCAACCGAGCCAGTCTCTTGCGGGGCAGAACCCACCCTAGTGGCCCGTCCAACATCTTCAATCTATTCTCCATTCATCCTCAAACAAGCCACTTCGTTGGCTGCTGCCGCCACCGTCGTTGGGAACTCGCCCATGCCTCCTATCCTCTCCTACCCATTATGGAAATCGAGATTTCTCTGCAATCTGTCAATTCGAGCTTTTCTCCACTTTATGCACCTGAGAATGCAAGGAGATCAGCTCTACCAACATACAAGAGGGAGGGCGTCAAATCCATCGCAATCGAATTTGAGGCAATCCGAAGACTTTTCTTACCGCTTTCGCCGTTGTGCAAGTGGCACTGTTCATGACGGCGGGCTGTTTCTCAGAGGTATGCCTCTGGCGTTCATGCTTCTTCGACTCCACCAAGCGAGAGATGTGAAACCTAAAATCTCTTCCTTGGAGAAGCGACATGGACACACTCTCTGGACCCTAAGAAGACATCACAGCCAACCACATGAGCTAGGAGAGTAGGAGCAGGAGGAGAAGTCGTTGGGTGAAAGTTACAGTACCACTAACCAGATTGGGACTAGCGCGAATTGGCTTGGACATGTCATACCTTACATATCTCAGGACGCAAGCAATTTCCAATAAAGGATGAGCTTAGTGAGGGGCACGGATAATACCTTAGCCAGCTTGACTTGGCAGCAGGTATGCTGACGACATCATGTGGAGCATGAGCCTGAGTCGTCATGGAACAGCGGGGTTCATTCCAGGATCCTCCGCCTTGCCTTCGTCCACCCGTCACTAGAATAGCATCGGGCCCTCGGTAGTAATCCCCGCCAAGTCAGCGATCACAAATTCGGGCAGACATGAGAGCTCGGTGCTGTCCGTGCCCGTCACCCACACCTCGTTGATAACTGCCCTCGCCCGGTGGTGCCCCCACCGTTACGACTTCGGACGTCTGCATATTTGTGGACTCGGCAGATGTTGAATGAAGGAATCGACACGCCCTCGAGCTCCTGCAGGCGAGGGCGCGATTGTCCCGGCGGCAGTGTAGCTATCGGCATCTTCATGCCCTGGCTGCAGTCGCTCGAGATGGCATCAGTCTCTACGTCCGACGTGACCGCTCGATGCTCATACCTCTGATCGTCATCGTCGATGTCATGTGATTTCAATAAGAGGGCATCAGAGAAGTATTTTCCCGCAAATGTGATAGCAGTCATGATGACGAGAGAAGGAAACCACAGTTCATGCGATAGAAGCATCACCAACGAGCGACTCGAAGAACGATTATGAATGATTGATTATCAGACCTGTGCCTTCGGTGAGTTTCAAGTTATCAATGTCAACATCCGCAGGTCGAAATGATCAATTACTTACACTCGAAATAATGCTTTTCTTAGTGCGCAGATATATACGGTTTTAATGAAAGCTTTCAAGAAGTCTCACTCGTTGAGTTAGATGTGAACCAAGCGTCCTTCAAAGGCACACCATGCGGATCCCTTGTGGAAGATGGCTCGTCCTTCACGGTAGGTCCGATATTCCTTGAGCCGAGAGCCTACACTCTTAAAGGCACGGTATAACGGTGACAAGGTCGCCAATTTTGCCATACAGAGCCCACCGCGTAAGCATTGTCGAAGCGGCGCTCCCGCACGTTGAAACTATAGTCCTTGTGGAGAGGTGGAGGTGAAGGTACTAAAATTGTAATATCTGAGGCCAAGGCTTGGCGCAAGTCCTCATGTGGGATGCATGATGCTTAAAAGTCAGCATTACGATAGTTGGTCATCTTGGAGGCGGTCTAGGGAAAAGAGGAAATACTATAAGAATCCTCTCTAGGAACACAAGCCTCGACCTAAGCCATCGTTACAAGATTGCTACATGCCATCAAGATGGGTCATCGCTCTGCCCATGATAGGTACTATCACCTCCCTCATCTGTCTTATCGTCGTTGGTCTTGGCGGCACGAACCACGCCTCCCTGAACAACCTTTACTTTTTTCGAGCGAACACCTCCCAGATCCACATCAAATCCACCATCCCCAACGTACCGGGTCTGCCTGCTAATCCTATAGGAGCCAGCATTCCCGGAATCGACCTCACTCATGACAGTTCCACCCTTGTCGCGCGAGCTCTAGGAATTAAAGATTTTTATCACGTCAGCCTCTGGAACTACTGTTCCGGTGACTTTAGAGACGGCACCGGCGGTATCAAAGATCATGTCACATTTTGCTCCCCACGCCAAAACGACTTCTGGTTCAACCCCGTCGATATCTGGAAATTGAATAACACTGTCACGGACAAGCTCTTTAGCAAAGAGCTTAAAGCCGGCCTGGACGAATACAAGATTGTTACGAATTGGATGTTCGTCTGCTACATTGCTGCTGTTCTCTCTACTATTATCGAGATCTTGATCGGCCTCACCGCTCTCATGTATCGCTTGGGAAGTGTCGCCACAACTATCGTCAGCATCATCAGCTCACTCTTTCTCTTCGCCTTCGCTCTCACTTCCACGATCCTTTACAGCACTCTCGTCGGGACTTTCAGTTTCGGGATGAAAGAGAATCAGATTCACACCAGTCTAGGCAAAACGATTTACATCTACACCTGGCTCGCCGTGGGGTTCTCCATGTTGTCGGGCTTTTTCTGGCTGGTCAGTTCGTGCTGCTGAACAACATTGGTGGAAGGTTACGAATGCACAATCATAAGAGGATCAAGAGCCTGCGGTAATGTAGCGCTGTTACATGGACCGCGATCAAAGAATTAAAGTCTAAGCTTACAAGCCTTTTGGGCGGAGCGTAGGAAGTAAATCCCAGAAGAGACTTCAGCGGCATACAAAGAGTTCTAAGCTTTGCCGTTTTCACGGGTATTCAGTTTGTAAGTCGATTCAATGTATTTCCACCATGGTAGAGTCATTCGAGGAGCAGCTAGTTCTCTATTTCGATTGTTTGTTCCGAACGGGAAAAAGGGATCATGAAGTGCTCATTTTCTTTATGAATGATTACTTAGTCTGGTTGATCGCGGTGAACATGTTTAGGTGCACCCCCTATCCTTACAGATGCAACGTACTTCTCGATACTTCGTCAGATAGATCTTCAGTGCTTCCCCGTAATTTCGAAAGCAAGTGATCTCATGGCAAATAGAATGTCATTGCCACTCATTATATTCCGTTCCCCCTTCCGACATTTCTTTGCGACTCAACCAATTCAAGGTTAAAGACCGTACATACTGAAGATTGACTTTAACCACCTTCGCTTGTGATGAAAGAAATGAACTTCCTCACGCATTCCTGCATGCATTCTTTCGCATCTCTTGGCAGAGCTGTCTTCATGATTCGAGCAATTGATGCGGAACTATAAGTTTTAGCAAGAGATAGAAGACAATGCCGGATGAATAAAGCTCTACAGCATCCCAAGATCTTTTGACCTAACAAAACATGTGGCAAGGTGATTACGATCTGTGCAATATATTTAGTACGTTGGCACTGAGAAAGAGTCACGAGGGACTTGTATTCTTGATCTCATGCAGAATCCCGCAAGACCATTCGTAAACCTTTACTAAAATCGGCTATACCCAACGTTCGGTACGAAGCTAATAGTCTATCTCTTGTGGTTTGCTCGATGTCTCGTTCATTCGTAGTAGATGTAAACTAACTAAAATGGATATTAGTCGATACCGCCGTATCCCTATGCATGACCCTCCTTGAAAGTGCATTCTGGAGCTCCTTGAACCTTCTAACATATGCCTTGTCCCATCACCTTCCGGGAAGCGACGTACGCCATGGACTTGGTGCATTTCAGGGAGACCCCTTGCGTGGTGTACAATCTTTGAAAAAGTAAGTCAAGACGTATGCTCTGATACAGTATTATGCCAATCAAAGCGTGAGTGACGCAAGAACGAAGAAAGATATGGAGACGAGAATAGAGACGATGACGGAACATCGATGGTCAAGGGTCTACTCTGTGTAACATTACTCACAGCGAGGTTGAATGAGGTTTTCCCAAGCCAAATCACATTATATCTCGTGAACAATTCTGCTCAATTTTCAATTGTACCAGCATTTATATTCCTGAGACTACACGCATCCTTGAGCTCGAACAAGAAATCAAAGGAAAAAGGGGGGAAAATCAAGGGATACCGAAACAAGCATGAATGTTTTGGAAGGCTTAAGACCTCATCACGCATGTAATACCCTATATAGAAGAGATCATTGAGCAACTCGAGAACAAGCTACGAAGAGAAAGCGTCTCATCGAAAGAAGTTAAAAGACTCGGCCGAGGTATATCTAGATAGCTTTTTTATAAAATCCCCAATGCGCAACATGTTACTTTGACTATACTCTAGATCAGTAAGACCTCATCGGTTCCTGAAGAGCGCGCACAGTCATCGCTCCAATCGAAATTAGGATCTGCGAAAGCGACCATGAAAGGCAATAACCCTCGAACCCAAACTCTCAAATTTACGAAGCGTCAAAGCTCTAGCTCTCACCAAGTCAACAACTACGATGAAGCTCAAAATGGGAAGCCGATAGCAGCGAAGACGATCATGTCTCAATGGGTTTTCCAAAAGAACCGAATCATACCAATGTTCGCTCTTCGGGAGGAGGAAAGGCGAATCCTGAGAACCAGGCCGGCAAAAGCTAAGCTCAGTGACAGATTGTGCAAAGAGTCTTTCGTGGCGCTCGTGGTATGGAGACCTATCTCGACAAGCCCCGTTGGCTGAATGGAGATTTGGGTACAACATCATTCCACGGCAACTTACCCGTTGCAGATATTAGTTCTTATATATGTCGAAATCCCAACATTGTATTCCTTGTGTTTAAGAATTATAGCTGTGTTCAGGGCGCCTAAATCACAAGAGCGGTATATGACACGCAAAGTCCAAACGCAGCGATACCGTTTTCCGTGTCGGTTCTAATCATATCAAGAGATCTTCAGCTTGTTGTTGCAAAGCCTTTTCACAAAGCTTCAGAGGTTCACCAACAATAGATACTGTTGGAAACGGGCCACGACGGGGTACATACCCCGGCGGTTAGTTATTTCTAACCTTCGCTGATTGTTTTATAGAGAAATGTCCCGAATGATCAAAGCCTCGTTTCTGCCTTGTATATTCCTATAAGTCTGTTCAGTTTCCAATAATGTCCGGCAGAGATCTCTGACATCCTTTGAAATATCATCATCATTGAATTCGCATTTTCAAGCTCAAGTGTATAGTCCGGATTCTTGTATTGAGCGCTTTTGACTTCTCGCAGCAGTTGATCGCTAGGTGTCTGATTGGTAGATTGCGATATCTTGCGGCGAAGACAAGATGAGGACCAATCCTTTTCTTAGACTCTTCCCAACACTCAACCCTTTCGAAATCTTTCCTGACCTGACTGTCTTGATCGAAGTACTCCTTACGTCACCAACCTCCCGGTCTGGATCCAATATTGGAGAGAGTCAGAGCTGTTTCGTTGGTGTCACTTCCTCAACAATACAACTCGAAGGCGCTATGGAAGACATGTCAGGTCATCTTTACGACGGCAGCAAAGAAAGAACTTTCTTTCCTTTCCACGATCTACATTGACAAAGTTGCCAGGGCAGAGGTCAGGACTCTAAGATGGCGAAAAACTACGTCCCATCAATGTTTCTCCTCTCACACTGGATTGGAAAGATCAGTGTATCGGAAGGCGGAAAATAAGCGGCGACGAGTTTACAAGATCCCCTGCAGCAGGATTGGGTAGCGGACGGCTGAAATACGGAGAAGCTAGCAGGCAGGTTCATACAGATGCCCCATTGGCAGCCATACAGAGGTGATTCATCAAAAGACTGTTTCAAGCTGTTCGACGTAACTAATTAGTGAAGATAAAAAGGAAGATACAGGTAGAGCGTCAAGCAAAGCAAAAGAACAGCAGCAAGCTCGGCGAACGAGACCGAAAAGGCCGAGGGAGACACAAGAAAGGGAAGAGAAAGTATCAATCGACAGAATGGCATCGATCGCCGGAAGCACATGCAAAGCCTTCAAGGAGGCCGAGCTTCCTTTGGAGAGAGTCTGGTCCTACCTAAGCAACAAAACCCCCTTGAATGTTTCGATTCCCACTTCAGCCTAATCGTCACGGGATGCTGTTGCTGAATGCGGATGATGATTGGCTATGGGACAGGGTCCACGTGATAAATTGAGCCCCTTACTGAAATGGGAAGGGTTTTCATCCAATGCGTCGAGGCGGTACGGATCTGGTGGTCATTGTGAAGCAGGATCGGTTCTCCCGGGACAGACGAGTGCGGGAGCAATAAGGTACGTTAGTTTCTCCACGCCGCTCTAACCATTTCGATACTATGGCAGCTGTGGAGACAGTATCTTACTCAACGCTTTTACATCACAATTAATCAATCAATCGATCAAGATGATTCTTTACTTAAGACGAATCTTATTTCAAATTTCACGAAGCTTTCTCCACCTTTTACACTTATTCGCAGGCAATTAACTCCAGAGCTGTCATAATAGATCGTTGGAGCGGCGTGAAGAATACGGCGCTTTGCTCCCGTACGCTAGGGTTTAACTCCCTGGAGGACGAGTAGGTATGGTTGTTACCATTCCCACATCTATCTATACTTCACTAGACCTATTTCATTCAACTCTGCGTGCCTCGTTTACCTTACATCTACCCTGACGCTCGTTTCCTTGGTGAACCAGCGTGCAGGGCGGGATGGAGGACTTTCAGCTCGCTACTGCGACCCGAGACCCAAACACTACCGTCATCCAAGATCTTGATCGTCTCAGCTACAAGAGGAGGGTATGAAGAGCTGCAAGAACAACTCCGCCAGAACCAGGACGAAGCCCGACGGAACCAGGAACAGGCCATTTTGGCCCAGGACGAAACCCGAGAAAAGATACTCCATATAGAAAAATACTCGAAAAACAAACGAAAGAAACAGCTGTAATACATCAATAGGTAACTTTTAATTATGCAGATGCAGCTAAAGAAGGAAGCCCAACAAATATTGCAACTCTCAGAAACCCAATACGCCCAGGCACAATAGCACCTCGGTTCCAAGCAGTGAATCCCAGAAGCTCTACCGACCTCAAGGTCCGCATCAATGGACCTGACAGTAACTCGACTCCGCAGCATGCCTTCCATGCAAATGGTAAAGGCAATCAACCAGGCACTCGAGGGGGAAACAGTAGGAAGGGCTATTGCAGCTAGGCAGATCGGCAGTGGGGATATCTTGATATCCACCGCCAGCAACGAGCACAAAAAAGAGCTGGAAAGTAATGTCCAATGGCTGAAAGCTCTCGACAATAACGCATCGGTCGTCCCCCCAGTCTTTCGGGTCCTAGCTCACGGGATGCGTCCTAGTGTCTCTATTAGTGTTGACAGCCATGGCACCTAGAAGATCGAGAGTATCCTACTTTTGGACCTTTACTATCACGGACGCCAGACTCTTCTTCGTATTGTCGGCAGGCCTAAGAGGAGTCCGTCCCTGCTATGCGAGGTCCCTGCGCTGTTGGATGTAAAAGTTGGGGGGCAATCTGACAGTTTTCCGCCGTGTTTGCATGATGTATGGCTGCTATCTCTGAGGACAAATAGAGCATTTCGCGGAAGAGCGTTAGAGCGGCTGTGAATCCTGGTGGCAGGCTTGCGATCAGAGAAAAGAACGATAGCACTCGAGGTGTATTGTACAGATGAGTAGAAAAAGGGTAGGCGAGGATGGAGGGGTCCAGAGGAGAAGGCAGGTACAACATGGTGGGAGGGTGCCATATCCTGTGATTATGTCCACGGTCGTAAGCCAGAAATGGAGCGCAATCCATGAGGGAGCGCAATCCCTGCGATGGCGCCTGAGACTAGCAGATCGTTGTTCCCCCATCGAGTTCGGTCAAAGGTCGGATTGGGATGCCCAAACTCCTAAAAGTAGATACTGAATGTTATTCAAGAAACAAGTATTAACGTTACACTGTAAAGTATGAACGAATGAAAAGAGTTTTTTCTCGATATGACCTTGAACACTCTGCTTGCTAATAAGTAGAATAGCGGGCATAATTGTATGCTTGAACTCGAGGCCGAGAACAGTTATAGATCCTTCTTGATCCTAGAAAGCTTAAAGTCTCCAGAATCGTTGTCATATTTTGACTGATATTCCTTGCCGTATCCTGGCTGTCTGTACTTGTCATGCATCTACATCGCTCGCTTCGTTGCTCAAATTCAGCCGACCGCTTCTTGACGGCTCAAGGAGACGAGTTTCGTGCTTGACTATCAGCTTTTCAAGTTCCTAGCATCATGTTCATGACTTCTTTCTGAGGGCGAAATCCTTGATCTTCCCGCTTGATCTCGATGCCTTCAGATACTAAATCATCGTTCGAAGTTCTCTGTTGATAAATGTAAAAGTTGTCACAGCTAGGACTCATCCTTAGACCAGTCTCACTGCACGGTTTCAAAGTTCACCACACCGACTGACTGACCTATCATCTTCAGTTTCGAGGAGAAAACAACCTGTCCGTTATGCCGCGCGTCTACCAGACCACTTGTCTCATCCATCATAATAATCATCATAGTCTATCGAGGATAGTTGAACCGGATTCTCTACATTCGTGATACCAACCTCTTGCTCTGCCCAGATGTCATGTCTTAAGATACTGAATACATCAACCCTTCTGATTACAGCTCATACAACCAAGTTACTTTTGCTCTCCCCTTGGCGGTCAGCGGGTTGATTTTGTCCTGTTAGCGGCACTGAGAAGCGCATTTCCCATAAGAGTTTTCTTGTTGAAGCTTTACATGTCAAAGGCCTTCTCCAGCTCTTCTCGGAATGCTTGGGCCCACCGATATTCGTCCAAAATCCGTCGGCCCATCTCATTATCAAGACTCATGCTCGATTGCTTGCCGTCATCGGCTATGTCAACAGCATTTCCCTCAGACACAGTGCCTTTCGATGCTTGGCTATTAGCTCTTCGAATCACTCGCATCATGTTCATGGCTCCTTCTCGAGGGTGCAACTCTTGATCTCCTCGCTTGACCTCGGTGAGATAATCATTCTCCAGCACATTATCAGATAATAGCTTCAATCCCATTTCGGCTGGCGGTGGTTCATTTCTAAACCCCTTATGCACGTCTTTCATGAACTCATTATTTTGCTTCCACCTCCCGCTTCTAGAAGCATTGAACTCCCAGTCAGTAATGACTGCGCAGACCGCATCATGAAGGTGTAAGGTCGGGATACCCAACACGCGTAAAAGTCTGCCAACAGCATGATCATTATATGAGGTTAAAGGAGTACAAGCTTTTCTGATATGACCACGAGCGATCGGGCTATACGCCGAAGAGCGTATTGTGTCAAAATAAAAAAACCTTCATTGTCAGAAGTTGAGAGAGAAGACACCAGTTGAGCAATAGTATTACAACTAATGATTGCTTGGCTAGGTATCTCACCCCATACCAGCCAATCGGCTGCACCCCTTATACCGCTGCAGCAGACAAAAGACACAATACTAAGGTCGAAAACTTTAGTAGCTACCACAATATATATATATATATGTATCTTGAGGTTGGCCATTCAGGTTCGTAACAAGGATCAGTTTGACTGAATGCTATCGGCAAGCGAAAGGGGGGCATGAAAGACTACAGAAGAATAGTTATCAGACATGTCATAACCGACGTCTCATAAAATCTTGACAGCTAGTTGAGGAAAAGAAAGATAAATAGATGGTTTTTCTCCGCTGTATGCTCTTCCTGTAGAATATTCTGCTGTCTTCAAGAATATCATACTTTGCCATATCTGTCTCTCGAATCGCTGATTCCATCCTGGTCCTTGTCCTGAGTGCTCGCTTTTCTGCCATTTTTAGCTTTATCTCTGGGTGTTTTATTTTGTCTCGGATGAGCTGCTCAGTGCCGGATTTGATTGCGACTTCACTTGTTTCTTGAGCGAAGGATCTTTCACCGAGATACTCATAGACATCCTTCAGAGCTCTCTTGGCCTTGAATCTCTTTGGACCTGACTCATAGCTGGCCAAGATTTGATGCCTTTATATATATATATATATCACTAACATTTGAACAACGGCTGGCTCAGATCTTGCCGGAACATGGCCAGATTTGGCATGGTTGAATGCAACCAGGCATCAGTCTCGTAACCGATATAGATCTATTGTCGGCCTTGTCTTGCCCAGTCGTCTGCAACACAGATTCCATTCGTCATGAACTTCGGTGTTGTATTGGCAAACGTCGAGAATGCAGAAGCCTTGGATTCTTGGTTAGGTTTTTTGGAAAGCTTTCCACTTCATACATTTCATGTACTTTGTTTGTAGCTTCTCTGTCTATCCAGCGCTTTCTCTCAATCAGCGCCTTCGTGTATATTTGTGGTCTTCCATCATAATTTAATCGCTGATGGTCTGATATTGATAGAGAAGCAAAGAGGGAATCTGAGCTGATTTGTAGTAGATTTGTCAGGGTCTGAAAAGAGGTTTGAATAAATGTTTAGCCTGGGGGCAAGTGACGCCTTATCCCTAGCAGACTCGGCACAGTTCGTAACATTACCCCCCTCTCTCAGCAAGGCATGTCCGCATGCCTGTAGTCTCATGTATATAGCCTCTTGCCTTTGTAGAATTGAATTGCCTTTTGGTAGCAGGCTCACTAGGTGGGTGCCATTGCCGCAGGCTCACTAGATGGATGCCATTGACGCAGGCTCACTAGGTGAGTGCCATTGACGCAGGCTCACTAGATGGATGCCATTGACGCAGGCTCACTAGGTGAGTGCCATTGACGCAGGCTCACTGGGTGGGTGCCATTGCCGCAGGCTCACTAGGTGAGTGCCATTGCCGCAGGCTCACTAGATGGATGCCATTGACGCAGGCTCACTAGGTGAGTGCCATTGACGCAGGCTCACTGGATGGGTGCCATTG
>JAABUY010001063.1_pt1 | contig 39588 bp, 41 predicted proteins | sample 5560271 | NCBI WGS metagenome assembly JAABUY01 (sample SAMN10711886, study PRJNA513374) | rock metagenome | isolation source: Antarctica rocks | place: Antarctica: Victoria Land, University Valley
TTCTTGTATTTGATGAGCTGAGCCCCTTCACTTTGAAGGTTTGATACATTCCATTGGCCATCAACTTGATAGCGACCTTTAAATGCGAGAAACGTCTAAGATGGGGCAGTATCGTCCTGTGGTCTCTAGCTTCGAGTTCTAGAATATGTAGGGCAAAGGAATGTTATAGAAAGAAGTCTACCTTAGGGTTCAGCTAGGCAAAGAGTTCCGTAATTAGAGTAGTGGCAAACCGGTTTTTTTTACGAAGATCATTTTTGAGTGTTTTGAAGTAAAGAATATAAAACAAATACGTAAATTTTAAAATTATCGCTTGTATGAAAAGAAGATAAGATAAAATCACTACCTGTAAAGAACAGCAGTAAAATTAAAATTACAGCTATTTTGAAGTACGAAATTGTTTGCGAATTTCTGGTATTCGATCTCGCACTTTCACTCATTCTTCGCTTAAAGAATGAGCGAAAGTGCGAGGTACGAATAAGATACTTACTTACTGAAAGAGAATCTGTCAGAACTGAGCTCTGAGACTTAGTAAATGATGCATCAGTGACGTGACGTCTTTGTATGATTCTAAAATTACCTACAGTACTCTTGTCTCAGTTCTTAGACGTGTCAACGTCGCTAAGTCTCTCAAATTAGCGTTCTCACTAAGTCTCTTCGAATTAGCGCTCTGCTGACTTTGCAGCGTACGAGCGACACGTCTGAATGCAAATTTCTGTAAGATAGATTGATCTGCGTTAATTTGAAATAATATCAAACTTTGTTATCATTTTATTTAATTCAGACGTAATTTACAGTATTAATAAGATATTCATGTATTTTAAGTTTACATCATTAATTTTAGCAAAAGCGCGTTTAACAATGAGTTGAGTGTCATTTTTTGATTGAAGTGTGATTGATTTACAAAGTGAACAGAACTTAAACATTTCATTAAACTCATAATACAATAAGAAAAGAAAGATCTTTCATGTTCAGCAACAGATACTATTCTACAAAGTCACGAAGTGAAAGAATGAAATGATCAAAAAAAGCTTCACATTGCTATCAAAACTGCTATTTAAAGAAAATCTATTAACAAAATTACATGATATGCATTTGTCATTCAAACACATCTTCAATTTCAAGTTAAGTCAAAAATCTTATTGTCATGATGTCAAATCATCAACTCAATTTAGAACATAAATTGTCAATATTTTAAATAATCTCAATTCATTGAATTTGTTTCGCAGTTCAATGAATCAAGTCATTAATCTAGTCATCATCATTTTAATCTAGTTTCAGCAATTCTGTTTTAATTATCTCAGTCATGTGTGCAAACTTCTGCAATCTTAAATCAATAAAACTATTGTTTAGTCTTGATTCTGCTTAATTCATGTATATAGAAATTGAGCTTTCGTTCTTTTCTTTCACTCTTTGTCTTTCATCTTATACATTATCTGATGTATTGTCTTGTATCTAGATTCTATCAAAGTAATAATAATAATATCAGTCTTTTATATTGATAGTATCTCTAGTTTAGCTCAGTTTCTGATATTATGAAAGATCTATACTTTCTGCAACGTTTTCATATGTTGAAATCTCGTCTAGTTATTCTTTCACTCAAATAAAGTTGTCTCACAATCTTTCAATCAACAATGAGCATGCTGTTGAACAGTTTGCTCAAAGTGTGATTGAAAATTCAGTTGAGATCTTTCACGTAATGCAAGAGCTTCAAAATCAAGTTCAATAACATGATGTTATCATTTCATTCTCGTTCATCGTTTTCAGTTCTTCAATTTATATAGAGTTGAATTCTCAGTCTCTTGCGATGATAACTCAGATCATTGCACAAATCTTGAATAATCGATCTCTTTTCATTGTTCACTCTTTTGCAAATTCTGTCGCTGTTTTCATTACTTCTAGATTCAAGAATCTTCTTGATATATCTGAGTATAAGAAGAACAAAGATCAATTGAATGCATGAAAGCAGAGTCTGATACAGCGCATGAACGTGAACGATGATCATTATTTCTTTCATCGAGTCAAGATCATTTATGTTGAGTCACGACTCATCATAGATAAGAAGACTCACAATTTAATGAATCAATATTGAGTCAATAATCTTTGTATCATTTTCATCTTTGCAGATTGACAACACAAGTTGCATTATTGTTACAACAATTCTTTCAAGACAGAAGATGTTCATTTATATCTTCATGAAACTCTGAAGCAAGACATGAATAACTTTGTCAACTATTACAATCTTTTCTATCAAAAGAAAGAATGTTCTTTGATGAAAGATTTCTCATTGATTGACTGTCTGAAGCGCAATGTCAATTATTTCACTCAAGTCATCATCTTTTTCTAATGAAATTTCAATCAAACTTGATTATTCATCTTTCATCAATGAGTTCAAGCATTCTCTGACATTGACGAAGAGCTTCAGCAGCTTAAGCATCATCAATCTCACTTCATCTTCATTATCATTTCATTCATCAAAGTCAAAAGCATCTCTGCATTGACTAGTAATTCTTTGAATTCAAAGATCATCATTTCTGTGACTGTTGTTTCAACAATATCTTCATCTTTCTCTCTCTTGTTTCTCGATGAGTCAATAAATCTAAACTTCGTCATTGTTATCGTTCAAGATAAAACTTTGATTGTTTCTGAAATCAAGAAAATTTGCAACAAGTGAAAGCTTTGCTACTACTGCAAGTTGCAACATTCAAGCAAAATCATTAAAGAATGCTCAAATAAGAAGTTCTTCACTCTGCATATCATGAACATCTACGACAGTGATGTTGTCAATATAAATGAAGAAGTCTCGCTGTTCGCGAAAAAAGTCTAGTTTCTGAGCTAAGTTACGCTCAGAAATTTGTATACATATCATCTTGTTTACTAGTTTCAATCTTTTCACTCTCACTTCAATCATATAGAAAGTTTTCTGCTAAATCTGTCTTGAAACTCTTTGAATTCAATTCAACATTCAAAGATAGTCACATGATAGTATTCTGTATTCTACGTCAAGCTCAATTTAAAGTTCTTACTTTCATTTTAATTGATAGTGAAGTCTCTGCTTATGTCTTTATGAATAAATTCTTCACGCAACAACATCATCTTTTCTTGCATTAATTAACTCACTCTTGCAGACTTCAAGAATTTAATGATCAAGTCACTTTAATTGATGACATTATTCATGTCGTTGAAATCACAATGATTCTTGATAAATACATTGAAAAACTATTCTTTTATGTCATTGAATTAAATCAATATCTCATTATCATAAATCTGTCATGACTTCGTCGTCACGTCATTGATGTCAATTTTGAGCACAATATTCTCATCTTGTCTTTCTTCTTTTATCTTAATCATTGTTATTCATTTCTCGTCAAGATCTATGATCTTAATCAACAAGAAGAAAATTTCTCGTTCAAAGTTAACAAAGTAACTTTCGCTCAGTCTCGCTCTCAATTCACTCACAAGAAGCAACTCAGTTCATGAATCACTCACAAGAAGTAATTCAGTCTACAGATTACTCACAAGAAGCAATTCAGTTTACAGATTGCTCACAAGAAGTAATTCAGCACTCAGTTCGCTTGCAAGAAGCAATTTAGTTTCTCATTCACTTGAAAGAAGCAATTCAGTTTCTCGTTTGCTCACAAGAAGTAATATAACTTTTCGTTCGCTCATGAGAAGTCAACTAATACTAAGCTTGTTCACAAGAAACAAACTTCGTTCAATCTTGTCTCTCGTCTGAAACAAGAAGCTTCTAGTTATATTCTTCAAGTCATTCAAAAAGAATACTCATCAAAAATCAAGTGTTAAATTTTTTTTCTCTTTAGAACTTCTGTTGTTTTTCAAGCAGATCAATTCGATCAATCTTTTATACAACTTGACATAGTTAAGTTGAGAGCTTGAAGCTTTGATCATGCTGCTCATGTCAAAGACATTGAAGTGTTTAACATCATTCTAAAGAAAATCAATGTCTTTTTGAATCTTGAATCAATCTCGTCTTTTAGTCTAGACTCTGATGAGTCAAAATCACGTCATGCAACTTTGACTGTTCATTCAAAGAACAGTTCAACTCTTGCTCAGTTTTCATCTCATTCTTAAGACAGTATGTATGATAAGAATCATTGTCTGAATCTTCATCAAATGAAAAAGAAATTTCATTTGACTGCATTCATGATACAAGAAGATTTTGAAGTCTATCAATAAAGTAAAAACGTCAATTCAGTCACAATTCTATCATTCAGATATTTCAAGTTTCTAGATGTTTTTTTCAAGAAGAACGTTGATATTTTGTTTTTACATCAAGCTCATGAGCATGTCATACATCTTAAAAAAGATGCTCAATTCTCAGTCTTCGCTTTGTACAACATAAGTCGTGATGAAATTCTAGAACTTCGTTGTTATCTGAATGAAAATCTGAGCAAAGATTTCATTCAAGTCAGTCGCTTTCAAATGATTGTCTTTGTTCTCTTCATCAAGAAATTCAAAGAAGAACTTTGCTTTTGCGTGAACTATTGAAATCTGAACGCTATTACAGTCAAGAATTGATATTCTCTGTTTCTGATCTCAGAAATATTGAATCATCTGAGTCAAGCTAAAATCTTTATCAAGCTGAATATTATTTCTGCGTTCAATCAACTTTGAATCAAAGAAGAAGATGAAGTTCTTATCATCTTTTGCACTGAATTTGAATTATTCAAGTATCTAGTCATGCTCTTTAATTTATGTAATGAGTCTGTCTCATTTCAGAAGTATATCAACAATACTTTTCATAAACATTTAAATAAGTTCTGTACAGCTTATCTGAATGACATCTTGATCTATTTTGACAATGAACTTGAGCACGAGATTCATGTCAAGCTCATTCTGCGAAAGCTGCAAGAAGCAAATCTTCAGACGAATATAATTAAATGCAAGTTTCACGTCACTCAAGTTTTGTATTTAGAATTAATGATCATCATTGAAGAGATCAAGATGAATTCTTCTAAGATAAACATCATTGTCAACTGATTCATCTTGATCAATGTTAAAGATGTTCAAAGTTTTCTAGATTTCATGAACTTTTATAGAAGATTCATTTATGACTATAGTAAAATAGCTATTTCGCTCATTCATCTCATCAGAAAAGATGTATTCTTTGTCTGATCTCAGAAATGTCAGATTGCATTTAACACTTTTAAGAAAGTTTTCACTTTCAAGATTATTCTTCATCATTATAATTCAAATCACAAGATTGTGATAGAAATTAATGCTTCAAACTATGTGTTTGAAAACATTCTTTTTCAATACGATGAGAATGAGATTCTTCATTCAGTCGCTTACTTTTTGAAGAAGCATAATTCAGTCGAGTGTAACTACAAGATCTACGATAAAGAACTCATGATCATTGTTTGTGCTTTCAAGAAATGATGATCAGAGCTTGAAAACTTTATCTATTCTGTCAAGATGATCACAAATCACAAAAATCTTGAGTATTTCATGTCAACTAAGCAGTTGAGTCGTCATTAAGCTCATTGAAGTGAGTTTCTGTCTAGATTCAACTATCACATTGCTTATCATTTTGACAAGATCAATGATAAGTTGAATGCTCTGACACGTCACTCAGAAGATCTTTCTAAAGAGAAAAATACATTCAATTCTCGACATCAATATCAACATCAGACAATTCTAAAAACTTATGTTTTAGACTTTGATATTGTTGAGAATCTCACTCTTGATGTTTTCAACATTAAAGTCATGAAGCTTCAGTCACAAATCATCACTCTAAATTCAGTTCAGTTACATTTGTTCTCAATTATCTCAGCATTCTTGCAAATTTTAGCTCTCATGAATCTAGAAATCGAAGAATTCAACGTTGAAAACATTGAATCTCAGCTAGATCAAGACACTCTGAATCTTGATGAAGATTCTGCTAACACTCTCACTCAGACATTGTGAAAGCAAATTGAAATCAATGACAAATTTGCAACTCAGATAATTGAAGCACTTTGCAATGAAGCACGACATCACAACAAGATTTCTTTAGTCAAGTGTGAAGAATATGAGAATCATCTGTACTTTCAAGAAAGAAAGTACATGCTCAACTCAGATAAACTATGTCTTTGTATCATTCAGCTCACTCATGATAATGTCGTCGATAATCATTCAGAAAGAGCAAAAAGTTATGAACTGATCAGTCGAGTCTACTGATGATCAAACATTTATAAGTATGTTCAACGCTTCATATGAAACTGTCACGTTTGCACACGTTTCAAGCTCTTTAAACAATGAACTCAAGAATGATTGCATTCTCTTTCAATCTTTGAACGTCGTTAATGTGATATCTTCATGAACTATGTAAATTCTTTATCATTCAGTATCTTCATGAGTATCACATATAGATATGTTCTAATCTTCATTGATCATCTTATCAAAATGAAACATTTAGTTCTCATCACTTCTATGAAAGTTGAAGAAGTTATCAACTGCTTCTATGCTCATGTTTGAAAACATCATGATTTACTTGAGTTCTTTATGTCTGATTGAGACACACAATTCATCTTCAATGTCTGAAAGCATATGTGTAAAATGCTGAAGATAGATGCTAAGTTATTAACGACGTATCACTTTGAGATCGATGATCAAATCAAGAGAATCAATACTGTCATGAAGCATTATCTTCAAGTCTTTGTCAACTACATGCAAGATAACTGAATTAAGTGACTTTCTGAAGTTGAATTCATCGTCAATAATGCATCATCATCAATTACTTTGACATCATTCTTCTTGATCAATTCAAGTCAAAATTCACGTTTAGACTTCAAGCTTTTTGAATCTCTGCTTGAGAATCTTATGTTTCAAGCTCAAGACAAGTTAATCAATGTTGAATAGTTCATCAAGAAGATTAAGAAACTAACTGAGCATCTATGTGATGAGATGCTTATAGCTCAGATTATCTACAAATTCAATGTCAATCTTTCTCATCGTTCTTGTTTTAAATACTTCGTTTAAGATGAAGTCTGATTGAATGCTTGCAATTTCAACATCACTCACTTCATTGTCAAGTTAAATGATTATAACGTTGATTTCTTCAAGATCAAGCGTGTTTTCAAGAACAATTTTCTGATCATTGAGTTAAATCTTTCAGCATTCATGAAGATTCATTCAATCTTTCATGTCATTTTTCTGAATCATATCACAAGTGACTTTCTTTCAAGTCAACGTCAGAAATCTTGAGAACTCATTGTCATTAAGAATGACGAAAGATTCTGATATGTAAACAGCATACTAAACTTCAAGCATGATAGATGCTATAATTCATCTCTACTTAAGTATTACATCAATTGAAAAGATCACTTTTCTACTTGAAAGTCTTTTCATCTTCTGAATAATTGTGAGCAAGTGCTCAATGAATATCATCTCGTCAACTCTGTCGTCGAAGAATCACATGTACTGTCATGTGTGATATCTCAATGTCAATATCAAAAACTTTAAGTTCAATCTTCATCATTTCAACTCAGCTTAGATCTGACTCAGATCTTATTTAGATCTGTCTCAGATATCTTGTTTAAATCTGACTCAGATGTGATTCAGATGTATTCTAGTTTCATCTGTGAATCATCATATTAAACTGCATTTCGTCTTTCTTTTGCTCAGATCTGACTCAAATCTTGTTTAGATCTGACTCAGACATCTCGTTTAAATCTGATTCAGATGTGATTCAGATGTGTTTCAATTTTGCTGTGCATCATCACATTAAATTGTGTTTCATCTTTCTCTTGTTTAAATCTGACTCAGACATCTTGTTTAAATCTGACTCAGATGTGATTCAGATGTGTTTCAATTTCGCTGTGCATCATCACATTAAAATGCGTCTCATTTCATCTCATTTTACAAACATTTTGCTCAGATCTATTCTAGTTTCATCTGTGCTTCATTACATTAAAATGCGTTCACATCAATTCTTGTCTCATTTCAGTCTTCATTTTCAATTCTTTCTCATCTTGTTTTGTTTCTTCTCATCATCTTGCAGAAGCTCAGTCTTGAAGAGAGAAGCTACTGTCATGATGTCAGATCATTAATTCAATTTAGAACATAAATTGTTAATATTTTAAATAATCTTGATTCATTGAATTTATTTTGCAGTTCAATGAATCAAGTCATCAATCTAATCATCATCATCTTAATCTAGTCTCAGCAATTCTGTTTCAATCATTTCAGTCATGTATGCAAACTTCTGCAATCTTAAGTCAATAAAACTACTGTCTAGTCTTGATTCTGCTCAATTCATGTATATAGAAGTCGAGTTTTCATTCTTTTCTTTCATTCTTTGTCTTTCATCTTGTACATTATTTGATGTATTGTCTTGTACCTAAATTCTATCAAAGTAATAATAATAATACCAGTCTTTTATATTGATAATATCTCTAGTTTAGCTCAGTCTTTGACAGTTATCTTGCTTAAAATCAGCTTGATATTAAATTATGATCTTGAAGTTAATCTTGAATTCAAATTCATCACACTTGAACTTCTTGAAGCTTAATCAAATCTGATACAGATTCACATTTAAATTCTTTTTATTCATCATGCAATGTAATTCTCTTCATCATATATAATAGTAAATGATTTCAGTCACTACTTTCTCATCAATATTGATATTATTGACTAGCATTTTCTTCTTGTATGCATGTTTTTAAGAAATGCAAATTGCATGAATCATTCTTATGCTATCAAAATCAATGAAATATCTTTCATACAACTCTTTGATCACAAGAATTGATAAAGTTATGATCATAATATGATCATTTAAATGAATCTTAAATTGAGAAACTTCATTATTGAAAGCAGTTCAAGACAGCTTAAAATTCATGTACAAAGTGAAATCATTATACTGATTGAATGATTTGAATTTACTCATGATAGAATGCTCAACATTCTGTTTAATTAAGTTGAATAAAACATAGTGATTTGTATGAAAGTTGTGCAGAATTATGAATGAATTACGTGAAAAATTATTAATTTGATGCTTCTTGAAATGAGTTTTTTTCTTGAAATTCTTCTTTTCATCACTTAAGACAGTTTTGTGATGATGCTTTAACTTAAACTTTGATTTCAACTTTGTCTTGATTATTTTGAAATTAAATGATTTCTTGATCATTTTCATTTCACATTTTTTCATGATCTTTTTCTTTTTATTGATTAATGTGATCTCATTCTTCTCAACATTGAACATATCATCATTAAACTCATTTGAAATCTTATTATTGATTTCATCATTGAATTTTTCGTCTAAATTTCTCTTAGACTGATCGCGTTGAGTTGAGTCATTGAGATTGAGTCAAGTTCTCAACTCATCAAGACTTGTCAAAAACTGAGTTAAACTAGAAATACTATTAATATAAAAGACTGATATTATTATTATTACTTTGATAGAATCTAGATACAAGACAATACATCAGATAATGTACAAGATGAAAGACAAAGAATGAAAGAAAAGAATGAGAGCTTGACTTTTATATACATGAATCGAGCAGAATCAAGACTAGACAGTAATTCTATTGACTTAAGATTGCAGAAGTTCGCGCACATGACTGAAATGATTGAAACAGAATTGCTGAAACTAAATTAAGATGATGATGACTAAATTAATGACTTGATTCATTGAACTGCGAAACAGATTCAATGAATTGAGATTATCTAAGATATCGATGATTTATGTTCTAAATTGAATTGATGATCTGACATCATGACAAGACTCGATTCAAGTCAGAATTTTGAAATCAAGTATTCAAGCTGAGTCAGAATTTTGATATTGAATATTCAAGTTGAGTCATGATGTTGATATTGAGTATTGATTTGAATTCTTGACTTGACTTGTCAAGATATGATTTACTACTACTAATATTTATCTGATAATGCAATAAAGTAATGCAATTGATTCGATTGCATCTTCATGATTCATGAGAATACTGACTATTACTGATAGAGATTTTCTCACGAGTATTGATCAGAACTCACAAGAATACTGATTACTATTGATACGTGTTTTTTCAGCTTAGTAATTACTATGTAGTCAAGCATAAGCTTTAATCAATTGCATTATTCTGTTGCATTATCAATAGTACATTATCAATAGTGCTCGAGAAATCTCTATCAGTAGTAGTCAATATTCTCATGAGTCATGAGTTCTGAAAATGTTGATCACTATTTATGAATCATGCTTGAGAAATCTCTATTAGTAGTAGTCAATATTTTCATGAATTCTGAAGATGCTGACTCTGCTCAAGAAACTTCTACTAGTAGTAATCAGTATTTCTTTTCATTGAACTCTGAATTTTCGATTGCTTGACGAGTCAAGTCGAAAACTCAAATTCTGACTCGACTTGAGATTGATATTGAGTTGAATCATGAGATTGATATCAAGTAATTGAGTCGAGTCACGACATTGATATCGAGTACTCGAGCGAGTCAGAAAGTAGATATGAAAACTTGACTCAATAATCAGTCTAATTTCTCTTGAATTTCTCAAAATCTTCATTAATTTTCTTATGCTGCTTGCGTTTTTGATGCATTTTCTTCTCTTTATTCTTTTTATCACTATTGATTTTATTATTGAATTCTTCATTTAAATCATTCTTGAATTTCTCAAACTCTTCATTGATTTTCTTGTGCTGCTTGCGATTTTTGAGCATTTTCTTCTCTTTATTCTTCTTATTTCTCATCTCATTAACTGTTAAATCATCATTATTTTTTGTCATTATGTTTGTTTCAATTTTTCAATAATCAATCTTATAAATTACAGTCTTTTTCTTAATTTCTGTCTTTTTTTCCCTCATATTTTTAAGAGTTTTATTCACAACTTTCTTAGTCATTTTCATCAAGATCTTTTCATTCTTCTCAATGAGCTTGAAGAATTGAAATGTATTGACAGTATGAAAAGTGCTGATGAAACTATTCAAAAAGAACATAGTTTTAAACACTTGAAAAAGTTTTGCATTATTTTTGAGTTCATTTGACTGAGCAGAATCAAAAGTTACATGAAAAGACACTTTTTAAATGAAATAATCAATAAATAATAATGATTAATTGATAAAGCGAAGATACTTATCTTTTCAGCATCAAGTATCATGTCATTCTCAATATTCATGATGATGAAGTAACTGTAAAATAAGACAATTGTATTTGAGCAGTTAAAAATTACTAGCAAGTTGAGAAAGAATTTGAATAAATTCATGTGTCAAAAACTATAAGAACTTAAAGATTTTTTGAAGATTAAATTTAAATGTGCGCTGAAATTCAAAGAAAGAAATTTAAATATAAAGCTGTTTTAATAAAAATATTTTCTAACAAAATGATAGAAATATTTTATCTTTTACTTCTGATTTTTTAATTGACTAACTCGCTCAATCACTTAATGCTTTTCTTTTATTTTTTAAACATCTTTTAAAAATTTATTATTCTGAGAACTATTAATATAAATCATCATATAATGAGATTTATTCTGTTGTTGTTGTTGTGATTGTTGTTATTATTTCTTTTAATATTATTCTTCTTACTAATTAATATATTCACTCATCATGTTGTTGTTGTTAATCTTGTTGATCTTTATCTTGCTTGATCAATCTCATTTCTCTCTTTTCATTTCATTAACATGTTTGCTCAATTAATTTTTTCTAATCATGTCATTTAACAGATTGCTTCTTATAATTCACTCTGATTACTTCTTTAATTCACTCACTTTATCTTGTTACGATTCTAGCTACGCATCTTCGTTGATAGCTATGTTGATGACTATGTTGATGACTATGTTGATGACTATTCTGAGAGCTATCGCCGATCGCTCGTCGCTAGAGCATAGACTTGTTCCGAAGTCAACCCTATTCAGGGTTAGCTTATGTTCTTCTGAGTCATATAGATAGTCGACTCTTCCCTTCTAGATACTTTTCTTCCTTAGCATTTATATACTTGTTACATTACATTCATATGACTCGCTCTATGCTGATTTCTAACATTATATAAATGCTTCTTCGTTACAGGCGAAGTGAAATAATCTGCATCGATTTCTTCGAATGCTTCTGCTAGTAGTTCTTCAACTCTCTATCGACTTTGATCTAGCGACTTGCGTTCGTGCAGCAGCACTCATCTTTCTCTTCTCGTGAGCTGATTCAGCGAGGATAAACAAAAGATTCGGACTCGTGCGCTGATCAGCGAGTATAAACAAACGATTGAAACCATCCGACTAGGTCAAAGATCAGCGAATTAATCGTTCATTCAGATTCGCAAGGAATTCTTCGAATTTGTTGAACAATCAAACGAGACCAGTCATAGAACTGCGTGAAGTCTCTATCTCGAGAAGCAAATCCCCAGTGAGCCTGCTTCAATGGCATCGTCAATGCGATGACCTACTCGCTCTCATCATCCTACCCATCAGTGAACCTGATCATACGTTCACGTGCAACTAGTGAGCCTGCTACAATGGCGAGCCCAAAGTCGACCTCTTCGATGAGCAAGTCGATCAGTGAGCCTGCTTCAATGACACTGTCAATGCGATGATCTATCTTCTCATCGTTCTACCCATCAGTGAACCTGATCATACATTCACGTGCAACTAGTGAGTCTGCTACAATGACACCTTCCGTCAATGCGATGATCTACCTACTCACATCGCTCTATCTACCAGTGAATCGGTCTGTCAACTCGTTCGCGTGCAACTAGTGAGCCTGCTTCAATGGCACTTCTACCTCGCATAGTGAGCCTGCTACAATAGGCATTTCGATTCTACACAAGGCTAAGAAAATACATTCATGCGAACATGAATCGTTGAAGAAGAGGAATAATGTTACGATCCTAGCTACGCATCTTCGTTGATAGCTATGTTGATGACTATGTTGATGACTATGTTGATGACTATTCTGATAGCTATCGCCGATCGCTCGCCGCTAGAGCATAGACTTGTTCCGAAGCCAACCCTATTCAGGATTAGCTTATGTTCTTCTGAGTCATATAGATAGTCGATCCTTCCCTTCTAGATACTTTTCTTCCTTAGCATTTATATACTCGTTACATTACATTCATATGACTCGCTCTATGCTGACTTCTAACATATCTGTTGAATGTTATTTCTCACTCTTAAACTTATCATTCAGTCTAAATAATTATATCAGATGCAATTGCATTAATGTTGTTTGAAATCTTTCAAGATGCTTCAAAAAAAGATGTCATGATTGTAATCAATATTTCAGTTAGACTGATCATCAAGTTGAGTTTCAAGTTGACATTTTGAACTCAAATCGAGATCGAGTCGAGTTGCTCACATTTTCAACTCAACTTAAGTCAAATTGCTTATATTTTCAACTTGACGTGACTTGACTTGACTGAGAATTGAGTGAATTTGACTCGATTCGTCAAGAACTTGAGCTTGACATCAAGAGAACTAAATATAGAAAATTTTCCGATTTTTGACTTTTGCATTATCTTTTTGCATTATCTTTTAATAAAGAGTCATGAAGAAAAACATGAAGATTGTTTGATAGAAAGTTATAAAGAGAAACATGAAGATCGTTTGATAGAGAGTCATAAAGAGAAACATGAAGAGAAACATGAAGAGAAACATGAAGAGAAACATGAAGAGAAACATGAAGAAAGTCATGACGAGAAACATGAAGAGAAACATGAAGAAAGTCATGACGAGAATTATGAAGAGAAACATGAAGAAAGTCATGACGAGAATTATGAAGAGAAACATGAAGAAAGTCATGACGAGAATTATGAAGAGAAACATGAAGAAAAACATGAAGGGAAAACATGAAGATCGTTTGACTTTGATAGAGAGTCATGACGAGAAAACATGATAGAAAGTCATGAAGAAGATCATGAAGACTGTTCAATCAAGCTATTTACATCTATCTAATATCTTGTTGAATCGAATCGAGTTTTCGAATCGAGTTATCGAGTCAAGCTTCTCAATTTGACTCAAGTGCTTGAGTTCAACTTCTCAATTTGACTCAACACTTTTTCAAAAAATTTCAATTCAACTCGATACTTTTTGAGTCGAGTACTCGACTTGAACTCAAGTACTCAATTTGACGCGATCAGTCTAATCTTAATGAAGTATCTTATCAGCAGCATGATGATCAGATCAGAAGCAGATATCAAAATTATGATAAATAAATAAATCATTGCATAAAATGAGATTATTGAGCAATTTAATGAGTTGCAAAATTTCTTTCAGACTGTTGAAAAGATTTTGAAATTCATGAATGAAATTTTATTAAAGATTTGAGCTGTCTTGTTGAACAGAAAGATTTGAAGAGCAAAATTTTTCACACAGATTGAAACACTGAAAGTCATTGACATTTCGCTATTGAAGAAACTTTATCAGCGAGCGTTGAGCAATCGAAATCATAAAGAAAAGTATGTGCATCTGATTAAAATGAGATGAAAAGATAACATTGATGATTGATCATTTAATCAACTGAAAGAAAACTATCTCGATGCAATGATGATGATATTTAAACAATACAATTTTAAGAAAGCAACAATAATGATCATTTAAGTTATTGTAACTAAATTTTGAAAAGTAAAGAATAATCAAGAATCAATGCATCAAATCATTATTAACAATTGATAGAACTTGAAAAGAATGAATTATGATATTGCAATTAAGCTATTAATGAAAATGACATCATTAAGTGAGAAATTGATTACTTTTGAATTGAACTTGCTAAAATTAATCTTTTCAAAACATGAAACATTTGATGAAGTGTCTTTGTTTTGAAAATAAATATGATATGTCAATTGAAAGAATAAAGATGAGATTAAATGAAATAAGAAAGACAATAATATGATAATTGATGTTAATGAAGTTGTGAGATCAATGAGTGATAGCAATAGCAATAAAGAAATACTAAATAAAGAAGTACTTGATGAAACATATGAGAATGATGAGTTAATTGAAGAGACTTCAAACTGTAAATGCAACGAAATTCTCAAGATGATATTGAAGAAAATTTGCAGAAAGTCATTCACAATCATCAACATGATGAATGAAATGAAGTGTATTAACACACTGAGAATCTTTGTGAAGACAGATTTTGAAGAAACTAGTTGAATGTATATTTATCATAAACATCTTCTTCATCTTGCTAATCACTTCAATTTACAAGTCAAAATGCTCAATTCAGCTGAGTTAAAAAATCAATTGTGTCAGTGTTAAAAACATTGCAGCAATCTGATTGCATTCAAGACAAGTTTTCAGTTTACACTATGATGATATTTAAAGTCAAGATCATGAATTGAAAATGATGATCATGATGTATATGCAAAACGTTTTATCAAATCAAGTCTCTTAAGATCATCTGAATTCAATCAAGCAAAAGCAATCATCAACAAGATTGCAAAGTTTTTGACATGAAACAACTGAATTGAGACAGAAAATCTGATCATGAAAGATGTTTTTAGTTAATTGTGAAATGAAATGATGATTAAAGAGTTCTACGAGTTTAAAATTGAAAACTTGATTGAAGAAGAATTCAATTTATATCTTCATCATCAATGTGAATGAAATGAACAGTCAAACAAAAATTGACTTTAAACTATGTACTTTTTTTTGACTCAGCAGATCATTCATCAGAATCTACAGTATTGAGTTTTATACATTTATCTGCAATTAAATTGAAAGATATGTTTAGTTTTCTATTTCTACTATGCAAAGTATGCTCAAATCAACAATGCAACATACTTTAAACATATTGATATGAATATATCAAAGTACATCGAAAGTGATCATGAAGTAAATATCATTCAAGATTCAGTTTTACTTGATGATGAAAATATTCATGAATGCATGAAGTTTGTATTTGATTTTCATAATCATATCATTAATTGATGAGTGAATGTGTGTTTTCGTGAGCGAGTCATGAATGATCATATACATGACTTTAAGAAATTATAAATCTCAGATGACATCTTAATTTATGATGATTTTGTTTCTGTTTCATGTTGACGTGATGATATTCAAGTGATCAGATTTGAAATATTTCATAAGTCAACTTCTGATTGTGATGAAACTGTGCAAAAAATCATGCTGTCTTAATTTGTAAGAATGTGTGAAGATGAAGAAACATTCAACAATAAAAAGTCAGACAAATGAAGTGATTTGATGATGATTCACGTAAGTTAAACAATGATATCTTTTACTTTTTTCAAAATTGTTAATCACTTCAAATTTATATCATACAAATTTTCTTCATCAACATAATTAATATTGATATCATCAATCAATTAAGTCTTGATTTGTTAAATGAGTTGAAATGACTTTGTTGTACAAAGTTAAACATATATCATACTAGAAAATGATCAAGTGAATGCATGAAGAAAGATTGAAGAACATCAATTGAATGCATTACGTGCTTTCAAGATGATTTTTGAAAGAATTAAGTTGATGAAATAATTGTATTATGATTCTGATAATTATTATAATCTTTAACATTGTTAAAGTAATATTCATTAAAACTTTGAATCTTTTTATTATTGTATTTAGTTGAAATAATAAACTTGATTGATGCAAGATAAAATCACGTCACGCAGTTTTATCATTAATCAACAACATTTAATTGAATGCATTGCATGCTTTCAAAATGATTTTTAAAAGAATTAAGCTGACGAAACAATTGTATTATGATTTTGATAGTTATTATAACTCTTAACATTGTTAAAGTAGTGTTGATTAAAACTTTGAATCTCTTCATTATTGTATTTAGTTGAAATAATAAACTTAATTGATGTAAGACAAAATCGCGTCATGCAGTTTTATCATCAATCAACAACATTAACAATAATTAATACTCATCATCATAAAGATTAAGCAGTTCAGATAGTAACATCATCAAAGAAATTTTCTTTATTCTCAATGACATTGTCAACAAGCTCATTGATCATTTTGTCAACAAGCTCAAGTCAATCAGATTTTGCAATCTCTTCAAAGCAGCATAATCAGACGAAGTCAGTCAAACACTTGCATTAATTATTCTCAGAAATCAATGATGCTTTCTTCATTGCATTTGATTCACTCTTTATCATTATGTTCTTTAGCAGACGAAGTTGAAAACGTTAACATCAATGCATGCAGTATGAAAAACTTCAATTAATAATAAAGAAACTTCAAGAAATGAAATAATCTGTACGAAGCTTTCTATTCACTTTATGCAAGAATCGTCATTGACATATTATGTGCAAAGTGCATGATTAGTTTTTGAACTTTGCTTATGTTGATTTGTCAAATTATGAAAATTTCTTGCAAGTTATTGAAATTAATAGAAGAGATACTTTGTTTTCAAAATGAGATTGAAATTAAATTGCAAAAATACTTTGACAAGAAATTAAAACTTTGACAAAACATGATGTTTTTGAATCATTTCAATCGCTCATCAAAATGACAAAGCTTGAATCGTTGAATTTAATCAAACAAACTGTGCTCATTATTGAGCTGCTGACTTCTCAATGATTTAAACTTATTGAAGTTGTTTATCAGAAAACATAATCATGAAAGTCATTAACAATAGCGATGAATTATTCTTTCATATGATATGTTGTAATTATATTCATCATTCTTACTCATATAATGCAATTCAATTGATTCATCAATCTTCAGACTGTAATGAAACTTTATCTGTATCAAGAAAGTGTAAGATATCAAGTTTTAAATACATTATATCAGCTTAAACTCATAGCATTCTACATCACACTTCAATGATGAATGAAAACATTAATCATTGAAGCTGAAAGAAGAGTTCAAGTGATAAATCAAGTTTTTAATGATATTTTCACGTACAATAATCTTGAATTTACAGAGAGTAAATGTGAGTGAATGATCAATGAGTTTTCAGATCAATCACATTCTGTCTCATTATTTCTGATTGTAAGTTCAATAATGAACTCATAAAATAATATATGTGACATCTCAGTAGCAGTTTACTGTCATCAGCAAAGATTATCAAGCGTTTACTGCTTGAAAACATGAATTACAAAGTACATTCTTTTGCAAGTTGACTTTCAAACAGCAGAGTTAATTATTTTACTATTTCAGATTTGTTTTCATCACATAAAGTTTATCATTCAAGCACTTTACATATTGAATGTTTTGCTTAGTGATGACATTCAATATTTCTGAATCACAGCAATGCTTACATTATAAAAACTTAAATCTGAAAAAATGAAAGTTGTTTCTTTGAAATTAATCATGAAGAACGAAAGTACAACATTCAACAATATCAAAATCATTGAGAATATTTATATGCATCAATTCAATTTGAAAGTGAATGATTTCATCTTTCATCATGTACTGCAACTCATATACAAGAATTTCAAGACTTAATCTTGCATTTGTTTCATTAAAAAATTACGTTGCAACATATTGAAACAATCATTTAATTGCTTTGACTGATTATTGTTTGAGCTTGATTTATGACATCTTCGTCTGAATATGCTGCAACTAATTCACAAGATTCATTAAGATGATATCAAGTTATCAGATGTTTCAACATTGCAGTATGTGATAAATAAATGACATTAAGTTTGTATCATTCTTTTTTTTTGATTCTTACTCGATTTAACACTCATTATGAATCTATGCAAGATTTTATATAATGTAGCGAACGCTGCGCTAGCGTAGCGCTCTTTTTGTATCTACTATCGCTTTTCTCTGCACTCTATACTGTAACTGTTTTCAATGCAAGAACTTTATGAGCTTGTTTCTTTTTTACTTTCTCTCTCTTTCATCTAATTTTTTGATGATGTCACAGTCTGAAATTGATACAGTATGCTTGTCGAGAATATCATTCAAATGATCATTGTCATCATGCTTATGATTTTTAGAAGCTTTCTCAAGTTCGTGATGTTCTTTTCATGTTGCATCATCTTTCATTTTATCTTTCATTTAAAACATGTTAATAAAATGTGCTTAATCAACATTTGATCTTTGTTGCACTTGCACATTGTCATAGCAATATCAAGTACTCGTCTCTCATGTAGAAATTGATTGAAGTCAATTTTTCTCATGCATAGCTGCATCAGTAATGCACTGTGAGACTTTGCATGACTTCTGTGTAGACACAGATGTTGATAAGTCATCTTTGATATCAAATATTGAAAATGAACTGCGTTGAATTTCTTTCTTCAGACTACTCTTCATGTTTGTTTAATCTGTTTCTGTATGAGCATCAATCATGTTGTCATCTCAGTGCGTTGATGCTTGATCAGTGATAGAGACAACTTATGTGCATCGTCAGTCATCTTGTTTGCTGCTTCATTTTCAAGCACTTCTGCATGTTTTGTCATTCAATGTAACTTCAGCGTGACTTCTTAAGATTAAATGTTCTCATGTGCAGTCTGAATTCATCACAGACGTGTCTGATCTTTTGTTGATGTTATGACTTTCACTGCTTTCAGAAAGATCTGACTGTCATTATATATTTTGTATATCTTTTCATGACACTCTTGATTTATTATTGCTACGTCTGCAAGATGTTTCATTCTTGCGACTAATTCTTTCAGCTCATCATGATGAGTGATGACTAAAGTCGATCTTCTCAATCTCTTATTTAACTCTCAGTTCATTCTCATTGCAATCACTGTAACATCATCTTTGCTGTCGCTATCATTTGAGTAAACTCTTCACTTCAATGTGAATGTGTCGAGATTGTATTGTTTCATTGACATTTTCTTGTTTGCAACTATAACTATCTTCAATGACTCTGATCAGAAAGTCGCTGTGTAAAGATGATTTCAATTCATCTTCATTTATTCAAGTGTTTCTTTCATTCACTTTCACTTCAACTGTAGAGATGTCTTATGCAGCTTTGATTTTCAATCTCTTTTGAATATCAAGTCGTTACAAATTCAACGCATTATCATCTTGATAACTTCGTCTAATTTTCAAGAGTTCATGTTTATTATTGATCTTTGTATCAGCTTTTATAAGTGAATATTTATTGATGTCGTGTTTATTTTCATCTGTAGAATCTTTGTTGATATCACATGATAAACATTGATGATCTGTTGCAATGCTCTTTCTTGCATTGATCTCAGCTTAACATTCAAACTCTTTTGATGATCTTTCACTTTCTGTGATGTATATCATATGATGACTTCGTGACTAAGCAGAGAGTGCATCATCGCAAAGTATATTTACTTACTCGTCATCATTGATGAGTCTCAAGTAAACTTGATGATTGTCAGCATGATCTTTTGTTTAATCACTAGTTTTGCTTCAACATGATGCATGTAAATCACTCATTTCAGCTTGAAATTCAGTTGAACTTTCAAGACTCTGATATTTGATTTCAAGTCAATCTGATGTTTTATCAGCTTTACATCAACTTTTATATTAAATCATTTAGAAGTTCTTGTAAAGTGAATCAACTTATACTTTGTCATTGAGAATTTGATGTCATGCGTTTTTGATCACTGTTCACATCTATCATAAATCTTGCTAAGAACTCTGCAGTTAGATTTTATAAATTCTTCGTATATCAAGATATTAACATCATTCATGAAGTTTGTGAAGTTAGTTTTCAGCTTGATGTCATTATATGCTTCTAACAAGTTCGCATTGTAAAACAGATATAATATCGATGATAACAAAAAGTCTTGTGATATATTGACATTCATGCTGCATTTCATCATCATGTAATCATCAATTGTGATCGTGATGTGTTGATCTTTCAGAAAGTTCTTCACAAACTCGAGAAGCAGTCTAAAAACTTTTCTCTTCTTCATGTCATGTAAAAGTCTGCTGTGCATCACATTATCAAATGCATTCTTCTCATTCAGATTCAGCAGTGATACTACTCTTCTTCTCATGTCACTTCACACAGTATATTTCTTTTCTGTAATTAGTTGCAAAGTTGTATCTATTGATCTGTGCTTGCAAGCTCTCATCTGAATGTTCAATATTGAGTCGCAAGCTTCTATGATATTTCACAAACATTCAAATACGATGAACTTCAATATTTTGCTCAATGTATTAAATAGCACAATTAATTTATATATTTTTGCATTGAAGTAATCTTTCTTGTCTGACTTTCACATCACTATTGTGACTGCGCTTTTAAACTGAGTTAATTATATTCTCTTTTGTAAACATTTTTCAAAGAGAGAGCATATTTATTCTGATGTGTTGTCAACGAGTCTGCACATTATTTTATTTATGTATCTTGTGTGTTTTGACATTTTGTCAGATGTCGCTTTGTAGATGACTTTCTTAATTTCATGATGTGTCAATGAAGCATCATCTTCAGTCAAGAGCGAGTACTTAAAGTTTATTGTGTTCAGCATAAAAATCTCTGAAGATGATGAAAAGTGAGTTTGAAACATCATCTTCACTTTATTCTGTGTTGTTATGATGATGTCAAAACATTCTGACTTTGTCAGTGAGAGAATTGTTACTTAAGTGAGTGTGTCTGTGATTGCATTTCTTGCTCATTTTAGAATTTGAAACAGTTTTCTTGAGAATTGCTCGACATTCTGCATGATCTTTCAATATTCATTGCGCTTCTGTTTTCTGATAATCTTGCTCTTTTTATCACATGCTTGAATGAACTCTATTCAATCATTGATGATTTGACAATCTTTTCTCATTCATTGCATGCTCTTGATGATTTTTGTACACTTCTTCGTTCATTCTGCTTTGATCATTTCATGTGATCTCGCTCAAAGAATGAAAATCTCGATGATCTTTCTCAGTGCATTCAGCAGTTGCTTCATGTATTCATTTATGCACTGATGCTTTATTTTTTGATTTGACAGTGATTCTGATATCTGTTCTCTCAGAGTATTAATGAATTTCTCTTCATTCATTATCTTTCAGTTGCAACGTGATCTTTGCGCTGACTCTTTGCAGACTCTAAGATTTATTACTGTCTGTATCAATAAATGATCTGAAAAGTTTTTCATTTCTTCATTGATTTTACATTTTATCAATCTGTTTGTGATGTTTTCTGTCGTGAAGATTAAATTTATTGTCATTTGAGATTCTTGATAATTTCTCGTAATTATGTCTTAAGATAATGCTAGTGATGCATTGATGTTTGTGATCATTTCAATTAACTCATTCAACAATAAATGTTGTCTTGAGTAGAATGATTCTTCTCATGTGAAGTGATGCAAATTGAAGTCTTCTACAAGAATGCTTTCTCTCGACATGTGCAGCGTCTTTTCAATGTCTGAAAGATTTTCTTTTTCATGAATGATTTCATGATCTCTGAGTGACAAATTGTATGCTTCATGAATGTGTATAACTTTCTGAGTCGTCTGTGCATCATCTGTTAATGTTTATAACATAATTGTGTTTACATCTTTAAAGTGTCATGTTGAGTATCAGATGTTGCTGTCGATTTTCTTGTTTATGTAGAAACAGATTCTATCTTCATTATTCTTCAGCGTAAAGTTGACAATTGCTGAGCAGTATGCTCTGAAAATGTCATCAAATCATCAGAGTTCTTGAAGAATCAGAATGTCATAGTTCTTTATCTTTTTCTTATGTAGTAACATTATTATCATCTTGTTTCTGAACTTGTGAACGTTGTACTGTAGTATTCAAAGCTTCTTTTGCTGAGACATTAAAATTTACATTTCAGACTGTTTAATATTCTCTTGAGTGTTTGAAAAGCACTTACTTCATTTGTAAGATTTTCAACAGAAGATAACATTGATAATAATGTGATTGATGTTGACTTCAATTTATTTGATCTTGACTTCTTGATCAAGTGATTCAGTATAATGTTTTCTGATGTGATGATTACGCTGAGCAGATGACTTTCATTTATTGAGCGTCTCTGCTTTCTCTTCAAGTCGTTGTTTATCAACAATTTCAGACTGATAGATGTTTCTGTGAATGTTTTTAACATTGCTGTTTTGTGTTCTTTCTGCTTTTGTATGACATGATATAGAGATCTGTGTTTTGTGACTCTCTTTATTCTTTCTTTTTCAGCTTGTCATTTATGACATTGAGAGTCAAAGACTTTATGTGTGTCTCAACATGCTTTACATTTTCACATGTTTTAAGTCTGTTTGTGAAAACAGTGCTTCAAGTGATGATTCAGCATGCAGTAAATGCATTTTTGCTTGTTTTTGCATTCATACATTTTGTGATCATATTTTTGACACTTTAGACATTGATGCACTCTGCAGCTCAAGTCGTAGAACTGTGTGATCTTTATGTTGATCTCATGATATACTTTCTTATTGATCAGCTTGTTCATCATCTCAGCACTGACTACGTGTATCATCAGCAAGATGTATCCCTTCTGCTCATTCTTCTTTGTGAGTCACTCAATCTTCTTGATCATCATTTCTGAATGTATGTTTTTGTTGATCTTGATGAGTGCTTTCATCTCTTTCTTCTTTATGTTCTTAAACATTTCTTCAACTTTAATCTCATGTATCACTACTTCAAAACTGACTTCATGCAGACATGCATTCAACGATATCTCTTTGATTCAAAAATCATTTTTCTTCAATGTTTTCTTGCTGCTTTTCATCTTGACTTGAAATATCAACAATTTTAATTATTTCTTCATCATCTCTATGTTCTTGCGCGTCAACAACGTCTCATTGACATTAATCTTTCTCATTCATTTCACTATGTTTTTCGTTGTTATCATCATGATTCTCTTTATTTCTTCTTTCTCTTTGATGAAGATCTTTAGTTCAAATTTCTCACAATGATTTTGCACTGATGATGATATGTTGACGTTGAATACAAGATGACTTTCAAATAATGTCGTTAACTTCACGCTCGCTCTCTTTGCTCAGCTGTCAACATATTCTCTTTTCTTCATGAACTTTTTTTCAAGTTTGCTCGTTATCTTTTTCAATCTCTTCAGCTGACTCTTCATGCGCTGATTAACAGTTAACACAATGACGCGTTGATGCATCAGCTTTTCTATCATCTTTGTCAAACTTTTCATCTCTTCTCAGAGCATCAGCTTGTTGTTTCTACGTTCGTTGAGCTCATAAAGTACTTGCAGCTTGTGTAATTTCTTCTGTATATCTTTTGTCTTGACTGAATTCTTCTGCGAGATAGTAATAATCACTTCTCATTCACTCATCAACATCACATCAATGATGCTTCTCATCTGTTCTTGATGATCAGAATGAAGCGTAAGCATCATGTTGATGATGTGCTCTGTCTTTAAATAGTTTAAGTAATTCGTTTTTCTAAAATGTTTTTGAATATTCTCAAACTTATTATTTTTATATCATTCAATTGAATGATTTTCAGACTTTTAAAGAATTAATTATTCATAGTTATTAAGCTCAAATAATGAGTATGTGAGTCAGATACTTATAATATGAAAAGCTTAATTATTGAAGAATTGAAGAAACTTTGCTTTGACTTTCAATATAAATAATGAATAAGTTTAATTCTTGACTTTAAATGATTATGATTGTAATTCATACATTCTTGTGACATTGATTTAAACTTGACTTATGAGAAACTCTATGCTATTTATATTGAGTAAACAAAACTCTCTGAGAAAGAAAATCACTTATCATCTATACAACTGCTTTGCGCAGTTGAAACAATAAGATTGACACTGTGCTATCAAGTAATGAATCTATAGCTTCTATTCAGCATGTGATGCTCAAGTAAACTCTTGATGAGAGCATCTGTGCTGTTTGATTATGACACATCATCTTTGCTCTGCTCTTCATTGATGATATTCTATACAATGATGTTTCAATTTAATTCTCGATTCAAAGATAAAAGATGTTTTCTTTGCATTCATGATGCTCATGATTGTAACATACATAGAGCTGTGTTCTCTTACTCAATGATTGTCATTCATTGAGCAGAGAAATATGTGATGAAAGAGAGATGCACACAATGAGAAGATAAAGTGTGATTGTATTGAGTAATTCTTTTCTTCTCTTGATTTGACTTATGTCATGTAAACGTTGAATGAATGGTTAGTATAAATGTGCAATCACAATCGTTTGATAATGAATTTTGATCAATGAAAGAGAATGCATTCTGATCATTTTCTTGAGCTCTCAATTTTTCATGTGAATAAATGAATGACTTGATATCAAGTAAAGAAGATGAGTTCAAGCTCTTTCAATATATCAGCGTGATCAACTAGTCACTACTTCTTCAAGCACTGTAGTCATGACTCTTAATACTTGAGATGACTATTTTATCTGATATTTTTCCATCAATTACTTGATGATACTGTCAATGTAATAAAGATGTTTTGATATCAACGCAGTCAACGAGTTGCAAATTCTTTGATTACTTGTAATCATAATTTGTAAACTCTTCATCTGAATTGTCTTTTTCACTAGTAGTATCTTCTCATCTCTTACTGACATTGACATGTCATTAATCTTCTTCATAGATTAATTGTGACTGTTAGAAGAGATGTTGTTGCATGAATGAAAACTCTGCATGATGACTTTTCTGATCACGCAATGTTTTAACATCATTTGAACTGCGTTGAATTGAAATTTCTTGACTCTTCTGACTTTTATTTGAACACAGAATAGAATCAAAAGATTCGTAGTCAACATCATGTACAGATGAATCTTGTTATCAATTCTTTTGACTTCAAGTATTAAATTCAATATCTGATAAAATTCATTGATTTTCACTCATGACTAAAGTTGTTATTGAATCATCAGCATATGATGAACATTTCAACAATCATCAGAATTACTGTGCTCATGTTGAAACATACTTAACTCTTTAATATGTAATTAAGTATGCAAATATTAATCTTCTTTGTTACATGCTGCGTTATACAACTGTCATGTTTCAGACAAAGACTGCTGAAACATTCAAATATGAGCAAACTTTATTGTATATTCTTCACTTAAATGATTCAATGATCGTGATAACATGACTTCAAAAGTGCATGCTGATCAACATTTTAATGAATTTACAAAGCATTAAAGATTTCAATTTTAAACTGAATCAACTTCTTGAATTATTGAATAACAATCTGAAGATGTTTCAGCGTAAGCAATTTAATTTTATAAAAAACAGTGATTAAATGCTTGAAAATTGAACTTTGAATGAATTTTATTTATTGAAACTCAAGAGCGTGATGAAATCTTACTTTGAAAGATTGTAAGCAGAGAAACATGCATCAAAATTCGCAATTGAAGACATATAAAGTATGATGCTCAATTTAACTTTCACGTCGCTACGCAGATCAAGTCAAGATAAATTTTCACTTCACTCAACTATTAATTTTTATATCACAAGATTTGAAAGACTTGATGAAAACATCTTGAAGTACAATCAGCAGCATGATGTGAAAGTCATATCTTTCAATATCATTGATAATGATGCAGAAGCAGCTATTAATTTCATTGACTCAATTATCAACATGTCAGATAGTTTCACTATTTTGATAAATCTTCTTAAGATATGTGATTACTTATTTATTGATTAAAATTTTCGTGTTTGAAATCAACAAATTGACATCATACAATTTTAACTTTCATATTTAGTTGAAAACTTTCTTTTTTGCTTTGTCATTTCTGACAACAAAAGTTTTCTTGAATTGTTCATCATACTATTAATTTCTATCTCTTAAAGTGTTTCACAAGACTATCATGTATCTGTTGAATTACTTACATCAGTTTCAAGCTTTTGCTCATTCTTCATTAATGTCTGCTTAGAGCTGATTGATTGCAATGCTTTATCATGTGATTCATTCAGCATCAAAGACTGAATCTTTTCTTTAAGCTTCATACTTTTCATCGATGACTTTCTCATCTTGACTCACTTTCATGAGTCATTCATTGTGTCTGCTGCATCTTCAATCAACTTATTATATTCACAAGAAATGAGTTAACTGTTTCTTTAATTATTGAAATTCATCAAAGCATCATTTGCATTCAAATCTGAGATTTTATTTCTTTATATATTATTGACTCATCTTCACTCATTAAAAATCTCGCTTGCATCAGAACTTATGCTGTGATTTCGTTTCAATACGATTATAATTTCAAGATGATATATTTAAAGATTACTTCACTCATCTTCAACTCAGCGTTGCAGACTCAATTCATCATGAATATATTCAGCTCAATTTGTTAAAGACTTTAATATACTATTGAACATTATCAACAATAAACAATGATTCATATAATTAATGAGAAACATTCTGAGAGTCTTTTCTGCTCATCATTCTTAAAGCTGATGACATAATCATGAATGATGAAGTGAGTCTTTCTTTGAATCTTTAATCAGCTTGTCGTGACTTGCAATGAAGATTTGAGAATTTAAATCATAATTAAAACAACAAGATTTGAGCTTTATATAAATTAAAGTTTAATAAACTTCATCTTGAAAGAAGTTTAGTTTCACATTGTGAATGCAATCATCACTTGTCAAAGCATTCAATAATTCTTAAAGCTTAACTTTCATATCACAACATCAATTTAAATCAATGCAAGTCATATTCTTTTTTTTAAATCTCATTTCTGTTTCTTTCTAATCTGTATTGTCTTGATTATTCATCTTTTTTTCACTTCTGAACTTTATACATCAAGAAGAGTGTAAAAGTGTAAAATTTATCTGATTATTATCACAATATATGTCTTAACTCAGATGTTGATACAGCTTTGACATACTACTTGATAGCAATCATTGCAAAACTCTTGCTACATCAAAATTATCAACGTTAAGCTCATAAACATTTGTTGCAATTAAAATTCAAGATGTTGTGTTTTCAATCAATGATTTTTTAAAAAAGATTGCAATTTTAGTCTTATTAATTGAGATCATGTTGAAAAAAAAAGATGTCACTCAGTTCTTAAAGTCATGAGAATATAACAGTTGATTCATTCAGCAATGCATTAATGTGCAGACATTATTGATGATCTTTATGAAATTCATAAAAATAATAATCTTAAAAATATTTAATGAATCATTCACTTGCACAGATAAAATATGCTGCAGATCAAGCATATTGATTGCAAACATTTGAAGTGAGTTAATCTGAATATATATTTCAAAATGATTTAATGCAGTTTTAATGATTTTGATATCTGAACTAAAATTGCATCAATCTTTTACAATGATTAGTGTTTTTGCATTGATAATTGCAAAGATGCTTAAAAGAGAAAGTTTTGCAAACAGTTTTGCATGAAACACTTCAAGATCAAAGTACTTTGAACAAAATGTACTTCACTTCGATATCAAGTGCATTTCATTAATAGTCAATAGATATAAATTTGTGAAAAAACTGACATGTTTTAAAATCTCATCATTGAAGAATTTGAATATTGCAATTTTTAAACTTATGAACATTGATTCATTAACATCTTTTGAAGAATTTTAACTTAAACTGAAGATTTACAATGAGTGAAACTTTTTTAATGAATTAATGCAATATTGAAACTGCTGTAACTATCTTCATTCAATACAAAGAATTTACAATCATTAATATCTTTTAGCTTTTTGCATTGCTCATTCTTCAAAGCATTCAATGACATGATGATTAATGTTGTTTTAGCAGAAATGAACATCAAGAATGCAATTTGAAAAATGATGTTTTTTTCAAATTCAATTCTGATGATGAGAATTACATTCTTTTTATTCTTCAACAGCAAATAAAAAGTGTTAATCTGTTGAGTTCTTGACATTAATTGAAATCAATTTTCAATTGTTTGATGCATGTATTTATCAAAGATTGACTTGCATGATTTGATCATAGTCAGTCATTTTTCAGTTGACTGCTTCAACTAAATTGATCATTGAGTTGAGTTTTCATCTTTACATTCTGATTCAATTCAAGTACTTGAGTTGAATCTTCTGACTCAACTCAAATACTTAAGTTGAATCTCATAATTTGACTTGATATCAATCTTGAGTCAAGTCAGAACTCGCTGACTCAACTTGACTCATCAAGCAATTGAATATGATATCAAGAAAGTTAAATATAGAAATTTTTTCGATTTTTCATCTTTGCATTATCTTTTTAATAGAAAGTCATAAAGAGAAACATGAAGAGAAACATGAAGAAAAACATGAAGAAAGTCATAAAGAGAAATATGAAGAAAAACATGAAGAAAAACATGAAGAGAAACATGAAGAGAAACATGAAGAGAAACATGAAGAGAAACATGAAGATTGTTTGATAGAGAGCTTTGATAAAGAGCTATGATAGAAAGTTATGATAAAGAGTCATGATGAGAAACTATGAAGATTATTTAATAGAGAGTCATGATAGAAAGTTATAATAGAGAGTCATAATAAAATATTTATCTATTTATTTTCATGTCTTAATGAGTCGAGTTGAAAATTTCAAGTCAATATTCAATTTCAATTCTCTGACTCAACTTGAATACTTAAGTTGAACATTTCAACTTAACTCAAATACTTAAGTCAAGAATTTTGACTTGAATTGAGTCTTGATGAGTTGAAAATTCAACTCGATCTCGATGATTCAACTTGACGTGATCAGTTTAACTTTAACTTAACGCACTTTCTTGATCATCAAAAAGAATGTTTGAATCAAATCTTCATCACACAACATGATACAAGTTCAACTAAGTTCAGTTGATGATATGATCATAAAATATCTGATAACAAAAGCAAAAAATTGAAGCTAGCATATTCTTGATCATGCTGTTCAACTACTTGAATTATCACACGCAGTCAACTTAATAATGCAATGATGCAACTTATTGATCTTGCAGAATTTTATTGATACTTAAATTAGACGCATCAGATAAAGCATATGTGAAAGTACTATTGCAAGTTCACATACATTATGATTTACATGTTGTGCATTGATGATCACGTCACAAACAAGAATGTTGTGACTTGCAAAAGTTAACGAGACAAGTTGTGCGAGCTGTCATCAAATTAACGCAGATCAATCTATCTTACAGAGATTTGCATTCAGACGTGTCGTTCGTATGCTGCGAAGTCAGCAGAACGCTAATTCGAAGAGACTTAGCGACGTTGACACGTCTGAGAACTGAGGCAACAGTACTCGTACTGTTACCTCTGTGATTAGTAATCTTCGCTTCGAGCCCTAGAGTATAGGGCTGACGCTAGTGAGGTTCAGAGTTTTCACCTTCTTTCTCCCTTCGTAGTTTCTAATTTCTAGAATAGTTCAACTAATATATACACATGTCTAAGGTATGCTCTTCTTCTGACCCTCATACCTCAACATCGACTACGTAGTACAAGCATTAGCGAGGGTCTCAGGGCTCGAGCACGAAATTTCAAACGCAGGACATGTTTCTCTTGAAGTCTGGGTAAAAGTGTCATAACGTCATTGTTTCAAGTAGGGTTGAGCAAACACTGCTGTCTAGACTCAGTCAGCTCCTTCAATTCTTCTACTTGTAAGCGATGATGTGTAGTTCTAAACGCTCTATAGTACTGATGTGAAGAAGAGTTGACGGTTAGAGCTTGGTTCCTTATTTGAATGCTTTACTGTATCTATCTTCCGGCTTCGATCATTCTTCATGCTGTTTTCCTTTCTCTCTCACACTTCGCAAGTCGAAACACACACCATGGACCAAGAACATCGCTGCTCTCACGATGACTTGGAATTACACTACGAACCACAACGCAAACAATTCCACATTCCCCTCTACATCAACCCTGCGGCCACAGACTCGGAGCGCCTGCTCGAGTTTCGTGGCTACAACAACCGACATACCGTTCGATCTCTGTCAGACCTGAATCCCGATGACTGCCGAGCGTTCTGCTGGAAAGACTGCGTCATATACGGTAATGCTGGTTTGACAGGGCAAGATTCTTTCGATCTGCTGAGCCAGGTCTATCAGGAATGGTTTCCGCATCGTGCTCGAGATAAGAACATTTCGGATGGGAGTTTCTTTGGGAAATTCATGCAGTTTAAGCGTGAAGTAAGCAAACTCGAGGAGATATTACGCTTTCATCGATCGCTTTGCAGGCGACTGCAGAGACTAGAAGCCGACGTGCCGGATCGGGAACTTTATGCTTCGTTTCATGTGAAGCCGGATGGAGTACGACGAGATAGGCCCTTTCAGCTCAGACCCACTTTTTTGTCAGTATTAATTGTTCTCAACAAGGGGTGGCAAGAGCACGGCGTACTTCTAGTGTGCAATACTGAGAGCACTGCAAGAGAGCTTGATGTCGAAGGTAGTAAGGACGGCATCACTAGCTATGAAGTCACCGACGGCAGTGACTTGGGTGAAGCACGTGTTTTCCATTGCCCACTCAAGCGCGCAATGAAGATTGTGGTCTCGCAAGACAAGGAAAGGGCGAGGAAGCGGACCGAGTACAATGAGATGTTTGATGAAATTTATGGAAGCGAAGACGAGGTATGAACGGGGTCCGTGTTGTTTTTGTCCCTCCGGTTTTCGCAGGTTTTATATCACCAATCCGGTCTGCGTCACCATCCTTTTTAGACATCTACCCAGTATTTATCCCAATAAATCCTCGCTGGCGCCGGGGACAATATTTCACTTTTTCGCTTAATGAATCTGCAAAGCCAGCAAGGCGCTACAGACGCATTTCAAAGAATAATTGGGAATTTTAGCGAGAAGCTTGCCTCCTTTTCACTCTCGCGTTGTCGACTTTCATCATTTCGATACCCGTGCCAGACAATTAAAAAAACCGTCTAATTATCTGATTGTCTGAATGCAGATGTGTAGTAGAAACATTTATCAGTGATATTCCATGTTGTCAACGACGGGTTGTGATATTGTAACTTTGAGAGTCGCATTCTGTCTGATTTTCTTAAGGGATATGGTAAAAAAAAAAAACCACCACTTATTTTCCGGGTGGGGGCCTGGCTATCCCAGAAAGCTGCGGACTTGATTACAAGAGCGGATTTCATCATAAAGCCCATGAAATTCGGATTTTGACACCCTGCACTGTTCCGTGGAAGAGAAAAGGCTTTTGCGAAGAGATGGACCCCCCCGTAGAACTGTCTAACTTGAAACGATTTGCTTAAAGTTGGAACGAGTGTAAGGTAGTTGCATTAGGAAATGGAAGGGATCAAAACGACACGCCTCGCCGCGGAAAGAGTGCTCTAATCTCTATCCAATACATTATGGAAGCATTTCCGAAGACAGAACTTCAAAGGTTCATTTTAAGGCTAACCATCCAAGTCGCAACATCGATCATCCTTATCCAATCGTAGCCCACATCTGGTATCTCTTGTTCTTATCCGTGGTGACACTGATCCTCTTAATACCCTTGCCTTTGGTGGCGACCTTATGATCAGTAAGGAAGTATTGCATGCCATTCCCGTTTGGTGAACCAAGTAGCGGCCAAAAAGCATTGTCAGGGCCTTCGTCGCTGGGGTCGAATTTGACCGTCTCAGTTATGTCTTTTCCCGCAAAGATCTCATTCAGGATCTCGACGGTGTCTGGGTTGTCAACATCGCGTTGCTAGAACGATTTAATCCCTGAAAAATCAGTCGCGTCCGGATTGTCCGTCTTGACAGTCCTCACCCACATCCACCAAGCTACTTGAGAGAATTTGTATGGAATCGGGTCCCGAGGCGGATTGTCCTCTGGCCTTGCGCCTCTGTCAATGGCGTTAGCAAGGAACACCCCTGCGCTCGCACTGATGGTAACGGTGAAATCTGCAATCTGGTTGTCCTTGGGGCCTGTGGCTACCATTGAGAGGTAGACTGAGTCGGTGATGTCTTCGTTGTCGCTTAGGAGCTTTCCAGCGGTCTCAGACAGTTTCGCTTTGGTAGGGCCTTGCAAATTGAAGTAGTCGTCAAAGATGCATGGGTCTTGTGCGTCAGCGCCGTTCTTGTTCGTCCAGTCCTTGTGTATTGCAGGCCTTTGGGCGCATAATACTGCCATTTTGGTTGATGGTCTTTTAGTCCTCGAACATCGAACAAGCGCCCGATCGCCGTCCATGGCTCTTTTCGAATTGCCGGCGCGTGAGCTTTGGCAATAAAATCTCGTCTTGAATTTTTGCTGGATATTTGGCGCGGTCGATCTTTACCCAGAGCAAGTTCACGACGCCTAGGAGGAAAAAAAGGGCCCCCCGTAGTGTCTCTGCATTGATTCGTACAGGCATTGCAAGCGTTGTCGCAGCAATTATCGCCAGGTGTTCCGCCGTAACTCCAAGCATTACTACCTCCATCAAAATTACACCAGCAGTCCTGCGTCGAACCAGCACCGACACCGTTAGAGATGGCTAGGGGAGCTACCTCTGATAATGTGCATGGGAAAGTATCTATGGTGGTAGAGACCGGAGAAGATGTAGTGGTTGCCACTGTTGAAGAAGATGGGGGTGCCGACGTTGATGGTGGTGGGGATGTTGATGGCTGAACGGAAGCTGACGTAGTGCTAACTCCACTCAATGTCCCCAAGGGAATGTTAGATGCAGGCTGCGTACTATAGAAGCAGTCGGTTGTCCCGTCGCTGGTAAGGAGCGGAGCCGTGGTACCCCCGCAGTTGCAGTAGTCCGGAGTGTCAGCAGGAAGACCTTGCTCAGAAGCTAAATAGTAAGCACAACCCAATCAAAGTTAGCATTCAGACTGTTCTCTAGACGACCATGGTTGAAGTTATCGGGGACACCCCAACAGCCGGGAATCTGAGGATCGCTAGATGCTGGACTGGTTGCGGGACAGAAGTCTGAGGGACTCGTAGGCGGTATGGACGAAGTACCGCCACTTCCATCTTGAGATGTCGAATTCCCGGTGGCAATAGCTGACACGGATCCGGTTATGGTGAGCGAGAAGCTGCACTGGAAGGGTTTGCTGTACGAGCTGCCGAATTCTGCGCATAATCAGATCCATCCACTATGTTACTGAAAGGCACTAGTAGTTGGCATGCCCTGGTGGTGGTTGATGTTATAGTTGTGCCTACGGTACTGCATCCAGTAACAGTTGAGAAGCAGCTAGTGCTGCAACTTTGAGAGGAGCCAGAACCGCTTGTAGCAGAGCAAAGCACGGAGCAGTCCGATGCAATAGTGCTCGCACTACATGACGATGTTTCCGAGGACGATTGTGTTCCGGTAGATGTCGCCGTTGAATCTGCTGAATTCGTTGGCTGCGTAGACGGCTGGTCTTTGTTTCCCGGATCAGGAGTCGGCTGCAAATCATTGCCAATTTTGATCGTCGGCCAATTATTGACCTTTGGAAAGGGGGGAGGAGCCGGAGGAGGGAATATGCCTGGCAAGTTCATCCCAAACAAGAAAAACCCCCCATTATCAAGGAGGACAAAAGAAACAGCCTGGTCCTCCCTTAATGAATGGATATAATCCTAGAGTATGATGATCGTCACTCGTTCGAATAACAGTGTTCTCCGTGATGGTAGGGTCAATGGAAAGAATAGTTACTGTCCCAGGATCATAGGAAGTCGTAATCGTCGGCAATGCTATTCCTGAAGACTGTGTAGTCTGGGGCAGTATTTGAGAGGGTACTATTGAAGGTGGTGGGACCTCAGGAGCCCCAGAAGGTTGATTAGTAGGCGTCCAAGCAACGCCACTAGGACCGATTAAGACCGTAATCGGGTTACTTTGCGCGTCCAATGAAGTCGTTGAGATAGTAGTAGTTAGCGTAGCATACCCTGGAAAAGTTGTAGGTATAAATTGTTCGCTGACAGCCGTTGAACTAATTGTAGCTACGAGTACTATACCTGCCGTCGGTAACAGAACACTTAACCCGGCTGACGGAATCCCAGGTGGAGGCCCTGATGGTGTCCCTGCCGAAGACCCGAGACTCAATGAGAGATTCGATGATAATGTGGATGGAGGCGGCACATTTGGAACGCCAGACGATGGAATGAAAGACGCCGAAGGCACTCCGGACGAACCGCCAGCGGATTGTCCACGAACTTGAGAAAAGGCATTTAACAACAAAGAAATAGGGTAGAGGTAACGCTGCATATAAGTGAGCATATTAAAGGACAAGATTGATGGATATTGGAGGATATTTTACGGCCACAGAGAAGGGCATAGATCACAATATATGTATGACTTAACATCGTGGCAATATCTTCCTACAGATATTCTTGTAGGATGAAACATCTCATAGTTGGAAACGCAAGGCATTATGTTGTTGCAAAGCCCTTCTTAGGTTAGAATTTGCAGACCGTTGAACCAAGAATCCCGACGAGAATGTTGGATGGTACGTACAAGAATGCGCCGCCTGAGCCGCCTGAACCGCCCCATGAAATAGGAAAATGTTTCAGTGCCGTACATCGCGGGCAGTAGCTCGAAATGTTTAACTGTTACCTGAATCCTCTGCTGCTCCTGTAGCAGAGCTTACTAATGAACTTAGGCCACTTACTTGATCACCCCCTTACCACGCCTCTTCCACTTCTGTTACATCACAATCCTTTGGCGTTGAATCCCTAAACGATCGATTATCCAAGTGTCAAACGAGTCAGCAAGTAATGCCTTTGGCCAACCCCGCGTATTGTAAGCAGATGGTCGTGGATTGGAAGTAGTTGGAAGTAAACATTTGGCTGTTTCCACCAATAAATATTCTGATAGCACTTGCAAATTGGCTGCCTTTTCTATTTGGAGAATCTCCGGACGTTCCCGCTGTCATCACATGAATATTTTTCTTTGAGATACGAAGCACAACGTCGTTCTTGCAAGGTCCGTGACTGGGGCTGACACTGGTAGTGCTGAAATTCAGAAGATTCTGCTGGTCTTTGTAATGGGGCTTAGCAGCATGCCAATGTGTGAGAAGGACCCGGACAAGCATATTGTGTCCATTTTCTGATCATGTACGATGACGAACTCGTGTTGGCATTGTGCTTGCTCCGTAGCATCATGCTGAGGGGCCAATCAAGGCCAAAGCTCCTCCATCCTCCACTCTCCCTTGCCCTCGGTGCCTTGTCCCTTCTCTACTACAAACGTGTATCGATATCTCCTCGATTTGGCCGGGTCACTGATATTTGTTTGCTCGACCTCTTCTGGTTTGATAATGACAACGCGGAAGTTCGCCCTTGCGATCGGATCGTGCAGGTCTGTCACTTTCTGCGCAAGTTGATGGTCCTTGTCCGGCTCGCCTTTCACCAGCGTACCTGGTGGAGGGTTCCTCCAAGAACCTGGAGAATCGTATTGTCAGCATGCGAAGTCAAACAACCGCTGGCCGTTTCAAACGCTAGACTTGGATCACTCACCCCTCATTCCAGGACTACAATTCCCAAAATGCGCAGTCAACTCCTTCCCCCAACTCCACTCCTGCTCCTTGCTCCCATCCACAACCCTCATCCGCTCTCCAACTTCACTCTTCACAGTCCGAACTCCACTGCTCTCCTCACCTTCCCCCTCGATATCCCTGCCCACCACAAACGCCTCCCCTTTTATCCTCCATTGCGTCCCTGTATCCTTGATCCACCATACCGCTTCTACTGGCCCGCCACCTCCGCTGCCTTGCACTTGCTCATCTTTAGTCGCATGCCCAGCGCTACTAGCAAATATGTCTCCAACCTTTTGCATTCGTACGTCTGTCGTAAAGGTGGGCATATCGGACGTGTAAGCGCGGGGGTTTTGAGGTGCGTCATTGTGTTTGTTCTCGGGCAGCTCGCCCCACATGCCTCGATAGATGCAGTAGCGGAGGCGGGGGACATAGGGTGTTGGTGATGAGGAGTCTTTAGACGGATGTAAAGAGGCGAAGACGAATCCAGGAGAGTCCATTTTGGCAATATGTGAGAGGAAGGCCTGTTTCCAGGGTGCTGTAGGGACATTGAGTTGGTGGGTGGTGGTGGACATTGTGCGGAGGAGGGAGCGGAGGCGGAGGGCCGGTGGGGAAGCTATGTTTGGTGAGTTTGAAGGTTGATCGGCGAGGTTAGTTGAGAGTAGTTAATTGAGTGTCAGCTAGAGAGAGGAAAACAGTAGCAGGAATTTCTGTAACAATTGTTTGAAATAGAAGTTGAGATAGAGTTAGTGATGACGTTGACGACGAGCATAGTTTTAGTGGGAGGACGGAAGACGATCCATTTCACGATTAAGTAGATCTCCATATTCGAATCGAGTCGTGTTATCTAATTACGACAGAAAGGGTTTCCATTGTTAAGTATACAACGATTGTGCGGTAATGTTGGTACTTGGTATCGAAAAACTCGATGCGATGGCCAATCCGAGAATTCCAGTCTTGCTCGCCTGAGGGTCAATACTTTACTGAAAACGAACATGACCTTGTATCACAGAGAACAGACTGTCTGGATGGTTCAATATAAACAACCAACTCTTGCACCCTGCACACAATACCTTATCTCGAAAATACAATTAGTTAATAACTCACTACCGGCAAGGACCACAGCATACCACAGTAGGCGGACACAACTCTTCGTCCCCGTAATAAGATTACTGTACTCAAACCTCATGAATTCGGGCTTTTGAATCTGCATGTACAAAGACAGTCGGTCAGGTTACCGGAGCCACTTTTTGGAGCTTCTAAGTTGAGCCTTCTCCAGCCAGAATGGCATTTTACTTGCTATCGGCTATCCCAGACATGTTGCTGTCGGGAAGTGTCAGATGCGCACTGCATAACATTGAAAGGCCAACAACCAGCCTTAGTCCTCGACCAACATGTCAAGTTGGCCTGTATAGCCAAGCCTTACCCCATGGATTAAAGGGGTTGATGGATTGATCTACCTTACTCACGAAAGCTTTAGGGACTAGGTGCGATTGTTGCCAGCAACATCTCGCTCCGATTGACAGCGCAAGAAAGTCCAGCAAAAACTTAGCATGGGTTGACGATAGACCAGATGATCGAATGGGTTTCCGGCATTGCTGAATCCGTCAACAGATTGATCGATAGATGGACCCCCTCACCAGTCGCTATTGGTCAACGAACCGGCTATATTTGCTGTTAGAATTCAAACGGCTGCCTGGATTTACGTACTTTGATTACCAGAACAGTTTCTCGATTCTTGTTCTCTCAAGTTGTATCGCACGGTCGAGGGAACGAGTGGAACAATAAGCAAAAATGCATACCTCCATCTCAACGATCATTTGGATCTTGGCACTACTCCGTCCTGTCGCCATATCAGTGGCAATTGAATTTCAAGAACCACTTCAACAGATAAAAAAAACTCACAGATCCATCAAGCTTTCACGACTGCCGTCAAAACGTCCCTGGAGACTCTCCAGCCCACTACAACGGTGACCCAAAAGACGACATTCTTACCATCGAAAAGCTAGATCTTATCCCAAACCCACCAGACGAGTAAGTCCCACTCTACACGCCTATTTTCTTGCATATGTATGCGGCCGTACAAAAAGCAGCTACCAACACCAACCTTCACCATCATAGCCACTTCACCCTCACTCTCACAGGAACCCTAACCTCCGCCCTCGGCCCCACCCCCCTCATCAAAGTCACCGCCTCCCTAAACGGAACCCTCGGCCCCAGCGTCACAGACAAACTCTGCAACCACCGGCTCGAAATCACCCAGAACGAGGCTTACAAATGCCCACCGGAGAAAGGCCCGGTCGAGATGTCGTACAGCGTGATGATTCCGTATCCGTGGTTGAAGAAGGGGTATTATACGGTGCGCACGGAGATGTTTACGACTAAGGGGGAGAAGATGACGGATTTTGAGGGGACGGTTTGGGTAGATGGGCAGGTTGGGGGAGATGATGGGTGGGTGTGAGGGGGTGGTAGGTTGTCACAAGTGGACTGTTTGATGAAAGAGTGTTGAAAGTGGTGTAATAATAACGTTTACGACAGGCGCGAATGATGATTGCTGAATCTTTCCATCTATTCTACAACCTACAACCCCCACCAATAGCCCTACTTCGTCTTTCCCCCTTTGCACCTCACACTGCATCTTGCTAATCCAAACAAACTTCAAGGTACCAAATAAACAAAATATCTTCAAACCCAAGTCAAAACAAAACAAAACCTATCACGCTTTCAAATCTTTGATATCCCCCCCACCACCCAGTCCAATCCCTTAAAATCCCTTAAAATCCCTACATCTACTCCAAAGCAACCCCTTCAAAGTATCAACACTCCAACCCTACCAGTTTGATTCGCATTGCCAAGGTATGCGATATGTCATTGTGCCAAATTCAAAACCCCATCCCAGTTTCTCTATGCGTCCCCTCCCTTATCACCAACCAACACTCACACCTCCCCCCTCTCCCCCTCTTCACTCACACCTCCCTCACAAAAAATCCTCTTCCCCCCTTTCACACCCATCACCCACCACCTACCCCAAAAACCCCCTATCTCCAACCCCTCCCACCCTTATCAGAAAACATCAGCAGTACGCTCTACTTGAAGCTGGTATAAACGTACTGTAACATAAGTATATATCATAAGCTATGCTTTATTCGAATTTAAATGAACGAGTCAGATCGTGCATAATCCGAATTTTCATACAGTTCTTCCAATGGTATCTTGTATTCCCCTCCCCCCCCTCCCCCACAAAAAATTCTCTTCTCTCTTTTCACTCCCACCACCACCCACCACCTACCCAAAAACTCCCCATCTCCAATCCCTCCCACCCTTACCAAAAAACACCAGCAGTACGCTCTACTCGGAGCTGATATAGACGTACTGTAACATAGATATATATCATAAGCTATACTTTATTCGGATTTTGACGAACGAGTCAGATCGTGCATAATCCGAATTTCCATACAGTTCTCCCAACGGCATCCTGTATGGGGGGGGG
>JAABUY010001066.1_pt1 | contig 39506 bp, 42 predicted proteins | sample 5560271 | NCBI WGS metagenome assembly JAABUY01 (sample SAMN10711886, study PRJNA513374) | rock metagenome | isolation source: Antarctica rocks | place: Antarctica: Victoria Land, University Valley
GAAACTTCAAGAATTCATTATCATTAAAAATGATAAAAGATTCTGATATGTAAACAGCATACTAAACTTCAAGCGTAATAAATGTTATAACTCATCTTTGCTCAAGTATTACATCAATTGAGAAGATCACTTTTCTACTTGAGAATCTTTTCATCTTCTGAATAATTGTGAGCAAGCATTTAATGAATATCATCTCGTCAATTCTGTCGTCGAAGAATCATATGTACTGTCATGTGTGATATCTCAATATCAATATCAAGAACTTTAAGTTCAATCTTCATCATTTTTACTCAGCTCAGATCTGACTCAGATCTTGCTTAAATCTGACTCAGACATTTTGTTTAAATCTGATTCAGATGCGACTCAGATGTATTTCAGTTTCATTTGTGCATCATCACATTAAACTGCATTTTGTCTTTCTCTTACTTAAATCTGACTCAGATCTTGTCTAAATTTGACTCAGACTGTTCAAACATCTTATTTAAATCTGACTCAGATGTGATTCAGATGTATTTCAATTCTCTGTGCATCATCACATTAAAATGCGTCTTATTTTATTTTATTTCTCAAATCTTGTCAAGATCTGACTCAGACATTTTATTTAAATCTGACTTAAATGTGACTCAGATTTATTTTAATCTCATTTGTGCTTCATCATATTAAAATGCGTTCACATCAATTCTTGTTTCATTTCAGTCTTTGTTTTCAATTCTTTCTCATTTCATCTTGTTTCTTTTCATCATTTCACAGAAACTTAGTCTTGAAGAAAGAAGTTACTGTCATGATGTCAGATCATTAACTCAATTTAAAACATAAATCATCAATATTTTAAATAATCTTGATTCATTGAATCTGTTTTGCAATTCAATGAATCAAGTCATTAATTTAATCTCAACAATTCTGTTTCAATTATTTCAATCATATGTAAACTGATTGTCAAGTCGAGTTTTGAGTTGACATTTTGAATTCAATTCGACTCGAAGTTGAATTGCTCACATTTTCAACTCAACTTGAGTCGAATTGAGCATATTTTCAACTCGACTCGACTCGATTCAACTAGAAATCGAGTCAATTCAACTCAACTCGTCAAGAACTTGAACTTGACATCAAGAGCGTTAAGAATAGAAACATAAAACAACATGTTCGCTTGTTCTTTGCATTATCTTTTCGCATTACTCATTGCATCGTCTATATATTGCATTAGCTTTTCGCATTACTCATTACATCGTTTATATACTATCTTCAAGCTATTAACAACTATTGTTGTTAATACAAACTATTCTATAAAATGTCTAGTTCGTTGACAACTTTCAATCTGTCTGACGAAAGCGTTTCACATAGTTCATCTTCAGATAGTCTTCATTCTGAAGACTTCGCAAGTCAAGTTCAATAATCTATGAATTCTTCACATCATTCTGAAAAGATGAAGACTAGACAAGAAGCGATCGACAAAATTCAGCAGAATTTTTCACAGCTCAAGCTAAGAGAGAATAGCGAGTATGTTCAATGAACTTTGAATACAGATAGCTCTTTTCTACAATGATGATCTCAAATCTCTGTTGTCGAGAGTATTCAAAACAAGACTCAAAAAAAGATAGACAATTCGCTCTGATTCAAAAAGACTACAGACGATAAGCAATCTGATATATGAAATCACTTTATACAGTTGACTTCGATTGTTGAAGAATTGTCTAAAATCTCATGCAAAATCTGCAATAAGATTATGAATCATTCTACAGCTTTTGATAGCTTCAGCACATCTGTTATGAAAAAGCATCTTGAATCAGACTTTTGCGCAGCGACAGAGCGAAAACGCGAACACTCGCAATCACAAGTTGAACTGACTTTCGAACGAGTAAGTCATATCTGATAATGCAAATTGATAATGCAAAATTGACAAATTATTAGAAGAAAAGTCATATCGAGTTAGTCTCTGTCTTCAATCAAGAGAATTGAGAAGATCAACTATGCAAGATCTTTGTTGACTTGAACTTACTCTTTTGAATCGTTGACAACGAGCAATTTCGAAAGCTACTACGAATGCTTTGTTCAGATTTGCAGATTGTGCATTGCACAAAGATGATAACTATGATTCTTTCACACTATAAGAAGATTTGTGATAAGATCAGATTGAATCTTAAAGAGTTACAACATGTCTCTATTGCTTTGAACGTATGATCTAGTTCTCAAAGAGTAGCGTATCTAGAAGTGTTGATATACTGAATCAATATTGAATTTCAGTTTCGTGAACATCTTATTGAATTTACGTCTCTTGATATTGAGCATATCAATCGTCAATTAATGATAGAGCTAATGAAAATCTTGAAGAACTACGCTATTAAGAACAAGCTTTTTGAGATTGTTATTGATAATGCAAGCAATAATAGTATCTTGAAAGAGAAACTTGAAAAGATCATGAGTCGTCGCAAGTTTCGATGAGACAGAACACAGAATTTCATTAATTGCTTGACTCACATCATCAATCTTGTGACTCAAGATTTTATTCAAGCTCTTGAATCAAAAGCAATAGCGAATAACGTTATTATGCAATTAGAGAACGAGCAAATGCAAGATATTGAGACAAGCAGAGACTTATCTGTTGTGATCAAAAAGATATTGCTTCAGATGATAATGCAAAAAAGTAATGCATTTATTAATCATGTAATTAGATTCGCGCTCTGACGATAGTTATCAACGACTCTTCTCAGCGATTGCTTCGCTTCAGAGCTTTTCAAGAGCAGAATGACAACAGATTCAGAAAACTGATACAAGATATTCACATTCGTTGAAACTTTACTTACTTGATGCTTCGTTGAGCATATCAACTACGTGAATTTATTGATCTTTGAACAGAGAAATACTGCGAAGATTCAAAAATTACAAAGATCAAACTTGATGAAAGCGAGTGATTCATGATTTTGCTTGTTGACAATCTATTAAATTCTTTCTATGAGTGCACTTTAATAGTGTCACGAACAACTAATACAGATATTCACTTGAGATTTCGAATATTTAATGCAATTTTCAATCATCTTGAGCAGATTGAAAAGAATATAAGAAGAAGTACTTGCTCATTGAATGCTGTTATAGTAAAGACTTGCGAAAAAGTCTCAATCAAACTTGCGAAGTATTATGTCAAAATCGAAGACAGCGATGAAACAATATACAATCTTGCAAATATTCTGAATTTTATCATGAAGCTAAGTCTTTACAAGATTTGAGATGACAAAGACAATGAAGATACAAATCACGATGAAGAGTCTGTCAACTACAAGATCAAGTACAAGACAGAGTTCAAAGAGTATTTTCATCGTTACTACGAAGATTCAGCTGTCAATTCGAGAGCAGAAGCACAAAGAGCAAGAAGTGATGCTGACAAGATAATGCATTATGATAATGCAGTTGATCTTTTACTAATGATCTTGTAGTCTGTTGCAACTGTCAGAAGATCATTGCTTCAACAATCTCAGCGTGCTCGTTCTTCTCAAGACAAAGATGATTGATATCTTCGCACTGATGTTATAAATGAGAAATACTCGATCTGACAATTTTGAAAAGACAATGCTTTGAATTTTTCTAAGTTGACGCAAATGACTAAGAATATTCTTTCATGCTCGATATTCTCAATAGATGTTGAGCGAACTTTTAGTCTTGCTAGAAGAGTATGTTGATGAGATCGATCACAGATGAGTTCAAAAACGATGAAACAAATAATGCTGATCAAGTATTACAATCAAACTATGAATTTGAATTCAGACGAGATTATTATTGAGTTCTGAAATATTTATTGCAGAGAGAAGAATGATGATCAAGAGATCAATGAGTCTGCTGATTCATTTCGAGTATCTTTGAAGACTGTTTTGACGCAGATTTATTCATAAATCTGCAATATCATCTCATCTATTAAAAGTCTTGCATTTAGAGCAAGTACTTATTAGAAGTACAATCGAGTCAATGCACAAGAATAATGCACAAGAGTAATGCGAATGTGATTTCAAGAATTACACTGTTTATCTAACTGATGAAGACAGACATTTTCTAGTCTGTCTTGAAAAACATGACATCAAGATTCATCATGAGATTCTTCATAAATCTCATATTTTTATCTTGAATGATGATGCATTTGACATGAATTGTTGTCAAGTTGATGTCTGCATAGAGCAAAATGTCAATGAAAATTCTACAACAAGAGTGATAATGCGAAAGAGTAATGCACTTACTTTTCATAAAGAAGCACATAAAGTCTTCAATGACTTCTTGAAGAGCACTCAAGACAGAGCGCTGAATGCGAAAATCATATTGTAGTATGTTCGCTCAAGCATAATTATGCATAATCTCTCTAATCAGTCTTTCAAAGATCATTTTGAAAATGAGATTTTCTGCAATCTTCTGATATTTTCAAATTTCGCGCAGCGCAACAATGTCTGATTTGTAGCGTCTTTTCTGTTGCAAAGCATTAGTATGTCAGTAAATAATGCATTATTCATGTGCATTATCTTTTTAGTAGTAGTAGTAAATTTAAAGACTGAAGTTTCTTTGATAACATAATGATCAGTTGAATGCATCAAGTTCTTAGACGTCTTACGTGCTGATACACATGCTAAGAATGAACTTGTCAGCAATAAACAAGTCATATTGCATTATCAGTATGCATTATCGATAACATGCTTGCTGCATGTCATTGTTTATCAAGAATGATTGATTTGATTTATGTAAACTTGATTTTTGAAAATATTATCTTCGAAAGTATTATTTATTGAAGCGTTGATTACTAAAACGATTTAAGAAAATATGATAGAAGAAGTGATTGAAAAATCAGAAAAGAAATTGAAGAAAATATTGAATAAGTGTTAAGAAATAAGTGTTAAGAATAATAATTAAATTTTTCTCGTTGCACTCAAATTCATCTCACTTGATGAGTTTTTTCCTTACTTTTCAAAATTCTCTATCTGTTCATATTCTATCAAACTACTCAAATGCATCATCAAGAGAACAATGCTGACTTTAACAGATACTTTTCACTCTGTTCGACAGTTCAGAAATAATTCTTCGTGAAAATTAATTCATCTCACTTGATGTTATACTTCTTACTTTCTCAAATTCTCTACAAGTTCATATTTTATCAAACTACTCAAATTTCATCAATACTGTTGCATTACTCAAATGCATTATCAAGAGAACAATGCTGACTCTAACAGATAATGTTCACTCTATTTGTAAACTCAAAGTCTATCACAAGTCGAAATCGTGATGAAAATTGATTCGATGAGATCAAAGAACACTACAAGCGACAGAACAACGATCGTGTAGTCATATTCAAATGACTACACAAACTAAGACAATTCAATATTTGAAAAGAAGTGAATAAGATCGACAAAGCAGCGATAAAAGACAATGTAAGAGACGAGATAGAACAAGAGTGAAAGAACAAAGATATTCATGATAATGCATCTTAGTAATGCAATACTAGATAAAGCGCTGATCTGTTTATAGTTGAATGCTTTGAATCGAAAATCAGACGCAAAGCGAATGCTGAGATTGTCGCTGAGATGATAAAGCTTTTCGATATAACTACTGCGACACAAGATGCGAATACTACTGCGAAGAAAATTGCTTCAAAAGCAACGAAGATATGCATTATCTATATGCATTATCTCTCAGTTGTAGAAACTAATATCAATTTTAGAAGACAACAGATGAGCTGAACGTGAGCGAAGAAATATCAAAATTTATGATCTTTATAGTTCACTTAATTCAACAAAGAATTCTTCATCATGATGATCTGAAGAAGTTAAAGCAGACTGATGATACTAATTCTATGACAGCTTTTCAGAATTTTGCAACAGAATTTGTCACTTTCTCAACTGTCAAAGAACGAGAAATTCAGAATTCAATACATGCAATAAATTCTAATTTGAATGATCTCATCATAGTAGAAAACGATGACGCAGAGATGCGTTATGAAGCAAAGAAGAATGAGAAGAAACTACAACATGATGAATATGAGATAATCAATAGTGAGAAGAAAGAGAATAATGAAAGTGAAAAGAAAATAATAGAGCTGTTCAACTAGCGAACAGCGCTTATCTTACTTTCTAAGTTCTAATCATAATTCATAATCTTATAAATTCATAGTGCATTATTTTTTTGCATTATCGTGAAGAGTGTTCGATAGAAAGTCATGATGAAAATCATAAAGTCTTCATGATGAAGACTGTTCGACCAAGCTATTTACATCTATCTAATATCTTGTCGAGTTGAGTCGAGTTGTCGAATCGAGTTGTCAAGTCAAGCTTCTCAATTCGACTTGAGTTCTTGAGTTCAACTTCTCAACTCAACTCGACACTTTTTCAAAAAAATTTCAACTTGACTCAACACTTTTCGAGTCGAGTACTTGACTTGAACTCAAGTACTCGACTCGACGCGATCAGTCTAGTCATATGCACAAACTTCTGTAATCTTAAGTCAATAAAACTATTGTTTAGTCTTGATTTTGCTTGATTCATGTATATAAAATTTGAGCTTTCATTCTTTTCTTTCACTTTTTATCTTTCATCTTGTATATTATTTGATGTATTGTCTTGTATTTAAATTCTATCAAAGTAATAATAATATCAGTCTTTTATATTAATAGTATCTTTAGTTTAGCTCAGTTTCTGACACATTTTGTATTTATATGCTTCTAAAGCAGTGATAAAAGTGATGTAATTCTCACTATCAAGATGCATTTGAAGTTTGTTGAACATTGATATAATGTTCAATCTAGTCAGATGCTTGCAACTTACTATTTTATCAAGAATCTCATTTATCAACGATAGAGAGTATCTATTTCTTTTGAAAATGACATTTAGCTTTTAAAAGTTCACGCAGAATTGAAGATCTTTATTTGCTTTAAGAATGAATAAAACGAGAAAGAAATAGAAAATCTGACTAGAAGTGATGAATTTCTTCGACAAATTCTCGTTTAAGTACTTCTTTACTTTCAGAAGTTTGACAGAGAATATTCAATAGACTCGACAGCAAAAGAGCATTGAATCATTGATGAGTTTGATTTTATGATCATAGAAGTGATGAAAGAGTAGTTTATTCAATTGAGCTTGATCAAAAACATTTAGAAACTCATGATATTTCAATGATAGCTTCGCTTTAATATCTTTCAAATTCTGAGTCATTTCATTGATTAAAGAAACGTTTAGAGCATTCAAATCGCACTGAGTATTGTACGCGATTTTTCTATTGATGTTCATCATGAATAGAGCAAAGACTTTGATCTTGTTTTTCTTTGAACAATTCAACAATGTTTTGAACGAAGCTGCGTTTATGCTTTGAATTGAGAATGACTCTTTTCGAACGAGTCGTTTGAGCATCATAAAGATCTTAGTCTGAGTGATTGAAGAAGATGAAGTTGATCGCGATCAACTTGAGTGCTTTGAATTGAGAGAAATTGAAAAAATCGAAATAGAAGTATTCAATTGATTCAAAAAAACAATGACGTCGTTTTGCATATTCAATAATATTTCGTTTTTGTTCATTCAGAGCTTACTCAATATGACTTCATGATGATCAATATCAGCTATCAGCATTGATACAGTCAATTTCTTATGACTTTTGATGATGAGATTGAATAGAATTTTATGAGTGATAATTTTCTTAAATATTTTTTCATCATAATCTTTTATTAACTTCTCTTTTGTCAGTGATATAGATTGAATTTTCAGTTTCTCGCATACTTTATCAATTAAATTAGAATGTATGATCATGTAAATGACTAAATCACTGTTTATTAAAGAACGAAGACTGAAAGATTGATTCTGAGAGATGAGATGAGCATCAATTAGAAACAACTTTTCAAGGTAATTTTCTTTCGATAGAATTTCATCTAGTTTGCACAAAGATATAATCTCTATTTCTTTGATGACTTTTGAAGAGATGACTAGTTTTTTGAATTGAAATTCAAATCAAAATTAAAATCGAAATGATCATATTCATTGTTTACTGCATTGATTCTAGTAGGTTGATTCAAGCACTCTTTAGAGCTATGATCTGATTTATGACATATGAAACAGATTTCGACTAAAAGATCTGTTTCTTTGACGCTAGTTAAAATCGCGTCATACGACTTTAGATGATCAGACTTCAAATGATCAAATGACTGCTGAGTGACAACAGTCACTCTATGAAAGATAGTTTTTGAAACATCATCAACGCATTTGATCTTGTTCTTGATCTTTCAAATGACTCACTGATCATTATTCAAATGAATTAGGTAGAAACGAATATTCTTTAAAGAATCAGATTGAACTAATTGATCTACTTAAATGAATTGAAGACGAAGATGTATTTTATCTTTCAGATCAATGATCAGTTGCTTCTTGTAATAGTCTAGATATAAAGATAAACGTTGAAACTGAGTATAGAATTCATTGAATTTCTTGAATTCTTGAATTAAGTTGTAGTATTTTCTACGAAAGTTGACTTTCTTATTCAAATCATTGAACAACTGAGCTAACTCTTTCAAAATATCGTCGATGATCTTATAAAGATTGACACAGTCATGTTCGCGTCTAGCTTGAGTGATCTCAGCTGCATCATTGAATAATCTAGAATGTATATAGCTCAATTTGACTCGTTCATTAGAAAAGAGATTGACGTTGATCTCTAGTTTATTCTGAATTTTTCGTATCAATTCTTTTAAATAAAGTTCTTTTCATCAGTAAACAGCGAAGAATCAGGTATTTTTTGAGATCTCGAACGCTCAGAGTAGATAAAATCAGAAGAAGTGATTTCTTTAGTTTGAAGTCTAGTTTTCAACTCTTTGATTTCATCTTCTTGTTGTCTATTTAACTTGTAGAGTTGATTTGTTTCTTCATCAAGAGCTAGACTTTAAGTCTTTCAAATTTCGTAGAACATAAAAAGTATTATCATTTCAGTGAATGATTCATCATCTTCATGAATGAATGATGCAGCACTTGATGATTTCATTTATGATTTCAATGAATCAGCAACAAAGATTTGAGAGAAATGATTTCGAAATTCTTCAAAATGCTCTTCAGTAAACGAATGATTAAATATGATGAGATTTGTTTAAAAGAGAGTTGAACGAATGATAATGCTCAACGATTGAAGAAGAAAGATGTATGAAGTGAGATTCAATCTTCAACAAAGAAGATGAGATTTGTTTGTTGATTGATTTGATTGATTCTCTAACAAACAACGAAGATTCTTTATCATTGAATCTATTGATCGATTTGATTCTTGAGCAATTCATGAAGATTCTTTATCGTGATTTTCATAATTGAGTGAACTTTGCATACTTAATGAGTGATAAGTAGTTTAGCAATTCAAACAGTCTTGTCGTTGATTCTATTCAACTTTCTAGTGTTGTTCTATCTTTCAATTGTCATCAATCATCAGGTAAATGAATTTCTTTAGACTCATTCTGTCTAGACGAGTATGTTGAATGAGTAATAAGATCAGTATCGTGTGATTAATGAATTCTTAATATAATGTCAGAATCATGTCTAAATGATACAATCTGTTAGAGGTCAGCATAGAGCGAGTCATATGAGTGTAATGTAACGAGTATATAAATGCTAAGAAAGGAAAGTATCTAGAAGGGAAGAGCCGACTATCTATATGACTCAGAAGAACATAAGCTAATCCTGAATAGAGTTGACTTCGGAACAAGCCTATGCTCTAGCGGCGAGCGATCGGCGATAGCTCTCAGGATAGTCATCAACATAGTCATCAACATAGTCATCAACATAGTCATCAACATAGCTATCAACGAAGGTGCGTAGCTAGGATCGTAACATTACTCCCTCCCTTCAACGATTCATGTTCGCATGAATGTATTTTCTTAGCCTTGTGTAGAATCGAAATGCCTATTGTAGCAGGCTCACTATGCGAGGTAGAAGTGTCATTGAAGCAGGCTCACTAGTTGCACGCGAACGAGTCGGCAGACCGATTCACTGGTAGGTAGGGCGATGTGGGTAGGTAGATCATCGCATTGACGGAAGGTGCCATTGTAGCAGGCTCACTAGTTGCACGTGAATGTATGATTAGGTTCACTGGTGAGTAGAACGATGAGGAGATAGATCATCGCATTGACAGTGTCATTGAAGCAGGCTCACTGATCGACTTGCTCATCGAAGAGGTCGACTTTGGGCTCGCCATTGTAGCAGGCTCACTAGTTGCACGTGGACGTATGATCAGGTCCACTGATGGGTAGAGCGATGAGAGCGAGTAGATCATCGCATTGACGATGCCATTGAAGCAGGCTCACTGAGGGTTTGCTTCTCGAGGTAGAGACTTCACGCAGTTCTATGACTGGCCCCGTTTGATTGTTCAACAAATTCGAAGAATTCCTTGCGAATCTGAATGAACGATTAATCCGCTGATCTTTGACCTAGTCGGATGGTTTCAATCGTTTGTTTATACTCGCTGATCAGCGCACGAGTTCGAATCTTTTGTTTATTCTCGCTGAATCAGCTCACGAGGGGAGGAAGGTGAGTGCTGCTGCACGAACGCAAGCCGCTAGACCAAAGTCGATAGAGGGTTGAAGGACTACTAGCAGAAGCATTCGAAGAAATCGATGCAGATTATTTCACTTCGCCTGTAACGAAGAAGCATTTATATAATGTTAGAGGCCAGCATAGAGCGAGTCATATGGGTGTAATGTAACGAGTATATAAATGCTAAGGAAGGAAAGTATCTAGAAGGGAAGGGCCGGCTATCTATATGACTCAGGAGAACATAAGCTAACCCTGAATAGAGTTGACTTCGGAACAAGCCTATGCCCTAGCGGCGAGCGATCGGCGATAGCTCTCAGGATAGTCATCAACATAGTCATCAACATAGTCATCAACATAGTCATTAACATAGTCATCAACATAGTCATCAACATAGCTATCAACGAAGGTGCGTAGCTAGAATCGTAACACAATCAATGAAGATCAGAGTTAATAGTGCTTGATCTTTAAAGATAGTTATAACTGAATATTAAGAATACAGAAGAAGATTGATATAAAAGCTTCTATTTATGTAATGTTCAGAGACTGTGCTAGACTTGAAAGAAATGTGTTTGTGACATGAAAAGAATGTGATGTAAATGAACAAGATGTTGATGAAAGAAAAGAGTGTTGAAGAAGAAAAAAGAAATTGAATTATATCTGAGTCATATCTGAGTCAAATTTTACTAGCACGCTGATTAGCTTTAATCATTACGCAGAGAACTCACTAGCATTCATTGCAAATTGATTAAAGCTTTAATCTTGTTCAGTCTTATCAGTCTTAATATGCTCATAACATATCATTGCATTTGAATTTACAAAAGTGATGAATGAAAAACGACTTTTCATACACGCTATAATCAGTTTGAGTATCAGATGATGCTCTTTGAACTGATAAATGCTTCTGCGATCTTTCAGTTCTATGTAAATTACACGCTTAAGTCATTCATGAATATTTGCTGCGTGATATATTTGAATGACGTCTTAGTATACTTTGAGACGAAAGAACAGCATTGAGAGCATGTGAGCAAGATTCTTCGCGTGCTACTGAAATATCGACTGTATGTCAAGCTGTCAAAATGCACTTTCAATTATAACAAAGTTATCTTTCTGAAATTCATGATAAAGTAAAAAGATATTCAGATGAAACAGTCTTGTATCAACATAATCACTAGCTGATTTGAGCTTGAGTTTGCAAAGAACATTCTCATATTCTTAAGATTTGCGAAATTTTATCAACAATTTATAAGAAAGTTCTCTTAAATCATCATGTTCTTAACAGATTTAATCAAGAGTGCGAAGAAGAGAATTATGTATTCATTCTTTGCAATGATGTTGAAAGCAAGAAAAGCTTTTGAAAGATTGAAAGCAGTCTTTGTTAATGCTCTCATTTTGAAACACTATGATTGAAATGCAGATCTTTGCATGAAGATTGATGCATCAAATCATGAAGTTGAAAATGTGCTTAGTCAGAAGAGCAAGACTGATCAATGACATTTCATTGCATACTATAGTTATAAGTTCAAAGAAGCTGAAGTATAATGAGACATGTATGACAAAGAGCTGTATGCTATAGTTCTTGATTTTAAGAACTGACAACACTATCTTCAGAATAGCAAGTGATTCATATGTGTGATAACAGATCACAATAATTTTCATTACTTTATGATGACAAAGAAGTTCAATGTATGACAGATGCATTGAGCTGAGAAATTAACTGCGTTTGACTTTCATATAGAATATCACAGAGACAAATTAAACTCTGCAAATGTGTCATTAAGAAGACTTGACATCATGAAATTGAATGATAGCAAGAAGAATAATGATTATTTTCTATTTACTCTGCGAAACAAACTTCACAATCAGAAATGTCAATCTGAGCTGCTAAAGAATGAAGAAGTTTTGATAATGATCAAACTCGCAGCATTGATGATGCAACTGAATGACATAGTCATTGCAAATACTTGAATCATGTGTTCAAATAAGAAAATACTTGTTAAATCTTGCAAAATTCTAAACACTGCATCATCTCAACTTCTGATTCATCAAATTATGAATTTGAAGAGATTTTACTTGAAGATGAGTAAATCAATGACTGCGTAACTGCTGAAGTTACAACAAAGAAATGTCTTTGTTATGAATGAGAAGTAATGTCAATGATTCGCATCTAGAAAGAATGAGCTTTCAAAATAAAGTATGAAAGATGATGAACTGTTACATTGTGATCTTGCAGTCTATGTATTCAATGACTCTGCTACAAGAGATGAGATTCTGCATATGAATCATGATGATTTCGAAGCAGATCATTTCATACATGCTCATATCAAGACTGCAATAAGAAGAAAATATTATTGATTGAAAATGCTCAAAGAGATGATGAAATATGTTTGCATCTGTTCAGACTGTCAATGAGTGCAAATGCATCATCATAAGCTTTATGAGAAGCTGACGTTTATATCTTCAAAAAGCATGAATTTATTTCACATGATAATCATGAATTTCATAATAAACATGCTCTTTGCAAAGAATTCATACATTGAAAAAACAAGTGATGCTATATTGATAATAATAAATAAGTTGATCAAGCACGTAATTTATATTTCGACGATCAAAGATTTAAATGTTGAAAGACTTGTAAATCTGCTATGATGAGAATTCATATCTCAGCATAAAATGATGCAAAGCATTATATTGAATCAAAACTCACTGTTTATCAATCATTTTTGAATTACTTTATGTTGACATTTTGAAGCGAAGTGAAAACTAAGCATTGTGTTTCATTTGCAAATTGATGATCAAACAGAAAGACAGAATCAAATGCTTGAGCATTATTTGCAAGTGTATTTCAATTACAAGATGAATAACTGATCAGAACTTTTGTCAATGATGATGTTTGCATATAACAACAGTGTACATGCTAATATCAAAAAAAACTTCACATGAGCTTTTAAAGAAATACATTACGAGCTTTGCAGAGATATCTGAGAACAAAGCTTTAAAGAAAAAGACATTCTTAACTACAAAGCGAGCAGAATGATTACAAAGTATCAAAGAATATTTAATGAAATTATGAAAGTGAGTAACAGAGCAGCAAGCAAAGTATTATAATACTCATCATAAAGCTGCAAGTTTTCAGATGAAAGATAAAATGCTTTTGCAAAGTATAAACATTTATATGCTTCGATCAAAGAAGAAGATTGATCACAGATAACTGAAATTATTCAGAATATTGAAGAAGATCAACATGCAAGCGTATAAGCTTGAACTATCTGAGAAATATGATGCAATTCACTCAATCTTTCATGTTTCTTTATTGAAATTCTGATACTCGTATGATGAGAATTTGAAGTCACAGATCATTCTTATAAAAAAGAAAGAGAAATGAAAGATAAAGAAAATACTTGATCAGTGAATCAAGAAAGAAAAGATTGAGTATTTAGTTCAATGAGTTAATTCATCTTTTTATGAAAACTTCTGAAAATCAATGAAAAATCTTAGCAATGCAAAGAAGATCATTAAGAATTACAAGATAAAAAGACAAGTACATCAGTTGACTGCAAAAAAGTCAAAGAAGAAAAATAAAAATAAATCATGTAAGAATCATGATTGAAAGAGTATCAAAAGCGCAAAGACGTAAGTTTAAGAAATTAATATTAAACTACAATTATAAAATCTTACATAACATATGTCTTTTAAAAAAGAAGATGATGAATGTTGTGAAAAAGCGAAGAAAAGAAGTGATCAACAATTGCAAGTGAGAATGTTGAAGTGAAGAAAGAAGTTATTTATTCATCAATGAATCTCATCATGCACTGCTTACTTCAGTTGATACTTACAAGATGAAGATGAAGCAATGTGATGATGATAAAAAGTAATGAGAATGAAAGAAATGAAAATTTCTACTCAACTGTTAAATACAATCTCACATGCTGAAGAGAAAAATTACTCACTTTCTCATTATCAAAGACGAAGAGCAAGATAATTTTAAGTGTAAGTAATGAGATGTTGAATTATCATTCACGCAGCGTGATGCATTATCAGCTGAAGAGAGCATAAAGCTAAATTCATCACGTAATTGTGCTTCTTTTTGAAGCAATGCTTGCATTTGCGAGCACGCTCAATGAAAACATGACACATGTGAATCATCACTACGCTCAGATGATGAACGCAATGATAACATCAGATCATCTGATCATGATGATTTAACATACATCAGCATTTATCAAAACACACAAAGATAAATATGTTTATCAAAGATCATGAGTTCAATCATTAACACAGCAGATGCAAGAAGAGCAGAAGAAGCAGACGTGATAAACATCACAGCGACAATGACATGAAAAAAAATGTACACTTCAAGAAAATGAGCAGACTTCACGAGCATGTTAGTTTGATCTCAATGAGCGCGAATGCTGCTACTTATCATGATAGTGATGATAATGATGATGATGATGTTGATATTGCTATGTCATTCACATTAATTCATGAGCTGACTTGCATCACAAAAATGCTGCAACAAAAGAAGCTCATATCATGAGCTGCAAGTTATGCAAGATACGCATAGCAGATCTCATGCTTCATCAGTTTGAAAGAACAGTACTCATGAAAGAATATGCTGAGACGAGACAAGAAAAAAAGAAAGAAAGAAAGAAAGCAAAGCTGAAGAATTGATATCAACAATCTCACACTAGCTTTGTTTATGCTTGTTAACATGATCAACTCATGACACTTCTACACAGATATTAAAGCGCTGAAGAAGTCATAATTATGCTATCAGCTACAAGAAGACAATATAATGCTATGAAGATTCAGAGATTGAGTCTTTAAGAAGAAATGCAGTTGTGAGAATGCATCTCATTGACTATGAATGATGCATGTTTGCAAGACTAGCTTGCGAGATTAGATCAAAGAAACTAATGAATGAATAGAAATAACGACTTGACAGAAGATGAAAACTCTGCGAGCTTTCACTTTCATTTCTTAGCAATTAGTTCTATCATCAATAGAATGCTATCTTATTATCTTCTACTACGCAGTTTCATGTAAAAAGATCTCGTCATCTCACACTTATGATTAGCATATGCAGAAAGCTGAGTCGAAATTGAAATAATTTTGAACTCATGATTAGCATATGCAGAAAGTTGAGTTCAAGTCGAGATCAAAAAAAAAAGTTTCGACTCTGACTCAACTTTTTCAACCTCTCACCAACTGTAATCTCGCTTCGTCTCACGACAATGTCTTAAGCTGACTTAGATATGTTGATTAATGACTCTGATAGATCAGCTAGCGCAAGAGTTGAACACAGTGAGCAGATTGATTCAGCTCGACTCAGGTAGCTCAGAAAGTTCTTGAGCTGAGATTTTCATTTTGCGTTAATATATTATTTTGAATATTCAGAAGAAAATATAATATTAATGAAAATAAACATCACAATTAATTTTATAATAAAACTTAAAACTTAATTAATCTTAAATAATGAAATATTGAATAAAATTTTATATAAAAAAGAAAGAAAAATTTAAAAAATTTATAATGTTTTTTGAAACTTTTTAAAACTTAATGTACATAAATTTATATGAAAAGCTTAAAGTTAAAATTGTTAATGTCACGTAATTTAAATTGAATTAAACTTGTAATATATATTTCAATAACTTTTTTGATAATTGATAGAAAATAAACATTGTAAGACAGTAAGAGTGAAGAAGTTAAGAACTGAAGATGAAAAATAAAAGATAGAATAGCAAAAATGAATATACAGAATATTTGAGCTAATGATCGTATTTGAGTCGGTGAGCACTAAGGGAGACTTGTAACTTGTTATTCCTTCGTGCGAGGCACAGTTAAACTCGCCTGGGGCTCTGGCCGTTTTCTAGCCCCGCCTTGCTTACAGAATTTGCTTTCTCGTATATAATTCTACGCTTCCTATTTCCCATTATTCGTCTTTTCCTGTTGACATTTTCTCTTGTTCCTTTCAAAATACGGTAAATACCTATTCATATTTTCCTATTTCATCATCATGGCGACATCAATCAAACCGTTCGTGCTTGTATGCAGCACGCCAGTATCTGGACATATTATACCCATGCAAACAATTGCAAAACATCTCGTCGCCCGGGGCTATGATGTCTGCTTTGTATCTGGCTCGGGCTATCGCCAACAGATTGAAGCTATCGGCGCGTCATTTGTCCCGGTCGAAGGATATGGCGACTTCCACGACCTCAGGGCGCGAGACCTCGATCCCCGTTGTATGCGTTTCTCGTTGTTTTATTGCCCCTTTTAGAAATTCCACGGAATTGAGACAAGTGTTTCCTTTCAACATGGCGCATGAATCGTTTCCGAACTCCATAAAGTTTTCCTGATCAAGTAAACTGACTCCGAGATCCTCACCTAAAGGGCCCATCCTCCAAAAGACTCTGCAAGGACCAGACCATTTCAACCACGACTTGGTGCATATATTTTGTAAATCACTGCCCTCACAACATGAGACTCTACAAAGAGCCCTGAAAATGCTCAGCGACAAGCATCCAGACAGGCCCATCATTCTCATGACCGAGAGCTTAAATTTTGGAGCTTTGCCTATCACCCACGGCGCTCCGGGAATCCGCCCTAAAGGATTTATAGCCGTTGGCCTCAACCCTATTCTGCTGACCAGTATCGACCATCCACCTTTTGGTCCCGGTTTGCCGCCAGACAGCTCTCCGGAGGGCCAAGAGCGAAACAAGTCTGCGAATAAAATCCAGAAGCAGGTTTTTGCCCTAGCTCAAACGGCATACGGGGAAGCACTCATGAGCGTGGGAGCTAAGAAGCCAGAGATTTTCTTGCTCGACGCGCTCTATGTTCTACCGGACCGTTTCATACAAATGTGCACACCCAGCGCAGAATACCCTCGAAGCGATGCTCCAAAAACCCTGCGATTTTCGGGTGGTTATCCTAAGGCTTCTCGAGACTTGAACCCCACGAGACCGGCATGGTGGCATGAAGTCACCAGCAACAATACCAGGAAGATTATCTTTGTCTGTCAAGGAACCGTTGCTACGGATATCAATCAACTGATCGTCCCTACCATGAATGCATTCAAGGAGCGCTCAGACATTATCGTAGTCGTCGCATTAGGAAAGAAGGGCGCCGCGTTGCCAGCAGATGTTCCTGTCCCGTCAAATTCCAAAGTGGCCGATTACATCCCTTACGACGATCTGCTCCCGTACTGTGACGTCTTCGTCACGACGGGGGGCTACGGAGCTTTCCAACGCGCGCTCAACAACGGCACTCCTTTGGTAATGGGTGCTACGACGGAAGAAAAGCCGGAGACAGCTGCGAGGGCTGAATGGGCAGGCGTGGCTGTGAATCTCCGAACAAGTAACCCCTCGACTGAGCAGCTGCAACAAGCTGTCGATGAGATTCTTTCGAATAAGAAATACAAGACCAGGGCTTTGGAGATACAGGCCGAGATAGCGACGTATGATCCAGTGGGCGTGATAATAGAGAACATCGAGGAGTTGGCAGGGAGAAGCGTATGATTTGAGAGCTGATGCAGAGACTCGATTTGGTCTGTTTTGGGACATGTGTGAGGGTTTTTGATCACTAGGTAACGGAATTCTTTCCGTTTCCGTTTCCCTTCTCGGGAATCGGCTGGGTATTTAGCTTTCACCTGATCAGCATATAATCGATTCAATTTCTTACATCATTCCACTTTCAAACTTCGATATCAAGTCCTTTTGGGGCGAGAAGGATAAGGCTGAGGATGAGCAGGTTCGGGGATGAGAAGGAGAAGATGAGAAGAACGAGGTGGTGGCTAGTACAGTTCCAACTGCGCCACGTAATGACTTCATTGTTAAATCTAGTTAGACGTTTAAGATCCAGTAGAACTTAACTTACGACCCTAAGGATCTCACAAGTCCACAATCCTCCCTTCCTCCCTATGCTTCTCAATCGTTGTTCATAATCTCCTTTATATCCCTCCAAATCCTTCGTCGATTCCTCAGTCCCTTGATATCCTGCCAAGCAAACTATATCTGCCGATAAAAACCAAATCAAACCCTCTCATTATGAATCCCATTCTTGCCCTACGGCTCCCTCCGCTCCCAAAGCCAAGGAAACTCTTGCGCTACAAAGGTCCAGAACCGGTGATGCGGAAACTGTCTGAATCGTCTCGAGACGAGCCTCAGATTCGCAAAATCTTTGGAACTGAGGTAATCGAGGATTTTTTCGAGGACCTAGTTTGGGAGTGAGTTTGTTATCGCTGTCCTAAACGGAGAATGGATCGCGCGATGGAAGTTCAGGGGTTCGATGAATGGGATGAAATGCATCAGATGCTGGGTCCTGGTCGTTCAAGGTAAAGGCTCCACCATCGAGGTTGAAAGAATGCATCCAGGCTTCAGAGTAGCGCCCAAAAAAAGGGCTGTGAGACCGGGAATATCTATGGGGTTTGCAACGAGGTATTCGGTTCCATGCTCGAAGTCCCAGCTTTGGTAGGATGCACTATCTCGGCAGTGTTTGACGATGTTGCAAAGGGGAAAATTGTGAAACCAGTAGCCGTTGTCGAACTCGAGCTATGAAAATGGGAGGTTAGCAAGATTCATTTACCCAACTGAGATCGGATGTCAAGATGTCAATACTTGCTCGAAGGGAACCCTGACAGTCAAATTTTTCACTCGGCTAGGGAGTTTGCAGTTAAAAATTCAAGACCTACCTCGCGCCAGCACCACAATTCATGGGCATCAACTCTAACGAAGCGTTTCCTCGATATCCAGTTGAAGATCTTAAAGCAAGGGGGATGGAACGGCAGACCATGATCCTATGTCCTCATTAGCACTATCCTTTGTCTTGCAACTAAACTTCCAACAAAATCACATCTTCTGGACTGTTGCTTTTATAGAACCCTTCAGCAGCGTGTCTGACATGAGGCATGTGTCGACCAAATCTTCCCGTTTCATTCAATGGCCCATTGTCCTGCTGCGATGGATCTTGGCCGGGCCATCTGCTGCCATCCGCGACACTAGACAAGAGACAACGATTCTCATTCCGAGTGCAAAATACTGATCATCGCCTTCGGGTTTCCAAACCTCGTCACCGGTTTTCCTCAACAGGCACTGCACCGCTCTACAGCCCTTCATTTCCTCAACACTAATCAGATATCCGGGATACCCATGCTTTTCCGAGCAATCGGGACCAGCGATAGGTTCAATGTCGCACAAAATGTTGCCAGGAAGACTAGCTCAGACGTCATCCTCAGGAAAGGGCCTCGAGAAACGGCCTTGGCAGCCAGAGGTCTCGGAGCCACAATCTCGGAGATTCAAGAGGTAGAGAGGAATGAAACTGTGCGGCTCATCTACATGTGTAATATCGGAGCACCAAGAAGTCGATTCGAGTTCGTCGGGTCGTCGAATTCGCGAAATGTCGCCTCAGAGCTGGCAAACGGCCGCGTGCTCGTCTACGTAACTCATGGTGCTGCGCGGTATAGATTGAACGTTTGAGACCTTCCAGCTTATGTGGCTCATCCAAGGCCATTACGGGGAACGATATGCGAATGTCGCAGGAGAATGCGATCGGAGATCAGAAGAGTCGAGCGGGTGGGATGTGTGGTTTACTGGTAGGTCTTTGGATAGAAGCTTGTTTGATAGCTCGATAGCAGTGGTCTGTATATCGCGCAGTTAGTTTTGGAAGTACATTAATGGCTTCCTCGATCCACAATCCTTCGAGCAACTATCTTTGCCTTGGCTCAACCGGGTTTCAAAAGTTGCTTGCACAATTCGCCATAGGCGTAAGAGAAAAGGTTTGCAGCCCCGCCGAGCCTAGAGCTCGAATATTTTACCTTGCGACAAGAACATTGAAATCAAAGTCGGGTAGTTGGCTTCCTGAAGCAGACGAAACAATACTGGTACCTCGAAACCAGTTTAGTCAGAACGCCCACTGCCGCCAATTGTTGATGCCTTTATTTCACTCAGGCAACAATTCGCTTGCACACTATCATCACCTGAATTTAGCGTTAGAGTAGTGGGGGAGCCAAGACTAGAAATTTGCAACGTGTCCAGGTCAGAATTTGCAGGATACAGGACACTCGTGCGGTCTCGGTATGGTCGGTACGGAATGACCGAGTCTTCAATATTCTGGATAGAGAGCTTCAGAGCCACTTACGTGAGGCCACGAGCGCATTCAATCGCGCAGGCTGGGCACATGTTGACCTTGAAATTTTGCCTGGTGATATGTAGACTGGATATATCGTTTCCGGAATAAGAATATTCTCGAACCACAGCTAGTCAGGATCCTGATTCCTGTCCAGGGCTGGCTGAAAGTGAAGGCCGGGTGATTACCATAGACCCGCACACAACGCCGTGATGTGGTTACACGATATAAAAGCTTCTGGCAGGCGTCTTTGCCAACAGCAAATCACCTCAGTGTAAGAATAGATTCCCACAACGTTGGAAACAAGGGAACAGTAATGTTAACCCAGTGTGTGGTAGGCAATCTCGCTTAGCCCTAGAATATAGGGCGCGGGAGTCAGAGTTTTACTTTTCACCTCCTTCCTCCCATCGTAGTTCAATCAATATATACACATGCACATACTTCTTGTGATTCTCATATACCAACAGGTTAATGAGCCTAGGCCTGCCGTCGGCGGGTCCGGGTTGCCCAACCCAACCCAACTCGGAGTCCGAGTTAGGGTTGGGTTCAATACCCTCAACCCCAGACCATGAGCTCAACCCGACAAATTCAACGAATTAAGAGAAAAGATATCGAAAAGTTCATACAGAATTAATAATATAGCCTATCAGCAAATTGTTTAAGCAGCTAAGTCAGCTAAATCAGGCAGTCTGCAAAGTTGATTCAATCATCATTTGATTCAGTTATCACTCAGTGAAGACAGTGAGAGATTTCAACAAAAGAAGTTCTGAGCACGAAGAGTGTTTGTCGTTGATTGCAGCAAGTGTAGTTTAACTGACAAGTTTAACTCATTTGTTTTGATTAAATATTGTTGTAAAGCTGATTTCTGATCAGGTTTTAAAGCTCTGTTGTGCAGTTCTCGGCGTACTGCTGTTTTGAACTGATAATTCTTTAGTCTAGATTGAAGTCTTTCATATGAAACACGAAACTCGCGCGCCATTTCTGCTTGATTAGAATTTTCACGCGTGCTTATGGCTTCACTAGCCTTCTGAATGCGACCTTCGATGATTGCGTATGTAGAAGTCATTGCGTGGAATTTTGGTGAATTTTCGGATATGTACCTAGGTAGGTAGGGTGTCTCGGCACGGGTAGATAAGATAAGACCAGTCTCGTACCAATCACGTGCCAGTCATCCATCTTGCTAGTGTTATAATCAATTGAAAGCTATCACATCACTACACCATCGCATCAGCGCCAGTGGAAATCGAGTATACTCTTGATAAAAATACTCACCGACTGGAGGCCAAGGGGATTCCCCCTTATGTAGATCGATTGGGGTCGGTTCATTGAGTCTGACCCAATCAACGGTCACACTATGTATACTAAAAAGCCTGATCCTACAACAGATTTGACTTTGACCCGCCATCCAGTACGGGAAACACATCTACTGAATTTGAGAATCCAACCACACTGATTGACCCACGATAAAGCCTGGCTAGTTGGCGGAGTTTATCTATGTGTATCTGACCCAACGTTACGACTTGTTGGCGCTGGGGTCGAACGAGAAGTCCTGCAGGATACTGAGGCTCAAAGTCTACGGCGAGATCATCCCAGTCCCACAGCGTTGATTTCTCGCGATAGAAATATGGTTGACCGTCACGGAAGACTAGGTTGTGAGTGCCACGGACTTCCTTTGAATGGACAGCCAGATAAGACCCGTTGATGGCTACTGCTACGGTGCAGTGCCATGGCGTCTTTGGAAATCCACCGTTCTCTTGAACAAGTAATGGAACCGAGAGTTTCTCGGCGCCGCTAGACGGATGTACGGAAAGCCGGACATACTCTGGGCATTTGTCCTCGAGGAGTTTAGTGAAGGACTTGAACAATATCGTCAGTTGATTGCTCTATTCACAATCACATAACACAAATGGAAAGATTTACAGACTTCTGCTCGGAGCATCATGTCCCTAGCGACTTTCTTAACACACTTCCTGAATTGTGTGCCGCTGCAGGCATTCTGGGCGATTGTGCTGTACCTGAATAATTCACGTAAGTATCTGAGCATAAGCCGGCCTGACGATGGTTGCAATTACTTAAGGTCAGTTTCAAGGAACCGGATAAAGCCTCGATATGTCAACAAACTATCATTATCGGTGTCGATCATTATTCGAATCTCATTTTCACTTCTGCCATACCGCTCCAAAAGTAATGAACGACTCCTGCCTGCCAATGACAGATAACTCTCTTTGGTCAGGGTCTGGTGTTCTGTCAGGCCCAGTATATCCATTGCGCGAAGCAACCTAATATTACTGAAGCCTCTCTCTGCTGCCATAGTTCTCAAAGCCTCGCTATACACCCAGGTGTTTTCGTCCGGAATACCCACTATATCTGGGAACGGTTCAGTAGAACGTCCTTATTGTCCGCAGATGATACTTCACCATCGAAGACCAGCCCATCGGTCGCTATTGTTAGCTCACTCCCATTGGAGTAAACTCTCCTGATATCTTCGCACAGGCTATTCAGCCTTGCCAATGCTAGCACTTCACCAAGATCCGGTAAGATACCGTTCACTTTATCAATCTTGTTAACCTACATTGTTTAGCGTAGTACGACGCCGCACAGCTTTCCTCAAACTTACACTCTTCCATGGGAAGGCAGGCAAGATCATCTTGATTGCTTCTTTTTTCTCAATCTGTGCTTCGATCCTCTCCAGGAACTTGGATCGCCCTAGCCAGTGAAAACTATCCGACCCCGGTAGTGTTGCAATATGCCGTCCATATTGTTGGATAACATCTAGGATATCATGAGCAACTTTGTTTCTAGCACATCGAGGCGCGGTCTGCAAGGCCTCGGGTATATTAGATACGTCTTTCACCGCAACATCTATCGTAGACTGAGTTTGCAAGTCAATACCTAATGTATGTAAGTGGTCCATCAAGTAAAGGTATTGGGGCCAGTAGCCAACTTACTTGTTTGGCTTAGGAATGTTGGCCGTCTCCGTTCCCAGCTGCTGTGATGCTTGCTCGACTTTCCAGTCGTTGTACCCGGTCTATATTGATCTAAGTTCTCTGGCGGATCGTGCTCGGCTGAGCCAGCTCTTATGTTTGATGGTAATGACTTAAAAACTTCAATAACGGAGCAAACCCCCAATCTGGCCATGGCCGACATGTCTTCTTCATTAGGATCATCCTGGTCTGAAGTTCGGCCTTTCCATGCTACCACAGCCGCAAACGGAAAATACCAATGCGGGAGGTGGCTTAAAACACTTTCTAGTAACAATCGACATTCCTTCAAAAAGTACTTATACGTGTAAGGAGACCATTTATTACTGTGCAACTGCTCCATTGTCTCGGCCTTAGACATCGCGTTAATGTGTTTCTGTTCTCTAGGGCCCTCTCTTGACTAGAACTATCGGCAAGCCAGGAGCCCTGGTAGCAGCAGTCTTTGATCCGAGAAAAGTAAACTCGTATTAAAGTTAAACACCCACACAACTGCACATGGCTTAGAAGATGCTGACCATGCAGGTATCGCTTTCGGGGTTACGAAGCCGATTAATTGAATCCTGGAAAGTGGAATACACACTAATCCACTGTGTTACGTCGGAACACTAGGAACATGCATGCAGATCAAGAGAAGAATGGCACGATCTGCACGCGTCGGTTTTTCTTTTCGCTTTTTCATGGCCCACTGTATTCAAATTTATTGATCTTCAAAGCTGATTTTTACTGGGCTCAACCGTATCCAGATCATCCTCGCGACCATAATTGCGATCGAATCTTATCTATGTTTTGGCAGCTTTTCTAACATGTCTACAGTTGCGTTGTCGGTGATGAATCCTACAGACCCCAAGGCGACAAACAATCACGAAATTCGCCAGGCCATCCCTGCTTTCGAGGAAGTCATATACGACGGCGGCCTTGTTGCATGGTCACAAGTTCTAGTTAGCCATCTCCTTGTCATCAATGGATTTGGCTACATGTCATCGTTTGGCTTGTTTCAGTCACATTGGGAGACTACTCTTCGCCGATCTTCGGCTGACGTGGCCTGGGTTGGCTCCTTGCAGCTTTTCCTGCTGTTCTTCATTGGCACGCTATCTGGTCGAGCAATGGATGCAGGCTACTTCAGATACCTTATTGTCCTAGGATGCTCAATGCAGCTTCTCGGTACTTTCACGACCTCGGTTGCTACCCAGTATTGGGAGCTTGTCCTATCACAGGGAATCCTCCAAGGTCTTGGCAATGGTCTCCTTTTCACTCCGCTTGTGGCTCTAGTTTCAACATATTTTGTGAGGAAGAGGGCGTTTGCTCTGGGCTTGGCTGCCTGCGGCGCACCTGTTGGTGGTGTCATATTTCCAACTGTAACTTTTTATTGCCTATTTCGCGATATTGATCTGGCAGCCGCTGATGACTGCCCAGATTGCACGTCAACTCGGTCCTATACTGAGCTTCGGTTGGACCATTCGTGTGATGGGGTTTATTATACTCCTAAATAGTATTATCATCATTGTACTAGCTCGACCGCGAATAAGCGTTAGACGTCCAGGGCCTCTTGTGGAATGGTCTGCTTTCCTCGAACTACCTTATAGTTTGTTTGCCGCTGGTATTTTCTTTACACTTTGGGGTGTCTATATTGCATATTTCTATGTATGTAAAATTCCCTCACCTGCCCCCTTATATCGTAAGGTAAAGCGCTAAAGGAATACTCATGTATGTCTAGACGGCAACTTTTGGACACGATATTATCGGTGTTCCATCTTCGACATCCTTAGTTCTCTTGATAATACTCAATGCTGTGGGAGTCCCCGGTCGTTTAATTCCGGCCCTAATGGCAGATGCTTTTGGCTCTTTCAACATATTGCTGCCATTCGCCTTCTGCGCTGGAATTTTATTATACTGCTGGATGGCTGTCATGAGCTTGACCGGCTTTACGGCTTTCGTTATCATCTATGGAGTCTGCGCCAACGCGGTGCAGACCCTATTCCCCTCGACTTTATCAAGTCTAACAACAGACATGAGCAAGATGGGTGTACGGGTAGGTATGGTTTTTACCATTGGTAGTTTAGCTTGCTTGACGGGGGCGCCTATTGCTGGTGCGCTAATAGACTTCGACACAGGTAAGTATGAATATGCTCAGATCTTCGGTGGTACCACAGTGATTGTTGGGACATTGACCCTTTTGGCGGCACGCCTCGCTCAACTTCGTGGCTCTAATGCTCCGAGCTGAGGTCATGGGTCTTGAGATGCACATGTTTTTAACCCAGCACAGCGTAGCTTCAAGGCTTATTAAACAGATTGGGCCATCCTGATACTTGTTAGGAAGGAGAATCATTCACTATTCACCGTTTTCAGGCTTTGTTTTAATGGCGGTCATATTTCAGCTAGAACTCATGCATAAGGTAGTCACCTTAATATGCTTTATTGAATAAGATTGTGCATGATTCTGCATCTCGCGGTAACCTTACTACAGTCCCATCAGTGGTTGGTGGGAAAACTAGTTCATCTGCCACAAGGGTGGCTTTTCTTTTTCTTTGTATCACTCCCCTACCGTAAGCAAAGAGGCTTAAATGCTGATGCATGATCTCAGATAGTGACCAGCAAACATTGGCACAACAAGCCTTCCATGAATGCTGTACCACAAACAATTGACAATCTCGCGATGATGTCCCCCTCTTACTTGGCTACCTTGCTGGGGGTTACTCCTTTGGCGATTGCTACCACTCAATACTCCGGGAATCATAGCTCAGCTATCCCCGCAGATGGCTTCCATCCTGTAGCCAGTACATGTGGTCCGTCAACGGCCAAGATCGCCTGCACATTTCGTTATGGTACTTTACTACCACCAACATTCTCTCGAGATGCCGATCCCACAGTCGGATATACTGGTACTCTCGTGCCTGACGACTCATCATGGGGTTTAGTTACTAGTGCAGATTTCGTGGTCTTTGATGAAATCAGAGGTCTCGAGCTACTAGGCTCCACGCCAAAAATTACAAAGAAATACCTGGATTTGCTCAATGTCATCCACGAAGCCCCAATCTATGTACCAAGCTTGAACAAGCTGTTCGTGACCCAAGATGGACCCCCAGGGAACTTGAGCAATATAGCCATTGATCTCAATAATGAGCCACCAACAGTCGAGGCGTTTGTGACAGATCCACCGGTATACCAAGCTACTGGAGGTATTTTGCACAATGGTATGATCTATTGGGCTATGCAAGGCAACAATGTCTCGCTACCAGGTGGCCTCAAACAGCGCCCAGGCATTGTTCGAGTGGATCCGAGGACCTACAGAGCAGAATGGCTGATCAACAACTACTTCGGATTCTTCTTTGGTGGCTTAAATGATCTTACGGTGGACCCTGTAGGCGACATATGGTTCACTGATAGCGGTTTGTGCACTCCATTCACAATCTACATCCCTTGCCGGTTGTGGAAGCCCCTCAATCTGCGTACAGCGTTTACTAAAGCGTGCCATTCCCATAGACTATGCCATCGGTCTCGGTCTCTCCCCCATGTCAAACCAGAACCAATTGGCCACTTACAGATTCCGCCCATCGACTGGCGAGGTAACAATAGTTGAGAGTTCACTTGAGCACCCAAACGGCATTGTCTTCTCTCGAGATGGAAAAACTCTTTATATCAGCGACACTGGCCTTGAAACGGTTGGACCACTTGCAAGCAGAGGCAAAGGAAACTCTTATGATTACCCTATTCGCATTTACTTCACTTCGACCCTTGCCCGCAATATTTTTGCCTATGATGTAAATCATACCCCATCCGGCGCCTTCCTTAGTCGCAAGCGCAACATTTTCCAGTCGCTAGAAGGCAGCCCTGACGGTCTAAAAATTGCCGCCAACGGCTACATTGTCGTTGGCTCCGGTCTTTCAAATGGCGCTGATATTCTCGATCAGTACGGTTCTCTGCTTGCTAGGATCCAAACAAATCACCCAGTCGAGAACGTTGCTTTTGCTGGTGAAGACTTCAAAACGCTCTATCTAAGCGGCATCGGTGGAATCACCAGAGTCGAATGGAATCTCACGGGGCCAGATCCTAACAACTATTACCTCTAGCTCCGTCTCCAGTCGTGATGGCATAAAGCGGCATAGCACTCAGGACAAATCGTCGTCTACTGAAAGCATATCAATGTATGGAATTAGCACTAGTAGCAATAGCAGTCCATCCTACGATTGGTCGGCCAGCTTACAAAGATGTCTACGTCAATCAACCTACCGCCCCAATACCTTCCTACCAAGTTGATCATTGACGTTACATCTGAGATGAGTCAGTGCTTCAGTGGAAACAACGGTATAAGGTGCGACATCGGTGTCGAAGGTACTTGCTTTGGAGACAACAAGTTGTTCCTGCCTGCATTGCATTGCATTGAGTTTACTATTACGCTAGTCGATCTGCATTTACAGCCCCTTTTTTGGTGGGTAAATCAACATCTTGCACCCCACACCACATGCAAGGATTTCTGCCCTCGTCAGATGCTGCATTCCTGTTACCCGAACATGCCACCTGATCCGGTATGAGTTCTCTGCCTTGTCGTTGATGGATCGGCAAGTCAGATATCACAGCCATGGTTCATTATTACAGTACCCGGACGGTAAATACGGGGGTCTACTATTAGCCTATCCGCGCCTCTTAGTCGGCTTTTGCCCTACATATCTCTATTGACAGATTTCTCTGCCACTCGGCCAAGACACACAATTTGTTGGGGCCTTCCTTATTATGTCACGTGCGCCAAGATCTGCAGGACGTTTGGCAAACAAGCTTGTCCGATGAGTTTCCCTCTTGCGAGTATGTTCAGTGCTGAGGCAATTTACCCACGGTTGGCTTAGATCTGCAGTCAAACTGGCATGGCGGGCTTCGACTTGGCTAATTTAGTTCTCTTCTGAAAAGTCTGTCAGGATATCGAGTATAGAAGCCTCTGTACCAGACTTATCTTAGATAGTCGAGTACACTCATAAATCTACGATAGGAGGGTCAATCATACAGTACGCAACGAGAAGAGAAGTGAAGTTTGCTGGGTTACAATGCTTTGGCGCAGAGTGGACAGGTTCACTGACGCCTTTTCGCGTTTGATACGCTATAAATCCCAAAATGAAAGACCAGCGCTGTTTTCGAGGACTCACGTTTGTCTAATCACTACTGTATGCTTGTAAGAATTGCTCTGTTAGTCTCAGGGTTCTGAGGCACGGTGTGTGCATTCATAGCCTCGCTTGCAGATGCCTAGTCCACCTGCAACACCAGCTTTGTCCCACTAACTCCAGCCTTCAGCTTGTCAAAGGCCTTTTGTGTACTCTTGATACCACCATCGACAACCTCAATCTTCGGACTCGGTACAATCGTCTTTTTCTCCAAGGCATTCTTTAACCATTCGTTGAATAGCCATGCGCTTAAGTCGGCCTGCTCGGACCCCAAAGAAAGGGCTATGATCTGCGATATCGTCATGCTCTTTGGTTTTGGCAGCTCATCCGGCCATGGCAATACCGTAGCAATCAGACCCTCATGACCACCTGAAGAGGCAAGCACATCTGTCACCAGGGAGAAGGTGTTCCCTTCACTGACGGCGTCAAAGCCGTAGGTGATTGGCACATCAGCATGCCTGGCAGCGGCTACCAATCTTGTTTTGACCTGGGGGTCTTTGTAATCAAAAACCTCCGAAGCACCGAGAGACTTGAGGTACTGGTGGTGGGCTGGGCTTGCGGTCGCGAAGATGGTGAGTCCCAGGTTCTTTGCAACCTGAATTGCCAATGTTCCAACTGATGCAGCACCACCCCAGATCAGGATACCAGACACTTGTCCGCCAGAATTTGGGGAGGTGATGGGTCGAGGGATGCGGCAGTTGATAAAAAGGCCGAGGGCGGCTGTTGCTGCGGCCATAGGGAGAATAGAGCCTTCTTCATAGGACATGAAGGATGGAATCTGAGTCACAGCAAGGTCGCGGAGGATTGTGTAGGTTTGACATGCGCCGTGGTCAATGTCAGAATTGTAAATGACAGCGGCGAAACCCGCTACCCGGTCACCAACCTGGAACTTTGTCACACCTGGACCGACAGCCGATACAATGCCGCATACGTCGCTTCCTAATACGGTAGGGTATTTATCCACGAAGAAATTATAGTCCTGTATCTTCCAGTCAACAGGGTTGACTGCTATCGCATGGTTGCGAACGAGGAGCTCTCTTGGTCCTGGAAAAGGAATTGCTCGATTCACGACGGTGATACGGCTCTGTGGGGTCTCGATAACGGCAGCAAGGTTTTCCTCCTGTGTGTTCGTCATTGTAGCTACAACGGCGGTATTGATTCAGTTAATGGTTAAGACCACGATATGGGTAAGTTTGGAAAGCATGGTAGCAATGGAAGATGGGAAGATATGTGCTCTTGATTCTGGCCTTTCGGGAATGGTGAGGAGATACTGCACAGGTGGTTTGGGGTGCCTTCATCGTGCGCAAGTGTGAAGGGACGCTTTGCATAGGGAGCAGCTGGTTGGCGGAGTGAAAGCGTGCTGCGATGTTTCGATTCTGGTGCTTCTGTAAGAGAGAACCGCAAAGGTAATGCATGGGAAAGCACTCGTCCCCCCAAAATTCTCTCCGTGGGGTTACACAACATGCTGATGGCCCCTCTTCAGCCTTTTGTTTGTATCGAGAGAAACTGCGCCCCTCCCCCCCAGGGTTACAATACGCATAGCACTCGAAACTCGCCCATGTTTTCAAGATGATTTGCCTCGCTTTGCCTTGTATACTGTAGCCTGAATTATTTACCGGCTCCTGTACGGAAACTGCTATTACTTTTTTCTCGAGAGCCGTGATTTATTAAAACGTTGATTGATTGCAGTAGGTGTGCACATTTGCTTGATCAGAAGCGATATCGGAAAGTAACCTCCTGTTCTATAGAATACTGTTTTGCTTTCTTTTCTCTTTCCACCATGTCTACTCCGGTACCACCTGGTGTGGATCTCAAGGAAAACAGAAGCTCCTACATTCACGCCGCTGTTGGAATCTGCCTCGCACTTGCTATTTTGGCTACATTTGCACGGATCGTGTCACGGAAGATACAGAAGCAAAAATGGATTACGTCGGATTATTTGATTATCGCCGGTTTGAGCGGAGCGATAGGTGAAGCCTGCCTCATCTTCGAAAGTAATTGATACGCTGTTCTATGAACGTGTATTGAACATGCTGATGATAGGCTAGGTGTGAATGTTGGCTTTGGTAGACATGTTCAGACTCTGTCAACACATCAATTGAGGAAATTCCTCGAAGTATGTATGGGGAACCATTGTTTATTGGGATGATTACTTATGAAAAGCCAGCTCTTTTTTGCGGCAGAACTGTTCTACGTCTATACCATCGCGTCAACGAAGATCTCAATCCTCCTACTATACATGTCTTTGTTCCCTAACAGAACTTTCGCTGTGTGGGCGAAGGGCCTTGGAGCTATTGTTCTGGCATGGGCCATAGCTTGCGTTGCGGGTGTGATATTCAGTTGCAACCCGGTCAACGGCTTCTGGGACAGGTCCATTCCTTCAACTTGTATCGATTCCACAAAGTTTTTCATCGGCAATGCGGTGCCGAACATGGTCACAGATACCGCTATCCTGGTTCTTCCAGTGAGGATGGTTTGGCGTTTGCAGATGTCTAAGAAAAGAAAGGTTGCTGTATCCGGAATGTTCCTCCTTGGGAGCTTGTAAGTGCTTTAATACGTTCTGTTAGAAGGTTTCCTGATCCTTCCAGCGTTATCGTTTCTAGTATTCTCCGACTTGTGCTATTGTTCAACGAAGACCTAAATGACCCAACATGTAAGTAATGTGACTCTTCAATCGCCACTTCTCTCACAATTCTCTAGGGGGACTTGTCAATGCGTTTACATGGTCAAATATCGAGATTGATATAGCGGTGGTAAGCGCTAACCTACCTGTCATACGCCCGGTCTTACAGAAGATCTGGCCTGCCACTATGTTCAGCAAACTTGGCACAACTGGGAGATCAAAGGAGTACGGTGGATCCAAAGATGCCTTTGCACTGCACGGTTTCCAACGACAGCCTAGAGACGAGTTTCAACGCCTTCCCGAAACCCACGTCGACGCCAACTCAATAACCACGTTATCTAGAGACGATCCTGAACATGGAGTGTTCTTACCCAACTAGATTATTGTCAAGCATGACTTCTCGACGCATGTTGAGAAAAGCTTGTGAGTTGAACGTGCTGCCGGCGTATAGGCTACGACCCTTGGAGACGTGGATGGTTTTGGCACAAAGAAGAATCGGTACTTCTCCATTATCATGAAGGCTTTAAAGTATCTTCTTTGACGTCCTTATAGAATGCATGTTTGGTTTGCATATGAACAGACCGTAGAATGTAATCCCACTTGAACTTCAGACAGAACAAGGTATTTCGCTGCATTATGGCTAGTCATTGAAATAAAACCAGACTGTTATGTTTCAAGAAATCAATGAAATCTATATTCTCACTCGATTAGTGCAAGCGCGCGGACAGGGGGGGGTGGGGCGAAGGGTGCCATCGGGCCTTTTGTATTAATCCCTGTTCATAACCCCAAGCTAAGCCCCTAAGGTAGGCACAAGGCTTGACGGAGAATTTCCCGAGCAGCAACAGCCATGGAATGCTGTGCCGGAGAATCTACAACTTTATGTGCATGCTACCTACCTACATACTCATGTATGCAGAGACGAATGGGGATTGCAATCTCCGACGGTGATGCAGCCTGACTGACTACACCCTTGTCTATGTACCGTTATGTTGTACCCGGCGCACAGGAATATGTTGATTGGAGTGGGGGGCTGGAGGCTGGATGGTTGTTCTCGCCATATCTTGCGGTGCTGATCGCCTTGTGTTACCACAAGGCAGAAACTCGAGCGCAGCTGAGGTCGACGATCGTGATGGCCAACGCACAGCTTCTTTCATTGATTACCATTCATGGACCAATTCCGGATCAGCACGTCGTCGTGGCTGAAAGCCTTGCATATACTCTGAAGCAGTGATCTGAGGAACAAGGATTCTAGTGTGGGTGAGAGAGCATGTAGACGAGTCGGGATACTGCTCTGGCTTAGCTTCCATTTGTGAATTATGGTAAGATAAAAACAGTATCAAGTGGATACTGTGGAAGATGATGATATTGATGTACCTAACTACTGTACGTAGAAGGTGCCTAGGTGGTACTAAGTAGACTTGGCTCGACAGCTGAGTGCTGCATGGACTCGAATTAACGTATCAACTCAAAGAAAGCAGCGCCTGTGCTTTCTACATGCACGCAAACACCACCTCCACCTGCATACAGCGCATCACAAACAAACAACAGCAGCATGGCTGAGATATCTGCTGTTGTCGCCAAAACCCAAACCAACCGCACGTCCTCTGTCCCTTTGAGATGTCCCTTGCCTCATGACCGCAGAAGTGTCGATAATGGCATGTCAGAGGAGCAAGAGACTGACTGGGAGCAAAGCAGCATTGTCCGTAATAAGCAACTGCGCCTTTGAAGGCCAACATCTTAACATCTACGTGTCCAATAATAACCGCCAATCCCGTAGCAGCATGCGAGACCTGAAAAGCTAGTTCTCATGTAGGATATCGCTTGCAATCTTTTCAGCGAGGGCATCTATGACACGTTAGTGAGATTCTCAAATCGAAAAGATGCAGAAGAGAGGGGTGAAGAGGGTTCGTGAATGAGCGTCTCACTCACAGACCGTTGCCATGGGATGGCCAGGCGGAAGGAATGGAAAAGCTGATGCATCAACAACCCTGAGAGCCTTAACGCCAATCACCCTTGCCTTGCTATCTACAACAGCATGCATGTCACTGCTGCGACCCATGGCACATGTTGCAGCTGCATGGTATACAGTGCTCACTGTCTGCTTGATGATGTTAAGAATCTCTTCATCGGTCTGGATCTTCTCGCCGGGGAAATACTCTGAACCTATCAGAATGGGCTTCATTGCACTGGAATTAAACATCTGCCTTACACGCTTATAGCCGGCGATCAGAACTTGTTGATCGGCAGGGTGAGTGAGCCAATTTGGATTGATTACTGGGGGATCAGCCATGTCAGCAGAGGATATGTCAATTGTGCCTCGGGAGAGGGGTGTAATGAGCGCGGTCGACACAGTTGCGTAGTTGTAGCCATCGTTAGGCGCATCTCTGATGAAGTTTTGCTGATAGCCAAGGGAACCTCCCATACTGATATACTCAACTTCAGGCCAGTCCGAAGGGAATGTGGATAACTCGGATAAGGAAGAGCCCGAAAACGAGTTGCGAAGATTGTCTGGAATTTTTTCCCATGCTATGTAAAGTAAATCAAATTGTCCCATCTGTAAGAAGCTGGATGGGTTTGTGAATAGTACGAACCGAGCCAGTCGCCACCAGTGTTGGTGAGTATTCCGGATTGATCATCGTTGAACTGGCGCTCAGCACGCAGAGCAAACTCGGTGTTAGAAAGAGATGAAGCTGTTATAACATTCACGCGCCAGCTAGGGCCCATAAGAACGTGGTCCTATCGGAGGTTAGTTGCTAAGCAGGAGGGGGATACCAGCCCAGTTATACATACCCACATGTTCTGCCCAACGCCGGGTCTATCAGCTAAAACAGGGATCTGATGTTTTTGCAGAGTTGTAGCAGGCCCGATCCCAGACACCATCAACAGTTGCGGAGATTGAAAAGCTCCCGCAGAGGTAATAACCTCCTTGTTAGCAGAGAGTACATAGGACAGACCTTGAGAGTCAACCTGTACGCCAACCGCCTTTTTGTTCTTGTCGAATAATATTCTCTTTGCAAGAGTCGAATGGTAGACAGTCAAGTTATAATTGCCAAGGGCCGAACTTAGGAAAGATGTTTCCGAGGAATCTCGAGTTTGCGTGGAGGCATTGATAGCTTCTAAAACGTAGGACGAACCCAGAAGCTTCCCACTGGTGAAGCCGTTGATCGGGGAAATCCCTATCTCTTTGAAGCCTTTCTCAACCCATGACGAGGCTGCTTGAGCAAAGTTCGAGAATGTCACAGACAAAGGCCCCTTCCCCGCATCAAGATTGTGCAGATCAACCTGTGGGGTCGCGTTTGTGGGCCTTTTGTTTCGATCTGGTGGGGTATAGTGAAGGCTTTTTTCGAAATAAGGTAACCAAGCTTTGAAGGTGTAGCTCGGGTCACCAACTTGATCAGCCCACATCTGATATGACTCTTCGGTTGCGCGGTGGTATGCCATATAATTTCTTGCGGAACAACCACCGAGTGTTTTCCCTCGGGCGTAATGAATCGACGCATTGAGTACACCCTGCAGACCATTAGCCCATCACTTTTAAAGAGAAACCCTTTCAGGAAGCGAGATGGTCATGAGAAGTCTTTGCTCATGTCACTTCTGTAAATGGTTACTTACTGCTTGTGGTGTAGTGACAAAGCCCCAGTCGATGAGAGGACTGGTATCTTTTGGATCTTTACCAGAGAACCAGATACTATAGGCGGGGATCTGGCTCAAGTTGCCATTGTCGATCTCGTAGAAACTGCCTGCTTCTACAACGGCCACTGAGCTCATCTCTGCAAGGCGTGCAGCGACTGTCAGGCCAGCAGTGCCACCTCCGATGACGACATAATCGTAGCTTGCGTTTCTCGGAATCCCGAACGAAGAGCCCAAGAGATGCCTCGCAGTAAGGTGTATTGGCGATGCACGGGCTGACCAGGCCTCTTCTATGATGTTCAATAGCAGAAAAGCAACTCCAAAAGCTTGTTTCATGATTGGATTTAGAAGACTAGGAATAAGAATAACAAGAAGACTGATTTGATTTCAAACGCAGGAAGTGAGTGAGAAACAGAAAGGGTATGGGAACGGAGCTTGAAGTAGGCTTCATAATGGCCTACAATGTGCTGTGCTTATCGGCGTCAGTTGAAAGCTTGCAGACTTGGAGCCGGTTTCTGTTTTGGGATTTATTGAGCGACATCTACAAGCAAGGCTGACTGCAAGGTGTGCCCATCCCGAAGTATTTTTTTCCTCGTGCCACACAGTCGCTCCTGGTAGCGTCGTATTTTGCGCACAGGGGATGAGGTGGATCCAGTAGGTCTCCTTGAAGAGCCTGGGTTGTCACTGAAGGATTTGTGTAATCAAGTTGCTTGGCATAAGACATAAGCCCATATTTACTCACCGCAAGATACGCTTGTCATTTGATCTTTCAGCAGTTGGGGAAGCAAATTTTAATAGACGGTATAGTAGCTAATTCTATCAAGAATCCTTTAACACTACCTCGCGTGTGATCTTTCTTCCCTTACCACGGAGGAACCGCACCGTCGTACTGGTTCAGGCCTTCGTTCTGCTCCCATCCAGCGACCAGTATATTGAAGAACTTGCCGTTTGATTCTTTGCCGTATTTGTGCACAGCCTCAAGAACAGCCTTAGCTCCGGTCTGCGCGTTCAGATCTGCATCATCGCCTCCAAGGTCGGTTTGCAGCCACTTGATTGACAAGCATTAGCACTAACTTCCAACATCAAGTTCTCCCGTAGTAGAAGAATTCGCGTCAAAAAAACTTACCCCTGGGCTGAGAGTAATGAACGTAAACCCTTCATTTTCGTAGGACTGGGCGTACTGAACCGTCAGCATGTTCAAGGCAGCCTTGGAGACTTTGTATGCAGGCACAGGGAAAAGTTGGAATCTGGGTGCCATGCCGAGTGATCCCAGTGTCGTCGAGCTAGATATAATGTCAATTCTTCCAACATAAGTAGGAAAGGTGCAATGTGTTCGTCCCTTACATGTTGCACACTTTCTTGAGGCCCCCTTTGCGCAATAGTGGGAGGAACGCGCGGGTCACAATGTGAGTGCCTGTGACGTTGATATGAAATGTAGAATCCAGATCCTCCCTAGAATTTCCCAAGCAATATTAGTTCGTGTGTGATAGTAGACGGGGCGCAAAGGTTTACAAGCAAGGTCTATGTTGAGACTCAATACACTCACATGGTGTGTAGTCCGTCAGGCGTCCAGTTCATAATTCCAGCATTGTTGATGAGATGATCCAGACCCCGATTTTCCAGCAAAGTCTCTACCCGCTTGGCCGCTTCAATCACGCTGGTTTGATCGGTAGTATCAAGCTGAACGAAGACGACTCGTCCTGCTGAACTTTTCACCAGTTCTTTGAGCTTGGTAGAATTACTACTGCGGGCAGTCGCGAAGATTGTTCTGACCTGTTCGGATGGCAGCGAGGCAAGCTCGGTTACTAAGGCTAGACCTAGGCCTCGAGACGACCCTGTCACTAAATACGTCGCCATTCCGTCGTCCTGCAGTGACTGAGAGGGTATGCTGGCAATTTCTGTAGAACGTCCCTTGAGTGAGATGGAGTGTGTGTATTGATTGACTCGAATATTGTGTTAGACTCAGGATCGGTGGCGAATGATAGCAAAGCACGCTCTATCTGACCACAAATGTTGGGAAGGCGCTTGGGATAGAGAAAGGATCATCTTACCGGTTTCCCCAATGATCTTTACACTCTTCGTACTTGTTTTATGTGACGTAGTAAATTGGTTTGCCTGGTTTGCAATTCCAAGCAATCCCTGCCTATGGTGTTGTCGTTTTAGCTTCCTGGTTCGTTATGGCGATGCGTAAACAATATGATGGCTGCATGACGAATACGGCGGGATGGAGCCAAGTGCGACTCCAGACTTACCTACTAGGATAGCTGCTTACGGTAGGCACGCAAGGCTGCAAAGAGAAGGCGTTATTTGACTTTGTCGCAATGGACATTAGGCATCACCGGAATGGGATTGCCACATCGGGTGACACAGCATTGGGCCCCAAAAGGAACTCCATCTTGAAGTTAATATTTTCCGATTGGCTGCCTACACTACAACCGGGTATGCAGAAGGTTCCAATGACCAGATGATGCGTGAAGAAGGAAGCAGACAACACTAAAAGAGGAGAAACAAGTCTTTGTTATACTCTAACACTTGAGACCTGCAGCATAAAGAGAAGTACATAGAGCTAAGGGCTAGAGAATCTCAAGAATATAAGATACATGTATTGTCGAGTACTTACAACAGTTGGATTGCTGAAATAAACCAAGGCAAGGTAACAGTGAATGTAGCCTTGATGATCAGTGGAATTCAATACATCTGTACCGTAGTATACCACACAATTGTACCCTAGGTAGCTCCTCAGCGTCCACATGTTCGAAATCCAGGGATTATCAGCAACCAGCCCGAACATTGACGCTGCACATCCCCATGTCACCTGCCAACCTCGAGATTGATGCTTGTGTTGTTGGGAAGTGCACAGAAATATGGGCCCGGGGTCAAAGCATGCGTGAAGTGGCTCAGTTGACTTGTGGAGAAGTGGGCAGACCCATCCAGTCAGCGGCCAGTCTCTTTTGCCCGCCAGTACCACCTGTTATCATCTCTATCACACCTCAGCCAAATTTTATCCTTGATCCCCCGCTTGTTTTTGTTCGAGCGACTGACGATGAGCGCATAATCATGAACTCCAGTCCACGTATTGACGGCGGCAATGAGCTTCTCGTCGCCCACATAGAGCTCATCTACTACTGAAGAGAGTGCAAGATCCATGACGGCGATGAAGTGATGAGTAGATAGAGTAGTCGATTGATGAAGAAGAACGCATGCGCGTCGTTATGAATATAATGTCGCTAGACCTATTTTGATGACCGCTAAACCCGGCTGAAAGAAATGTATATGTAGTGAAATGAGGATGTACATTTAGTGAAAAGGGGTGTACATTTAGTGGTTCCCACTTAATATTGAACAAAACATTTTACGAATAAAGTTCAAGCATATTCGATTGAACTCAATTAATAAAATCAATAAGAAACAAGAGAGACGAGAGAAACTGTTGAGCAAAGTTATGTTCGTTATCGCAGCAATAGTATACATGGTTCTAGTATTCATTGAGAAACTCAGTCAGTTTCAGATGATGACATCACTTAAGCAACATGAATCTTCTTAAATCTGTAAACATAATAGTTAACTTAAAACAGTACTAGCAGCAAAATTAAAAGTTGTAAAAGTAAGCAAATCTGCAAATTTAAAGAATTGACTTCGGTTAAAGTCAAAAAAAAAGAGAATTGCAAAACGAAAGAAGAATTTGAAGAAAACTGAGTTGAAGAAGCGATCATTCAATGTTGCAACAGCTGAGTTTCTACTTTCTTAGAGAAATATTTAGAACATTCAAATCGTAGAATTAATGATTGATTTTCATGTTGATGAATTGTCAAATATGCGACATCGAGTCGAGGTCGTCATTGAGTCGATGGTCACTAGGGGGCCTGGCGTCGCACAATGTTGGTCACGATTACCTTCCTCAATATGTGGCCTGTTTACAATATGACGGAGAATGGCCTGACTGGGACGATATAAAGATCTGATATCAAGGCTCAACTCGACAGGCCCTTAATTAGGTGGGTAATTCTTGGTGGCCTTTCGGCACTACGAGATCCTTATTATTCCCGACGCCGTGTCCTCCGTGCATTCAAATGGGGTTTATCTTATTGCAAAGACACGATATAATCTTCTTACATCAAAATGGAACTCGCAGGCACAATGAGTCTTTCAATTGTTGGTCTATGCCTTCCGATAGCTCTGGTCATGGCTGTCTTCTCTAGATACTTTCTTGCAAGCTGCCGACCTCGGAATTTTCCGCCTGGCCCCCCGACAATTCCTTTTATTGGGAACATTAGCCAAGTGCCTAGAGTAAAAGCCTTCCTAAAGTATGCATCTGTTATATTACCTAGACTCTCGGTACTCGCAATAACAACAACTAGATTCCATGAATTTAGGGCTGATTACGGCTCAATTGTTGGCCTGAAACTGGGTTCTCAGAGTGTTGTGGTCCTGAATAGCTATAAGCACGTAAGGGCGTAAGCAGGATTCCAGTATACCATGGGTTTAGTGCAGG
>JAABUY010001067.1_pt1 | contig 39468 bp, 36 predicted proteins | sample 5560271 | NCBI WGS metagenome assembly JAABUY01 (sample SAMN10711886, study PRJNA513374) | rock metagenome | isolation source: Antarctica rocks | place: Antarctica: Victoria Land, University Valley
CGTTTCAACGTTCGAGCGTCAACCCCACCGATCCCGACGCACAACGACATCTACATGCCGAAACACAGCGGCGCTCAACAATCGCCTTGCCGTTTGGCGAAGCGCTGGGCGCAGCCCTACGGACGGTTGCGCTGAAAGCCCACGCCGCCTATCACGCCTTGGTCCTTGATCCCAATATCGGCGGCAACCAGGTCGGTGGTCGCATTAGATGCAAGCCGATGCGGTCGCTGCTTGCGGGGATCCTGGCAACGACGGGGCGTGCCGGTCGAGCTGCCGAAGCCGGTAATGGTCGCTACGAGCGGGAGGTTCGTGCGCGGCTGCATTGGTTGCGATCTACTCGCCGGAGTTCCGCAGATGATGGGCACACGGGCGCGCTGAATAGTGGTTGTGAGCAGGGCTTTGTGTGTGTTCGGGGGAACGAGCCCGTGTGTCTACAGCCGGGCTCCCGGGGGCCGGCTGGGGGTTGACCGCGGGTTCGCGGCGCTGGGGGCTACTCGGGCGGGGCGGTGGGGTCCGCGAGCGGGGTGAAGTCGTGGAAGCGCGCGGGCTCGGGCAGATCGAGGGCGCCGAGGATCTGGCGTTGGCGGTGGGTGATCTCGGTGCGCTGCGAGACGGTTCCCGCGCTGGTCGCGATCGTGACGAGGTGCATGCGGTCCAGTTCGTTGCGGATGTTCCGCCACGTATCGCCGGCCTCGGTTTCGGCGACGCGGAGTAGCAGCAGCGCGAGCCAGCACAGTTGGACGTGCGCTTCGATGCGGTCCTCGCGGCGGTGGTAGACGGGCCGCAGGTCGATCGTTGACTTCAGGTCGCGCCAGCCGCGCTCGGCTTCGTACAGTGCCTTGTAGCCGAGCGCGATGTCCTCGGCTGAGAGGCTCTCGTCGCTGGTGCGGAGCAGGTACTTGCCGTCGAGCTTGGCCTCCTTGGTGACGGCTGAGCGGTCGACACGCAGCTTGCCGGTCTTCGTCTTGCGCAGGAAGCGGTTGAACGCGGGCTTGGTGGCGAGCGCGCCGAAGAGCTCTGCGCGTTTGGCTGCCGTGAGCTTGTCGGTGCCGGCGATCTCGAGGGTCAGACGGGCGAGGATCTGCTCGCGGACGACCTGGTCGCGCACAGCGCGCTCGGGGTTGTGGGCGATCACGAACCGGTCGCGGTTGGTGCCGTCGTCGACACGAACCTGCTTCACCCGCAGGCCACCGTCGACGAGGTGGTAGCGGCCTTGGCGCGAGAGCGCCGCCTTGGCCTCCCGGCTCCCGGAGCGGAGCTTCTCGCCGACGATGTAGTGCCCGCCCGCTCGCTGCAGATAGCGGCGGTTCTCTTCGCTGGTGAAGCCGCGGTCGAGCACCCAGATCACGCGCGAGAGCTTCCAGCCGCGCAGATCATCCTTGACCTTGCGGATGATCACTTGATCCGACGCGTTGCCGGGGAACGTCCACACCCGGACCGGGATCCCCTGGCGCGTGACGGCCATCCCGACCACCACCTGGGGCAGGTCGGGGCGATGATCCTTGCTGTGCGCCGAATACGCACGCCGCCCCCGCTCGAGCAACATGCCGTCGCCGTCCTCGCCGCCGCCATCAGAAGCGACATCGGTGTCGTCAAGAGCATCGTCGCCGTGTTGGAGCTCCTCGGGCAGGCTGTCGGTCTGCCAGTACGTCGAGCTGGTGTCGAAGAACAGCATGTCAACCTCGAGATCGAGCAGGCTCGCGACGTTAAAGAACACGCGCTCCTGCAACGCGGGCAGCGCCGCGTGCAGGAAGTCCATCGCCCGGTAGCACGCATCATCAGACACCTCCGCAAGGCCCTGCACGAACGCCCGCTCAGCGACCCAATCGCAGCCCGCCAGCTTGCTCAGCGGCTTGACCGACAAGCGGTTGGCGGCCATCGCGAAGATCGTCCGCTCGACCGCGGCGGCCTCCACGCGCCGCCCGCCGGCGGCAGCGATGATCGCCTCGCCGATCCCCAGGCGCGCCCACAGCCGATCCGCCAGCCAGCACGAACCCATCGCCCGCGAGTCCAGCACCCGCACGTCGCCGTCGCCCTCGCCGCTGGCGGCGGCGACCGCGTCCGCCGGATCCAAGAAGCGGCTGATCGAGCGCACGAGGCGCGCCAGCGCCTCGCGATCGACCCGGTCAGTACGCCCGAAGCGATGCACGATCCGTGCGCGCGGCACCCCCGTGCCGGGGTCGCGCTCGTTCTGCGCGAGCGCCAGATACGACACCTCGCTGCCGTCCGCGTTGCTGCGCTTCGTCTCCCGCAGATACATGTGCACCTACCACCATAGCCGCCCGGCCCGATGCGCGCAAGCGATCTTGCCGTGGTCGTGTGCCTACAGCTTTCCGGCTCCCGCAGCTATCAAACCCCCGATTTACAGGGCAAACGGTGACCCCGACCGCTCAATGTGCCTACGAGCTGCGGAACTCCGGACTCGCGGTTGATGCAGAGCCTGTTGAGCGACCAGGGCGTCTACACCGCAGCGGATGTCGACGGCCGTCTCGCCGGCGGGACCTACGCCGACTACGTCGCCGTCCGCCGAGCAGAGCGGTAGTTACCTAGCAACGTCGGCCTCGGCGGGCTTGTGCGCGCTGATGATCGCGGCGGCGGCGTGCTCGTGCACGCGATGCGTCTCGCGGATCTCGACGAGACCGGCCGACGCGAGCGCGTGGCGAAACTCGGTCTCGGTCAGCGCGCCGGCATGCACCCCGTCCACGACGCCATGTCGGCCTTCGTCGCCTCGGCCATGTCGGGGTCGGCGATCACGTCGGAGACGGCGAACCGACCGCCGGGGCGAAGCACTCGGGCGGCCTCGGCGAGCACGCGCGGCTTGTCGCCGGCGAGGTTGATCACGCGGTTGGAGATCACGACGTCGACACTTCATCGGCGAGCGGGAGCTCCTCAAGGTAACCCTTCACGAACTCGACGTTGTCCACGCCGGCGGCGGCAGCGTTACGGCGGGCGAGGTCGAGCATTTCATCGGTCATGTCGATCCCGATCGCCTTGCCGGTCGGCCCGACACGGCACGCGGAGATCAGCACGTCCGCCCCCGCGCCGGAGCCGAGGTCGAGCACGACCTCTCCCTCGCTCAGGTCGGCGACTGCGGTCGGAACGCCACAGCCGAGCGATCCGTTCAACGCGTCCTCCGCCTCCTCCTGGGAATACAGAGAGGATCCGAACACGCCGGTCTCCTCTGCCGGGCTACAGCACCCGCCACCGTCTTCAGTGACCGCCACGGCCGCCGCGGCGTATTTCGCGCGCACGGCCTCGCGCACCGCCTCCGCGTCCGTGGCGGCGGCCGGCTCGCCGGCAGCGCAGCCGGCAGCCATCGCCGTGGTGCTCGCCGCAGCAGGACGCCTTGTCGGCAGGCTCGCAGCAGGTGGCCTGCACGGCCGGGGTGCAACACGAGTTCTCTAGCTCAGCCATCCGGAGAGCTCCTTCAGCGCGTCGGGGATCACGAAGTAATACGCCCACAGCCCTTGGCGCTCGGAGCCGACGATCCCCGCTTCGCGCAGCACCTTGAGGTGATGCGACACCGTCGGCTGTGAGAGGTCGAACAGCGGGACCAGCTCGCAGACGCAGACCTTGCCGGCGTGCTTGCGCAGCACGTCGACGAGTTGCAGACGGACCGAGTCGCCGAGCGCCTTGCCGACGGCCGCCATCCGCACCGCCTGATCGCGTTCCACGTCGGGATACACCACCGGCTCGCAGCACGGCTCGCCCGGCGCGCGCTTGGTCTTCGGGGTGAGCTCGAGATCGACAGCCATCGATATACAAATACCAATTGAAGTGATGCCTGTCAATCTTTAGACTGCTGCTCGCCGATGACGTCCCAGCCGCCGCTCGCCCGTCGCCTGCTCGCCGAGTTCCTCGGCTCGGCGTTCCTCGCCGCGCTCGTGATCGGCTCCGGGATCGCCGCCCAACAGCTCTCCCCGAACGACACCGGCCTCGAGCTGCTCGAGAACGCCGCGGCGACCGCCGCGGGGCTCTACGCGATCATCCTCATGTTCGGGCCGGTCTCCGGCGGGCACTTCAACCCGGTCGTGTCGTTCGTCGACGCGAGCTTCGGCGGGATCACTCGCTGTGACGCGCTCGCCTACCTCCCCGCACAGACCGCCGGGTGCGCGCTCGGCGCGGTCGCCGCGAACGGCATGTTCGCCAGAGCCGCGATCAGCATCTCGACCCACCACCGCGCCAGCGGCGCGCACCTGCTCGCCGAAGCGATCGCAACCGCAGGGCTGATCCTCGTGATCTTCGCGCTCGCCCGAACCCACCGCAGCAACTCGGCACCCGCTGCCGTCGGCGCCTACATCGGCGCCGCCTACTTCTTCACCAGCTCGAGCAGCTTCGCGAACCCCGCGATCAGTGTCGGCCGGATCTTCTCCAACACGTTCGCCGGGATCGCGCCGACCTCCGTCCCCGCGTTCGTGATCGCCCAAGCGATCGGCGGCCTGCTCGCGTTCCCGGCGATCCGCGCGCTCTACCCCGAAGTCACCGCCGCCGAAGCGGCGACCGTCGTCCTGCCGCACACCGGCGGCGAGCACGCCGGCGCCAGTCAGATCGGTGGCATTGCGACCGAGGGCGCGCAGCGGTGAGCACCGTCCTGTTCGTCTGTCTGCACAACGCCGGGCGCTCCCAGATGAGCCAAGCCCTCTTCGAGCAGGTTGCCGCCGGCCGCCACCACGCGATGTCCGCCGGCACGACACCCGGCGAGCGGGTCCACCCAGAGGTCGTGGAGGTGATGCGCGAGCTTGGGATCGACCTCGCAGACCGCACCCCGCAACCCCTCACCCACGAACTCGCCGAGCAAGCCGACGTCGTGATCACGATGGGCTGCGGCGATCAATGCCCCTTCATCCCCGGCAAGCGCTACCTCGACTGGGACCTCCCCGACCCCAAAGGCCGCCCGATCGGCGAGGTCCGCGCGACCCGCGATGAGATCGCCAGCCGCGTCGATCAGTTCCTCGCCGAGCTCGATGCCGACTGACCCGGGGGGCTGGCGCGTTAGGGATGCGCCGGAGTCATCGCAACGGGCGTTAGGATGAGTGGGTGGCTGGTGATCGCTGCGATCTGCTGTGTCTTGATCTCCCCAAAGCCGAGGGGATCCGCCGCGCGCTCGATCCGGCGGTGATCGCGGCCGCCGCGGGTCGCGCGAGCGCGCTGGCCGATCCGACCCGGTTGACGATCGCGGTGGCCCTGCGCGGCGGGGAGGAGCTCTGCGTCTGTGACCTCGCGTGGATCACGGGCCGGGCGGAGAACCTGGTCGGCCATCACCTCCGGGCGCTGCGGACCGCGAGCCTCGCCGATTCGCGGCGGGCCGGGAAGATCGCGTTCTACTCGCTCACCGCGGCCGGGCACGAGCTGCTCGACGCCCACCTTCCCAGCGACCGGGTCGCGCGATGACCCCGCTCGCGGAGCTCGCGGTCCTGCAGATCGCGCCGCGCTCCCCCGGCACCGGCACGACCGATCCAGCGCAGCGCGAGCGGCTGATCGGGCGCGCGAAGGCGCTCTCGTGGATCAGTCTTGCGTGGATGGCGGTCGAGGGGGCGGTCGCGATCACCGCCGCCCTGATCGCCGGATCTGTCGCTCTGCTGGGGTTCGGGATCGACTCGGCGATCGAGGGGCTCGCGTCCGTGATCGTGATCTGGCGGTTCACCGGCAGCCGCCGCGCCTCCGAGCAGGCCGAGGATCGGGCGCAGAAGCTCGTCGCGATCAGCTTCTTCCTGCTGGCCCCTTACATCGCGCAGGACGCGATCCGGACGTTGATCGCAGGCACTCACCCGTCCATCAGCTGGGTCGGGATCGGCCTGTCGGTGTCGAGCATCGTGATCATGCCGCTGCTCGGCGCTGCCAAGCAGCGGATCGGTCAGCAGCTCGGGTCCGCGGCGACCGCCGGCGAGGGCGCGCAGAACCGCTTGTGCGCCTACATGGCGGCAGGCGTCCTGGTCGGCCTGCTGGCCAACGCCGTCCTCGGCGCGTGGTGGCTGGACCCCGCGATCGCGCTCGGGATCGCCGCGCTCGCCGTGCGCGAAGGCCGCGAGACCCGGCGCGGCGAGGAATGCTGCGCACTGTCACCGACGGCGGCCGACGTGTCGGCCTGCTGCCGCGACGCCGGCTGCGCGGGATGACCTGGTCTGGGCACGAGTTGCCGATGGCACCCGCCGGCTGCGCGCTCGACGACGCAGTCTGGTCGCGCAGCTCGACCGCTACCGGCGACTCGAGACCACCGCCATCAGCATCACACACCGCGAGCTGCAGTTGGTCGTCCGGTTCGACGTTGACGCCGATCTCGAGCTGCTGCGGGAGACGATCGCGATCGAACGTTAGTGCGGCAGCTTCTTCATGCTCGACTACGACGCCTCGGACCGTCGCCTATCGATCACCGTCGATAACCCCGACCGGCTCGACGCGCTCAGAGCGCTGCTGTCCGCGCTGCGCGGCTCGGGTATTGCCCCAGCGCCGCGGCGATCGACCTTAACGCCCGACCACCACGATCCGACATGTCCGCTCCGTGTGCCCACGCGCCACCGAGCCCTGCATCCCGAGCGCAGTGTGGGCGTTGTCCAATCGCGCTTGAGCATCCCAGCCGCCGGTTAAGGCCCTACAAGCCCCTTCGGGGCTCGCTGACGCGCCCTCGCTGCGCTCGGGTTCCGGCCCACCGGACGCCTGCGCCCATCAGCGCATGAACAACACCCACACCCCACGCCGGGAAGCGAGCAAGGCCAATTCCGGCAAATCGAATACCCCTACGTCGCCAGTCAACGCCCGCTGCGCGTGCGTGACCGCACCGCACCGGGGGCGCGCAAGATTTGGTTCGTGCGGATCTCGTCGGGCGTCTAGGGCTAGGCCTGGGCTAGGCCAGGGATCACGTCTCCGACACGACACGAAACCTGCGACCCGCTGCCTACACGAGCCTCGCCAGGCTCTGGGTCAGCACGCCGGGTACGTCCTCCCGGCCCCGGAGAATGTGGTGTTCGACAACACATTCCCGGGACCAGGGGGACACCCTGACGGTGATCGCAAAGCGCCGGCAGCAGCGCGTTGTGGATGGCCTGGTGGTTGTCTCCATCGGGGTGGCGAGGTTCGCTCCGGAGCCACTTCTTCTACGAGCTGTCCGGTTGGCTCTCGCGCATGCCCCGGACCGCCGCGGCGATCTCCTCGGCGTCCAGCACGTCGGCCATCACCCCGATCTGGTCCTCCCAGACATCGTCGTCGATCTGGCTTCGGAACTCGTTCTCGAGCGCGTGGTACACGGAGAGACCCAACTGGGCCTCGGCCAGGGCGCCTGCGTAGGTCGGGTCGCCGAGCACGACTGTCTCAGCGGCGATCTCAGCGCTCTCCGGGTCCGGCGCGCCCAGGACCACCAGCAGCTGCTCCGGTCCGTGCTCGTCGGCGAGACGCTTGATCGTTTCCTGACTGTTCAGGTCCATGGCCCCCGAGGCCGTTCAGACGAAGCACTCCGTCGAAGCGAAAGCGACGTTGCCTCCCGCACTCTTCACGCAGGCGGCGATCGCGGGGCCCGCGATCCCGTCGCGCTCACCGAGCACGATGATCTGCTTGCCATCGAACATGGGTGCTAGCTCACCTCCTCTTTCATCTGATCAAGGCTCTCGTCGAGCCAGTCGTTCAGCTGCGCCGGAGTGATTGTAGGCGCGGACAGCCGTGCCAGCTCCTTGCCGTCGCGCAGCAGGAGGAAGGTGGGCAGCCCGTGCACGCCCAGTCTGATGCAGACCCGCCGTGCTTTCGGCGCCTCCAGCTTGACGACGTTGACGTCGGCGCGTGCCTCCGCGAGCTTCTCCACATGGGGCAGCAGCGCCAGGCACGGCTTGCACTCGGGACCCCAGACGTCGACGAGCGTCGTCCCCGTGCCGACCAACTCGTCGAAGTTCTCTCGCGTCGCCTCGGTCAGTCCCACCGGATCATCCTCCCCCTTTGTCGTTGCGTTGGAGTATCACGCTCATGCCATCGGACTGCTCCGACATCCGCCCGAGAAAGAGGCTCCCCTTGGCGATCAGCTGCACGCGCTGTGCCTGGCCGCCGACGAGCCGTGCGCGGGCGTGCGGGACGTAGCAGAGCGCCGAGGCGATGTGACCCTGCGTGGGGGCGAAGCCGGGCATGCCACGCTTCCCGACGAAGTCGCCGATATCCTCGCGCGGGAGGTCGCCGCGGCGCACTGCCAGCGCGGCGATCGTCTTGTAGTTGCGCTCGGGGACGTTGCCCGACCCCTGCGGCTCGGTGATCTCGGGATTGTGGAGCTCGGTGGCGTAGTCGTCGATGTCGAGCATCCCTATACCGAGGCGTTCGAGCGGCGCGATCACGAGGGCCTCCATGACCTTGGGGTTGGAGGAGCCGGCGCCCACCGGGTGGCGTCCCACGCTGTCGAGCCGCACGTGCGGAGACGCGCCGTCGTCGCCCTCCACGAGTAGCGCGGAGGCACCGAGCACGTCCTCGATCACCGGCAGGTCGTGCTTCAGATGGCCCTGGAACTTCATTCCCAGCTTGGGTAGCGAGCCGCCCGCCACCACGACGACCCGGCGGAAGACCCCCGCAGCGACGAGGCTGCTCGCGATCACGATGGCGGGGACCGGGGCCGCGCAGAAGTTCTTGACGTCGGCGCCCGAGGCCTCGCTGCAGCCGGCTGCTGCGGCCACGGCCTTGGCCAGGTTGCCCCCGCCCCGCTGGTAGCGGTCGCCGATCGCCTCCTCGCCGGCACCGATGACGTAGTCGATCGAGCTCGGATCGACGTCGTTGTCGGCCAAGAGGCGCAGGAGCGCGAGCGTGGCACTCGCCTTGCCGGCCAGGTTCTCGAGCAGCACCGGCGCGCTCAGCGCCGGATCTGACTCGTGGGCGCGGCGGATCGCCCCGGCCAGGCGGTCGGCGCCCGCGTGCAGCGCGAGCGCGCCCGGCTCGGCTGCGATCGCCTCGGCGTCGCCAGCGGCCGCAGCCACGCGCGCGAGGTCGATGCGCTCAGCAAGCGGATGGCCGCCGAGCCCGGCTGTGGGCGCGTCCCTCTCGGCGAGCTTGACGAGGCCAAAGTCGTCGACCGCCGCCATCAGCGCGAGGAACTCCTCCTCGGGCATCAGCTCGCCGGCGCCGGCGAAGCGCCCCTTCCCGTCGGGAGACGCCGCCACCCACGGGCGCGCGGGCAGGTCCCGCGGGTGCACCGCGCCGAGGAACGCCTGGTGGGGCGGGTAGGCCACCGCCTGCTCGAAGGTGCGCAGCGCGCCGAGGAAGCGCGACTCGAGCTCGGGGTCGCGCGCCAGCTCGCGCGACGGCTTGGAGCCGTGGCGGGCGAGACCGGGGACGTGCGCGAGCACCGCGCTCGCGGCCGAGATGACCGGGGCAGTCATGCGCTATTCACCGGGTCGCCGCTGAAGACCGTCGGCTCGCTGACCGGCGTGGCGACGGCATACAGCGCCCGCTGGAGCAGCTCCCGGCGCCAGGCACGTTCCTGCTCGGGACTGAGCTCCGGGTCCCCGGTCGGGTAGGGGATGCCGCGCGTGGGCACGATGCGCGGCGCGCCGACGCGAAGGGCGATCGAGATGAGGTTGCACAGCAGGGCGGTCGGAATCCCGGCCCGCTCCAGCTCCTTGCTCAGCGTTGACCCGCAACGCGTGCCCGTTCCTCAGGTGGCGGTGAGGATCGCCGCCTGAATGCCCGCCTGGTGCAGCTCGGCGGCCCACTCGCCGCCGAAGCGGCGCGCGTCGGCCACCGTGGTGCCGTTCCCGGTCGTGGCGAAGTACTCGGCGTGGAGGCCGCCGATAGCCCCCTCGCGCTCGAGCTCGCGGGCGGCGTCGAGGGGGAGGATGCGGTTGGGCTCGGCGTTGGCCCATTGCGTGGAGAAGCCGCCGTGCACGGACTCGAACGTTCCTGCCTCGGCCGAGTCGTAGCCCTCGAGCGAATGCCGGATCCACTTCGTGGCCCGCGCTGACTCCAGCCGGTCGGGGTTGCCGGCCGGTACGAACCCGCCCTCGGTGAGCAGCACGAAGAGCACGTCGGCGGGATCGCTGACCGGTGGCGCGGGCGTGACCTGGTCGAAGGCCGGCAGCGGTATCTCGGTGGCCTCGTGATCGCCGCCCAGGCGCGCGAGCACGAGGGTGACGGCGCGCTGCGCCGCGCTGCGATCGGACAGGCGGTTGGTGCGTGGGACTGGCCCGATGCGGCCGTCCTGGGCGGTGAGCTCCTCGCCCGCAGCGACCTTGCGCGCCGCGGCGGCCAGGCGCTCGAGCGACGGGCCCATCCCCCTCGCGGTCGCGCTGCTCTCGACGACCGGTGTGCCGGCGGCCTCGGCGAGCCCCGGGTTGTCGGAGTGCATCGCGACGAGGGCGGTGAGCCCGGCCTCGGCGGCGGCGCTCCCGATTCGCGCGCACGCGAGGCCGTAGCGCCCGCTCGAGAAGGCGGGGCCGGCGACCAGCAGCTCGGCCCCCTGCGCGCGCGCCCGCTCGACGAGCGCGGCCGCGAACTCGGGGCGAGCGGCGGCGTGGTCGTCGCCGCAGACGGCGGTCGCGACGATCTCGTGCTCGTCTCCGAGCAGCGCCGCCAGGCGGCGCCCGGGTCCCACGGGGCCGTCGCGGAGCTCGGGGCCGGTGTTCGCGGCCTCCTCGCCGCCAACGCCCGCGAAGAACTGGTTGATGTAGTGGACCACCCGCATCAGGCCGGCTCGTGGCAGGTGAGCCGACCCCAGCCCAGCGGGTTGAGCGCGCAATAGATGACCGCGGCGGGCAGCTCGACCGCATCGGTGGCGGGCCGGTCGAGCAGGGCGAGCCGGTCGCCGCCCACCGCCTGCTCACACGCCGGCAGCGAAATGAGCTCGTCGTAGTTGCCCACGCTCACCATCGCCGTCGCGCGGCTGGGCGGGACCACGAGCGACGGCCCGGTGCCGTCGCGCCCCGCCATCTCCCCGAATATCCCGACCGCCGCGATCCCCTCCTCCTCGAGCCGGTCCATCTTGAGCGACACGTCGGCGTCGGCGTTGCCGCCGCCCTCCTTGGTCAGGATCGCGGCGTCGACCCCGAGCCCGGCGCAGAGTCGCGCCGCGTGGGCTGACACCAGCTCCTTGGTGCTCTGCTCGACGGGCTCCGGGCACAGCACGAGCGCCGCGAGGCAGAGGTCATCGCGCGCGCGCAAGGCGGCGACCACGGGGTGGGTCTGGTGGAGGTAGGTCGGGTTCTTGAGCGCCGGATGGCCATACTGCCCGCTCACCACCGCGCCATCATCGAGCTCGTTCGGCGAGATCACGGTCGGCAGGCCGCCGGACAGGCTGCGCCCGTAGACGAACACGTCCTTGAACTTCCCCTGGGTCTGCAGGTTGGTGACGATCCCCACCCGCGGGCGCCCCGCGGGCCCCGCGCCCGGTCCGGGCAGCTCCTCGACGGCGTTGGGCTCGGCTTCGAGCGCCGCGTCGGCGAGGTGGACCGCGACGCGCAGGAGCCCGCGGCGGACAGCCGCCTCGACGTCCTCCCACGCCGCGTCTCCAGCGCGCTCGAACTCGACCACGAGGTTGTGGGTGGACGCGAGCGGCGACAACGGCGCGGCCGGCCCGGACATGTCGATAACGGCCTCCTGGGCGCGCGGGAGGTGCCCGGCGGCGAGGACGGCGGCACCGCGCAGCACATGGGTCTCGCCGCGACCGGGTGGCAGCGCGGGCCCGAGGAAGCCAGGGAAGACCCCGCCGCCGCCCGGTCCCTTCGAGCACGGCTGGACGGCGTCCAGCGCGCCCACGATCCGGACCGGCTCGCCCGGGGTGGCGCAGGCGAGGCGGACCTCGGCGAGCGCAGGGTCCTCGAACAGTGCGCGCGCGGTTGCCTGCGAGACCGTGAGGCGGCCGGAGGCATAGCTCGTGCGCTCGCCGAGCGCGAGGTCGCGCACATCGTGAACGAGGCGGCGCAGCCCGCCACCATTCACGTTGGGCTGGGTCTCGCCAACCATCTCCGAACATGAGTCTATTGGCAGCCGGGGCAGGCCGTCGTGTGCACGAGATCCGTTTCGTCTGGGCGGACGTGCCGCTCGCAGCGCGCAGCGCCTCCGTGCAGACGCCCGGTCTCAAGCGCGAAAAGCAGGAGCGACACCAATCGCATCGAGGCCGCGCGACGCGCGGGATCGGCTTGGGGTTGTGCCACAGCGACTGAGGTGTGCGCCCGAGGCCGTGCTCACGGGCGTGGAGGGCCGAGACCTGGGGCGGATCGACCTGCGCTTCGCCGACGAAGCCGAGGAGCAGTTCGAGGTGTTCGTCGAGCTTAAGCTGGGCGCTTCGTACGTCCGGGCGCACCACCCGGCCGGGAACCGCCGGGGAAGGTCCTTACGGCGTGGATCGGCTGGTCAGCGCGGGATTTGTCACGCGTGAGCCTGACCCCGAGGACGGACGTGGCGCGATCGTGGCGCTGACCGGCCAAGGCGCCGAGGTCTTTGATGCCTGCGCGCCGCTTCACCTGGCCAACGAGCGACGTCTGCTCGCGACCCTCACCGACGAGGACCAGCAGCTGCTCGCCAATCTTCTGCGCGAGCTGCTCGCCAGCCTCGAACGGCCAGCGGGAGAGCGCGACGCGACCCACTGGGGAATGACGCTCGCTCCAGCGCACATCGCCCTGCAGATGCGCCGCGACGTGGGCATGCCCGAGCGACCAGGGCTCCTCGTCCGCGCCATCGACGCCGCCACTCCCGTCGTCGCCGCCGGCATTCGCCAAGGCGATCTTCTGGTCGCCGCCAACGGCGAGGCCCTCCGGTCGCTCGTGGACCTCTATGACGCCATCCACCAAGACGGAGCGAGAACCATCGGCCTGCGTCTGGTACGCGGCGTGAGGGACCGAGAAGTCGTCCTCGGCCTCCCACACCCCGGTCAACTCGTCTCGGTTGGTCGGCAGCTTGGCCTGGCGAGATCCGAGCTTGACCCTCTGCAGCTCTTCGCGTTGCGGGTCGCGGCCGAAGCGCAAGATCAGCAGTTTCGACCTGCGCTCCTGCTTGTTGTCCGCAGCGAGCGTCAGCTGGGCAGTATCGGGGACACTCCCATTCATCGCGAAGCGGGCGTCCTACACTGTCCGTCTCGTTGAGGAGCCGCTTCAGTTTCGCCTGGTGGGGTCGATGAGGCCGATGAGGTAAGGAAGCGGGGCGGGGGAGCGAAGGCTGCGGCCGGCTAGAGCCATCGGGGGGTTGTCCTTGTCGTAGTGCTTACGCGAATGACCTGGCGCACCGGCGGGGGTAGTTCCCGCCTGATCGGGTACACCAGAGATACGGGCCGTCGGCGAGCTGTGGGCGGCCTTTCTCTTCGTGTAACGAGAGCGTCAACGGTCATTCGACCGACGCTCGGCGGCAGGTCGAGACGCCCGCTGGGACCCACTCCTAGCGAGCCGATAGCGCGGCGGCCGGTAGCCCAGGACGGGAGCCGGTCGCGTCCGTTGGCAGGTAGGACAGGTGGATGCATGCAGGGGCGAGGTGCCCCTGAGTCCCATTTCTCTTTCAAACCTGAATGGAGGCCGACTCTATGAGTCAGTCTGAGCAGACGATCGTGCAGTACCTCGGCGAAGCCCATGGCACCGAGGTCGGGTTGGTGCGCGTGCTGCAGTCCCAGATCGCGATGACGCCGCGCGGGAGCTACCGCACGGGCTTGGAGACGCATCTGGGCGAGACGCGCCAGCACGCCAAGCGCGTGAGCGCCCGCCTCGACGAGCTGGGAGACGGGAAGAACCGGCTCCAGGTGGGGATTTCACCCGTGCAAAAGGTGCTGGGCCAGGCGCTGGCGCTGGGCAAGACCCCGTTTGACCTCCTGCGTGGGTCCGGTGGCGAGGAGAAGGTGCTCAAGAACGCCAAGGACGCGTGCGCTACGGAGGCCCTTGAGGTTGCGACCTACACGGCGCTCGAGCGCTTGGCGCAGTCACTTGGCGATGACACCACGGCGAAGCTCGCGGCCTCGATACGGGCCGACGAGGAGAAGATGCTCGAGCGGACCCTGCGCGAGCTGCCAAAGCTCACCGACGCTGTCGTCGCAGCCAAGGTCGATGGCAAGTCCTCCTACGAGGTCGCCGAGACCGGTGCGGCCGACGCAGTCCGCGCGGGCGCCGAGGCGACCAAGCAGACTGCTCGCAAGGGCGCCGACCAGGCGAAGCGCACGGCACGCCAGGCCCGCAAGGTTCCCGGCGTTGCGCAGGCTGAGGGGCAGGCCAAGGGTGCGGTGGCTTCAGAGGGAGACTTGGCGATCCCCCGATACGACAAGCTCACCGCCGAAGAGGTTGTCGAGAAGCTCTCGGAGCTTTCGCAGATCGATCTGGCCAAGGTCGATTCCTACGAGCGCAAGAACCAGAATCGCTCAACGGTCCTGAGCAAGATCACGACGCTGCGAGGCGACGAGCCCTGGCCCGGCTATGACGAGCTCAACGCCGGTGAGGTTCGCGCCGTACTGGGCGAGGGTGACGAGCAGAGCATCAAGGACGTCCGCTCCTATGAGCGCGCGCACAAGAACCGCGCAGGTGTCCTGCAGGCAACCGAGCGCGAGCTCGCCAACGCATAGGCAGCCGACACGCGGGGGGGCGCACGGTGCGTCCCCCCGGTGGGGTCAGTTCGCCGCGCGTTGTGTCCGACCTGGAGCCAAGCGCTTCCCGCACAAAGAGATGAGATCTACATGATCAGACGACTGATTGAGATTCTGACCCTGAGATGGCTATGGGACCGTGGTCGTGGTGGACGGCGCGGTCGCCGGCGCTAGCGGTCCTCTCGTGCGCCTCTTCTTCATCGGGTTGGTCGTGGCCGTCGTCGTGTTCCTTGCCAGCAACGGGCACGTGGTGTTCTTGCCGCTGTTGTTATTCCTCCCGCTCGGCCTGCTCGGGCGCCGCAGCCGACGCAGAAATCGAAGATGACCCCAAGGGTCGGAGCCGGCTCTTGCTGCGGCTGGGATTCATCCCTGCGCGGGTCGCGAAGGCCGGTCGTTAGCTTTCGGTCTGGCAGAGCGGACCCGAGGCGAGCGTTGGTCGAACCGACGGTGCCCCCGCGGCGCCTTCTGGGCTCCTTTGACCCCGTCCTCGGGAGTGTTGCTGGGGACGCATTGTTTTTGCATCCGAAAGGCTGCGTCTCCCAGCAGCGCGGCCGCGCCCTCCTCGCCCCCACGCCCGACGCATCCAGCGCGGCGGCGGTCAGCTGGGCGTCGGCCAGACCGACTGGGCAGGCTGCCCTCGGCCCCCTCCGGACATGTCTTCCGGAGTCCGGCTGGTGGCAGGCCGGCGCTTCTGGAGGCCGCTACCGTTGTGTGGCGAGCAGTTCGTCGCGCGCGTGGTGTAGGTCGCGGCCGAGCTCGTCGGTTTGGGGTAGGGTGAGCGCGTCGGCGTAGATGCTAAAGCAGGCTTGTCCGGCGACGGTGACGATCCCGATCGAGAGGGCGTGGCGGGCGGCGAGGGGTACGGCGGAGTAGGCCTCGCGTAGCCGCGCGCCGCGTAGGTAGCGTGGCCCGGCCGGGCCCGCCATCGTGGAGATCGTGAGGTTGAAAAGCCGTGGGTGCGCGAATATGTGCGCTAGTGCCCGGTGGACTGGGCCTGGTGTGAGCGCGAAGGCCCCTAACGCGGCGTCTAGGTCTTTGGCCTCGCCGTCGCGCTCGCGTTGTGCGGTGGCGCGGTGGATGCTGTTCAGGCGCGCGACGGGGTCCGGCTCGTCGCAGGGCAGCTCGATGAACAAAAAGGAGATGCGGTTGCCGGTCCCCGCCGAGTCGGTCTGCGAGCGCACGTCGGCGGGGACCATGACCTTCAAGCGCTGCGGCGCCTCGCCGCGACGCTCCGCGAAGCGGCGCAGCGCGCCGGCGCAGGCGGCGAGCACTACGTCGTTGGGGGTGACGCCGAAGCGGCGCCTGAGCGCACGCAGGTCGGCGACGGGGAGCGTGACGCGAACATGGTGGCGCTCGGCGGATCCGGGACGGTTCAACGGCGAGCTGGGTGCGGGAGGAAGAAGGGTATGCGCCAACGTGCGCGCACCGGCACCCACAGCGCCAGGGAGCCCGCGTACGCGCGACGGAGAGCTTGCCAGCCGCAGCGGCGCGAGCGCGAGGGCGGCACCGTCGGCGACGCGGTCCACCAGGCCCCGCGCAAGCCGCCCACCGCGCGAAGGAGCGCGAGCCGGGGACCACCTACCCGCCTCCTCCGGACTCGCCTCGCCTGAGACATCGGGCTTGGAATCGAGAAGAAGCTCGCCGAGCTGGGCAACGGCCACCCCGTCGACCATGCAGTGGTGCATCTTGCCAACCAGCGCAAGGCCTCCCTCGGGTAGCGCGTCAGCGATCCACATCTCCCACAGCGGCCGGTCACGCGCCAGCGGAGAGGAGAGGATGGTGTCAACCAGCGCGGTCAAATCCTCACCGGCGGCGTGGAGCAAGTGAGCAGCGGGGTCAAAATCGGCATCGTCGACCCAAATCGGCTCGTGGAGCCCGAACGGCACCCCAGCCAGACGCTGGCGATAGCGCGGCGCGCGGTCAAGGCGCCCGGTGATGTGCTCAAAGAGCTCGGCAAACCCCAGGCGCGAACCGTTCTCCGGCGGGTCAAACACCGCTACCCAGCCCACATGCATCGGCGCGGAAGGACTCTCCACGGCAAGAAAGGACGCATCCAGAGCAGAGAGACGCTCACAATTCACGGTCGCCTCGACCCTACCCGGACCACTCGCCCAGCGCACCGCGCCACCGACCGCCGCCGCATCCCCACGACCATCACGCCGCAGAAGACCTCATCCGGAGACCTTCTCCAGTGTCCGCCCGATACCCCGCTCGACGGCGTCGATGAGGTGAGGCCGGAGACGAGCGGCTGGGATGATGGCGTCTATCGAACCGACGCTGAGCGCCCGCTCGATGCTGTGGACACGGTCGAACTCCGCCGCCATCTCGCCGAGCTTCTCCGAGCGCACCGCAGCCCTCACGTCGGCCAGATCGGCTCGCAGCCGGGCCCGCTCGTCGTCGTCTGCCGCGTCCAAGCCGGCTTTGAGCCCCGCCACCCGCGGATCGGAGTCGGTGCGGTCGCTGACCTCGCGCGCGAAGACCGTAGCGGCCGCTGGAGCGCCGCCGATGACCGAGGCGTACGAGCCCTCGACGGCGATCACTTCCAAGTTGTCATTGAGCGTCCCCGAGAAGACCACGAAGGCTCCTCCGTGGTACCGAGAGACGACGCAGAAGACGATCGGGCCGTCGAAGTTGACCACAGCGCGGCCGATCTCGGCCCCGTACTCGAGCTGCAGCTCGCGCAGAGACTCGGGCGAGCCGTCGAAGCCCGACAGGTTGGCCACAACTACCACGGGCCGGTTGCCGCTGGCGGCGTTGATCGCGCGCGTCACCTTCTTCGACGACCGCGGGAACAGCGTTCCCGCCGTCCACTGGTCAGGTCCGTCGGCCGGCAAGAAGCCGCTGCGAGGGAGCGACTGGGACTCGATGCCGAGCACCGTCACCGGATAGCCGCCCAAGTAGGCGTCGAACACGACGGCGCTCTCGGCGCCGGCCATCGCCGCCCAGCGCTCGAGTGGCCGGTGGTCTTGGTCGGTGACGGCTCGCATCACCGTGCGGATGTCGAAGGGCTTCTTGCGCTCGGGGTTCGTGTCCTCCGAGAAGATGTCGCCCACGGTTCGAAAGTCGCCGTTCGGCACGCGGTGGGGATGCGTTCGAACGTCGCGGTCGACCGGATCGGTCGTCGACGCCCGCCGGGGGAAGCGCTCGCCGGGTGCGAGGTACGTATGCTCGTAGTGGGCGAAGAGGATCTCACAGGCCGCCACCAGGTCGGCCGCCCAGTACTGGGCCTGGCCGTTGGGCCCCATGATCCGGTCATAGCCGCCGATTCCGAAGTTGTCCTCGGCCGAGACCCCACCGGAGTACTCGAGCGCCTGCTTACCGGTGAGCACCATGGCGCTGTCGGGCGTCATGACCAGGATGCCGCGGGTGTGCAGGAGCATCGTGGCTTCCGCGTTCCAGTAGGGCTGGGCGCCGACGTTGATCCCGGCGACGACGACGTTGACCTCGCCCCCTGCCTGCGTGAACGTGATCAGTCGGCGCAGCACCCGTGAGACCCAGTCCATGTTCTCCGTGCCACTGTCCATCGAGATCTTCGCCCCGGCCGACACGGGGAGCCACTCGAGCGGCGCCTGCATCTCCTCGGCAAGGTCGAGTGCACGCACGATCCGAACGGCCTCGGGCTCGGCGATCGCACCGAGCGCCTTGGTCGGGTCGCCGAAGAGGGCGACGCGGACCATGCCCTCGGGGTGGCGATCGGTGACCGTGCGCACGACGCCGACCACGATCCCGGCGCTGTTGCCACCGAAAGGACGCTCGACGGGCACCAAGCGGCCGTCCTCGTCCAGGTCGTACTCGGTGAACGTCCCGCCTGCCCGAGTCAATAGCGGGACCAGCTCGTACGGGTACACCGTCCCACGGCGCCGCGCCCGCAGCACCTTCTGGGCGTACTCGTCGAGGGGCGCCAAGGGATCTGTCGGGGGGTCGGCAACCGAGAGCATCACCCCCGTGCCGGGCTGATAGGAGAAGCCCAGGGCCACGTCTCGCAGCTCGCCGTCCGGCGGAGCGGGGACGCGTGCCTCGATCGAAACCTCGTCGAGGCCCAGCCCAGCGGTGATCGGAGCCAGCGTCCGAGTGAACGAACGCAGCTCGTCGAGTGGCACCTCTATGGGCGGCCAGACGTAGAGGAGCACCTGGTTCCCGTGGAGCCGCCGGTTCGGAGGGCGCTGAGCCTGGACGCGGCGGATGCTGTCGAAGCATGCGGCCAAGACGCGCTCGGGCTCTGGCAGGGCGGTGAGCCGGCCGGACGCGTCACGCACGGCGGTGAGATCGCGCACCTCAGCGAGCGCCACGAGGCGCTCGTCGGACGGGTTCTCGCGCGCGGTGCAGTGGAAGAGGTGGACGTCCTCGACGGCCGGCAGCCGCGTCAGATCGAACTGGGAGAGCCGCCAGAGATGGAGACGCCGCGCGACCATGGGGTGCAGCTCGCGGGCGACGCGCTCCTCCTGGAAGCCGCCGTCGGCCAGCCGGAAGGTGAAGTAATGAACGTCGGCCCCTTCCCGGCTGCTCACGGCCACCGCCACGCGTCGTACCTTTGGGGGCAGTGCCGCCGCGCCGATGGCTGCCAGAAGCTCGGCGGCCATGGCGTCGGTCTCGGGCAGGGGCTCGCTCCAAACAACGTAGAAGTCGACGACGGCCTGCGAGGCGGGAGCGTCGGAAGCGAGCGCGGCGGCGGCCGAGGCCGCGGCGGGCAGCTCCGAGGCCTCGGCGAGCGTGGTGATCAGGTGGACGCGCCGGTCGCCGGGCGTGTAATGCGCAGTGAGGAACCGCCGTCCGTCGCGGTCGAGCGCCTGCACCTCCTCGAGCGGACACACCTTGTAATAGCGGCGGGTGAGGAGCTCGAGCATCGGCTCGTGGTCCTCCCGCCCGCCGATCCGCTCCGCCAGCAGCCGGATGAGCGGCTGCGGGCTTGCCACGAGGGCGTCGATGCGGTCGCCGTAGTCGGGGGCGTCGGGATGGGCGGCCAGGTAGCCGAGCTGCTGCCGCGCGGCGGCAAGGACCCGCGCGCGGGCCTCCTCGATGACGGGCTGGTCGAACACGCGGAAACGCACGCTGCGGGCGAGCTCGCCCACCACAGGATGGCGGAGCTGCGCCGCGACGATCAGCCGGTCGAGGGTTTTATGCAACTCGTCCTTCAGTGGCTCAAGCAGCGCCTCTGCGTGCTGGAGGCGCCGGTCGAGGAGCGCCATCACGCCGGGGACCTGCGACGGCACACGCTGGTGGGCGAGGAAGATCCGGTAGACCGCCTCCTCAAGCTCGGGCCCTCGCTCTAGGTCGTGCACGCCGTAGCGGGCCAGGGCGCGTGTGAGTCTGGCGCGGAACGTCTCGGGCAGACCCTCGCGTTCGAGCTCGAGCGAGTGGAGGTAGGACCGGAAGTGCTCGCGGGGGCTGCGGACGCGTTCGCCTTCCTCCTCCTCTTCCAGCTCCTCCCGCTCCGTGGCCGGCCAGTTGCGGGAGAGCTCAGCCAGGTCGGCGAAGATGGTGAGGATCTCGAGCTCGCCGTGAAGTACCTCGGGGTCGTCGGGGGGCAGCTGGTCTCGGGCCCGCTCGAACTCGGCGACGAGCCGGCGGGCTCCCTCCACATCCACGTCAAAGCCCATGATCAGGCTGCGCAGCGCTTCCATATGCTCGCGCGCGCGGAGGCGGGCGCCGGGCTCGGTGGGACCTACCAGCGCCTCGAAGCCGATCCGCTGGGCGTCGGGCGCCGCCGCGCTCTCCACGGCCTGAGGCTCTACGCTCAAAAGCGGCGCCCCCGCGTCGACGTGGGCGCTGGCCGCAACGGTGACCTCTCGCACCCTCCCGGCATGCGGGGCCACGATTGTCATCTCCATCTTCATCGCCTCCAGGACCGCGACCGGCGCCCCTGCCTCCACGTCGTCACCCGCGGCCACGCTCACGGTTACGACGAGCGCGGGCGCCGGGGCCCGGATGACGCCCCCTTCGTCCTGCGACACGCGGTGGGTGACCCCCTCGACCTCCACGAGGTGATCCGGGCCGTGGGTGACGGAGTCGATTCTGAACGCTCGGCCACCGATCGCAAGCCGGCGGGCGAAGCGGCGCAGGGGCTCGACCTCCACGTCGATGCTCGAGCCGTCGGCCTCGACGGTGTAGCGACGCGGACCCGTCTGGGCAACGGCCAGACGGTAGGTCTCCCCGCGATGGCGGAGCTCGACCGTCCGGCCGATCTCGTTCCTGGCCTGAGGCCGGCCGCGACTGGCGGCGGCATAGAAGGCGCGACGCTCGAACTCCTGCTCGGCGTCGTAGGTGTCGACGGCTGCAGCGAGCACGGCAACGTCGCCGTGGAGCGTGGGGATGTGCCCGTCCGCGGCGACGAGGCTGTCTAGCCAGCCGGTGTCGGTGGCGCCGGCAATCATTTCCGGGCGGTCGAGGAGGTCGAGCAGGAACGACTTGTTCGTCGTCCCCCCACGCACGATCACGGTCGTCTCGGCCAGCGCGCGGTGGAGCCGCGCTCTCGCCTCCGCGCGGTCCTGCCCCCAACCTATGATCTTGGCGACCATCGAGTCGTACTCGGCGGGAATGGCCTCGCCCTCGGCGAGGCCCGTCTCGACCCTGACCCCGGGCCCGGAGGGCAGCCTGAGGAGCTCGACGGTCCCGGGGGCGGGGGCGAAGCCCCGTTCGGGGTCCTCGGCGTTGAGCCGGGCCTCGATCGCGTGACCGGATGCGGTCGGCGGCTCCCCCTCCAGGCGCCCCCCGCGGGCCACGTGCAGCTGGAGCTTCACGAGGTCGAGCCCGGTCGTCATCTCCGTGACCGGATGCTCGACCTGAAGTCGGGGGTTTACCTCGAGGAAGAAGAAGGCCTGCTCATCGGGTTGATACAGAAACTCGACGGTCCCGGCGTTGCGGTAGCCGGCCGATCGGGCCAGCTTGACAGCCGCCGCCCGCAGCTCGCCCTCCTGGTCGGCGCTCAGGGCCGGGGAGCTCGACTCCTCGATCACCTTCTGGTTGCGGCGCTGGATCGAGCAGTCGCGCACACCCAGTGCCCAGACGGTGCCGTGATGGTCGGCAATGACCTGGACCTCGACGTGGTGCGCGCCGGTGACCACGCGCTCGATGAAGATCGTCGCATCGGCGAAGGAGCGGAGCGCCTCGGCCCGCGCGTCCTCGAACGCCTGCGCGACGTCGGCCTCGGACGCGGCCACGCGGATGCCGCGCCCGCCACCCCCAGCCGAGGCCTTGATCATGACTGGATAGCCGATCTCCCGCGCGTGTTCGACGGCGGCGTCCACCGTCTCCACCGGCGTGCGGCTCCAGGCGGCAACCGGCAGACCCGCCTGCTCGGCGAGCTGCTTGGCCCCGACCTTGTCGCCCAGGCGGCGCATGACGTCGGGCGGCGGGCCGACGAAGGCAACGCCGACGCGGGCGCAGAGCTCGGCGAAGGCGGGATCCTCGGCGACGAAGCCCCAGCCGACCCAAGCCGCGTCGGCTCGGCTCTCGCGCAGCGCCCGCTCGAGCTCGGGGTGGTCGAGGTAGGGGCCTGGGTTCCCGCCCGCATCAATGACCACAGCCTCATCGGCCTCGCGCACGAACATCGCCCGGCGCTCGGCCTCGGTGTGGAGCGCGATCGTCCTCATCCCCCAGCCGAACTCCAGGTTGAGCTCGCGCACCGCTCGGATCAGGCGGACCGCAGCCTCGCCGCGGTTGACGATCGCGACGCGGGTCAGATCGGCGTCACCTTCCACACGCCCCGAGTTCCCTGGAGTCGCCATCGCGCGCTCAGCCCGTATTCCGTAGTCCCCCGGCGATCCCGTTGATCGCGAGAGAGATCGTGCGGGCGAGCTGCTCGTCGTCCTCGCCGGCCCGGGCCCGCCGCATGAGCTCGGACTGGATGAACGACAGCGGGTCGATGTAGGGGTTGCGCCGCTCCAACGACTCCTGAAGGACAGGGTGGCGGTCGAGAAGGCGCTCCTGCTCGGTAACGGCCAGCAGCTCGCGCACCGTCCCCCCGTACTCGTCCCTGATCCGGGACCAGATTCGCTCCCGCGCCCCCTCGTCGGTCACGAGCGCAGCGTACCGCTCGGCGATGCGGAGGTCGGCCTTGGCCAGGGCCATCTCGGCGTTGCCGAGCAGCGCGGCGAAGAAAGGCCAAGATCGCCGCATTTCACGGAGGAAGCCCAGGCCGACGTCCTCCCGCCCCGCCGTCATAGCGCTGCCCAGGCCGTACCAACCCGGGAGGATTATCCTGGCCTGGGTCCACGAGAAGACCCAAGGGATGGCGCGGAGGTCCGCGATTCCAGCCCGCTCGCCGCGCTTCGCAGGTCGAGAGCCAAGGCGCAGGCGGGTGATCTCGGTGGCGGGCGTGGCGCCGTAGAAGAAGGCGAGGAAGTCGGGGTCCTCGTGCACGAGCTCGCGATACGCCGTCATCGAGCGGATGGCCATCTGCGCCATTGCTGCCTCGAACGAGCGCAGCGTCTCCGGAGGCGGCCCCGGCACCCCGTCGAGCGTCGAGAGGAGCACGGCGCTCGCCGGCAGCTCGAGCTCGCGATGGGCTATCTGCGTGGTCGAGTACTTGGCTGACACGACCTCGCCCTGGTCGGTGACCTTGATGCGCCCGCCCACCGTGCCCGGCGGCTGCGCGAGTATGGCCTCGTTGCTCGGGCCGCCGCCGCGGCCGACCGTCCCGCCGCGTCCGTGGAAGAAAGTCGGCTCGACTCCCCGCCGGTGGAGAACCGACGCCAGCTCGGACTGCGCCCGGTAGGCAGCCCAACTCGACGCCAGATAGCCGACATCCTTGTTGGAGTCGGAGTAGCCGATCATGATCTCCTGCGTGTCGTCCACCGCGGCGAGGGCTCTGCGGTAGGCGGGGACGTCCAGGAGCCGGCCCAGCGTCTCGGCCGCGCCCGCCAGCGCGTCGCCGGTCTCAAAGAGCGGCACGAGCCGGAGCATCGCCGCCTCGCCGCCGACCGCGGCGAGCCCGCTCTCTTTCATCAGCAGAAGAAGCTCCAACAGCGCGCAGGGCTCGGTCGTCCCGGACACCACGTAACTCCGGACTGCTCCGGCGTGCCGGCCGCGCAGGGCGTGGGCGAGAGCGCGCAGCGTCTCGATGACACCCCGCGACTTATCGGAGAACCCGCTCAGGTCACTCGGGACGAGCGGGCGGCTAGCCTCGATCTCTCGCTCGAGCAGGGAGAGGCGATCCGGCTCGTCGAGCTCCCCGTAGCGCTCGGCGACCCCCGCCTGGGCGAACGCCTCGGTGACCGTGGCCCGGTGGCGATCCGCATGCTCGCGGATGTCCAGGCGGGCGAAGTGGAAGCCGAAGACCTCGGCCTGGCGGATGAGGTCGCGCAGGTCACCGGAGGCGAGCAGCCGCTGGCCTTGCCCACGCAGCGAGCGCTCGAGCAGCCGCAGGTCCTCGAGCAGCTCGCCCGGTCCGGCGTAGCCGTCCGGCTCGGTCCGGCGCGTAGCGCCGAGGCGCTCGGCCATGAAAGTGAGCGCCTGGCGATAGGGCTCGTATGGATGGCGTCGTTCGATGTCGGCGGCGAGCTCGGGGAAGCAGGCTCCGAGGTTTGCGAGCAGGGGTTCGAGAAGTGGCGCGTCGCCCGTCACTCGCCGCGACATCGACATGCGCGGGGCGAGCAGGGCCACGCGCGCCTCCAGAAAGCCCAGACACGCGTCTCGCATGAGATCGAGCGTCTCAAGCGTCACGTCCGCCGTGACATACGGATTCCCGTCGCGGTCCCCGCCGATCCAGGAGCCGAACGAGAGCATCGAGGGAACTGTGATCGCTTCCTCCGGATAGGCCTCGGCGACGGCTGCCTCGAGCTCCCGATAGACGAGTGGCACGACACGCACCAGCGTCGCGTGGAAGTAGGCGAGTCCACCGAGCACCTCGTCGCGCACCGAAGGCGCCACCGCCCGGGTTTCGTCCGAGTACCAGAGCTCCTGGATCGCCGCGGCGATCTGTTCGCGCGTCGCGCGCTCCTCGTCGGGCGGCAGGCTCCGCTCGTCCAGGTCGCGGATGCCCGCGAAGATGCGCATCAGCTTCTCGACCGTCCTCCGTCGTCGGGCCTCGGTCGGGTGTGCAGTCAGCACGAGCGTCACTTCCGCCCTCGACAGCAGCTCCTGGAGCCCCCGTGCGTCGAGGCCGCGGTCACGCAGGGTGTGAACCGCCTCACGCAGCGACCCCGGCCGGGGACCGGGCGCCCGCTTCGCCTCCTTCGTTCTCAACCGCCTGACGCGATCGTTGTCCTCGGCCAGGTTGACGAGCTGGAAGTACTTCGTGAAGGCCCGGATCAGCGCCTCGGCGTCATCGAGCGAGACGTCGGCGACGAGAGCGGCAAGCTCGTCGCCGGCTCGCTCGTGACCGGCGCGGAACGATTGGGCCAGCGATTGGGCCCGCTCCCCAAGCGCGAGCACGGACGGGCCGCCGTCCTCCTCGATCGCCTCCCCGAGCAGGTCACCCAGCAGGTGGATGTCCCGGGCCAGCGAGCCGCCGAGGCGCCGAGCCGGAGGCTCCGGTGGGCTCGGGAACGGATGTCGAAACGGACCCACCGCGAGCTATTACGCTACTGGGTCCTCGTGATCCTGCCTCCGCCCGGCGAGTTCCTCGAACGAAGCATGCTGGCTTCCCAATCCGGAAACGGGCGCGTCCTCGATCCCCAAGGGTCCGGTGGCGCGACGCGCGTCTCCCGCCGGGAGGTTCGTGCCGCGCTCGCGTATACGCCTACCTTCGGAGAGATAGAGTGGCGCTCGACGTCAACGAATGGGAGGCACAGGGCAAGTGCAGCTGTCGGAAGTGCGGTCACCGTCGGCCCGTGGCGCCGTCTTCGCGGCGGCCGAGCCAGTCGGGGTCTCTCTGCTCTGCGAGCGGGAGCGAGAGGTGCTCGTGCTGATGCCCTCGGGAGCCGCGAACGGAGAGCACATGGACCCCCATCCAGGAGATCCGATACCCCAGCCACGCCTGGCGTCGCTCCCTGTGGCTAGGAAGAGGGCATGAGCGACTTCGTCCTCCTATTCCCCGGCCAGGGCAGCCAGGCGCCCGACATGGCCGAAACCGTGAGGCGCCTGCGCCCGGACCTCCTCGACCTTGCGGCCGAGGCGGTCGGTGAAGACCCCTTCCCCCGCGTCGAGGAGAGCACCCGCTTCGCACAGCCGGCCATTTACTGCGCCGCCCTGGCCGGCCTCGAGCGCCTCGGACGCCCGCAGGCCGACCTCTACGCGGGCCATTCGCTCGGAGAGATCACCGCGCTTGCGGCCGCCGGAGCGCTGAGCGACGAGGACGGGCTGCGCCTGGTCACCGAGCGCGGCCGGCTGATGGACGCCGCCGCGGCCGAGACCGAGGGCGGCATGCTCGCCATTGGCGCCGGGCGCGACGAGGCGGCCCCGATCGCCGAGCGCCACGGGCTGGCCGTCGCCAACGACAACGCGCCCGCCCAGGTGGTGCTCTCCGGGCCACTCTCTGGCATCGAGGGAGCAGAGGCCGAAGCTCGCGACCAGGAGCTGCGGGTAAAGCGGCTGCCCGTGGCCGGCGCCTTTCACTCCCCGCTGATGGCGGAGAAGGTGGAGCCATTCCTCTCCTTTCTGCGCGGCCTCGATCTGCGCGAGCCGAGCGCGCCGGTGTTCTCGTGCGTGACGGCCGCCCCGTTTGATGACGTGCCGAAGCGCCTTTCCCAGGCGCTCATCGAGCCCGTGCGCTGGGTGGAGGTGCTCAACGCTCTCTACGACGCCGGTGGGCGGCGGTTCACCGAGACGGGTCCGGGCAAGGTGCTCGGCAGCCTTGTGCGGCGTACGCTCGATGACGTCGAGGTGGCCACTTCGCAGCCGACCGACGCCGCCAATGCATAGGCCCCTCGCACCTGACGCGGCCCCCCTGCAGGCTTCCTCGGAGCCGCGACTTCGGACTGCGGGCATCGCCGGTCTGGGCGTCGCCCTGCCCGAGCGCGTGGTCGAGAACGGTCCGATCGCCGAGCGTCTCGGTGTGGAGGAGGACTGGATCGTGGCCCGCACGGGCGTGGAGGAGCGCCGGAACGCCTCGCCCGACGAGACGCTGGAGGGGATGGCCGCCGCCGCGGGGCGCGCTGCCCTTCAGCGAGCCGGCATTGAGGCCGCGGACGTCGACCAGGTGCTGGTCGGTACCTTCACCACGAGCCGGCTGCTCCCCAATGCCGCGCCGCTCGTCGCGAGCCAGCTCGGCACGGCAAGCGCCGGGGCGATCGACGTCGGGGCGGCTTGCACCGGGTGGGTCTCGGGGCTCGCCCTCGCCACTGCGCAGATAGAGGTGGGGCGTGCCGACGCCATCCTCGTGATCGGAGCCGACCTCTGCAGCCGCCTCCTCAATCCCGACGACCGGCGCACGGCCGCGCTGTTCGGCGACGGCGCTGGAGCCGTGGTGGTGACAGCTGACGGGCCGGGCCGCATTGGGCGCATCCTCCTACATTCGGATGGTGCTGGGGCGGAGTCCATCACCGTCAAGCACGAAGATCGCCTGGTTGAGATGGCCGGCCAGGACACCTTCCGCGCTGCCGTCGAGCGCCTGTCCGAGTCCACCACGGAGGTGCTCGAGGCCGAGGGGCTCGCGCTGGAGGACATCGACCTTTTCGTCTATCACCAAGCGAACGCGCGCATAATCCGTGCGGTCGGTGAGCGGCTCGGGTTGCCCGATGAGCGGGTGGTGAACTGCATCGCGCGCTATGGCAACACCTCGGCGGCGAGCATCCCAATCGCGCTGGCCGACGCGCAGCGCCGCGGCCAGCTGCGTCCCGGGGCGCGCGTCTTGGTCTCCGCCTTCGCGGCCGGCTTCACCTGGGGCTCGGGGGTCATCGAGTGGGCGATCTAGGCAGCAAGGGCAGGCCCGACGGCTGTGCGCTGGTGACCGGCGCCTCGCGCGGGATCGGAGCGGCGATCGCTCGTGTCCTCGCCGAGGACGGCTGGGCCGTGGGCGTCAACTACCGCAGCGACTCCGGCGGGGCGGAGGAGGTGGTCGGCCAGCTCGAGGAAGGCGGCGGCCAGGCGCTTGCCCTGCCGGCGGACGTCACCGATCCGGCCGCCGCGGACGCTCTCTTCCCGCCGCTCGAGGAGCGCTTCGGGCCCGTGCTCGTGCTCGTCAACAACGCTGGCATGCGCGTCGACGGGCTCACGCCGCAGATGGAGGACGAGGCCTGGGAGCAGGTGCTCGAGACCAACCTCTCGGCGCCCTTCCGCCTCACCCGGAGGGCGCTGAAGGGGATGATGAGGGCCCGCTTCGGCCGCATCGTCAACATCGCCTCGATCGTCGGCCAGAAGGCAAACCCCGGCCAGGCCAACTACGCGGCCTCGAAGGCCGGCCTGATCGCCTTCACCGGCACGGTCGCGGCCGAGGTGGCCCGGCGGTCGGTGACGGTCAACGCCGTGGCCCCCGGCCTCGTCGAGACCGAGCTGACCGAGGGCATCGGCGACGAGATCTTGCGCGCCATCCCCGCGCGGCGGGCCGGCACGCCGGAGGAGGTCGCCGCGTGCGTGCGCTTCCTGGCCTCCGAGGAGGCCTCCTACGTCAACGGAACCACCCTGACAGTCGACGGCGGACTGACCGCCTGAAAGGACCAGTTCAATGCCGACAGCCAACAAGGATCAGATCGAGGAGCGCCTGACCGAGGCGCTCGTGAGCTTTGGCGCCGAGCGCGACAAGGTCAAGCGCGACGCCGACTGGGAGTCGCTCGACGTCGACTCGCTCGACCTCGCCGAGCTCGCGCAGATCGTCGAGGAGGAGTACGGCGTCAAGATGGCCGAGAAGGACATGAAGGAGCTGAAGACCGTCGGTGATGCGGTCGACTTCGTGGTGGCGCACGCCAGCTCGTGACGCCACGGGTCGCCATCACGGGTATTGGGGCGGTGACGCCGCTCGGCGTAGGTGCCGACGCGCTTGTCGAGCGCTGGTCCGCCGGCGAGTCCGCGATCGAGGAGGGACTCGGGCGCTGCCAGGACTTCGACCCCGCCACGCAACTCGGGGTCAAGGAGGCGCGACGGGCGGACCGCTTCACCCAGCTCGCCCTGCTCGCATCCAGTGAGGCGTTGGCACAGGCCGGCTGGGAGGACGGGCCGACGATCGATCCCGAGCGCGTCGGCTGCATCATGGGTACCGGGATCGGCGGCATCGGCACGATCGAGGATCAGCACGACCTGTTGCGCGACCGCGGGGCCGAGGCGGTTTCTCCGCTCGCCGTACCGCTGATGATGGGCAATGCCGCAGCCGGGGTGCTCGCGATGCGCCACGGCCTGAAGGGTCAGTGCTATGGGACGGTGTCCGCGTGCGCTGCGGGAGCTCACGCGATCGGCGTCGCGCTGCGCATGGTGCAGTGCGGTGACGCGGAGGCGTGCCTGGCGGGTGGTGCCGAGGCCGGCATCACGCCGCTCGCGCAGGCGGCCTTCGCCAGTATGGGGGCAACCTCGCCGAGCGGCGAGTCGCGCCCGTTCGACGCCCGCCGCGACGGCTTCGTGATGGGAGAGGGAGCCGCGACGCTCGTGCTTGAGTCCGAAGAGTCGGCAAGGGGGCGCGGCGCGGAGATCCTCGGCTTCGTGGCCGGCTACGGCGCCACGGCCGACGCCCACCACCTGACCGCGCCCGACCCCTCCGGCGACGGGGCGGCGCGAGCGATCAAGCTGGCGCTGGCGGACGCCGAGGTTGGGCCCGACGGGATCGACTGGGTCAACGCGCACGGGACCTCGACCCCCTTCAATGACCTCTCGGAGACCGCGGCGCTCAAGCGCGCGCTCGGCGAGGAGCGGGCCCACGAGGTGCCGGTCTCCTCACTGAAGTCGTCGGTCGGGCACCTGCTCGGCGCCGCCGGTGCCGTCGAGGCGGCCGTGACGGTGCTCGCGCTGGGTCGGGGCCTCGCCCCGCCCACGGTGGGCTGGGAGGAGCGCGACGAGGACTGCGACCTGGACTACGTGCCCGGCTCGGCCAGGACGCTCGAGAGCAACGGAAGACCGCTGCGGGCCATCTCCAACTCCTTCGGTTTCGGAGGGCACAACGCCGTCCTCCTGTTGGAGGCGGCATGAAGCTCGCGGTCGCAAGCCATCGCGGCCTCGCCGGCGCGGAGGCTGGGCCCCCCGGAGCGCTTACAGCTCCCTGCGACCCCGAGCCCGCCGAGCACCGAGCTCCGGCAGTCACATGATGCTCGAGGGGAAGCGCCTGCTCATCACGGGGGTGATGACCAGGCACTCGATCGCCTACGCGGTCGCCGAGCAGGCCCAGCAGCTGGGGGCCGAGATCGTGTTGACGAGCTTTGGCCGCGCGCGCAGGATGACCGAGCGTGCCGCGGGAGGCCTGCCTACTAAGCCCGACGTGCTCGAGCTCGACGTCAACGCGCCCGAGAACCTGGCCACCGTGGCCGAGGAGCTGGGCTCGCGCTGGGGGTCGCTCGACGGCGTGCTCCACGCCATCGCCTTCGCCCCTTCGGACGCCATCGGCGGCGGGTTCCTCGACACCCCGCCCGAGAGCGCAGTCGAGGCCTTCACCACCAGCGCGTACTCCCTCAAGGGGCTCGCCGCCTCGCTCGCCCCGCTGCTCGAGCAGAGCGACGGCAGCGTGGTCGGGCTGGACTTCGACGCCTCGGTGGCGTGGCCGGTCTACGACTGGATGGGGGTCGCCAAGGCCGCGCTCGAGGCCGTCGCCCGTTACCTGGCCCGCGATCTCGGGCCGCGTGGGGTACGCGTGAACCTCGTCTCAGCGGGCCCGATCGAGACGGCCGCCGCCAGCGGCATCCCCGGCTTCGAGCGGCTCGCCGGCGATTGGGGCGCCCGCGCGCCGCTCGGTTGGGATGTCAACGATCCCTCCTCGGTGGCCGGGACGATCTGCTACCTGCTGTCCGACCTATCACGCGGGGTGACCGGCGAGATCATCCACGTCGACGGCGGCTACCACGCCATGGGTGCCCCACTCGCATGAGCGACGCGGTCTTCCTCACCGGAGGCACGGGCTTCCTCGGGATGGAGCTGATCGCTCATCTGCTCGAGCAGGAGGACGGTCCGGACGTCTTCCTCGGGGTGCGCGCCGCCGATGCCGGCGAGGCGGACGACCGCGTGGCAAAGCTGCTCGGCCAGCTCTACGACGACCCGCCCGCCACGGCCTCCCGGCTGCGCCCCGTCCGCGCCGAGCTGACGGCCCCCGGCCTGGGGCTCGCGGCGGCCGACCGTCGCGCGCTCTGCGCCCAGGTCGACCGTGTGGTCCACTGCGCCGCCGCGATCTCGTTCACGCTGCCGCTCGACGAGGCTCGGCAGATCAACGTGGAGGGCACCCGCAGCGTGCTCGAGCTCGCGAGCGAGATCAGCGGGCTCGAGCGGATGGTGCACGTCTCGACCGCCTATGTCTGCGGACGCCTCTCGGGCCGCTTCGCGGAGGACCAGCCGGGCCCAGGCGAGGGGTTTCGCAACACCTACGAGCAGACGAAGTGGGAGGGGGAGCTGCTGGTCGCCGGCGCGGCGGCCGAGCTCCCATGCGCGATCGTACGCCCGAGCATCGTGGCGGGGGAGTCCCAAGGCGGCTGGACCTCGGCCTTCAACGTGATCTACTGGCCGCTCCAGGCCTTCGCGCGCGGCCTCCTGAGCGAGGTCCCGGCCGACCCGGAGGGGATCATCGACCTCGTGCCCGTCGACTACGTGGCCGAGGTCATCGAGCGCGTCCTCTTCGAGCCCGAGGTGGACGGAGCGTTCCACGCCGTAGCGGGCGAGCACGCGATGACGGTCTCCGAGCTGATCGAGCGCACCTGCAGCGCCCTCGACCGCCAGCCGCCACGGCTGACGACCCCGGGGACGATGGCGCCCGACGATCCAGCGGCGCAGTTCGCGTCCTACTTCGACGTCCATACCCGCTTCGGCGACGAGCGCGCGCGGGGCCTGCGCGCCGGCGCGGGCCCTCCGGCGCCGGCGAGCTACTTCCCTGCGCTGCTCGACTACGGCGAGCACACCCGCTGGGGCAAGGCGCCGCTCACGCGCCAGGCGGCGAGGGCTCGCGCGGCAGCTCTCGCCGCCAGGCCGAGCGACTAGCCCTCGCCCCTACCGCCTTAGCCCTGCGGCGTGCCGGTCGGCTCCGCGTCGGCGGGAGTGGCCCCGGGCATGCCACGGCCCTCGAGGAGGTCGCGGGCGCGGTCCACGACGCTGTCGACGGTGAACCCGAGCTGCGCGTAGACCTCCGGTCCCGGCGCCGAGGCGCCGAAGCGCTCGAGCGACACCGAGGCGTCCACCCACTTCGCCCAGCCCATGGCCACCCCGGCCTCCACGGAGAGCTTGGGCGCGTCGGCGGGCAGAACCTTCCCTCGGTAGTTCTCGGGCTGATCGGCGAACAGCTCCCAGCTCGGCATGGACACCACCCGGGTGGGAATGCCGTCGCCCTGCAGCGCCTCGCGTGCCTCCAGGCACAGCGAGACCTCCGAGCCGGTGCCCACGAGGACAACGCGCGGCGCGGCGCCTTCGGCCTCCTCGAGAACGTAGGCGCCCCGCGCCACGCCCTCGGCGCCCTTCTCGCGCGCGGACTCCAATACCGGCAGGTTCTGGCGTGAGAGCGAGAACACCGCCGGGCCGTGGACATCCTCGAGCACGGTCTGCCAAGCGTAGGCGGTCTCCCACGCGTCAGCCGGCCGCAGGAAGGTCAGGCCGGGGATGGCCCGCAGCCCGGCGTAGTGCTCGATCGGCTGATGGGTCGGCCCGTCCTCGCCCAGGGCGACCGAGTCGTGGGTGAAGACCCAGGCGACCTCCAGGCCCATCAGGGCCGACAGGCGGATCGACCCGCGCATGTAGTCGGCGAACTGCAGGAACGTCGAGCCGTAGGGTCGGGTGATCCCGCCGTGGGCGGCCATGCCGTTGACCGCCCCGCCCATCGCGTGCTCGCGCACGCCGAACTTGACGTTGCGCCCTTGCGGCGTGGCACGCTCGAACAGCGGAGAGCTCGGGAACTCGGTCTTGGTCGATTCGACGAGGTCGGCGGCACCGCCGAGCATCGTGGGCACGAGGTCCTCGAAGGCGGCCATCGCCCCTCCGCCGGCCGCGCGGGTGGCCAGTGAGTCCTTGCCCCAGTCGATGCCGCGGATGGCGTCGGCGAGCCCGGGCAGCGGCTTGGGCGGGTCGGACCACGCCGCGTCCCACTCCCTAGCCTGCTCTGGACGGGATGCGGACCAAGCGTCGAAGCGCTCGCGCCACTGCGCTTGAGCGCGCTCGCCGCGCTCGATCTGCGAGAAGTGCTCGTAGACGCCGTCGGGGACGTGGAAGTGCTGGTCGGGGTCCCAGCCGAGAATCTCCTTGGTGGCGCGCACCTCGTCCTCACCCAGCGCCTTGCCGTGGGCGTCGGAGGTGCCCTGCACGCCCGGCGCGGGCCAGCCGATGATCGAGCGTACGCGGATGAGCGAGGGCCGCTCGGCCTCGTCGATCCCCGCCTGGATAGCGGCCGCGAGCTGGTCGAGGTCGTTGACGTCGTCGACGACCAGGGTGTGCCAGCCGTAGGCGTCAAAGCGCTTGGAGACGTCCTCGGAGAAGGCATCCTCGGTCGGGCCGTCCAGCTGGACATTGTTGTCGTCGTAGAGGTAGACGAGCCGGCCGAGGCCCAGGTGCCCGGCCAGCGAGGCCGCCTCGGAGCCTATGCCCTCCTGGATGTCGCCGTCCGAGCAAAGGCAGAAGACGCGGTGGTCCTGCACCTCCGCGCCGAAGTGGCCGCGCAGCCACCGCTCGGCGATCGCCATCCCAACCCCGTTGGCGAAGCCCTGCCCCAGCGGTCCCGTGGTCAGCTCGACGCCAGGGGTGACATGCGCACGGTCGCGCTCGGGGTGACCGGGGGTGAGCGAGTCCCACTGGCGAAAGCGCTTGAGCTCATCGAGCGGGAGGTCATAGCCGCTTAGGTGCAGCATCGCGTAGAGCAGCATCGAGCCGTGCCCCGCGGAGAGCACGAAGCGGTCGCGGTCCGGCCAGCTGTGGTCCTTTGGGTTATGGCGCATGAACCTGGTGGCCAGCAGGTAGCCCGCCGGCGCCATCGCCATCGGCAGGCCGGGATGACCGGAGTTGGCCTGCTGGACCGCGTCCATGGTCAGCACGCGGATCGCGTCGATGGAGAGGCGGTCGATGTCAGCGGTGGTTCTTGTGCTCATCAGTCGTGTCGCGTCACGCCGTCGGGGTGCGAGCGAGATAGGGACGGTACAGCCAGCGCAAGATCATAACCCCCCAGGCTCCCGCCGACGATACACGGCCGGTGGCGTGGAGCTCGAGCTCGCGAAGAACCGCCGGCTGCGCCACCGCTGGAAGCCGAGATTCGGGTTCGATCGAAGACCGGCTAGAAATCGCGCCCATGAGCTCCTGGTGCTGCCGCGTCCTGGGCGCCGGCAGCGACCAGGTCGGCGGCGGCGCGGGCAACGGCCCACTCTTCCCGGGCGCTGATGACGATCACCCGCACGGCCGAGCCTTCGGCGGCGATGTCGGCGTCGGCGTGCGCCTCCGCGTTGCGCTCGGAGTCGAGCGCCATCCCGAGGAAGGCGAACGGCTCGAGCGCGGCGGCGCGGACCTCCGGGGAGTGCTCGCCCACGCCGGCGGTAAAGACGACCGCGTCGAGGCCACCAAGCGCCCCGAGCATCGCTCCCAGATGGAAGCGCAGGCGGTGGACGTAGACATCGAACGCGAGCCCCGCGGGAGCGTCGCCGCGCTCGCGGGCCGCCAGGACCTCGCGCAGGTCGCCGGAGCTGCCGCTGAGCCCCCGCAGGCCCGAGTGGTGGTTGAGCAGGGTATCGAGCGCCTCCACGGTGGCGCCCGGCTCGCGTAGGAGGTGCAGCAGGAGCCCGGGGTCAACCGAGCCCGAGCGAGTTCCCATCACCAGCCCCTCGAGCGGCGTGAAGCCCATGGTCGTGTCGACGCTGTGCCCGTCGCGCACCGCCGCCAGCGAGCAGCCCGAGCCCAGGTGGCACGTGATGAGCCGCAGCCCCTCGAGCGGGCGGTGAAGCAGGTGCGCCGCCCGATGAGCGGCGTACTCGTGGTTGATCCCGTGAAAGCCGAAGCGACGCAGCCCACGCTCGAGCCATTCGCGCGGGCCGGCGTAGGCGTGCGCGCCAGGCGGCAGCGTGGCATGGAAGGCGGTGTCAAACACGCTGATCTGCGGGGTCGCGTCACCGACGAAGCGCTCGGCCACCGCCACCCCCTCGAGCCCCGCGACGTTGTGAAGCGGCGCCGATGCCGTCAGCGCGCGCACGGCCTCCTTCACCTCGGCGGTGATCGGGGTCGGACTTTGAAAGCGCGCGCCGCCGTGGACGAGCCGATGCCCTACGACATCCACGTCGGCGGGGAAGCTCAGCGGCGGGTCGTCGCCTTCGCACAGCCCGCGCAGCAGCTCCATGGCGACCGCGGCGCCGCGACCGGGATCCCAGTCGATCTGGCCGCTCCAGTCGGCTTGCGGAGGGGCGGCGAGCGCCACCTCCGGCCTCACGTCGTAGAGGGCGGCCTTGAGTGTGCTCGACCCGGCGTTGAGGGCAAGCGCCTTCACCGAGCTCCCGCGCCCGTCAGGACGGCCACGTCCATTTGAGCACCTCCGGCATGTCGATGCCGTGCTCGTGGACGTACTGCTTGTGCTCGATCAGCTTGTCCTGCATCGCGTCGCGCACGTAGGCGGCCCCGTGGCCGAGATGAGGCAGGCGGTCGATCACGTCGCAGACCAGGCTGAAGCGATCGATCTCGTTTAGAACGCACATGTCGAACGGCGTGGTCGTGGTGCCCTCCTCCTTGTAGCCGCGCACGTGCAGGTTGCCGTGGTTCGTGCGCCGATAGCACAGGCGGTGTATGAGCGTGGGGTAGCCGTGGTAGGCGAACACGATCGGCTTGTCGTGCGTGAAGAGCGCGTCGAACTGCCGGTCGGACAGGCCGTGCGGGTGCTCGGCCTCCGACTGCAGCGTCATCAGGTCGACGACGTTGATGACCCGGATGCGCAACTCGGGGAAGTGCCGGCGCAGAATGTCCACCGCCGCCAGCGTCTCCAGCGTGGGGACGTCGCCCGCGCAGGCCATCACTACGTCGGGCTCGCTGTCTCGATCGTTGCTGGCCCAATCCCAGATGCCCACGCCCTTCGCGCAGTGCTTGATCGCCGCCTCCATGGTGAGGAACTGGGGCGCCGGCTGCTTGCCGGCCACGATGACGTTGACCAGGCTACGGCTGCGCAGGCAGTGCTCGAACACCGCCAGCAGCGTGTTGGCGTCGGGCGGCAGGAAGACGCGCACGACGTCGGCCTTCTTGTTGACCACGTGGTCGATGAAGCCGGGGTCCTGATGCGAGAAGCCGTTATGGTCCTGACGCCAGACGTGGGAGGTCAGCAGGTAGTTGAGCGAGCCGATCGGACGCCGCCAGCCCAGCTCCCGCGTCGTCTTCAGCCACTTGGCGTGCTGGTTGAACATCGAGTCGATGATGTGGATGAACGCCTCGTAGCAGGAGAAGAGGCCATGGCGGCCGGTGAGCAGATAGCCCTCGAGCCAGCCCTGGCAGGTGTGCTCGGAGAGGATCTCCATCACCCGCCCGTCGGGCGCGAGGTCCTCGTCATCGGGCAGCTTGCTCCCCAGCCACGTCTTGTTGGTCGCTTCGTAGAGCGGCTGCAGGCGGTTGGACTCAGTCTCGTCGGGGCCGAACACACGGAAGTTGCCCTGCTCGGCGTTGAGGCGCATGACGTCGCGCAGGTAGCCCCCGAGCACGCGCGTGCCCTCCGCCGTGGTCGAGCCCGGCTTGGGTACCTCGAGCGCGTAGTCGCGGTAGTCGGGCAGGCGCAGGTCCCGGAGCAGGATCCCGCCGTTGGCGTGGGGGTTGGCCCCCATGCGCCGCGCCCCGACCGGGGCGAGCTGCTGAAGCTCGGATGTGAGCCGGCCGTCCTCGTCGAAGAGCTCCTCGGGCCCGTAGCTGCGCATCCAGCGCTCGAGCTCCTCGAGATGCTCCGGGCGTGTCGCGAGCTCAACCAGCGGCACCTGGTGCGATCGCCACGTGTCCTCGGTCTTGCGGCCGTCAACCTCCTTGGGCCCGGTCCAGCCCTTGGGGCTCTTCAGCACGATCATCGGCCAACGGGGACGGTGCGACTCGCCGCTCGCCCGCGCGTCGCACTGGATGGTGGCGATCTCCTCGAGCACGACATCCAGCGTGGCGGCCATGCGCTGGTGCATGATCTCCGGATCGGAGCCCTCCACGATGTAGGGCTTCCAGCCGTAACCGATGAACAGGCTCTCGAGCTCCTCGGGCTCGATGCGTGCGAGCACCGACGGCCCCGCGATCTTGTAGCCGTTGAGGTGCAAGATCGGCAGGACGGCGCCGTCGGTGATCGGGTCCAGGAACTTGTTCGAATGCCAGCTCGCGGCCAGCGGCCCGGTCTCCGCCTCACCGTCGCCCACCACGCACGCGACGGTGAGGTCGGGGTTGTCGAACGCGGCGCCGAACGCGTGCGACAGGGAGTAGCCGAGCTCCCCGCCCTCGTTGATCGAGCCAGGCACCTCGGCCGCCACATGGCTGGGCACGCCACCGGGGAAGGAGAACTGCTTGAACAGCTGCCGCATCCCCGAGATGTCCTGGGACACGTCGGGATAGACCTCGCTATAGGTGCCCTCAAGGTAGGTGTTAGCCACCAGCCCCGGCCCACCGTGCCCCGGCCCCGTGATGTAGATGGCATTGAGATCGCGGGCCTTGATGACGCGGTTGAGATGGACGTAGATGAAGTTGAGGCCAGGTGTCGTCCCCCAGTGCCCCAACAGCCGCGGCTTGATGTGCTCCAGGGTGAGCGGCTCGCGCAGAAGCGGATTGTCCATCAGGTAGATCTGGCCGACCGAGAGGTAGTTGCTGGCGCGCCAGTACGCGTTCATGCGGACGACCTCGTCCTCCGCCAACGGCTTCTCGACGACGGTCTCCATGCTCGTTGCTGCCATGGCGCGGGGGCCTCCTAGAGGTTGACCGCGCGGAGTCTATAAGCCGCAGCGACGCCCGGGCTGGCCCACCGGCCCGGGCGTATGCTCCGACCGTGACCTCAATCAGATTGCACGCGAGCGTCTTCCCCTTGGCCTTCCTCGTCCTGCTGTTCCCGCCGCGAGTGTCGCTCGATGGAGGCGAACCCCGGACCGTGAGCTGGAAGGCCAGCGAGCTGCCCGTCACACCAGGGTCCCACCAGTTGGTCGTGTTCGTTCCCTACTTCTTCGTCTTCCAGATCGCCAAGGTTGAGATCGAGGTCACCGTCGAGGATGGCAAGACGGTCGACGTGGCCTACAGAGCTCCCTGGCTGGTCTTCTTGTCCGGCAAGATTCGCGTCCTCGACGCCAACCAGCCCCGCGCTGCCTGAAGGCCCCGAGCCCGCCACGCAGCCCCCGAAGACCATTTCGTTCCCCGGAGGCGTCGCCGCGCGAGGGCCCGGGTCTGATAAAGGCAGAACGGGTCGATTCAGGCCCTTGGTCGGGCTGGATTGCCTTGGCCGCCGCCCGACCAGTCCTTGAAGGTTCCGCCTGGCCAGGCTACGCCGGCGTAGCGCTCCAGCACCGGCCCGGGCGGTGGTGCGACCGGGCAGAAGCGGTCGCTGCGCACGACGGTGCCGGGGAAGATCCGCGCGAACGGATCCTCACTCCACGGCGCCGGTCGGCGGGTGACGGTGATGGCCCCGGCGTAGCGGGCCTCGTCGACGGCCAGCGTGCTCAGACAGATCAGCGCGTCGCCCAGGAGTCCGATCCACCAGGCCAATGCGTCGCGGCGCACCTGCTGGACCTCGGGCTGGTCGAACGCCAGCGCCGCACGGGGATCGGTCAGCGCGCACACGTGGGCGTAGGCGCCGCGGACCGGCACGCCGTGCACGCACCGCGCATCGATCATCAAGCGGCGTCCCGGCGCCCGGCCGACAAGCAGTTGCTGGCCGTCGAAGGTGAGGTGGGCCGCGCCGTCGGGCAAGTCGCCCATCAGCGCTGGAAGTCCTCGCGCACGACCCGGGAGATCGCGCGCATGTCCTGGCGCAGGTCCTCCATCGTCGGGCGTCCCCAGTACCAAAACCACGACGATCCGGGCGTAGGCGACTTCGAACTCGTTCTGCAACGCGGTCACCTCGCGCAGATGGCGCTGCTCTTTGGGACACCACCACCCGCGAGAGAACAGCAGGGCGACGGGATCGCCGCCAGCCAGCTCGGACAGGCGCCGCGGACGCCCGGTGTGGTCGGGCAGGTCGAGGTCGGGGAACTTCTGGCCGGCCTCGAGGTTCATGGCGCAGGCGCTCCCGTCGATCTCCCCACCGAGCCGCTCGACGTCGTTGGCGTCGCCGGTGACGCGCTCGAAGCCCTCAGCTGGGCCCCGCCCCAGATGGCGGCGAAACGCACGGCAGCCGCCTTGGCGCCGTCCAGACCGGCGCTGTGCAGCAGGCCCCGCACCGCTCCCCACGACGTGCCATAGCTCCAGTGCACCGCGTTGGAGAACCGGGCCTGGCCCACGGGATCGCGCGGCTGCACGCCGAGCACCTTGCCGGCGGCATCCGCCGGAGCGCTACTGGCCCCGCGGTCGCGGAGCTTGGCCTCCGGTAAGCTTGAGACGGTCATCGTAGCCGTTCCCGCCGCCCCGCCGCCCCCGCGAACAGGCCGTTTCCGAGCGCTGCGGCAATGTCTCCCAGGTTCACGGAGCCTCCGATCGCGAATGGTCTGAATTTACAGGGTGCCCCACCCGCCCGCTGGTATGCCACCGTCGCGCAGTGTTCACCGTTTCTGTCACCGTCCTCCGGCGCGTCACTGACCGTCATGACCGAACCGTCGCGGTCTCCTCACCGCCGACGGCCGTGAGAACCGCCCGCTCCCGCGGCCGCCAGCCCGGCCCGGGCCCCAACGGCTTTCAGGCCAACAAGACCGCCCCCGGCGTCGGTATCAAACCTCAGGACACAGGGATCGGCTACCGGCTTAGGAGTCTGGAATGATTTAGTGCGGTGTGGGAGGATGTTGGTGGGTGGGTGTCGTATGGCGAGGGATGATCGATGAATCGAAGATTGCGGAGCGGTTTGCGGGGTTGGGTCCTGAGCTGAACGA
>JAABUY010001068.1_pt1 | contig 39435 bp, 28 predicted proteins | sample 5560271 | NCBI WGS metagenome assembly JAABUY01 (sample SAMN10711886, study PRJNA513374) | rock metagenome | isolation source: Antarctica rocks | place: Antarctica: Victoria Land, University Valley
CGAGCTGAACGCTGTCCTCCCCTCCGAGCAGAACAGCTCGGAGCAGATCGAGGACGTGATGGCGATGCTCAGCGAGATGGGCATCCAGGTCGTCGAGAGCGAGGAGGCCGAGGACCCCGAGGCTCCTGCCGCCAAGCCCGAGAAGGCCGATGGCGAGGATGAGAAGGAGAGTGACGAGCCGACCGGCAACGTCGACGAAGCCAACCTTGGCCGCACCGACGACCCGGTCCGCATGTACTTGCGTGAGATGGGCAGCGTCGAGCTGCTGTCGCGCGAGGGCGAGATCGCGATCGCCAAGCGGATCGAGGCCGGCCGCGACATGATGATCGGCGGCTTGTGCGAGAGCCCGCTGACCTTCCGCGCCATCATCACCTGGCACGAGAGCCTGAAGGCCGGGCGCATGCTGCTGCGTGACATCATCGACCTCGAAGCGACGCAGGGCGGCCCCAAGGAGGCCGCCGGCGAGCCTGCCGACACCGTCGCCGAGACGTTCGAGCCGACCGAGGACATGGATGACGACGGCGAGGGCGAAGGCCCCGGCATGTCGCTGTCCGCGCTCGAGGAAAAGCTGAAGCCCGACGTGCTCGCCAACTTCGAGGAGATCGAGGGGCTTTATAAGAAACTGCACAAGGTGCAGGCGCGCCGGCTGGAGACCATCACCGCCGGTGAGGAGATGAACATCCGGGCCGAGCGGACCTACGAGAAGCAGCGTGAGGAGGTCGTCGGCAAGGTCGAGCAGGTCCGGCTGCACAACAACCGCATCGAGGAGCTGGTGGTCCAGCTCAAGCAGATCAGCCAGCGGCTGAATGGGTTGGAGGGCCAGCTGCTGCGCATGGCGGAGGCGGCGAAGGTCGGCCGGGACGAGTTCCTGCGCGAGTATCGCGGGCATGAGCTGGACCCGAACTGGCTGGAGCGCGTGGGCGCACTGCCTGGCAAGCCGTGGAAGGCGTTCGTCACCAAGCACATCGACGGGGTGCAGGAGGTGCGGGCCAAGATCGGCGTGGTGGCGTCCGAGGCGGGGCTGCCGATCTCCGAGTTCCGCCGGGTGTATGCGACGGTGAGCCGCGGCGAGCGGGACAGCGCGCGCGCCAAGAAGGAGATGATCGAGGCGAACCTGCGCCTGGTCATCTCGATCGCCAAGAAATACACCAACCGCGGGCTGCAATTCCTCGATTTGATCCAGGAAGGCAACATCGGCCTGATGAAGGCGGTGGACAAATTCGAGTATCGCCGCGGCTATAAGTTCAGCACCTACGCGACTTGGTGGATTCGCCAGGCGATCACCCGCAGCATCGCCGACCAGGCGCGCACGATCCGCATCCCCGTGCACATGATCGAGACGATCAACAAGCTGGTCCGCACCAGCCGGCAGATGCTGCACGAGATCGGCCGCGAGCCGGCGCCGGAGGAATTGGCGGAAAAGCTGGGAATGCCGCTCGAGAAAGTGCGGAAAGTGCTGAAGATCGCCAAGGAGCCGATCAGCCTGGAGACGCCGATTGGAGACGAGGAGGACAGCCATCTCGGCGACTTCATCGAGGACAAGGCGGCGGTGATTCCGCTCGACGCCGCCATCCAGGCCAATCTGCGCGAGGCGACGACGCGGGTGCTCAGCAGCCTGACGCCGCGTGAGGAGCGCGTGCTGCGCATGCGGTTCGGCATCGGCATGAACACCGACCACACGCTTGAGGAGGTCGGCCAGCAGTTCAACGTGACCCGCGAGCGCATCCGGCAGATCGAGGCGAAGGCGCTGCGCAAGTTGAAACACCCGAGCCGCAGCCGCAAACTGCGGAGCTTCCTGGACGATTAGGCAGCATGTGGATGTTTAACGGAGCCTAGCCGTGCAGCCGACCAGCCGCGTTGCCGTCACCGTCACCTTCCTCCGCATGGACGAGCGTCCGGCCGATCCGCCGCGGCCGTTGCCAAAGACGGCGCCGCTCATCACGCTCGCGGCCTGCACGGTGCCGTTCTACCGCTATTTGTATGATACCGTCGGCGGACCCCACCTTTGGTGGCTGCGCCGGTCGCTGCCGGATGCGGCGATCGAGGCCATCCTGCGCAATCCGGCCGTCTACGTGACCGTGCTGTATCGAGGCGGCGAGCCGGCGGGGTTCTTCGAGCTCGACCATCGGCAAAGCCCGGTGGTGAACATCAGCTATTTCGGCCTGATGCCGGCCGCGATCGGCGCCGGGCTTGGCACCCCGCTGCTGCGCGCGGCGGTCGACATGGCCTTTCATTGCGGCGCGCGGGCGGTAACGGTGAACACCTGCACGGCCGATCACCCGCGGGCGCTGCCGGGCTACCTGCGCGCTGGGTTCCGGCCGGTGCGCACCATGCGAGAGATATGGGACGTGCCGACCCGGCTTGGCCTGTCCATCCCCGAGCATCTGCGGGTATAGGGTTCACAGGGCGCAGCAAGCGTCCGGAGGAACGTCCTGATGCGCCTGACCTTCAAACTGGCATTGGCCGTGGCGCTGCTGGTGTCGCACGTCGCGTGGGCGGAGTTGCCCGGCACGATCAAAATCGGCGTGCTGAATGACCAGTCTGGTCCATTCGGGGACCAATCAGGGCGCGGCTCATTGATCGCGGCGCAACTGGCGGCTGAGGATTTCGCGCGCGAGGCGCCGGGGACCAAGGTCGAGATCGTCTATGGCGACCATCAGAACAAGCCGGACATCGGCAGCTCGATCGTGCGGTCGTGGGTGGATCGGGACGGCGTGGCCGCGGTGGCGGACGCGGTGAACTCGTCCGTGGGCCTTGCGGTGAACGATGTGCTGCGCGACCGGCACCGGACCTTTATCGCGACCAACGTCGGCACGTCGGACCTCACGGGCAAGTTCTGCGCGCCGACGATGGTGCAGTGGACGTTCGACACCTGGGCATTCGGCAATAGCGCGGCGCGGGCTTTGAAGGATCTCGGGCCGTTCTACTTCGTCGGCTTCGACTATACGCTGGGCGCCGCGCTGGAGCGGGATACGACGGCGGTGCTGACGAGCCTGGGCGGCAAGGTGGCCGGGTCGATCAAGCACCCGCTGGGGACGACGGACTTCTCGTCCTACTTGCTCCAGGCGCAGTCGTCGGGGGCGAAGGTGATCGCATTTGCCTCGACGGGCCTCGATTTCATCAATGCGGCCAAGCAGGCGGCCGAGTTCGGCGTGACGAGGACCGCGACGCTCGCCGGCCTGTTCACCCAGATCACCGACGTCGAGGCGCTGGGACTGCCGGCGGCCCAAGGATTGCTGCTGACCGAGGCGTTCTATTGGGACCTGAACGACGGCACCCGCGCCTTCGCCCGGCGGTTCGCCGAGCGCATGCCGGGCCGGGTGCCGACCGAGAACCAGGCCGGCGTTTATTCCTCCATCATGGCCTACCTGCGCGCGGCAAAGCTTGCGGGCAGCGTCGAGGGTGAGAAGGTGGTCGAGGCGATGCGTCGGGCGCCGATCGAGGACCCGCTGTTCGGCACCGTTACGGTGCGGCCGGACGGCAGGGCGGTCCACGCGATGTATGTGTTTCGCGTGAAGACGCCGGCGCAGTCGACTTCGCGGTGGGACCTATATTCGCTGGTATCCACCATTCCGGCCGAAATCGCGTTTCGGCCGATGGCGGAGGGTGGGTGCCCGATGGTGGCCGCGAGCGGCGCAAAATAGCCCGGAACCTCCGGCCTTCGTGATCGTTGCCCGTCCTGAACGGGTGCTGGGGCGTTGGGCCGCGGCGTTCCAACTTTATTGGACGGACGCGATGTTGGGCAGCACTTGGACGATCGCTAAAGAAACGGTCGCGGATTTCCTTGAGGATAATGTTTTGAGCCGCGGCGCATCGATTGCCTATTTCACTATTTTCTCGATTGCGCCGATTCTGGTCATCTGTATCGCTATTGCCGGCTTGGTCTTTGGGCAAAAGGCGGCACAGGGCGCCATGGTGGGGCAGCTGCAGGGCCTGATGGGCGATCAGGGCGCGGAGGCGGTGCAGGCAATGGTCGCCAGCGCCGGCAACAGGTCGAGCGGCATCTGGGCGACGGTGATCGGCATCGTGACCTTGCTGATCACAGCAACCGGCGTGTTTGGCGAGATGCAAACCTCGCTGAACGCGATCTGGAAGGCGGAGGCGCCGACCGGGGTGACCGGCATGTTGAAGGCGCGGGCGGCAGGCCTTGGTTTGGTCGCCGCGCTGGGCTTTTTACTGCTGGTTTCGCTGGTGGTGAGCGCCGGGCTTTCGGCGCTGGGCAGCTACCTGAATAGCTTCATCCCAGGTATCGGGACTATTTTACAGGTCGTCAATTTCCTGATTTCTTTCTTAATGGTGGCAGCCTTGTTCGCCGCGATCTACAAAATTCTGCCGGATCGCCAGTTGGCGTGGAAGGACGTGATCGTCGGGGCGCTCGCGACCTCCCTGCTGTTCACGATCGGCAAGACGCTGATCGGGCTGTATATCGGCAGCAGCGCGGTGGCGGGCAGCTATGGCGCCGCCGGCGCCTTGGTGATCGTGCTGCTGTGGATCTACTATTCCTCGCTGATCTTCCTGCTGGGTGCCGAGTTCACCAAGGTTTGGGCCAGCCATCACGGCAGCGCCGAGGCATTCGCAGCCCGTACCGACCAGCCCGCTGCTGCAGCGCCGGCCGCCGCGCCGCAGTCCGCGGTGCAGGCGGTGCTCGCTCACACCGCGACGCGCAAAACGCCCATTGGGGTATTCGAGATCGCAGCGCTCGGGACGCTGCTGCTCGTAGCGTTCCAGAGCCATAATCGCCGCTAAGCAAAAGCCCTTTCCCCCTGGGAGATGGTTGGGTGAGGGCCGGCAAACGTCACGAGATCTATTGCCTCCGCCACCCTCACCCTGACCCTCTCCCGGCGGGAGAGGGAGGCGATCAGTATCTTTTATACGGCAGGAACTTGCCGGACATCGTCATCTTCACCCGGTCGCCTTTCTGGTCGGGCTGGCGCTCCAGGGTCATGTCGAAATCGATCGCGCTCATGATGCCGTCGCCGAACTCCTCGTGGATCATGTCCTTCCACGTCGTGCCATAGACCTGGATCAGCTCGTAGAACCGGTAGATTAGCGGGTCCGTTGGCACGGCGGTCGGCAGCGAGCCGCGATACGGCGCCTCGGCCAGCAGCGCCGTCTCGTCTTCGGATAGGCCGAACAGCACGCCGGCCTTTTCGGCGGTCTCCTGCGTCATGCTCATCTGGCCCAGGCAGGCAGCGCAAACCCACACGGGCGCGTGGCCGAGCTTCCCCGCGACCTCGGCCCAGGTCCAGCCCTTCTGCTTCTTGATGCCGCGGATCTTCAGGCCCAAGGCGGTTTTTGCGTCGTTCAACTGATGGTCTCCTCGATGATGAAAGCGGCGGGGCGCACCTCCGGCACGTGCCGCCCGTCCCAACCCTCCCGGCCGCGCGCCGGCCAGGGTGCGGGAGCGCGTGACCAGGAATTCCAAGATCGTGCCGCCGTCTGGCGCCTCGAGCCCGGCCAGGATACTCAGGATCGTCGTCTTGCCGCAGCCGGAATGGCCGATCAGCGCCACGAACTCGCCGCGCTCAACGCCGAACCAGACGTCGCGGAATACCGGGCGGTCGCCATAGCGGCGGGAGATGCCCTCGATGCTCAGCCAGGCGCGTGACACTGCCCTACTCCCGCCAGGCTATGGCCCGGGCGGCGCGCCCGAGCGCCAGGTCGAGCGCCATGCCGACCAGCCCGATCACCAGGATCGCCACCACGATGTCGGCGATGGCGAGATTGTTCCACTGGTTCCAAACAAAGTAGCCAGTGCCGGTGCCGCCCACCAGCATCTCGGCCGCGACGATTACGAGCCAAGCGATGCCGATGCTGATGCGGGCGCCGGTCATGATGGTGGGAGCGGCGGCGGGCAGGATTACCGAAAATGTGGTGCGCAAACGGCCGTCCTTGTGCTTGTTCGCCAGCTTGATGGCCTGGCCATTGACGTTCTCGATCGCCGCCACGCTCCATGGGATCGGGTTCGATCCGGCGCCCATCGGGATGGCCAGCGGCATCGGGCTCAGCATATGCGCCGCGTCGTATTCGCCGTTGAACGATTTGTCGCGAATAACCGCCCAGCCGGCGGTGCGCACGACCTCCACGTTCAGGCCATTGCGAGCATAGAAGCCCATCGGCGCCGCCATTGATGATGGGCGTGGCGCAGGTGATGGCGATGAAGCCGACGTTGAGGTCCTTTTTTCTGGCGCAGCAGCGGGCTGTGCGACCGCCTGCGCCATCGCATCCTGGGCGCGGAGGATTGGGAATGCCTGGTCCATCGCAGCCGCTACCACGCCAGCGTCCAGCGCACGTATGACCCGCCGGCGCCCGGCCTCGCCGCCGAATGCCGCACGTTCAGCCGCCACGCGGACCGCGGCGCTGCCGAGCTCCTCGACGCTGTCGCAGCCCAGATGCGTGCCGCCGCAACGGCAGGTCGTTGGATGGATGGTCAATGGCGCTGTCCCGTGTGGTTAGCCCGAGGGAGCAATCCATGTGCCAATGTGCCGCCGCAGCGGCAGGCGAGCTGGCAGCCGCCCGGACCCGGCTTCTACGCCTTGACGGTGCTGGACGCCGACGGCACCGTGGCGCGTGCGTCGGTTCGGGTCCAATGAAAACAGTCAATACGCCTATCCTGCAGATCGCGTATGAGGAGGCGGGACCGCCCGACGGCCAGCCGGTGCTGCTGCTGCACGGGTGGCCCTATGACATTCATGCGTTCGATGCCGTGGTCCCCACGCTGGCGCAGGCTGGGCACCGGGTGATCGTGCCCTATTTGCGCGGCTTCGGGCCGACGCGGTTCCTTTCGGAGGCCACGCCGCGGTCCGGTGAGCAGGCGGCGCTGGGGGCGGACGCGCTGGCGCTGATGGACGCGCTGGCGCTGCCCTCGGCCGTGCTTGCCGGATACGACTGGGGCGGCCGGGCGGCCTGCGTCGTGGCGGCGCTGTGGCCGGACCGGGTGCACGGCTTGGTCTCCGTGGGCGGCTACAATATCCAGGATATCGCCGGCTCCGTCGTGCCTGCCGCTCCCGAGCAGGAGCTTCGGCATTGGTATCAATATTATTTTCACGGGGAGCGTGGCCGGGCTGGGCTTGCGGCGCATCGCCGGGCGTTCTGCCGGCTGTTATGGCGGCTGTGGTCGCCGAGCTGGGCGTTCGACGACGCGACGTTCGAGCGGACGGCGGCGTCGTTCGACAACCCGGATTTCGTGGACGTGACGGTACAGTCCTACCGCCACCGCTTCGGTTACACCCCGGGCGACCCGGCGCTGGAGGCGGTCGAACGGCGCTTGGCGCAGCAGCCGGCCATTGGCGTCCCGACGGTCGTGCTGCACGGCGAGGATGACGGCGTTGCACCCGCGTCGCAGTCGGAGCAGGCCGCCCGCCATTTCACCGGTCCCTACGTGCGGCAGGTCGTGCCGGGCGTCGGGCACAACCTGCCGCAGGAGGCGCCGGGCTCGTTCGCCCTGGCGGTGCTGAGCCTGTTCAGTCGATGATGGCCTGATACACGAGGGCGCTGATCAGCTCGCGGTAGTGCCAGCGCGCCGGGCCGGGGGTGTGGGCCATGAATACGACGGCCAGGCGCTCGTGCGGGTCGACCCACCAGTTGGTGCCACTGGCGCCGGGCCAGGAGAACTCGCCGACCGAGCCCAGCGAGTGGACGATCCCCGGCGTGGTGCGGACCGCGAGGCCAAGGCCGAAGCCGAAATCGGCCCGCGTCGGGTCGGCGTTGCCGATCAGGTTGCGGACCTGCGGGCCCAACTGGTTCGCGGTCATGTACTCGACGGTTTTCCGGCCCAGGATGCGGATGCCGTGATACTCGCCGTGGTTCAGCAGCATGGTGGCGAACCGCATGTAGTCGCCGGCGGTCGACACGGCGCAGCCGCCGCCGCACTCGAATTTGGTGGGCTGCAGGGCGTTTGGCCCGACGGTTTGCGGCTGCCCGGTCTCCGGGTCGGTGGGTAGCGCGCGGGCGTAGCGGACGGCATTGGCGGCGGGGATGACGAAACCGGTGTCGGCCATGCCGAGCGGCCTGAACAGGACCGCATCGAGGTTGGCGCCGAGGCTCTGTTCGGTCAGCGACTCGACAATCAGGCCCGTCACGTCCAGGCCGAAGCCATAGTCCCAGACCGCGCCGGGCTGGTTCAGCAACGGCAGGCTGGCGAGCTTGGCCAGGAACTCGGGGCCGGTCAGTTGCTCGGCGGCTGCGGCGCTACCGGCGGGATAAAGCTTGTGCACCGCAGTGACGCCGCGGCTGCAATAGATGAGGCCAGAGGTGTGGGTCATCAGGTCGCGGATGGTAATCGGCCGGGCGGCGGGCGTCGTGCCCGTGATGGCGGTGCCGGCCGCGTCGAGTGTGGCAACCTTCATGTCGCGAAAGGCTGGCAGGTACTTGGCGACGGGGTCGTCGATCAGCAGCTTGCCTTGCTCTTCGAGGTTGAGCGCGGCGACGGCGGTCATCGGCTTGGTCATGGAGGCGATATTGAAGATGGTGTCGGTGATCATGGGCGTGCCGGCGGCCTTGTCGCGAAATCCGTAGGCCTGGAACATTACCAGCTTGCCGTCGCGGGCGATGGCGATGACGGCGCCGGGCAGCTTGCCCGCGTCGATGTCGGCGCGCAGGACCTCGCCGATGCGGGCGAGGCGTTCCGGCGACATGCCGGCGTCCTCTGGCCGGGCGCGGGGGAGGGGATCGGTGGGCGCTGTGGGCGGCGACTCGGCCCGGACGGGGATTGCGGCCATCAGGGTTAGGGCGAGCAGCAGCGATCTCAGCATGGGCGTCTCCCGGTTCGGCTTTTGTGCGAGCGTGCCATGGGTGCGCGCAATGCGCCACGCTTTGCGGCTTGTTGGCCGCGACAAGCAGTTGGCGGAAAGTGACGGGCACACGGAAGAGTCTTGAACAGGAACTGTGCATGATATATGTAGCACGCTTATGTGCTATAGTCGTATGCGTGAGGGAGATATCACATGGGGAGAGTTATCAGTTTGCGAGAAGCCAATCAGGGTTTTGCCCGTTGCGTTCGCGAGGTGGAGGCTGGTGACGAGTATGTCATCACCCGCAATGGCGCGCCCGTAGCGCGACTGGTTCCGGTTGTTGGCCGCCGGGTGCTTTCGCCGGCGCAGCAGGCGGCGCTTGCCCGCACGCACGCCCGCATGGAAAAGGGCTGGCCTTTTGGCGCCGGAGCGCTCGAGCGGGATGCGCTGCATGAGCGTTGAGCGTTTCACGCTTGACACAAACATTCTGATCTACAGCATCGACAGTCAGGCGGGCGTCCGGCAGGGCATGGCTCAGCAGGTCATCGACCTTGCGCTTCGGTGCGACTGCTGGCTCACCCTCCAGGTTGTCTCTGAGTTTTACGCGGCTGCCACTCGCAAGGGTCGGATGGCAGTCGCGGAAGCGGCGGCGCAGGCTGCCGACTGGCTCGACTTGTTCCCGTGTTTGCCAAGCTCGCCGACTGCGGTCCGGACTGCCCTGGCTGCGGCGGCCAGCGCACGTGCTTCCTATTGGGATGCCCTGTTGGTCGCAACGGCTGCGGAAGGGGGGTGTACGGCTATACTGACCGAGGACTTGGCCGATGGGGGGCTGCTTGGGGGTGTGCGGGTGCTGAACCCGTTTGGTGGTGAGGGTCTCACAATGGCGGCGATGCTCTTCCTTGATCCTAACTTACATAGCTGAAGTTGAGAGAAAGTGGACGTAACTCGTCTGATATTATCTTTAGACAAGGTAGACACCAAACAACAAGGTCCTCGGCTACTCAGTGCTGGACATGAAGACATCAAATTGAAGGCCTTGGCCAGTCACACAGGTAGAATTGATTGAACAATCACTTCTAAATTCTTTGTAATTTCACGTTTATGCTTGAGTTATAGCATATGGCCTCGCCACCACGAATTTGATGTTGAGGCGTCACACCAGAAACCGTCGAACAGATCAGCAACGGGGACATGCGCGAGCCTTTCAGCCCGTCCGCAGATCAAGGTAAAAAAGCTGTCCCACTCGACCGTAACTAGCAACGAACGATCGGTGGCGAACAAACGTGTCGTGTTCTTAGGTACTCCAGTTTCGTCATCCCATGGACCGTCTGCATCGAGTGTTGCTGGCAAGAGCTGCCGCCCAGTCTCGTCAAATTCGGCCGCGGCTTCGACCATGTTCACACCAGACTCCCGGAACAGTCGCGCGATGGCGCGTTGCATTACGGGCTGGAAGCGGCCGTCAGACGGTATGAAAACCGCATGCGTGTCGCAGTAACGTGCAAGCCGTCGAGCACCGTCAGGGTCTGCAAATTCGGCCCGCAAACTTCCGATGCTGGTGCACAACGCGCGGTTTACCGCACCCAGAGTGTCAAGTCCTACCTGCGATCCAAGCTGTTTCCAGGTGACCTGGCATCCGCTCTGCTTAGCAAGTCCGTCGACCAAGCTGGGGTCAAGTCTCCCAAGGCAATGTGCCCCGGCGATTTGGTCCGCAGCGGCCACTAGCTGCGATCCGGAGAGGTCGGCACCCAGCGCCGATCGCTTAATGTGCACGGTCCTGGGAGCATACTCACGAGATTGATGACCTGGGATGGTATAAAACGGGTGTACGGCAACAAATGCTGCGTCATACGCGCCGCCGTAAAAGGTCAGCCATGGCCCATCGCCTGCGGGACAAGACGTCAGCATTTCCATGTGATTTCCACAATTAGGAGTTCAACCTTAAGATTTTTTGCGGCTAGGTCCAAGGACCGTCATGGATCGAGGCGAATATTAACCTGGGTAACGGGTCCTGCGGTCATTACGCTTCGTTCCCCTCCTCCCGAAGCAGGTTTAAGACCGCCGCAGCCGGCATGTCCACTCTCGTAGAAGCCTGACCAATCCCGCGCATCAACGCGAAATGCAACGTGCCATCGCCTATCCTCTTATGATGATGGATGTTTGCAATTAGCCGCAAGACGGCGAAGCAGCGGTTCAAAATGTCTTCCCCTGTACGATTCGGCTCGCAGCAAGCGCTGGAAATCGGCTCGTAAAACGCCTATGCTTACATAATGTCAGATCGCTCCGATCGTGCTGCTCCCACCAAATGGCTCGAGAGCCTCGCCCGCAGCAAAGCTGAGATCGCAGCCGGTCAGACTGTTCCGCTCCTACCCATTCTTGACCGGTTGCGCGCTTCTGCCGACCGTCTTGAGGCGGCGCAGGACAAATCACCCGACGAGGTTAAGCAGACCGCCGGGCAGTGATCGCGCTTACGCCAGAAGCAAGCGCCCAACTCGACGTCCTCGAACGGTTCTACGTCGAAAAACAGCGTCCGCAGGCGCTCCGAAACCTCGGTTACGCGCTCGCGGAAGCCAGCCTCATCATCCTAAATGCGCCCGAACGCGGCATGGCGGCGCCACGCCCCTACCCAGAACTCTCCACATTCGGCCTCTTATGGCTCAAGTGCGGCCGATACTGGATTGCCTATGACCTTCGTGGCCCAACCATCGCCAGTGTATTCTTTGACACCGACGACATTCCAGACCGCCTGCGATGAAGCCGCATAGTCTCACGCCTCGCATCCCTCCGCCCGCAGCAAATCCACCACCGCCCCCGCCGGCACGTCCGCACTGGTAAATGCCTGCCCAATCCCCCGCGCCAGCACGAAATGCAGCGCCCCGTCCCGCATCTTCTTATCCCGCCGCATGTTCGCAATCAGCCGCGACGCCGAAAACCGCCGGTTCAGCATGCCGGGCTCACTCGGCAAACCCACGGTGTTCAAATGCTCCGCCACTCGCACCGCATCGCCCGGCGAGCACAGCCCCAACTGCGCCGACAGCCGGAACGCCAGCCCCAAACCCACCGCCACCGCCTCCCCATGCAGCAGCGCGCCGCCATAGCCGACCTCGGCCTCCAGCGCGTGCCCAAACGTGTGCCCCAGGTTCAACAAGGCGCGCCCATCCGCCGGGCGCTCCTCGCGCTCGTCGTCGCCGACCACGGCGGCCTTGAAGGCGCAGGCGCGCAGGATCGCCTCGGCCTGGACCTCGCGGTCACCCGCGGTTAGCGCCGCGCCATGCTCCTCGCACCAATCGAAGAATGCCGCATCGCCGATCAGCCCGGCCTTCACCACCTCCGCATAGCCCGCCCGCAGCTCACGGCCATGCAGCGTGCCGAGCGTGCCGGTGTCGGCCAGCACCAACCGCGGCTGGTGAAACGCGCCGACCAGGTTCTTGCCGTGCATGGTGTTGATGCCGGTCTTGCCGCCGACGCTGCTGTCGACCTGGGCCAGCAGGGTCGTCGGCACCTGGACGAACGGCAGGCCGCGTAGGGTCGTGGCGGCAGCGAAGCCTGCGAGGTCGCCGACCACGCCGCCGCCGAGCGCGATCACGGTCGTGCGCCGCTCGACCCCGGCATCCAGCAGGCCATCCACCACGCGGGCATAGCTCGCCATGCTTTTCGACGCCTCGCCGGGCGGCACGACGATCTGCTGTGCCGCAATACCGGTCTGCGCCAGGCCATGCAGCAGCGCCGGCAGATGTAGCGCGGCCACCGTCGCGTCGGTGACCACGACGGCGCGTTTCTGCGGGATGACCGGCGCCAGCAGCGCCCCGGCGCGGGCCAGCAGGCCGTCGCCGACCACGACGTCGTAGGCAGCAGAGTCGAGCGTGACCGCCAGACGCCGCGGCGGCCGCCAATTATGCAGCGCCTGCAGCACCTTGCTCGTGGTGAAATCCGGCGGTTCGTCGCCGCAATCGACGACGATGTCGGCCTCGGCATATACCGGATGCCGCTGCTCCATCAGCCGGCCCAGGATTTCCACCGGGTCGCCGTTCTGCAAAAGGGGGCGGTTGTTGCGGGATGCGACACGGCGCACGAGAGTCGGCAGCTTGCAGCGCAGCCAAACCGACACGCCGTCGGCCCGGATCGCGGCGCGGGTCCCGGCGTCCATGAACGCGCCGCCGCCGGTCGCCAGCACCAGCGGATCATTGGCCAGCAGCCGGCGGATCACCCGGCGCTCCCCGTCGCGAAAATCCTGCTCGCCATAGCGGCGGAACAGCTCGGGGATGCTGCACCCGGCGGCGAGCTCGATCTCGATGTCGGCGTCGCGGAACGGCGTCCCCAGGCGCGCTGCGACTCGGCGGCCGATGCTGGTCTTGCCGGCGCCCATCAGGCCGACCAGCACGATGCTGCGTCCCGCGAGCCGGGCGGGAAGCTCGGATACGGTCCCCGAAACGTCTTTCAGCCCGGCTCTGCCGAGAGCATTGTTGCGCGTCATAGCGCCAAAGACTAGCACAAGGAGCAACGTCGCGGCCAAGATGGCCCTTGTGGTCCGATTCTGGCGCTCGGTTCCCGGGCGCTCAGGGAAACGGTCCACCACTAAGGTAAGGTCATGAGCCGAGTTCTGCTGATTGCCATCGCCGCCGTGCTGCTGCTCGCTGTAGTGGGCGTCCTCATGCTCGGCGCCTTCCCGCCGCAGCCGCGGACCGAGCAGGTGCAGCACGTGCTGCCGAACGACCGCTTCCAGCCGCGATAGCGCCGGTCATGGCCAATTCTGCATTAGATCGCCACGTCGAGGCGTTCCTGGAGATGCTGGCGGCCGAGCGGGGCGCCGCGCGGAACACTCTCGCGGCCTATGACGCGGATCTCGAGGCGTTTGCCGCCTACGCCGCGGCCCGGGGCGAGCGCCCCGGCGGCGCCAGCGAGGCTACGCTGCAGGGCTACATGCGGTCCTTGCACGGCGTGGTGGCGGCCCGCACCGCGGCGCGGCGGCTCTCGTGCCTGCGCGGGTTCTATCGGTTCCTGTTGCAGAATGGGGTGCGGACGGACGATCCGGCCATGCTGCTGGACGCGCCGCGCCTGCCTGCGACCTTGCCGAAATACCTGACCGAGGCCGAGATCGACGCGCTGCTGGCCGCCGCCGCTGCCCGGCCCGGCGTCACCGGCTTGGTGGGCCGCGCTGCGCTCGAAATCCTCTATTCCACCGGCCTGCGCGTGTCGGAGCTGCTGGGCCTGCCGCGGGCCGCGCTGGCCGGCGCTTCCGAAATGCTGATCGTGCGCGGCAAGGGCGGGCGGGAGCGCATGGTGCTGCTGTCCCAACGTGCCAAGACGGCCGCGGCGGCGCTGAACGGCGTCACCGACGGCAAGTGGCTGTTCCCGGGCCGCGATCCGCGCCATGCCATGACGCGCCAAGGCTTCGGCCTGCTGCTGAAGCAGGCGGCGCTCGCGGCCGGGCTCGACCCCGCGCGCGTCAGCCCGCACGTGCTGCGGCACAGCTTTGCCAGCCACATGCTGGCTCATGGCGCCGATCTGCGCAGCCTGCAAACCCTGCTGGGCCACGCCGACATCGCCACGACGCAGATCTACACCCACGTCTTGGCCGAGCGGCTGCAGCAGCTTGTCGCGCTGCACCATCCCCTGGCTGAACAATTCCCACCGCGCTAAGTCCCCGGGGATGCGTCACTTCCTGGACTTTGAAAAACCGGTCGCCGAGCTCGAACGCACGATTGAAGAACTGCGCCGCACCCAAGAACCCGGCGGCATCAACATCGAGGACGAGGTCGAACGCCTGACCGACAAAGCGGACAAGCAGCTCCGCCTGACCTACGCCAAGCTCACCCCTTGGCAGAGGACCCAGGTCGCCCGCCACCCCGAGCGTCCGCACGCGCTCGACTACATCAACGGCCTGATCACCGAGTTCACTCCGCTCGCCGGCGACCGCGCGTTCGCCGAGGACGCCGCGGTGGTCGGCGGGCTCGGGCGCTTCAACGGCCGGTCAGTCGTCGTGTTGGGCACCGAGCGCGGGTCCGACACCGAGTCCCGCGTCGCCCATCATTTCGGCATGGCCCGGCCCGAGGGCTATCGCAAGGCGCGCCGCCTGATCGAACTCGCCGGCCGCTTCGGCCTGCCGCTGCTGACCTTCGTGGACACTGCCGGCGCGTTCCCCGGCATCGACGCCGAGACCCGCGGCCAAGCCGAGGCGATCGCGCGGTCCATCGAGGCCTGCCTGGTCGCTCCGATTCCGATCGTCGCCACCATCATCGGCGAGGGCGGCTCCGGCGGCGCCATCGCCTTAGCGACCGGGGACCGGGTGCTGATGCTGGAGCACTCGGTTTATTCGGTGATCTCGCCCGAGGGATGCGCCAGCATACTATGGCGGGACGCGGCGCAGGCCTCGGTCGCGGCGGAGGCGCTGCGGCTGACGGCGCTGGACCTGCACGCGCTGCGGATCATCGACGCCATCGTGCCGGAGCCGATCGGCGGCGCGCATCGCATGCCCGCCGAGGCGGTCGCCAACGTGGGCGCCGCGGTGCAGGAGGCGCTGTCGCCGCTGCTGGCGCTCGACGCCGCCACCTTGCAGGCGCGCCGGCGCGAGAAGTTCCTCGCCATGGGCCGCGACGCACCGCCCTGATTAAAGCCCTCTCCCCCGGGAGAGGGAGCAGGAGGTGGTCAGCGTCGGTCGCGCGGGATAGCCTGCGGCGACGCTACGGACCGAGCCATGCCCCCCGACGCCCCATTTTTGCAAACACCCCCGCCCGACGCTTTGCCTTTCGACCCGACCGAGGGCCAATCCACCCGCGGCCTATTCATGCGGGTGTTCCCGTCCATCTGCCTGCCGATGTTCCTGGCGGCGGTCGACCAGACCATCGTCGCGACGGCACTGCCCGCCATCGCCGGCACGCTCGGCGAGGTCGAGCGGGTATCCTGGATCGTCGTCTCCTACCTGATGGCCACCACCATCGCCGCCCCGGTGTATGGCCGACTCGGCGACGCGCTCGGGCGCAAGCGGCTGCTGTTCCTTGCCTTGGCCATCTTCATGGTCGCGTCCGTCGCCTGCGCGTCCGCGCCCACGCTGCTATGGCTGACCGCCGCCCGCGTGCTGCAGGGCTTCGGCGGCGGCGGGCTGATGACCCTGTCGCAGGCCCTGGTGGGCGAGAGCGTGCCGCCGCGGGAGCGGGGGCGCTACCAGGGCTACCTCGCCTCCATCTTCATGGTGTCATCCACCTTCGGGCCTGTCGCGGGCGGCTGGCTCACCCAGCACTTCGGCTGGCAGTCGGTGTTCCTGATCAACCTGCCGCTTGGCGTGCTGGCGGCGGTGCTGGCGCTGCGGCTGCCGAACCGGATGCCGCCGCGGTCGAAGCTGCGGTTCGATTGGCTGGGGCTGGTGCTGTTCGCGGGTTTCGTCGTTGCACTGCTGCTGGCGCTGGAGCGCGGCCAGCGCATCTCGTATGCAGCACTCCCAGCCGTCGCCGGGCTGGTAGCCCTCGCGATGGCATCGCTATGGCTGCTGCTGCGGCAGGAACGGCGGACCAACATGCCGCTGATCCCGGTGTCGCTGCTGCGGCTGCCGGCGATCTGGCGGGCGGATGCGATGGGCGCCTGCGTCGGAGCCACTATCGTCTCATGCGTCACCTTCATTCCGATTTACCTGCAGGTGGTGCGCGGGGCGACGCCGGGGATGGTGGGGCTGCTACTCCTGCCGCTCACGGCCGGGATTGCGTTAGGCTCGCTGCTGACGGGCAGGATGATCGCCCGCACTGGGAAGACCGCAGTGTTCCCGTCATTCGGCCTGATATCCGTCACCTTGTGCCTGCTGTTCCTGGCGTTGGGTGCCGGGTTGCTGCCGACACTATGGCTGCCGGCGGTGTTCCTGGTGCTATCGGTTTCGCTCGGCACCGCCATGCCGGTCGTGCAAACCACCGTGCAGATGGTGGCAGGTTCGAAGAACCTGGGTGCCGCGTCCGCATCGGTGCAGTTCTCGCGCTCAATCGGCGCGGCGCTGGGCACGGCGCTGGTGGGGGCAATCCTGTTCGCCGTGCTGGCCGCGATAGACTCGGGAGCGGCCGCACTGTTCGCAGAGCTTGTCCAGCGCGGCCCGGTCGTGCTCGACGGCCTGGACGCCGCTCAGCGCGCCGTGGTTGCGACCGAGATCGGCTCGGCGTTCCGCGCGGCGTTCATCTGCATCGCCGTGTTCTCCGGCACCGGCCTCGTGCTGGCCTGGTCGCTGCCGGTACGAAGGCTATAGCCGCCCGACACGGATGCCACCAGCACGAGCGCCGCAGCCACCAACACCGTGACCCAGCGCGCCGGCAGCGTCCACTCCTTGCCAGCCAGCAGGTTGTCGCACTCGTTCATGACAGGGCCTCCGCCAAATCCAGATGGAACCGGTTGCCGGCCGTCGTCGCCTCGATGTGCCCAGCGCGGATCACCCAGTCGCTGAAGCGCTCGCCCTCCGCACGCTGGGCCGCATAGTCGTGCAGCAGCGGCGTGAGCGCCGCCAGGATGCCATCATGATCGACGTCCCGGCGATACAGCTTGTTCAGCCGGGTGCCATCGGGCGCGGCGCCGAGATACAGGTTGTAGCGGCCGGGTCCACGACCCACCATGGCGATCTCGGCCAGATATGGCCGGGCGCAGCCGTTCGGGCATCCCGTCATGCGCAGCACGATCGGCTGCTCGCGCAGCCCGGCCGCGTCCATCACCGCCTCAATCTCGGTGATGAGACCAGGCAGATAGCGCTCGCTCTCGGCCAAAGCCAGGCCGCAGGTCGGCAGCGCCACGCAGGCCATGGACGCCTGGCGCAGCGCGGAGACGCCCTCGCTGAGCCCGTGCTGCTGCAGCAGGTTCTCGATCCCCGCTTTATCCTCCGGCACGATGCCGGCGATGATGAGGTTCTGGTTCGCGGTCATCACAAACTCGCCGCGGTGCACGTTGGCGATGGCGCGCAACCCGGACATCAGCCGACGCTGGGGCAGGTCGTGCACCCGGCCGTTCTCGACGAACAGGCCGTATTGCGACGTCCCATCCGGCGACTGCGACCAGCCCGCGCGGTCCCCGGTGCCGGTGAATGCAAACCCATGCGCAGCCGCCAGCTTGTAGCCGAGATGCTGCTCGACCTCGGCCCGGAAGGCGTCAACGCCCATGCGCTCGATGGTGTATTTCAGCCGCGCATGCTTGCGGACGCTGCGGTCGCCGTTGTCGCGCTGCACCCGGATGACGGCGTCGGCCACCGCGACCGCCTGGTCCGGCGTGCAGAAGCCGATCACGTCGCCAGTGCGCGGGAAGGTATCGGTCTCGCCATGCGTCATGCCCATGCCGCCGCCGACCGAGACGTCGTAGCCGATGACGGCGCCGTCCCGCTCGATGGCGATCAGGCCCAGGTCGTGCGCGAACACGTCCACGTCGTTCTGCGGCGGGACGGCGACGGCGATCTTGAACTTACGCGGCAGATAGGTCGTGCCATACAGCGGCTCGAACTCCGGCTCGCCGCCTGCGACGCGCTCCTCGCCCAGCCAAATCTCGTGCCAGGCGCGGCTTTTGGGCAGCAGGTCGTCGCTCAGCTTCTTGGCGAGCGCCAGCGCCTCGGCATGGGCGGGGCTGGCGTGCGGGTTCGACGTGCAGATGACGTTGCGGTTCACGTCGCCGCAGGCCGCAATGGTGTCGAGCAACGCGTCGTTCATGGACGAGATCGCGGGCGCCAGGTTGCCCTTGATGATGCCGTGGAACTGCACGGTCTGCCGGGTGGTGAGGCGGATGGTGCCGTTGGCCCGCTCCCGCGCGATCTCGTTCAGCTGCAGCCACTGTGTTGCACTGACGCGGCCGCCGGGAATGCGCAGGCGCGCCATGAAGCTTATCGCCGGCTCCATGCGCTTGCGCCCGCGCTCGGCCCGCAGGTCGCGGTCGTCCTGCTGGTAGATGCCGTGAAACTTGGTCAGCTGGGTGTCGTCATCGGCCAGCGCGCCGGTGACGACGCGGCCCAGCCCCTCGGCGATGGTGCCGCGCAGCGCCTTGCTGCGGGCCTTGATGCCTTCGTTTTTAGACGGGGCGGGCACGACGATGGTGTCGGGCATGATCGGTATTCCTAGTAAACATCGAGCAGATAGCGGCCTTGCTGCTTCAAGCCGGCCAGGCGTTCTTCCGCGGCTTCGGGCGAAATGGCGGCCCCGTCGGCGATGATGTCGCGCAGCGTCGTGTGGACGTCGCGCGCCATGCGGACCTGGTCGCCGCAGACGTAAATCTGCGCCCCGTCCTCAAGCCAGGCGTGCAGGTCGCGGCGGTTGTCCCACATGCGATGCTGCACGTAGCTCTTGGCGTCCTGATCGCGCGAGAACGCGACGTCCAGCCGGCCCAGCACGCCGCGTTCGAGCATGTCTTGCCATTCGAGCTGATACAGGAAGTCGTGCGTGTAGCGCTGGTCGCCGAAAAACAGCCAGCTTTTGCCGCTCAGCCCGGCGGCGTCGCGCTCCTGCATGAAGGCGCGGAACGGCGCGACCCCGGTGCCGGGTCCGATCATGATGACCGGGGTGGCCGGATCGGCCGGCAGGCGGAAATGCGGGTTCGCCTTCACGTGGATGCCAAGGTGGTCGCCCGCACGGCGGCGGTCGGCGATATGGGTCGAGGCCACGCCGGCGCGGTCGCGCCCGTGCGCCTCGTAGCGGACGGCGCCGACCAGCAGATGCGCCTCCTCCCCGACCATCGCTTGGCTGGACGCCACGGAATAGAGCCGTGGCGGCAGCGGACGCAGCAGGCCCGTCAGCTGCGCCGGTGTCAGCCGGTTCGGGAAGGCGCTCAGCAAGTCGACAACCTGGCGGCCCGGCAAAAACGCGTCCAACCGCTCCTTATCGGTGGCGAGCGCCTCGATGGCCGGATCCTTGGTGAGCTCGGCTAGGCTGCGGACGAGGTATGCAGATAAGGTGTTCACGTCGTGGCGCGTGAGCAGGGGCGCGTGCAGCTCGGTGTTCCCCGCCTGCCCAGCCGCATCCAGCACCGCCTCGACGGCGGCCGGGTCGTTCTCCGGCGCGATGCCGATCGCGTCGCCGGGTTGGTAGGTCAGCCCGGAACCGGCGAGGGAAAGCTCGACGTGGAAGGTCTGCTTTAGGGACCGGCTGGAATTGAGGTTCACCAGGTCGGTGATTTCGGCCTGGAACGGGTTGGACTTGCTATACTCGCGGGCGTCAACTGCGCCGAAGTCGACGTGGATCACGCTCGGGCTTGGCTCGGCCTCGGCGCCGCGCAGGTCCGGCAGCGTGGTGGCAAGCCAAGCAGCGGCCGGCGCGTCGTAGTCGAGGTCGCACTCCAGCAGCGGCGCGGCGCGGCGGCCCCCCAAGGCGGCCAGGCGCTCGTCGAGGATACGGCCGGTGGCGCAGAACTGCGCATAAGCGCGGTCGCCTAGCGCCAGCACGGCGAAGTTGACCTTTTCCATACGCGGCGCGTCGTCGGCCAGCATCGCGGCCAAGAACCCGGTGGCGCGCGCCGGCGCCTCGCCCTCGCCCCAAGTGCTGGCGATCACCAGCAGCCGTTCGGTGCGGGCCAGGTCGGCCGGCGTCGCCTCGGCTGCGTCCAGCACGCGCGGGGCAAAGCCGAGGCGCGCAGCATCACGGCCGGCGCGGCGGGCCAGGGCCTCGGAATTGCCGGACTCGGTGGCGAACAGGATGGTGAGCGCCGGGCGTGCCACCGGGGCGGCTGCGGCGGCAGGGGCGCCGGCGGCCTCGTAGCCGGCCAGGAACCCAGCAAGCCAGCTCCGCTGCGTCGGGCTGGTGTGCTCGATCACCCGGTTGAGCGTGGCGATGGCGTCGGGCGGGAAGGGGGCGTTGGTGGGCAGCCGGGCCGGGGCGGTCATGATAGGGCTGCTGGGCGAACGGGCATGCGCGGTAAGTCTCCGACGAGGTCTCGGACTTACAAGAAGGATTTTCTACGCGGGGTGCAATATGCCCGCGGAAATAGGAATCCTATGCCACAGGCCGCAGGAATGACAGTAGTTGAGTGCTACAATCAAGGGTAATGGCAGAGCAGAAATCTACCGTCAGGGCGTGAGCGCCTTCGCTGCCGCCATGACCTCGGCCGCGTGCCCCGGCACCTTCACCTTGCGCCAGATGCGAGCGATGCGGCCCTGGGCGTCGACTAGGACCGTGCTGCGGTCGACGCCCATATAGCTTTTGCCATACATCGACTTCTCGACCCAGGCGCCATAGGCCTCGACGACGCCGCCGGAATCGGATGCCAACGGGAAGCTGAGGGCGTATTTTTCTGCGAACCGTTCGATCGGCTTCATCGCGTCTTTCGACACGCCGATCACCTCGACGCCGATGGTGCCGAGCTCGGGCAAGGCTTCCTGGAACGCCTGCGCCTCCTTGGTGCAGCCGGGCGTGTCGGCTTTTGGATAGAAATACAGCACGAAAGGCTGGCCGGCTTGGGCGGCCAGGCTAACGGTGCGGCCGCCGCTCGCCGGCATCTCGAACGGCGGGGCGGCGGCGCCTTCGGCTATGCTCATTGCGGATTTCCTATCAGGGTGACGAAAGCCTCGCGCACATCCTGCGCCGTGCGGTCCAGCGTGGCACGAAGCTCGGGCAGCGCAAGCCCAGGAACGCCGATCACGCGCAGCAGCGCCTCCGCCGCCGGGATCGGCAGCTCGGTGGCGCCACGGCCTACGGTGATGCGGACCATGCTCTGCACCGTGCGCCACAGCCGGTCCGCCCGGATCAGCATTGCGGCGGTCTCGGGCGGCAGCCGGCCTTCATCTGCCAAGTATTGCAGCCCGGCACGGGTGGCCTGGTGCCCCGGCCGCACGCCGTGGATCAGCTGCAGGGTTTGCGCGATGAACTCGACCTCAATGCCGCCGCCGGGCCGCATCTTCACGTCCCAGGGTCCGGCGGGCGGCAGCTCGCGCAACAGGCGTCCGCGCATCGAGGCGGCATCGGCGCGGGTTGCGGCAGGGTCCTTGGAGGTGGCAAGCGCCGTGGCGATCGCCGCCTGCGTGCGCGCCCGGATCGCCGGTGCCCCAGCCACCACACGGGCGCGGGTCAGCGCCATACGCTCCCAGGTCCAGGCGTCCTGGGCGTGGTATTGGCGAAAGGAGGGCAGCGACACCGCGACCGGCCCTTTGTTGCCGGACGGACGCAGCCGCATGTCGACTGCATATAGCGGACCCTCGGCGCCGGGCGAGGTCAGGGCGGCGACGTAGGCGTGCGCCGCGCGGATGAACCATTGGCTCGACGCCATGGACCGGGCGCCGCCGCTGCTTTCCGCGACGCCCGGCGGGTGGCTGTAGATCAGCATGAGGTCGAGGTCCGACCCGGCCATCATCTCGGCGCTGCCCGCCTTGCCCAACGCCACCACGGCCATGGCGCCGCCGCGCACCCGGCCATAGCGCGCGGCGTGCGCCTCCAGCACCGGCGGCAGCAACGCCGCCAGCGCCGCGTCCGCCAGCGCCGTACGCGCCAGGCCGGCGGCGTCCACATCCAGCCATCCCTCCATCTGCGCCACGCACAGCCGGAACTCCTCGCCGCGCACGTGGCTGCGAATGATGGCGACGGTGTCCTCGACCGTGCGGGCGTCGACCAGGCGGCGGCGGAGCGTGCGGGCCGGGTCCGGATCGGGGCCGGCGGGCACCAGCAGGCCCTCGAGCGCCGTCGGCACCTGGGCCAAATGATCGGCGAGCGACGGGGCGGCGCCGAGCACGGCGGCGATGCGGCCCAGCAATTCCGTGTTGCGCTGGACCATCGACAGCAGCCCGACGCCGGCCGGCAGGCGGGACAGCAGCGCGTCGAACCGGGCAAAGGCCGCGTCCGGGTCCGATTGCGCGCCCAGCGCCGCCAGCAGCGCCGGCAGCACGGCGTCCATCAGCTCGCGCGACCGGGTGGACCGCAGCGCGCGCAGCCGCCCGGCCTGCCATCCGCGCAAGGTCGCGATCATCCCGGCCATGTTGCGGAACCCGAGCGCGCGCAGGGCCTCGACCGTGGCGGGCGGCTCGTCCATGCCGGCGAGGTCGAGCGGCAAGGCGGCCGGGGGCGGGTCGGGCACGTCCTCGAACACCTCGGCATAGCGGGCGTGCACCCGGTCCATCTGGGTCAGCAGGTGCCGGGCGAGCGCGTCCGCGTCCGGACAGCCCATGAAGAGGGCGAACCGCGCGAGCTCGTCCGGTTTCGTCGGCAGCGCATGGGTTTGGCGGTCCGCGACCATCTGCAGCCGGTGCTCGGCGCCGCGCAGCACGCGATACGCGACGGTCAGCTCGGCGCAAGCCCGGCGCGTCAGGTGTCCGGCGCGGGCTAGGCGGCGCAGCGCCCCGAGCGTGGTGGGGTCGCGCAGCGCCGGGTCGCGCCCGCCCCAGACGAGCTGTAGCGTTTGGGCGGCGAACTCGATCTCGCGTATGCCGCCCTGGCCGAGCTTAAGGTCGTATCCCGCAAGCCCGAGTGCTATGTCTTCGCCGGCGATGCCGGCGGGGCCGTTCGGCAGGCCCATGCCGCGGTGCTGGTTGATGCGGCGCTTCATGGCGTGGATGTCGGCGATGGCGGCGAAGTCGAGGCCTCGGCGCCAGATGAACGGCCGGATAGCGGCGAGGAACGCGGCGCCTACCGCCAGGTCGCCAGCCACCGGCCGCGCCTTTATCATGGCGGCGCGCTCCCAGTTCTGGCCCATGCTCTCGTAATATGCGATTGCGGCCGGCAGCGCGACGGCGGGTGGCGTGGCGGCCGGGTCGGGGCGCAGGCGCAGGTCGGTGCGGAACACGTAGCCGTCGGCGTCGCGGGCCTCCATCATGGCAACTAGGCCGCGCGCCACGCGTGTGAATACCGCGCGAAGGCTTTCGATACGATCGGGCTGTGCGGCCGGGTCGAATAGCAGCACGAGGTCGATATCGCTCGAGTAGTTCAGTTCCCGCGCTCCCAGCTTCCCCATGCCCAGCACGGTGAGGCCGCAGCCATGCGCGGGCTGTGCGGGGTCCGGCAGGGTGATCTCGCCGGCCTGGTGGGCGGCGGAGACCAGGTGGTCGACGGCGAGCCGCAGTGCCGCCTCGGCCAGGTCGGACAGCACGGCGGTCACGCGAGCCTGGCCCCAGATGCCCGCGATGTCGGCGACGGCCGCGGCCAATGCGACGCGCCGCTTGGCCTGCCGCATGGCGTTCGCGACCTGGGCGCGCGGCGCGGTCGGGCGTATTCCTTCCAGCGCCGCCAACGCGCCGGCGACCACGGCGGCGGGACCGTGTTCCGCCAATGCAAGCGTCGCAACGTGCTCGCGGAGCAGCAGGTCGGAGAGATACGGGCTGCCGCCGCCGAGGGCCGCAAGCATGGCGGCGGCGGCGGGCTGCGCGGCCAAGGCGGCTTCCTGCTCGCCCAAGGCGGCGAAGCGCTCCGCCAGGCGGAGGGCGGCGGCCGGGTCGGCTGGCGCTGGCCATGAGCGAGCAAACCAAGGGTCGTAGATGGCCATGGACGCCCAAGGTGGCCGCGTCCGGCCCCGTCTGTCAAAAAGTGGCCGCGTCCGGCCCCGTCCGTCAAATTGGCGAGCAGGCAAACTCGCCCGCACGCGGCCGCGGGAGGTTGACACTGCGGGCCGGCGGCGGATGGCTGGCGCGGGCGGCCCACGCCATAGTGGCCATGCTGATCGCGATTACCGTGCTGACCGGGGCCGGGCTGGCGGGCCTGTGCTGGCGGCTGGCGCAGGGGCCGGTCGACGTTGGCTGGGCGCTGCGGTGGATCGTAACCGCGGCCAATCCCGCCGGCGCGGGTGCGCGGATCGGCATTGGCGGCGCCGTGATCAGATGGCAGGGCTTCGACGGGGGCGCCGACCGTGCGCTCGACCTGCAGTTGCGCAACCTCAGCGTGATGGATGCCGGTCATCCCGTGGCCGAGGTCGCCTTGGCCGATATGGCGCTCTCGCCGGCGGCGCTGCTGCGCGGCGAGCTCGTGCCGCGCCGCATCCAACTGGACGGCCTGCAGCTTCGCGTGGTCCGCGGCCCCGATGGAAGCGTGAGCGTCAACGTCGGCACCCCGCTGGATGGCACTGTCGACGATACGGCGCCGTCCCCGAGCGTCGCCCAAACCATGGCAGCGTTGATCCGCCCGGCGCTGACCGACCGCGGCGGCGACGCAGTGCCGGGCTTGCGGCATATCGAGCAGCTGCGGTCCGTTCGGATACGCAACGCGACGGTGGCGATCGTGGACCGGCAGCTCGGCGCGACTTTCGACGTTTCGGAGATCGCCCTCGACCTGCAGCGCCGGCCCGGCGGCGGCGTGGTCGGCGGCGGAACGGCGGCGCTGGCGACTGGCGCGGCCACCGCCCAGCTCACGCTCCGCGCCGAGTTGGCGGAGCAGGGCACGCGGGTGGCGGCGTCGTTGTCCCCGGTGTCGCTCGCGGCGCTGGCCGATGCGCTGCCGGCGCTGGCCCCGGCGGCGCATGTCGAAGCCGCCCTCGACCTGTCAGCGGTGGCGACGTTGTCCGCTGCCCTGGCGCCGCGCAGCCTGAGCGTGCACGCCGGGGCAGGGGGCGGACGCGCGCAGCTGCCGGCGGCGGAGCTGAAATTCGAGAGCTTGGCGCTGGACGCGAGCGGCGAGTGGGATCCGGCAAGCACCGCCAATGTGCCGTCCTGGACGCTGCCGGACCGTGTGGCGCTGTCGCGGATGCAGGTCGTCGTCGCCTCTCCGGCGGGCGGGTGGGATACGACGCTCGGGGCGACCGGGCAGGCAACCCGGCGGGCGGACCGGCTGCATGCGGATCTGGCTTTGACGGTGGACCACCTGGCCTTTGCGGACCTGCCGAAGCTGTGGCCCGCGGCATGGGGCGGCCATGTGCGGCCTTGGCTCGCGGAGAGCGTCACGACCGGGACGGCGCGGGATGGGCAGGTCACGCTGGGGCTGGACGCGGACCTGTCCAAGCTTGGAAACCTGTCCAAGATCACCGTAGCAGCCGCCGGCGGCACCCTGCAGGGCGACGACGTGACGATCCATTGGCTGCGCCCGGTGCCGCCGATCGAGCATGCCCAGGCGCTGCTGACGATCCAGGGTCCCGACGTGATCGAGATCACGGTGCCAAGCGCGCGCCAGGGCACGGCACAGCTCTCGAACGGCGTGGTGCGCATCAAAGGCTTGTCGGTGAAGGACCAGTTCTTGGCGCTGAATGCCGACGTGGCGGCGTCGGTGCCCGAACTGATCACCCTGCTGCGCCATCCGCGGCTGCGGCTGCTGGACCGCCACCCCATCCCGGTCCGCAATCCCGGCGGCTCGATCGCGGGCAAGCTGAGCGTCAATCTGCCGCTGGAGGAGCATCTCGAATTCAGCGACGTGGCGATCCATGCGTCGGGGCAGACAAGCGGCCTGCGGCTGGGCGGCCTCGTGGCCGGGCGCGACCTGGACCGTGGCGAGCTGGCGGTCGACGCCACGGCCGACGCGCTGAAGGCGTCCGGGCGCGCGACGGTCGGCGGCATCCCGGCGGCGCTGACGCTGGACATGGATTTCAAGCCGGGCCCGCCGTCACAGGTCGTGCAGCGGGCGACGGCGACGGGCGTCGCGACGGCGCGGCAGCTCGCCGCGGCGGGGCTGGACCCGGGTTCGGTGATCGGCCCCGGGACCGGCAGTTTCACTGCGTCGTATCAGTCGCGGCGAGACGGCCAGGGCGAGGTGCGCGTCCAGGCCGACCTGCAGGATGCGGCGCTGGCGCTGGCGGGATGGAAGAAGCCGCCGGGTCAGCCAACGTCGGCCAGCGCTCGGCTGGTGCTGAACGCCGACCATCTGCAGGCCATTAGCGACCTGCAGGCGCAGGGGCTGGGCATGCAGCTGCGCGGGCGGCTCGACATGGCGGGTGACAAGCCGGCGCTGCTGGCGCTCGACCCCATCGTATTGGGTCCGACCCGGGCGCGCGGCGAGATCCGGCTGCCGGCCACGCCGACCGACCCGATCCGGGCGACGCTCGCCGGCGCGGTGCTGGACCTGTCGGCCGAGCTGCCCCGCAAGCCAGCCCAGGGCGGCGCGGCCAAAGACAGCACGCCCCCCAAGGACAGCACGCCTTGGGTGGCCGACATCAACTTCGACCAGGTGCTGCTGGCGGAGAAGCGCAGCTTGGCCGGCGTGAGCGCCCATGCGGAGTATGACGGCCGGCGGCTCCGCACGCTGCAGGCGCAGTCGGCTGGGGCAGAGCGGCTGCAGGCCACGATCAAGCCGCAGGGCAACGGCCGGCAGCTCAGCGTGCGCGCGGCGGATGGCGGAGCGCTGCTGCGGGCGCTCGGCGTGGTGCAGACCGTCGACGGCGGGCAGCTTGCGATCGACGGGCAGTATGACGATAGCGCGCCGACTTCCGTACTGTCGGGGACCGCGGACCTGCGCCGGTTTCATATCCGCGACGCGCCGGCGATCGGCAAGCTGCTGCAGGCGCTCACGGTCTATGGCATCGGCGACGCGGTGAGCGGACCGGGACTGGCGTTCTCGCAGGCGACCTCGCCGTTCCGCTGGGATGGGAACGTCCTGAACATACTGGAGGCACAGGCGTTCAGCTCCTCGCTGGGCCTCACGGCGCAGGGCCGCATCGACACGGCGCAGAAGACGGTCGACCTTAAGGGGACAATCGTGCCGGCCTACGTGCTGAACTCGGCGCTGGGGCGCATTCCGCTGCTCGGCCGGCTGTTCAGCGCGGAGCGGGGCGGCGGGCTGTTCGCGGTCGACTACTCCGTCCGCGGCGGCCTCGACGACCCGGCGGTTTTGGTGAACCCGCTCTCGGCCCTGACGCCGGGTTTCCTCCGGCGGCTGTTCAGGATATTCGACTGATGGACGAGTGGAGGAGGGCCGGGATGGACGTGCGCGCGATCCTGTTCGACGTGTTCGGCACCGTTGTGGACTGGCGCGGCAGCCTAATCGACGAATTGCAGGCCTGGGGCGCCGACCGGGGGCTTACGGTCGACTGGCCCGGCCTGGTGGACGCGTGGCGCGGCGCTTATTCGCCCTCCATGGACCGGGTGCGGCGCGGCGAGCTGCCCTGGACCAACCTCGACGCGCTGCACCGCGCCAGCCTCGCCGAGCTCGCACCACGGTTCGGCCTGGTCGACCAGAGCCCAGCGGATATGGAGTGGGTGAACCTCGGCTGGCACCGCCTGCAGCCCTGGCCGGACAGCGTGCCGGGCCTGGTTCGGCTGCGTAAGCAATATATACTTAGCCCGCTATCCAACGCCAACGTGGCGCTGCTGGTCGATATGGCCCGGCGCGCTGGGCTGCCCTGGGACGTCGTGCTGTGCGCCGAGGTGTTCCAGCATTATAAGCCGGACCCTGAGACCTATCTCGGCGCCTGCCGCCTGCTGGCGCTAGACCCGTCCCAGGTCATGCTGTGCGCCGCGCACAACAGCGACCTCGCGGCGGCGCAGCGCCTCGGCCTGCGCACTGGTTTCCTCACGCGGGCCGCCGAGTATGGCCCGCACCAGGTCCGGGACTTCGGGCCGGAGGGCGAGTGGGACATCGTGGCCGCCGACATGGAAGAGTTCGCCAGCAAGATGTCGGCCTAGGGGAGCGCCGGCGTATGCGAGGCATGGTCGCGGCGGCAGTCTGGATTGCAATCTCAGCCGTTCCTGCGTTGGCGCAGCTGCGTGTCAAAGTCACGGCGACGCAGGAGATGGTGGTGAGCGCGAACCCGCTGGCCTCGCAGGCCGGAGCGCAAATCCTGCGGGACGGCGGCAACGCCATCGACGCCGCGATCGCTGTCGAGGCCGTGCTGGGCCTCGTGGAGCCGCAGGCGACCGGGATCGGCGGCGGCGGGTTCCTATTATACTACGACGCCGCGACAAAGCGGGTGACAAGCTTCGACGCGCGGGAAACGGCGCCGGCGGCGGCGACTAGGGCCTATCTGCTCGATCCGGCCGGGCAGCCGCTCAGTTTCAACACCGCAGTGCTCAGCGGTCGGTCGGTGGGGGTGCCGGGGACGGTCAGCCTCTGGGACGCGGTCTCGCGTAAGCATGGGTCGAAGCCGCTGGCGGCGGCGCTGCAGCCGGCAATCGACCTTGCGACAGCGGGGTTCGCCATCAGCCCGCGTTTGGCGGCGTCGATCAACGAATTCAAAGCGAATTTAGCTGAGGATGCCGATGCGAAGGCCTACTTCCTGAACGCCGACGGCAGCGGCAAGGCGGCGGGAACGTCGCTGCAGAACCCAGCCTATGCGGATGTACTCTCGAAGATTGCCCTTGCCGGGCCGCGCGCGTTTTACGAGGGCCCGGTTGCGCAGGATATCGTGGCGGCGGTGACGAACGATGGGCGTCCGGGCGGGCCGGGCGCGATGGCGGCGGCTGATCTCACCAGTTATCAAACGATCGAGCGCATCCCGGTGTGCGGCGGCTATCGCGTTTATGTCGTGTGCAGCATGGGTCCGCCGTCCTCAGGCGGGATCGCCGAGCTGCAGATCCTGGGTATGCTCGACCACGTCGACCTCGCCGCCCTCGGGCCGAACGACGTGCAAACGGTCCACGCCTTTCTGCAGGCCAACCGCCTGGCGTTCGCGGACCGCAACCTTTATGTGGCCGACCCGGCATTCGTCGCGGTGCCAACGGCCGGGCTGATCGACCCCGCCTATCTCAGCACTCGCGCGTCGCTGCTGACCGCCGGAGCCTTGACGCCAGGCCTGGCCGCCGCCGGCCTGCCGCCCTCGGTCGGCGCCGCCGGGACCGCCGACGCCAGTCCGCCGCGGTTTGGCGGCACGAGCCACGTGTCGATCGTGGACCGCTTCGGCAACGTCGTATCGCAGACCATCACGGTCGAGAGCGCGTTCGGCAACAACCGCATGGTGGATGGGTTCGTGCTGAACAACGAGCTGACCGACTTCTCCGCCAGTCCCGGCCCGGACGACGCTCCGGTGGCGAACCGGGTGGCGGGCGGCAAGCGGCCCCGGAGCTCGATGTCGCCCACCATTGTCTTCACGCGCGACGGCAGGCCGGCCTTCGTCGCCGGTTCGCCCGGCGGCGCATCCATTATCGGCACCACGACGCAGGCGGTCGTGGCGATGGTCGATTTTGGGCTCGATCCGCAGCAGGCGGCCAACCAGGCGCATTTCCAGAACAACAACACAGGATCGACGACGCTGGAGGCATTGTTCTCCAAGGACGCTGCGCCGGCGGGCGCCACCGGGTCGATCGGCCCGTTCGACGTGCGAGGCCTGATTCCCGCATTGACCGCGCTGGGCTGGAGCATTCCACCCTCGCCATCGACGCTGACGAGCGGTCTCAGCCTTATCAAGGTCGTGCCGGACGGCCTTGAAGGCGGCGCTGATCCGCGACGGGAAGGCCTGGCGATCGGCCGTTAAGCCGGGATGTCCGCGTCGCCGCGGCCCAGCGCGCGCTGCATATAGACGGTGTCGATCCACCGGCCGAACTTCAGCCCCGACGCGCGCAGCAGCCCGGCGCGCAGGAAGCCCAGCGAGGCATGCACGCCGATCGAACCCACATTTTCCGAATCGCCGATGACCGCGATCATCTGCCGGAACCCCGCCGCTGCGGCATCCGCGAGCAGCCGCTGCACCAGAGCCTTGCCGACACCCTGGCCGCGCACATCCTCGCGCACATAGATGCTGTCTTCGGCGGTGTAACGATAGGCCGAACGCGGCCTGAATTGATTGTAGTATGCATAGCCGAGCACGCCGGTCTCATCGACAGAGACCAGATATGACCATCCACGTTCGACAATTGCCTTGTAGCGATCCTCGATTTCCTCGATAGAGGGTGGCACTTCCTCGAACGTGCCGGCTCCATGCAGCACGTGGTGTGCGTAGATTGCCTGGATTTCGGGAATGTCGGCGGGTTTAGCCGGGCGTATGTCCATAGTTTTGTCTTAGACGGGTATCGCGCGCGGGACCAGATGCGCTAAACACCGCACGCAAGCCGGGAAGCTGGCTAAGATGGCAGGGTAGGGCCGCCAGGTGCGGTTTTTATCCCAACCTTAAGCTGCATATGCTATGCAGACTTTACCCAGTATGTGGTTCGCTGCGTGCGGCCGTGTGTGATACAAGGAATATTTCGTGGATCAACCCGCCTCGACCGCCCTCGGCAGCGATGCCGCCTCGCCGATCAACGCCGGCACGATCAGCAGCGATCGGCCCAATACGGCAGCGCAGGCCCGGCTGGAGGCGGTCATCGCCGTCGCGCGCCATCATGGCCAACATCTGCACGCCACCGATTTTCGCGCAGCACCGAATGAAACGACGCCGTCTCCTGCATCGCTAGCTGCCTGGGCGCGGGATCAGGGCCTGTCGGCTAAGGCCGAACGCTTCCGCTGGAAGCAGCTTTTTAAGCTGCAGGGCAACGAGACTCCGGCGCCGCCCATCGTGCTCCTGCTGCAGGACGGCGGCGCGGCACTGCTGGTCGGCAGCGACGCGGCTCGTAACATCGTCTGGATCCGCGATCCCGCCGTGGCCGCAAGCGACGCCCCGGTGGCGGTCGATGAGCTGCGGCTGTCGCAGGCCTGGACCGGCGAGACCCTGCTGATCCGCCGGAAGCGCGGCGAGGCGGAGGCCGACCAGCGGTTCTCGCTCGGCTGGCTCATGGGCTTGGTCGTAAAGGAAAAGCGGTCGCTGCGGGATGTCAGCGTCGCGTCCATAACACTGAGCGCGCTGACGATCATTCCGCCGCTGCTGGTCATGACGGTCGTGGACCGCGTGGTGACGCATCATAGCATATCAACGCTCGTGCTGCTCAGCACGATCCTGCTGATCACGACCGTCTACGAGATGCTGCTGGGCTACGCCCGGCGCGAAATGGTGCAGGTCGTGTCCACCCGGGTGGACGCCCGGCTGCATCTGCACGTGTTCAACCGGCTGCTCGGCCTGCCGCTCGATTATTTTGAGAAGAACCCGGCCGGACAGATCAACTACCGGCTCATGCAGATCTGGAAGATCCGTGAGTTCCTGACCGGCAAGCTGATGGGCACCTTCCTCGACCTGTTCACCTTGGTCTTCCTGCTGCCGCTGCTGTTCTGGATGGAGCCGACGCTCGCCTGGATCGTCCTGGTGTGCGCCGTCATCATCGCCTTCGTCATCTTGGCCTTCCTGCCGGCGCTGCGCCGGGTCGTCGGCAAGCTGACGGTCGCGGAATCCGAGAAGGCCAGCACCATGGTCGAGACGGTGCACGGCATCCGCACGGTGAAGTCGCTGGCGCTCGAGCCGCAGCGCCGGGCCGAGTGGGACGAGCGCACGGCCCACGCGGGGAACCTGAAGCTGCAGTCGGGCCGGCTGGCGAACTGGCCGCAGACCATCATCAACCCGATCGAGTCGTTCATCCAGCGCGGCGTCATCATGGTCGGCGCCTACATCGCCATGCAGGACACGACGGGCATCGCGATCGGCGGGCTGGTGGCGTTCATGATGCTGGGCAGCCGCGTGACCCAGCCGCTGGTCGGCTTGGCGCGGCTGATCGAGGACTTCGAGGACGTGCGCGCCTCGATCGGCCAGGTCGCCATGGTGCTGAACAACCCGAGCGAGACCGCGGCGATGCAGGGCGGCCTGCGCCCGAAGTTCCGCGGCGACGTGACCTTCGAGGGGCTCACCTTCACCTATCCCGGCTCGAAGCTGCCGGCGCTCGACAAAATTAGCTTCGAGATCCCCGCCGGCACGATGCTGGGCGTGGTCGGCCGCAGCGGCTCGGGCAAGAGCACGATCACCCGGCTGCTGCAGGGCATCAACCGCGAGTATAGCGGTTTCCTCAAGATCGACGGGGTGGAGCTGCGGGAGATCAACCTCACGCATCTGCGCCGCAGCTTCGGCGTGGTGCTGCAGGACAACTTCCTGTTCCGCGGCACGGTGCGGGACAACATCACCGCCGGGCGTCCGGGGCTGACGCTCGAGGATGTGGTCAAGGCCTCCCGTCTGGCCGGCGCCGAGGAGTTCATCGAGCGCCTGCCGCATGGCTACGACACCTGGATCGAGGAGGGCTCGGCCAACCTGTCCGGCGGGCAGCGGCAGCGGCTGGCCATCGCGCGCGCCGTAATCGCCGATCCCCGCCTCATGATCCTGGACGAAGCGACGAGCGCGCTCGACCCTGAAAGCGAGGCGCTGGTCAACGCCAACCTGACCCGGCTGGGCAAGGGACGCACGATGGTCATCGTGTCACACCGGCTGTCGTCGCTGATCGACTGCAACCTCATCCTGGTGATGGATAAGGGCACGGTCGTCGACGTCGCGCCGCACCGCGTGCTGCTGGAGCGCTGCGCCATCTACAAGATGCTATGGTCGCAGCAGAACCGGCACTTGGACGGCGGAATGGGCCGGCAGGCGCCGCTCGTGCCGATACTTGCCCAGGGTGACTAGGCGGGGGTGACGAAGCGGCGGTCCGCGGTGTGCCTGCCCGGTTGGCGCATTGTGAATGTCTCGCTTGGCTATAAAATACGGGCGGCCTGCATGGCCCGCCGACGGAGGTTTCCATGGCTCAACTGACTCTGCGCAACTCGACCCGCGCTGACGCCGCAGCGCTTCCGGGACTGCTCGAGTTCCACTCGCCGACGGCTGCGCTCACGATGACCCCGGTGCTGCACGCTGCCCGCGGCACCATCTGGGTGGTGGGTTCGCTGGCGGCCGCCTGCATTGCCGCGGCGGCGCTGATCCCGATCGACAAGGTCGTTACCACGCAGGGCAAGGTGGTGGCGCAGTCGGCCACGAGCGTCGTGCAGCCGCTGGAAACCGCGATCATCCGCTCGATCGACGTGCGGGAGGGCCAGGTGGTCCATAAGGGCGACGTGCTGGCCCGGCTCGATCCCACCTTTGCCACCGCCGACGCCAGCGCACTGGAATCACAGGTTGCCAGCCTGTCGACCGAGGTCGATCGTCTGCAGGCCGAGGCGTCCGGCACCACCTACCATCCCAAGGACGCCAGCCCGCTGGCCTTGCTGCAGGGCGCCATATTCCTGCAGCGCCAAGCCGAGCGCGGTTTTAAGAACGAGAACTACACGCAAAAGATCAGCAGCCTGCAAAGCCAGATCCAGCGGGCGGTCTCGGATAAGGAGGCCTACGCCGAGCGGCTGAAGGTCGCCGAGGAGCTGGAGCGCAAGCGCATCGAGCTGGAGCGCCTGCAGGTCGGCAGCCAGATCAACCGCTTGGCCGCAACCGATAGCCGGCTCGAGGTGAAGCGCGGCCTGGGCAACGCCACCGGCCAGGTGGTCCAGGCGGCGCGTGACCTGCAAGCCATGCAAGCCGAGCGCGACGGCTACAACCAGCAATGGCGCGGCCAGGTGAGCCAGGACCTGACCGAGCAGGGCCGCAAGCTGAACGACGCGCGGGAGAACCTGAACAAGGCCATCCTGCGCCGGCAATTGGTGGAGTTGCGGGCGGAACAGGACAGCACCGTGCTGAGCATCGCCAAGGTTTCACCGGGATCGGTGCTGCAGTCAGGCGAGCAATTCCTGACCCTTGTGCCGGTCGACGCACCGCTGGAGATCGAGGCCAACATCTCGGGCATGGATGCCGGGTTCGTGCGCCCGGGAAACTTTGTCACAGTGAAGTTCGACGCCTTCTCGTTCACCCAATACGGCGCGGCCGAGGGCACCGTGCGCGTCGTCAGCCCCGACAGCTTCACCAGAAATCCGGACGAAAAGCAGCGCGGCGTGGAGCAGAACGGGTCGGCCAGCGGCGCCGCGTTCTATCGCAGCCGCATCACGCTCGACGCGATCAAGCTGCACGGCACGCCGCCGGGCTTCAAGCTGGACCCGGGCATGCCGGTGACGGCCGACATCAAGGTCGGCGAGCGCACGGTGGTCGGCTACCTGCTGAGCCGCGTGCTGCCCGTCGCAATGAGCGGAATGCGGGAGCCGTGAGGCCGTCGCTCGGAGGGCATCCGGTATGACCAAGCTGTTCGAACGCGTCCGGTCGGCCGTATCGTCCAAGGCCCGCCTGCAGCTCGCCTATCGGCAGATGGAGGGCGAGGAGCGGCGGCTGGGCTTCCCCGTAATGGCCAAGGCCGCCCAGCGCGGTGACATCGAGGCGCAATATCGCGTCGGGCGCGCCTATTTGGATGGCAGCGGCGTGCCGCCCAGCCGAGCGATGGCGGCGCAATGGCTCGAGCGCGCCGCCCAAAGCGGCAAGATCGAGGCGCAGGCGACGCTCGCAGCGCTCTATCTGACCGGTGCCGGCGCGGGCCACGGCGATACGCCAGGCGCCGGACTGTTTGCGGAGGCGTTCCCCGGAGAGCCCGATTTTACCCAGGCATTCCGCTGGGCGAAGCCGGCGGCGGAGGCCGGATCGGCTGAGGCGCAGGCGTTGCTGGCCTATATGATGACCTCCGGGCCGGAGGCGCTGCGCGATCTGCCCGCCGCGGATGAGTGGTATCGGCAGTCGGCCGCCGCGGGCTGCGCGCAGGGGTCGCTTGGCCATGGTCTGGCGCTGCTGCGGCGCGCGACCACGGAGGAAGAGCGTCAAGCTGGGGCCACGGAAATCAAGAAGGCGGCGGAGGCCAAGCTGCCGCTCGGCTTATATCTGCTCGGCGTGATGACGGCGTCGGGCACTGGCATCGCCCCGGATCAGGCTGCGGCCGCACAGCTTTATCGGCAAGCAGCCGAGCGCGGCGTCCGATCGGGCCAATCACGCTGGGGCTTGGCGTTGCTGGAGGGCCGCGGCGTCGACCGCGACCCGGTGAACGGCGAGAGCTGGCTGCGTCGGGCTGCGCTGGCGGGCGATTCCGAAGCCGCAGCCCTGGTGGGCGACCTGTATGCCAAGGGCGGTGACCTGCCGCCGAACTATGCCGAGGCCGCCGCCTGGTTCCACCGCGCGGCCGAGCAGGGCCATGGCGGCGCGGCGCGGGCGTTGGGCATGCTGTACCTTACAGGCGCCGGGGTATCCCGCGATGCGAACGAGGCCGCACGCTGGCTGCGTATCGCCGGGGAGAAGGGCGACAAGTCGTCGCAGGCCGACCTCGCCAACATCGCGCTCACTGGCGGCGGCAGCGTCGAGGACCGGGTGCGCACCCGCGAGTGGTTCGAGGCGGCAGCGAGCTCCGGCGACTTGGTGGCCGCGTTCAACTTCGGCGTGTGCCTGGCCGAGGGGGTCGGCGTGGAGCGGGATGACGCCAAGGCGGCGCAGTGGCTGCGCCGGGCTGCAGACGGCGTGGTGAACGCGCAGTATTGGTATGGCCGCATGCTGGCGGAGGGGCGCGGCGTGGACGCCGACCTGCACGAAGGCCGGGCGTGGATGCAGCGCGCGGCCGAGGGTGGCATGACCGACGCTCAGGTGGCGCTCGCCGAGATGCTGGTGAACGGACGCGGCGGGCCGCGCGACCACGCGGCGGCGCAGGCATTGTTCCAGGCAGCGGCGGATAAAGGCCATCTGGGGGCGCAGTTCGCTATGGGTGCGATGCTGGGCGGCGGGCACGACGTGCCGCCCGACCGGGTCGCCGCCCAGGGCTGGTTCCGCAAGGCGGCCGAGAAGGGCCACCCCTATGCGCTGCTGATGCTGGGCCGCTATCTCGCGCGCGGATTGGTCGGTCCGGCCGACCCGGTGCAGGCGCGCATCTTGCTGGAGCACGCGCATAAGGCTGGCGTGACGGAAGCTGCGCAGGACCTTGCCGCCCTGGACGCGCCATCGGCCCCAGCCTCGCCGGCGCCGAACCATTATTCCTTGAAGGTTCAGGGACACTCGGTCGCCGCCCAATAGCCGCGCCGCAGCGTCCATGAGCAACGCCCTGCTTTCGGACGTGCAGGCGCGGGCCGAGGCGCGGCGCATCCAGACGCGCGACCAGCGCTGGCAGGAGCTGGTTCGGGACGCCTGGCGCCGCAGCCTGGACGCCAGCGCAGTTGGCGACGCACCCGAGGCGCTGCGCTGGCTGGAGCGTGTCCATCGCATGCTGCCGCAGGACGGCATGATTGTGTTTGCCCTTGCGACTGCGCTGATGCAGGCCGGCGACCTGGGCCGCGCTGTGGATTTGTTTGAAAGGCTGGGCCGGCGCTATGGGTTGGCCGAGGCATGGGCCGGCCTCGCCGCCTGCGCGCGCCTGCTGGGCGATGACGGACGCGCTGCGTCGGCCACAGCAGCCGCGTTGCGAGCGAGCGTGCCGACCGCGGGCCTTCGAGCATTGGCAGCAGCGGCGGCGCCAGCGGCCGGGTTTCCCGGGTGGTGTGGGCTGGATGGCGACGGCGTCGTGCATGTGGGCGTTTCCCGCGGCGTCGAGGTCCGTCTGGACGGCGCATTGGCACAGCTGAAATGGTCCGACGGCCAGGGTCGGTTGCCGGCGGGGTGGCGGGCCGCACGTTGGCTGCGGGTGGACTGCGACGGTGCCTCTTGCCTGGGCAGCCCCATCGACATCGCCGCCATCACAGCGGTCGAGGGCGTCGTGGAGGCCAGGGATGGCGGCCTATTGGGCTGGGCCTGGCATCCCGCCGATCCGGCGCGGGACCCGGTGCTGACCCTGCAAGGCCGTACGATGACTTTGACGGAGGCCGCCGATGACGTCGCGCTCGACCGGCCGCTCGCGCGCCCACGCCGTTTCACGGCGTCGGCCGCCGTCATCGGCCAGGATAGCGCATTGTCGGTGCAGGGCCTGGATGGCCGTCACCTGCTGGGCAGCCCGGTCGATCCCGGACTCGAGTGGCGCACCGCCGCAGCGCTGGCGCGGGCCGTGTGGCATTCAGGACCGTCGCCCTCCCACGCTGCCGTCCTGGCTGATGTCGTCAGGCCCCGCGCGGCGCGCCTAGCCGTCCGTTCCGGCCCGGTGGACGTCGTCATCCCCGTTTATCGCGGCTGCTCACAAACCTTGGCTTGCCTAGACTCCGTGCTGGCCGCCAGCCCGCCCAGCACCCGCGTTTGGGTGATCGACGACGCATCGCCTGAGCCCGACCTCGTTGCAGCACTGACGGCGCTGGCCCGGCGCAGGCGCATTCGCCTGATCCGCCTGGCGGAAAACCGCGGCTTCCCCACAGCGGCGAATGCAGGCCTGCGCGCCTGCGCGCCCCGGGATGCCGTGCTGCTGAACAGCGACACGCTGGTGCCGCCGGGCTGGCTCGACCGGCTGCGGCGGGCGGCATACTCGGCGTCCGACATCGGCACGGTCACGCCGCTGTCGAATGACGGCACCATCGTCAGCTACCCAAACGTGGCCGGCGGCAATCCCATTCCCGACATGGCGGCCTGCGTCGCCACCGATGCCTTGGCGCACCAGGCCAACGCCGACGCAGTTATCAACATCCCGTCCGGCGTGGGATTCTGCCTGTATCTGCGGCGGCAGTGCCTGGACGAGGCCGGGCTGCTGCGGGAGGACAGCTTCGCCCAGGGCTATGGCGAGGAGAACGACCTATGCCTCCGCGCCCGGCACCTTGGATGGCGCAGCGTGGCGGCACCGGGCGTGTTCGTGGCCCACGTCGGCGGGCAGTCGTTCGGCTCGGCGCGGAGCCACCTGCTGCGGCGCAACCTCGTGGTGCTCAACCGCCTGCATCCCGGCTATGATGCGCTCATTGCCGCCCATGTCGCGGCCGACCCGCTGGTGCCCGCCCGGCGGCGCATCGACGCCCTGCGCTGGGCCGCTGGCCGCTCCCGCGCCGGTGCTGCGATCTTGATAACCCATGGCGGCGGCGGCGGCGTGGATCGCGTGGTGGCCGAACGCGGCGCGGCGCTCGAGGTGGCCGGCCTTCGCCCAATCATTCTGCGCCCGGCCAGTTCAGGCCCCTCCCACCAGAACAGCTGCAGCGTGGGTGGCGACCTGTTTCCAAATCTGACCTATGCCGTCCCGGAGGAGCTGCCTGACCTGGCCCGGCTGCTCCGCCCCGACCGGCCGCGGCACTTGGAGCTGCATCACCTGCTCGGCCACAGCCATGCGATTCTCGGCCTGGCGCGCCTGCTCCGGCTGCCGGTCGACCTGTTCGTCCACGACTACGCCTCGTTCTGCCCACGCATCGCCCTGGTCAGCACCGGCCGCCGTTACTGCGGGGAGCCCGATGTCGCGGGCTGCGAGGCCTGCGTCGCCGACCTGGGCACCAGCCTGCACGAGGACATACCCGTCCGTGCACTGCTGGCGCGGTCGGCGGCAGACATGGCGTCGGCTCGGCGGATCATCGCGCCGAGCTCGGATGCGGCGGCACGCATCCGGCGACACTTTCCGGATGCCAGGCCCGTGGTCCAGGCCTGGGAGGACGACCGTCTTTTGTCACCGCCAACGCCCGTGCAGCACAATACTGCACGGCGCATCTGCGTTGTGGGGGCGATCGGGGTGGAAAAAGGCTACGAGGTCCTGCTCGCCTGCGCGCGGGACGCCCGGGCCAGGTCATTGCCGCTGCAGTTCGTCGTCGTCGGCTATACCAGCGACGACACGCGGCTGATGGACGCTGGCCCGGTGTTCGTCACCGGCGAGTATGCCGACGCCGACGCAGCCGCGCTGATCCGGGCGCAGCGGGCGCATTTGGCATTCATTCCATCGGTGTGGCCAGAAACGTGGTGCTTCGCATTGAGCCGCGCCTGGGAAGCTGGCCTGGAAGCGGCGGCGTTCGACCTGGGCGCGCAGGCGGAACGCATACGCGCGACCGGCCGGGGCTGGCTGCTGCCGCTGGGTTTGAAGGCGCGCGCGGTGAACGACGCGCTGCTGACGCTCCGAGCTTCGCCGATGCGGACAATTTTTCGAGAGGAATTTGCCTCGGAACGGCTTGCACCCGCCTACGCGCCGTCGCAATGTCTGCGAAACTAGCTGCCTACGAAACTAGTGAGCCTGTATTCAGCTCGACTTTCCGCATTTTCGACGAGATTGAAGGCTCAACGTAGCACCCAGAAGATGTCCTCGTGCGCAATGAAGTCGAGAGCCTCGTCGATCGGCAGGACA
>JAABUY010001069.1_pt1 | contig 39394 bp, 35 predicted proteins | sample 5560271 | NCBI WGS metagenome assembly JAABUY01 (sample SAMN10711886, study PRJNA513374) | rock metagenome | isolation source: Antarctica rocks | place: Antarctica: Victoria Land, University Valley
TCAATGCAATCGTTACTTAGCATACTACTAGCTACCGGTTAACCCAACGTGCCTGGAACCCTCTTATATCACAAGCTCTAACCCCTAGCCCCTATATCAGAGGAACCTCCGATCGGGACGTAACACACAACTTAAACTTAAACAACAGATATCAGAAAGATAAACAAACATTTAGAAATAAATAACATCATTATTCATCAAAACTTTTATCAACTACTACTCTTTACATCTTTCACACAACTTCAGCTCATCAATCATTTCTATAAGACACATACAACACTTATTCATTCTTTATATCATGAGACATCAAAATGATTAATTAAAAGAAAAACTCAGAGTCAGTGAATCATGAACTATGATGTGATAAGAAATCAGACAAAAAGATTGATACAGCTGAAGCAAACAACATTTCTTAGACAGTATGAAAAGAATGAAAGCTCTACACTGAAACATCAAATTATTCAGATGAATCATTATCAGATAGAGTAAGACTTAATGACTATAATGTTTACATGATCATATAAAAGATGCAGAGAAACAAGAGAGATGCAGTATAATCTGCAAACTTTGATCAGCAGAGAGATATCAGAGTCTTAAGAACTAACTATGATAATGAGATTGTTATGATGAATAATGTTGACAAGAACTGCTATGTTGTTTTTAAGAACTATTATCAGTTATGTAAAGAAGAGAAAAGAGAAGCAGACATAAAGATGTGTTATGATACACATTAAATTGAAAATGACAAATCACTTTAATTTAACAATAAAGTCATACATCTTAATTCACAATCAGTCTTTAAATCAAAGAAGACTGTTAAAGATAATAAAGTGAGAATGTCTATCACAAAAGTTATGAAAGTTGAACTGTTGAATTAAGCTAACTCATTGTGTCAAAACATCAATATGACTTCATTTACTGCAATAGCATTGTCATTATCATCAAACTTAGCTTCATTCATCATAATAATGTTGTTATCTACATCAAATCTAGCAACAAAGCTCATCTTTAACTTCTTTACTTAATTGACACTGTCATCAAAGTCAACACTTTAAGACTTAATTGCATTTAATATCATCACTGTGTCTACTGAAATGATCACATTATCATAAACAGCAATCAGCTTTAATGTCTTTATGTTATTTATTATATCTCATACATCTAAGTGAAAGACAGACAAGACAGAACTTAATGTTCTTTTAATGAATAAATAATGATTGATGAATCTACTTATCTTAAGATTAGTCACAACATCAATTAAGTTACAATCTTTATTTACTGCAATTCTTATCACTGATGTATCTCTTCTACAAGTCATAGTATAAAAGTTACTTAATGACTTCATCTAATTAGATGCACATCTAAATGAATAAATGAAGACAGTGATCAAAATATAAAGCTATATTGTTAAAGTAAAGAATTGCATCATCATTCTAAAAGAAAAACTGAGTACTGTTGAGAATTATGCAGTGAGGACTCAGAGCATTCTGACAAAGATGATTAATATATTAGGCTTCATTGTTGAATATTTAAGAAAGAACAGCAGAATGATAGATGCAGAAATGATTGAGGTGATAAAAGATGAGTGAATAGTGCTGAATGTGAAGAATGAAAGAATCTTGATGAAGTGCAAGGGCAGAGATAAACAGAAGAAGTAATGTTAGAGATTGATGTCTTTTTTGCAATCAGCAACTTGTTATGATGTTGATGTCTTTCTTTTTCTCACTAAATTAATTCATCATTATAATCTTTTCTTGCTTTCATCATTTCTTTCTGTTTAGACATTTGTTCTTGCTTTATTCATCATTATGAGAAATTGCTTCTGCCTATCTACTCTTATGATGTCATAGTCAGACAACTATATAGCTAAGACTTCTCACTTACTTAGCAAGACAGTCTTTTACCTCTTGACTTTACCTGATGGTAACACTGAATGACAGAAACTAAATTTGAATCTTAAAGCAATAAGAGAATTCTTATTAAATATAAAGAAAGAAATCAATATAGAGTATAGCTTTCTGAAAAGAGAAAGATAGACTGAGTAATTAAAGCAAGAAATGTGTAGTTTGACAAAGATTCATCAATTTATAATATTAAAGTTGCAGTCTCAATTCTTAAAGTTATCTGATCTCACACTGTTAATACAGAACAAGAAGATATGCAGTTATCTTTTTTATTTTATTTTTAACTCTCATTATTGTCATCATCTTTAAAGTACATATCATCATATTCTTTCATATCAGTATTGTCAAATCAGTTAGAAAAAATGAAGAAAGAGAAAAAAGATGTTATAAATATTCTTTTTATAATTGACAAATCAGTATCAGCTAAATCTCAACACTTTAAAAGAAAAAGATGATTGTCTATAAAGCTAAAGCTTAAAGCAATCATAATCTACTTAGCTGTGTTTAATGTAATCATTGATGTTATAAAAAAGAAAAAAGACTTTAAAAGTGAATCTTAAACATTTAAACAGATAATTAAAAGTTATAAGTTAAAAGACTGAAAGAAAGCAATGAATAGTGAGTATAACTCATTAATGATTAACTTTATATAAACTTTAAAGATGTTGTTATTTAATTGACAAGCTTTAAGAAGCAAATGAGTCTATCATTATAAAAGAGAATCTAACAGCTCAATTTTACAGCATAAAACTCAATGAGTAGTCAAAGAATTTAAACAACAATTTAAAATTGACTACAAAGAGATCTTTGCAATAGTTGTTAAATCAATGATTTATAAAGTCATCTTCATTATAGTCACATTTTATAACTATAAATTGAAACAAATAAATGTCAAAACAGCTTTCTTATACAGCAATTTGAAAGAAAAAGTTTATGTAATTTAACTTACTGAATATGAAAAAGAAAAAGACAAGATGTATAAATTGAAGAAAGCTTTATATGAGTTAAAATAGTTATCTCATCTATAATATAAGATAATACATTGCTTTCTTGCTGACCTTGAATACACACAGATTTATACAGACAATAATGTGTTTAGAAAGAAAACTTTAATTATTGCTGTTTATGTTGATGATATTTTTTTATGTGAACTCAATAAGAACAAAATTCTAAATCTTAAGATCAAATTAAGCAATTATTTCAAAATGACTGACTGCAGAGTGTGTAAGCATTACTTAGAAATGTTAGTTACACAAAACAGAACTTTATAAACATTTATTTTATCTTAGAAGATCTATTTTATAGAAATACTCAAAGACTTTAATCTACAGAATATTAAGACAGTCACAACTTCAATGAAATTCAGAGCTTATCTTACAAAGATTATTAGAACAGCTGAATCAGAGCTAATAACTTAATATTAAAAGATTATAAAATTTCTTATGTATATTATGACACAAATGCAGCTCAACATCACATATACAGTGTTAACTCTTAGTCAGTTTGCACATAACTTTAACAATACACATTGAAAGACTCTAAAGTGAGTATTTCAATATGTATAAGAAACTCTAGACATCATTCTTAAGTACAAATTAAGTAATTAACTCAAATTGCTAAAGTATTTGAATTCAGACTGAGGAAAAGATCTTGAATTAAGAAAATTCACATTTAGAGTGGTCATCAGGTTTTTTCAAAGCTGGTTTTTTGCTTATTTTGCATGCCTTGTTAGCCATGAGCAACCATAGTGACAGGAACTTCAAGAATTTGAACAAAACTTCAGTTGTGTGCATTGAGCTTGAAAGTGATTTGTTTTTTGCGATTTTAGGCTCATTTTGTAGAGAATTGTGAGGGCTTTTCAACGATGTAAAAATTACCAAAATTACATGAGAAACAATGAAAATTACCTAATATTACAAGTTAGGTCGGGTTTCAAAGTTGGGCCCAGTGAGTCAAGTCAGGTCCTAAAATCTGGGCCTGACCCAACCTGATGGCCACTCTATTCACATTAAAATATATATTCAAAATGATTAATGAATCAGTATTCTAAAGTTCAAAAAGACAAAGAACAGTCATCTTATTCTTTTATGAAGTGAAATACATGATCTTAATGAAGACTACAAAGAAAGCAATGTAAATACAGAGATTACTTAAAGAGCTAAAGCTAAAGAAGTTTGAGACAGTTACAATTTAAATGAATAATTAGAAAGCTATAGTCTTGATTAAGAATTCTGAATTTCATATCTGTATAAAGCACATTGACATACATCATCACTTTATAAAAGAAGTTAAATCTTACAGACTTATTCATCTCAATTATATCTTAACAAACAATATAGTCATCAACAGACTTACAAAGTCATTTTTAACACTGAAATTTACTTATTTTATAAATTTTATGAGTCTCATCAGTCAGTAAAAGACCTTATGATCTAATGATATGACACTTAAGTTCAAAACTCAAGAGATATTCATTTAAATTGAGTCAGAGATATAACACATCTTTTTTGACTTTATGAGTAAAGAAAGTATGTCTTCATTTTCTATTTCATCATTGCTGAAATAAGCTGAGAGAATATATCAAACTTTCAGTCTCATTTTGTTATCTTAGTGATTTTGAAGCTCTACAGAGATTTTAAGAACATGTGAAGTTTGTTAGAACAAACAGTTTACTATGAATAAAAGTTTTTTCTTTTGCTGATTGAAGGCCTTCTTATAGGGCCACATTTTCATAGAGTAGCTAGACACTTATGATTACATGTTCATTTCACTAGCCACTCCTTCTATGTTTGACATAGTATACACTTGTCTGACTTTCATGCCTTATTTAGGTTAGTTTCGGAACCCTATGGAGGTTTCGGAAGCATTCGGGGTTTGCTAGGCAAACAGTTTGCTATACGGAGAAAAGTTCTTCCTTACACCGAATTTCATAGTATTAATAGAACGGATCTCCTATGGGGTAGCTAGACACAAATAATAATTTTATTAATACGATCCACCCACCTGCTTTCTTTCTTACTTTTGATAACACTAGCGCTCGCTAGCCCCATCACAAGTTCGATCCAGAATGCTTCCTTGATCCTAAGACCTCTTGGAAACACCTGGACCTGAAGACAAAGGAGGCTAGTATCGCAACAATGGACGGGCTGTGTAGATGAAGTGATGTGCACTGTGAAGGGGGAAATTTGGCAGAGTGGAGGGTGTATAATCTCCATCGGACATCCACAAAGGTGAAACCCAAAGAGCAGGATACAAGTACAACTGGTATTTGAATCTTTACCTTAACAGGTTGATCACGACTAACTCTTGTGCTTATCAGTTGCCGGGTCCTCTCAGAACGCCGGCAACCCTTCTGTCTCGACATCAGAGCCAGGATCATCAACACCTTATGATCCAGTAAGGGATGCAGCAAAGAACATGAAGTGACAAGGGGCCTGGGCGTGAATGTGCAGGAGAGGTCACAGGGGTACACTGCAATAGAGTCATCTTCGATTCTTATCAAATTGCTTTGCGACCACTCGCGCTGCATGTATCCTTGTTAATCCAATGGAACGGCTTCATTCCACGTCAACTCCCGCTACTAAGGCTTCATTCTCGGTCCATTGTGGCATTGCCTGAATACGGCTCGCTATCAACATCTGATCTCTTTTCTTCTTGTAGTCAAGAGAGACACTGCCGGTCCGAGACAATGCGTCTTGGTCTAGAGTTGCTTCCAGTCTCTTCGCTGTCCACTTCTACAAGCTGTTATAATCTTGAGAACCTCACCCGAGAGACTTCGGTCTGTTATGTACCACTGCCCTTGCTGCATACACCTTTTGGCTGCCTTGTCGCCTCAGTCAGACGCTTTACTTGCAGCATGGCCGTCAAACAATTGAGTTACCTTCCAATGGGCGCTGAGTCGCATCTAATGCCCGTCATTCCCAGCCTTCTCTGGCCCAGCCTTGCCATGTATTGGAATCGGCCCCACACTTGATGAGTCACAACGCCGGACAGAAACATGTCTCCTGATTAGCTTTCCCTCAATGGTCAATGATAGACAGCGCGATTGACTATGCATGGCAACAAATTGATGAGCCAACCCCCACCTCACAGGACCGTGAGTCCTTCAGCAATGCACCGAACCGTTCTGAGATATCAACATGGGAAGACCTTGATATTGAAGCGATGAATCAAGCAGTAGATGTTCTAATAATTGTTTTATCAATAGAAGCTAATGTTTAGATGCTCAAACAATCATACTTTTCAACTCAACAATGACTCATGCATCAATTGCTTCCAGCCAGTGGAACGCTTCAGCCTAGCATCAAAAAATCTGGAGCTGCCTGATGACAATTGATATTATCATGCTGTCATAGTCAGTTCTATGAGAATTATGAGCTTTCATCAGAGTTCTGAGGAAAGAATATAAGTCTTTTCACATCTACTACTGCTTATAACTGACATTGCTTGTGACAGTGACTGTTGAGATTCATCTTACTTGACTTGATCATCTGTTCAGTCTGTGATGAGATTGAATTTGTCTATCTATGAGCTGAAGACAATCAGACTGTTCATGACTTGCAAGCTCATCTGAAGCAAAGTCAATCATATGATGTCTTCAAAATTCTCAGTATATTTTCACTTGCAAGCAATCTCTGAAAGCTCCTAGTCCACCACAGCTACATTTCTTGACTCAAGAAAAGAGTCAAGTTCATTGACTACATTGTTGAGGAAGATTGTCATTCAGTCAAGCCTTCTCACTGTCATCTTAAGTCTCATAATCCCTTGATGTGATGTCTTCTGACTATGAAACGACTGGTTGCAAGAGCTGTAACAGTTGACCTACTCTTGAAGACTCAACATGGAAATAAGGCAGAAGCGGTCTCTGCTTAGCTTCAGCTGGTCAAGCTGTATTGGTGCAGTCATGTATTTCAGATGGTACAGTCATCTTTACATGAACTTGATGGATTAAGCACTCTCACTGAGTTATCTTGTATTATAGCATATCATATATATCATGTATAGTCTTCTATCGTCTTGAGATCTGCCACTATAGTGTCAATCTCTCATAAGTCCTCTCTGCTGAGATGGCCGAGCTGTATTGCACACCAGTCCCTAAACTATGAATCTAAAACACTCTTAGAGCGGGAGACCCCTGTGCTTCTATTAGCCACGTCTTCCTATAAGATTAGGTGCACTAGTCTCTGGAGGTTGATATAATCAGCAGTGCCTACTGTTGTGTTGTGTTGCACGGTTTCGGCTACAACTTGTCTAAAAAGCTCCGATCATGGTATGGACCACGGTACACTGTCTTTGAGATCCTACACTTACTCACACTCTGCCATAGGGTACGTGGTCTTTACCGCACCATCTACTTCTATTCGGCACTGTTCAATTCTCTGCGGGACTTGAGCGGCGTTCAGGGATTATCGCCCCCCTGAAGGAACTGCTTCAAAGGGAGGAGCAAGATTGGTTGTCACGGCATGGTAACGTTAAGGACTGGGAGAAGGTGGCATGTTCATTCTTCATGCTCGAGGTCTTCAAGAAGGGTATTTCAGCGAAGGACATAAAGAACCAGCTATCTTTTCTTGTCTGGAAGCTTGAGCGTGCTTCCGACTCCGATTCCAGCAAGCCAGCCCGTCCCACCGCAATCAAACGACCGTTCACGCTCGCCGAAAACGTTGAGGTCCTGGCTTGGGCCGTCGGGCTTGACGTTCTCCCTCTAGAGCTCTCGAAATTCAACAGAGAGTCCACTGATCCTTTAGATCTATGGGAGACGTCCATCGACCTTGCCAAAGTTTCTGAAACCCTATCCGTTTCGTCGTTGTGGCGTGAGAAGGACACAATTCCGATCAAAGAAGTCAAAGGGGCACTAGATGTCGTTCTAGGAGTATTGCAACCTACAACCGTGAAGCGTTTGGTAAGAACTTCAGGCGGTACTGACTCGGGCCTAAGCATGACTGACTGGAGGATAGCAAACCCCAGCGACCGCGCGGAAACGACGTTCCCACGGAAGTCTCTCACGAGGGCCGAGTAGACAGAGATTCGAGAACGATGCAGAGGATCCGTCAACTCAACTACCACCGGAGTTCTCGAAAGAGCAACAAGCAGTAGAATGACGGACTGACACGCTGCAGAGAAAGGATGAAGCACCATGCGATGCATGCATAGAAAGGAAGACTTCGGGGTCAATTGACTTGATTGAGAAACTTGTATAGCAGCTGATGTTCTACCCATGCTCATCGGGCACATGCAGGACGGCGCATGGAACGGAGAGTCCAGTAAAGATCCGCAGATGGCACTGGGACCCTGATGCATGTGCCATGTTCATCCTCTGGCGACCTCAATCTTGATTTGCAGCTTCCTTGCTTTTGCCTGTCCCGCCCGTTAGCCCAGGTGCTGCCTATTATGGGGGCTGTAGCCTAGCATAATTGCTGGGTATTTAGTCGAGACCTCTCCGCTCATTACTCTGTGGTCAATCCACCAACTGTGCCTACGTTCCCTCTCTCTCGAACAGCCGCCCCATGTAGAGACATCAAATCTCAAGTGATAGTAAGCTATATAGGTCTTGCCTACCAAGAGCATCCTAATCTGACTGCATCTTGCAGCACTCATTGGCCACCAGATTTTCATCAACACCAATATCTAATCGTAACGTGTGGGCCTTTTCGGCTATGTACTTCATCTCGCTGACTGAAATAGGGCGCAGCTCACCCAGCACGATGTGTACAAAACTACACGCGCGAAGTAGACATACCTGCACACACGAGGTCGAAGTCTTGCCATATATTGTGCAATGTGAGGAAGCGAGGCGGCGGGGTTCTGATTGCGCCAATCCGAAAGACGAATACCTTGGCATGTCTTCAAAGAAGGACAAATGCCCGGATTGCCGGCGCATGGGGGCAGATAAGTCGAGCTAGGGAGCCTGGAGGACCTTATCATCAGCGATGTGAGGTGTTTGACGAGTCATATCTAGATGCTTTGATCCTATACTGAATTGAATGACTGTTGCTCTTCAGTCACAGAATGACCTGGAGTTCATGATTGTAGTTTTAGCCACGCCGATGAGTAGGTCTGGAGTAGGGTTGTCACTGGGCTGGACCAGGCTCGGATGTTTCACCCGGCCCGGCCCGTCAGACAAGGAACTCAACCACGGCCCGGATGTAAGTTATTGTAATTTATGTCATTTCTCAAGTAATTTTGGTTATTCTTGGTTTGGTAAAAAGCCCTGATAGTTCTATACAAATAAAACAGACAGCGCAAAGATAAAATCGCTTTCAAGTTCAACGCACACCGTTGAAGTTTTGTTGAGTTTTCAATTTTTATTGATGTTCCTGCCTAGTCCGAAGAGAGTTGGTGTTGCTTACTAAGTCATTGACTTTGAAGTACTTCGTGCCAAGGGTCAAAAAAACACCTCCTCCAGCTCAAACTGAATTTTTGGAATAACTCCACCAAAACTGTGTCAAATAAGCCCAAAATCTAGTCAGTAACTCTTCTTATCACATTCTATAACTTAATATAGATCATGATGTCAGAATCCTTATGATCAGCAGTGAGTGTGCAATCCTTCTTTTTATCAGAGCACATCACTCAATTGAAACATGAAGCAACTCAACTTCAGATCTTTATGAACTTAAAGATTAAGAAAAATAAATTTAAAAAGATTTTTCAATGAATTTACATTGAACTCTTTGTCAGATCTGTTCAGAACTTTATGAAAAGAGTTCTAAATTAATTTAAAACAATTTAAATTATAGCTGATCTGAAAGTTCTACAATGAATCATGAATACAGTACAACACAACATTACAGTCACAAAGAACATTTTAAAGACTCTCATCAGCAGAAACTCTGTATTGCAATTCTTCATCATCACAGAATATAGATATACACATATTTAAGCTTAAATAATAATAAATATGTCATCATTCTTAATAGCAGCATTCTTTTCATCATCATTTAAAGAAAAAAGCATCATCACAGATCTTTTTACATTTAATGACTGTAAAATTGTCATTAAACTCATTGACACTGTTTTCATTAATTATTAATGCATTCTCTCATCAGTCACATTACACAACTGCATTAACAGTCATATCTGTGTCACTACAGATCAAAACATCATCACTATTAAGATTGTAGCTGTTAAGCAACTGAAGTTAGATAATTTGACAGTGTATACATTCACAGTGACTGAAAAAGAGTCATTACAAAGTAACATTAAATAAATTATATCTTTAAAAGCAGACAGCAAGATAGTCATCATCATTTATAATGTTATTGTGCACAGCATATTGATACAGAGCATCAAAATGAAAGATTAATGAGTTATAATAATATGTATATAGACAGAAAATTATAAGATTGAAGCTGAGAAGAACATCTTAATCAACTATGTAAGATGACTGTGCAGCTTAAAATGAGCAGTAAAGTCTGTAATGATGAAATTTATGAATGCAGAGCACATTAATTTAACATTTTAAATTAAATTAATTTGAAACTCTAAGTACAAGAAGACAGAGTTATATGATTAAGCTTATTGCATTTAGAAGTACTTTAAGTGTCATAAGTATGATTACATAAATACTCAATGTGAGAATACTTAGAAATGCAGCATATGTACAGAGAATTATAGATTTAAGAATTGCTTCTTTAAGAATCTAGAATTCAACATTAAAAAGTGTGTAAGCTGCAGAGATTTACACAAAATATGAGACAGTAAATGTTCTGAGTTTTAGAAAGAGACAGTGTACATGTAGATGACATGCAACATTAAGCAGACTCAGTAATAAATATTAACTTAAACATTAATCATTAAACTTAAAGAAGTCACACTCTTAAAGATAGTTAATGATGAAGTCAGTGAGATTGGCATCAATAGTTACAGCAAAAGTATTAATAGTGACAACAGTGACAACAGTGACAGCAGTGACAATATTAGCAGAAATGTAACATTTACATTACATACAACAATGAATAGCAGTCATAAAATCATCAATAAGTTCTACTCAACAATATTTAAGATTCTTACAAGAATTTCATTAATTCTGACATCAGCTCTGAAGATGTTTATCAATGAAAATGAAAAGTGATCAGTATCATTTATAAAAACAGTAATCATAAACACAAATTGAATTTCTCTGAGATCAGTGAATGAAAACAGATTTAAAAGAATTACAATTAGATCTCTGAAAATGTGAAAGACAGATGCTGCAGTAAAGACAGTAATGAATTATTGAAGCATTAAATTCTCTGAGTGTTAGACAGATCTGAAGAACAGTTAAATAACAGAAATTGAGAATGTCTTTAAGCAGAACTCAGTGAGCTTACTGCTTATCAGTTAAGATGATTTCACAGTAGACATCATGAATATAGAGATAGTATTAACTTTAAAGATTATAATGACAATAAAGTAATGTTAATACATTTAAACTTTGTCATTTTACAGTACAACATAATAAAGTCAAAAAACAAGATCATGACATCTCTGCTTTAAGATTTCATCATATAAGACTACAATGTGCTGATCATTCAGAAGTCATGACACAATAAACACAACAATAATATTTATTATCTCTGCAAAAATTAATTTCATCTGATCTATTCAGAATTCATAGAAGAAGAATCAACTCAAGTCTGTTTCTACATTAATTTATGACTGAACTGTGCAGACTGAACAGTTCAGACATACAGTAAAGATCTTATGACTTTAAAGATTTAATACACTGAATATAGTCAATTTAAGTGTCTATGCATTTATAATGTGTACAGAGAAGCAGTCAGAGAGAACATTACAGTAACTTTAAAATAATTAAATGATTTACTGAAGAATGATTACTGACAACACATTATAGTAAGAGACTTCAATCTGCATTATTTAACATGAAAGAATCTGAGAATGAAAAAGAATTTACAGATAAAGCAGTTAATACAAATAATAAATGAATGACAGCTCTCTCTGCTTTTACTGTAGAGCTCAGTCACATAAAGATCTTAATAAATGTACAGCATCATAGATCTGATGCTAGACAGCTTAGACATTACTTAATGATTAATTAGCTGCAAAATACAACAATAACATTATGACTTTAATTACTATTCTATTGTCACTCATCTTCTACTGTCTACAGCAAAGATCATATCACAATTTTATCAGCAGTGAGATAAAGCAGACATAAAGCTTCTACAATAGACTCTGATAGAACAGCTGTCAATGTCACTTTATAACTACAATGAACTCAATATAAAGCAATATATAAATGTCATTACAAAGACAATTCAGACTGCAGTGAAGACAACAGTACTGATGTTAACTCTTAATAAATAATTAAAGTCAGGATTTGGCCTGAAAGCAAAAAAGATAATGAGAGAAGTAAACAGAGCTGATTGTTGTTGATAAAAAGAATAGAGCATATACATTTAAAAGATGTACTGCTGAGTCTGCAATGAAAAAAAGAAGAAGCTGACAAAATTAATGAGAATGAGTTACAGAGAATGAATAGAGATGATTTTAAAGAATTCTCAGAAATTATAAAAATTGATGAAATAAATCAGAAATTACAGAGCTGCAAGTTAGACTTTTACTTTCACTCTGAAATAAATGAAAAAACTGAAACTTACAGAACTGCAGAACAAGACAGAGCTACTTTGAATAATCTTCTTTTTAACTTCTTCAGAGATGAATCTCAGTGATATTGTAGAATATAACTATTTTAAGCTGATATTTATGTCTTTAATTACAGAGATCAAATTAACAGAGATTATAATGTAAGCATCAGACAATAAGACATCAGAACTGAATAACATACTGAATTGAGTTTTACATTAAATATTATTATAATTACTTTCACTGCTGTTCTCACTGTACAACTTGTGCCTGAACAGCAGAAGATATTTAAGAATCTTTAAACATTTCATTACAGTGATGCTGCAAAAGCTTAACAAAGAAGACTATCAGCAACTTAAAATATATTGATTAATAACACTTTTAAACATCATAAGCAAGACTCTGAAGTCTGTAATAACACACAGAATAAGTTATATGATAGAGATTTATTAATTGTTATTTAAAACACTGCTGAGAAATCAGAAGATTGTATTCACAAAGTAGGCAATTTATATACTGCTGAAGCAGATTCATAGAACATGAAAGTTAAGCATGTCAGTCACATCACTATTAATGCTGAATGTATTAGAAGTCTTTAACAATATCTTTCACAAAAGATTACTTTACAATCTTTAAAAATACTGTCTATCACTGAAGATAGTAAACTGAATAGAAGACTTTCTGAAAAAAAGAACATCAATAATAAAGCTGTCAAAATATAAGTCAGAGAGCTTTATCATTTATATAGACATATTTTAAAGCTTATTACTATTACTTATTTTATATTTATTTTATAATGCTAACATACTGAATCTAGTCAATGATCCACATCTTTGAGTCACAGCAGTGAATTGAATTGATAATGTAAACATTATGATGACAGAAAAGTCAGTAAAGAAGAACTGCACTACTTTGCATATAGTATACAGTTACACAGAGCAGTAAACTCAAAAATATGTCTTTGTCTTTGTCTCAGTTAAGTATGAGCTCATTTATTTCATAAATCATCTCACAAGACATAACACAACAGTAAAGTTAATTCTAGATATACACATAATACAGATATCATCAATATACAGAGTGCTGAAAGTTATCTTGAACTTATATCTGAAATGAAATGTACATATACAATATATTTAGATCTGAGTCACAACAAGTTTTAAGAATTTAATGATGCTGATAGACTTTACATGAGACTTTAAACTTAAGAATTTATAAAAATTCTATGTAACAATGATGTTATCACAAATTCTGTACTGCTGCTCAGTCTGATACAGCTTAAACAGTGAATACAAAACAATCATATAATAGAAATAAATTCTTCAGAAATTGACAGTCATACAGTAATGAGCAGAAGTCATTATAATAAAAATCTTTCACATAACAGTAAATTCAGTACTGAACATGAAACTCTTTCTTTTTCTGATGAAACAGTAGCTAGAGAGAGCATTAAGAAAGTTTATACTTTATATTGTCACTGTGTTAATTTACACTTTAATGAAGAAAATTAAATCTGACTTTATAAAGAAGCTTTGCTAAAAGAGCTTACTGAAATGTTTATAGCTTCATTATAAGATGCAGACATGACTCTTATCAGAAGTTAACTTGAAATTCAGAACACTCTATATTGTATTATTATGATGAAATAACTTAATTATTTATATAAATAACAATGCAGATGAAGCTGTTCACAGACATAATATCAACAAACTTTGTCAGAATTGAAAGATGTTAAATATCTACATGAACAGCAGTAACATCAAGAATCAGATAAATGTGACAGTGATGACATCAGAAAGAGATCTGAGATGTATGATGTACATAAGTATAGATAAGACATTCATAATGTATATGATGAAGCTACAGAGTCTGATCATGATGATGAGCATACTAAGTATGATGAAAATGATGAAACTAAAACTTTAAACAGTGAACATATACATAGATAATTAAGCAGCAATTTGATCAGTCATTAAACTGAATACACAGTCAGGTCAGTACTTACTGCAATGTATAATGAAGAAAGTGAATGATCTGTAAAGTCAGAAGGTTTAGATATGAATTTGATGAATATTAATGTATATAGAGATATCAGAAAATGAAAAGATAGATAGAGTGATTAAGACAGTAATTTAGATCAGAGATTTATATGCTGAGAAAGAACAGATTATAGAGATTTGACATTTAATTGCTATCTGTAAGACAAGACTTTGTCAGCAAGTAATAAAAGAATGAGTCAATGACTGAAAGAATAAAACAGCAGAACAGATTACATTCAGTATAAAGTAACAATTAGATAGAAGAATATTGAATAAGTATACAGAATTTTGCTGATTTATAAGCTTTCTTATTATTCAGTTATGTATAGAAAAGATTGACATAATTTATTATCTTTATATTATAAATTGAGTAAACTCTTCACAATATCTATATAATCTGAGCATTCAAACTATTCATTATGTACTAATGAAATGCTTATGAATCTGAGATCTGAGAAAGAAACTACTGAGATGAGTTAATGATATAAAGAAGATTTTATGAGACTCAGCATTAATTAAAGTGATCATTATATTTATGTTATGAAACAATCTTCTGAGACAATTTCAGACTATAAAAGAGACATCAAAAGATCTAATATTTTTAGATGCAGTCTGAAATAGAAAATTCAACAATTACACACTTTAGATTGCAGAAAAGACAATTAATTATTTACAGTAACATTTATTTTTTATTGATGACAGCTGAAGAAAGACATTAGCATTAGATCACAAGAAAAGAAGATTAGCAAGCATCAGAATTAAGAGAAATATGAAGGGCTATGAGGGACAAAGTCAGAATTTGTATTAGTTAATTAGTTTATGGGGTGACAGTGATGGTGACAGCAAGATGATAATGGGGGTGAGATCAGTATGTGCTAGCCGCTTGTAGTTATGTGGTGTATGGCAGCCTAGGCAGCCTCAGTCACCTATGAATCAATCAAATCAATCAATCAAATCAATCAATCGTGCCGAGGGTCAGCCAAACTGCCATTGAAGTCAGACAGACTGTAATATCATACTTCAAACTGTTTCAGGTCAACAACATCATCAATAAGGTCAGTCAAAGACTTAGGAGAGATTGTTTCTCTTTTGAACTTCAAGCTGATGCACTCTACCAACATTAGCAACCACCTTTGGTCCAATATCGATATCCGTGACTCATGACCATCACTAGACTACGAACACCTTTTCCATCACTCACTTCAGACAACTTTGTAGCCAGAGGCTCTGCAGGGCATGTCTTTGCAATTAGCAGAGATGTGATCTTCAAATGTCCAACTAAATTTGATCATCCGGCCCCGTCACAGGAGGAAGAAATGGAGGACAGCATTGAGAAGATGGAGAACGAGAAGGCTATCTACAAGATCTTAATGGAACATCGGCATCCAAATATTGTCCACGGCATTCTCTGTGTCTCCGAAGGCATCTTTATGGAACGTTTGGAAAGAACTCTCCAGTCCCGCATCAACCAGTCAGATACGTTGCCTGTCAGTCTTGATACTCAGTGTCGATGGATTCAGCAATCGACGAATGCAATTGTCTGGCTCGAAGATCTTGGTTATGCTCATGGCGATCTACGGCCGGCCAATATTCTCCTGGATGCCTCGGAAAACATCAAGCTTGCGGATTTCGATTCCACGGTCAAGCAGGGCCAGCGGCTTCTTGTGGCAAGCGAGCCTTTCTGCAAGCTGAATGAAGACTACGAACTTGACTTAGCTGGCCCAACCAGTGAACAATTTGCGCTGGGTTCCCTGTTTTATACCATTCGATTTGGACACGAACCTTACCATGACCTTGAAGCGTCTACCAGGGTTTGGAAACTCATAAAGAACGAATTTCCCGCGACCTCATATGATGATGTCTCTGGTGATATTATCCGTGGGTGCTGGTGTTCCGAGTACAGCTCCATCGGTGAGCTACAAGAGGCAATCCGCAACCGATTATGTGGGCATCCTTGGAAGACAGAACGTAAGTGGGAGTCAGTGAATCAGTGGCGGTCTCTCTTGCTGTTAGTGGAATGTTTGACCTTCTTGGCTAAGGAATCCATGAGAGCTGATAACGCTATGTATTGGAAGGGGTGGAAGAATGTTCTCATCGCGATTGTTGCCATGACAGTGGCGGTCTCTCTTGCTGTTAGCGGAATGTTTTAGTGTACTTCCATCCACTGTGCTGTTGAGGCGCATTGGCTCTGGTGTGAAACTGCATGTCGTCAGCAACCGCCAGCAATTTGCCCACCTTTATCATGAGGAGTTCAACTCATACTGAGAAAGGGCTTGCACACTCATGACTGCGAGGTCTTTGGAAAGGGAAATCGAGGAAGGAGGCAAAGCTTGTTTTGGTTGTTGACTCTCTCATTTAACTTTGGTACTACCTAACAGTAGCTACGTACAACAGTCAGACTACAACGCAATGAATGACTATAAAACATCCTGCACGCCCTAATGAATAACCCAAAGCGTTGAGAACAAGAAGGGAAGAACCAGCTCAAGAATAACACTATTTTTTACAGCAGAGCTAGCTGTTGTCTGCGCTGTGATCCCATTTGATGTGATTGTAGAAGCTGAAGGGCTTGCAACTGTAAATGGTGGGAAAGTTGACACAACATTTGCCGCAGACGTCCCAATATACCCTGTACCACCAGTACCGGCATAACCGGTGTAGAACACGCCTTGTGGGACCGACGTCAGGCCTGGAGGCATTGTAGGGAGCACAGCGCTGCCGCCAGACGCGTATATTGATTAACTACGGTGACCTATAGAACCTAAAGACGCAGCGTTTCGTTCGACGATGCGGTACCCTATGGGATGCTTCTACGAAGAGGACATATGTCTTAGCCACAATTCAACGTCGTCCTATGTAGTCCAATCCGGAACAATCAACATAAAGAGTCCTGACCTACAGTCGCCCCCCTTGATTGCGTGATACCCGGATGTTAACGCAGGACTTTTGAAGAACAGGGTCAGAGTTCGATTCAAGAATGGCAAACATTGACGATCTGTTCAAGGTGAGCACTCCGTGTTTCACCGGTTGGCGCAGTAGGTGATGCTTCTCAAGAAGCCATCCTTCGGCAATCACAAACGGAAGTTAGACTCAAGCCGAAATCCAGGTATTTCATCATATGGAACTCTGCTTAACGAGGCATGAAACTAACGGGGGTAGATGAGATATACAAATCGGCAAAGCTCAGCGCGAACGGCAATGCTAAACAGGATCGACAAGCTACCGTCCAGGAAGAGGAAGAATCTGGTGTTGCAGGGCCAGAGCTGCCACTAGGAGAAGAGGTTGACCAGGAACCGGATGATGATGAGGAGGGCCGATTCTTCGGCGGCGGCATAACGAAAGACACGGCCACTGTCTTGGACTTCATCGACGAACGCGACCAGGATGACGTTGTTGTAGGCACACTCCTGCAACGCGCAACGAAGCACGAGCTGAAAGGATATAGCAAGAGAAGATAGATACAACCTGGTTGCGAAAGGCCGCGCTAAACTTTGAGAGGAGGATATCAAAGAACGCAGAGCTGCGCGCGAAGTTCGAAGACGAGCCTCAGAAGTATGTGCGGAAGACTTGTCGACCAGTGTGGGTTCCACCTAACCTGTCATTGCAGGTTTATGGGCTCCGAGGCAGACCTCGACGCTGACATCAAAGCACTTTCAATTCTATCAGAGCATCCGGAGCTTTACGAGGACTTTGCAAAACTAGGCTGCGTCAATTCGCTTGTCTCGTTGCTTTCGCACGAAAACACGGACATTGCCATCGACACAGTAGAGATCATCAGCGAGTTGACAGATGAGGACGTAGATGCTGAACAAGAGCAATGGAATTATCTGGTCGACACGATGGTGGGTTGCATCCCATTGTGGTTTGGACTACTCTGACAAAGAGTGCAGCTTGAGGCAGGCCTACTAGATCTCCTTGTTCAGAATTTCTCACGTTTCAACGAAGAGAACGATTCTGACAGAAACGGTGTCTATCATGCTCTGAGTATGTTCTCTCTGATCCGACGAGCGAGCGAGAACCTGACCTTTAAGAGGCGTTCTAGAGAATCTTGCTTCCCGCTCATCGATAGCTGAGAAGATCGGACAAGATACATCCGTATTACCCTTATTACTCAAGCGCATACAGGCACCGGAGTCTCCCATTAGCCAGAACAAGCAGTATGCTGCCGAAGTCCTGGCAATCCTGCTTCAGTCCTCCCCCGCCAATCGAAAACGTCTTGCTAGCCTTGACGGTGTAGATGCACTCCTACAACTACTCAGTCCTTATCGGAAACGAGATCCTCCCAAGGATTCAGACGAAGAAGAATATATCGAAAACGTCTTTGACTGTCTTACATGTCTCGCAGAACAAGCCGAGGGAAAGGAGAAATTCGTGGAGGCGGAGGGGGTTGAGCTATGCCTAATTATGCTGAGGGAAGGGAGGATGAGCAAACCCAGAGCATTGAGGTTATTGGATCATGCGTTGAGCGGCCAAGAGGCTGTCATTGCTTGTGAGAGACTCATCGATTCTGCAGGATTGAAGACGGTGTTTGGGATGTTCATGAAGAATGTCAGTACAGCTTGTTGGTCTGACTTGAATTATCGGCTAAAGTCTTTCACAGCAAGACAATCATACCACTGAGCACTTGATTGGAATACTAGCCTCACTTCTTCGCCTACTGCCAGGTGGTTCAGCTGGGAGAATAAGAACCCTTGCCAAATTCGTCGAGAAAGATTATGAGAAGCTTGCTAAGATAGTAAAGCTGAGGAAACAATATGCTGCGCAAGTACAGGCTGTCGACAGAGGCATCAAGGAGGAGCAGAGTACCGCAAGTGCCAAGGTTGCTGAGGATGTGGCCGACCAGTGGCTGTCACGAAGACTTGACGCGGGGCTTTTCTGTCTTCAGGTAGGTGCTTTCCCTGATTTTATTCGAAGTTTACTGTTGACCTTAACCTTCTTAGACTATTGATGTTATTCTCGCGTGGCTTGTCGCGGAAGACGATGGTGCAAGAAGAAAGATAGAAGAGCTGCATGACGAGTCACTGTTGGTTATCAAAGAGACCTTGCAGGGTAAGAAGTCCCTTTCCGTTTCGTGATCTTTCTATACTTACGCCTTTCGCAGAGCAACTCAGTAGTATGAGTAATGTAGAGAGCGACGGGGACCCGACTGCAAAAGATATGCTTGAGACATTATTGAAATTCCTGTAGTATCAATATGTCGATATGCTAGATACTTTATTCTGTAAGAGCTCAGACGTTTGACCTGCATAATATGATTGAACTCTTCTCAAACTTTGGATGAAGAGGGCTGAGCTATGCGCTCCTCCAGAAGATGACGACGTTGCGCTCCAGACATACCGACCACACATGTCGGATGGTCTCACTAAAACCTCGGATGGTCTTGACAGAGATTATTGGAAGACCATCCAACCTTCTGAAACACCTCAAGATCAACTGAGATTCAAATTCTTTGAATATATTATTAATCTATTCTGAATTAATTAATCCTAATCCTAATGTATCTGAAATGCATGCATAATATATTTCATATTGCTAACTCAAACCCCCTAATCCTAATCACCTAACCTCAAACACTAATCCCTAATCACTAATCAGTTACAAATAGATTCTTAATAGATTTGTAATGAATTATTAATGAATTACACAATCTCAAGTTCAGTATCTTGCTTGTTAGCTTCTCAGAAAACTCTATTTTAGAGAATTAGCGTAAGATCATCTGAGGTTTTAGTGAGACCATCCGACCTGTGTCCCGAGACAGACCTTACCTAAGGTACCTGCAGGTGGTGATTCGGAATGCTTACTAATAAGTGTAGCGCTAGTAACGATGCGGCTCAAATTATGAAAGGTAGATGGCGCAAAGGAGCTTCACTTCACCCTTCACACCACGTTGAAGGTGCGACGGAATCTTTTACCTCCGCTCGTCTTTACAACACGTGAAGTATAGATGATCTGTGGCTGAAGGTGACTCCGCTCGAAGCCGCTCAGGCCAACTTTGCCCGGGGGCAGAGTGTTACCCTTTTCGACCCGCCACCAGCTTCGTCGACTGAATTGAGCTGTACGATCCTTGACGACTAACTATCATACTACCTTTCCGAGTCACGATTACACCATGGCGGACTATGAGGAAGCGTACGATGACGGGTACATAGAAGGGGATGAAATGCAGGAGGAGGGGACGGGGCAGATCACGGCAGAGGATTGCTGGACCGTAATTTCGTCCTTCTTCGATGCCAAGGGTCTTGTCTCGCAGCAACTCGACTCTTTCGATGAATTCGTCTCCACTACAATGCAGGAGCTGGTAGAGGAGAACTCCCAGCTCACTCTTGACCAGAATGCGCCACAGTCTGAAGACGACTCGGACCCGATTGTGCTACGGAGATACGAGATCAAGTTCGGCACGATGCTTCTCTCCAGACCTGCAATGACAGAAGGCGATGGAAGTACCAGTATTATGTTGCCGCAGGAGGCACGATTGCGGAATCTCACGTACTCCAGTCCGCTTTATCTTGAGATGACCAAGAAGGTGTCAGTCGCTCGAGAACGTCCCATGGTAGAGCCCAGCGATGATGGAGGTGCCGGTGAAGATACCGATCTTCAAAAGCAATCGTCCGGAACGTACCTGCATTGGGAGAATGAAGATGGGGTCGATGAAGAGCAGGAACCGACAAAGGTCTTTGTTGGCAAACTACCAATAATGCTGAAGTCAAAATACTGTGTCCTCAAAGACTTGAGCGAGCAAGAACTATACGCTTGGAACGAATGTCCTTACGACCAAGGTGGTTACTTCATTATCAACGGTAGCGAGAAGGTTCTCATAGCACAGGAGCGTAGTGCTGCCAATATCGTCCAAGTGTTCAAAAAAGCACCTCCGAGTCCTACACCGTATGTTGCGGAGATTCGCAGTGCTGTCGAAAAGGGATCAAGGCTCATCTCGAGTATGCAAATCAAGTTATTTGCAAAGGGCGAGGGATCGAAGGGTGGTTTTGGCCAAACTATCAAATCGACTCTCCCTTACATCAAGTCCGAGATACCTATTGCCATTGTCTTCCGAGCTTTGGGCGTCGTATCTGATGAGGATATTCTGAACCACATATGTTATGATCGGAATGACACTCAGATGTTAGAGATGCTGAAGCCATGCATTGAAGAAGCGTTCGTCATTCAAGATCGCGAAGTAGCGCTCGACTTTATCGGCAAACGTGGCAACTCGCAAGGCATCACACGCGACAAGCGTATCAAGTATGCTCGGGACATAATGCAAAAAGAGCTGCTGCCTCACATTTCGCAAACAGAGGGCAGCGAGACTAGGAAGGCTTTCTTTTTAGGGTATATGGTTCACCGGATGCTACAGTGCGCTCTAGGCCGGCGTGAAGTTGACGACAGAGATCATTTCGGGAAGAAACGCTTGGACTTGGCCGGACCGCTACTTGCCAACTTGTTTCGAATGCTCTTCAACAAGCTCACAAAAGACGTCTACAGGTATCTCCAGAAATGTGTTGAGAGCAATCGTGAATTCAATCTTACGTTAGGCGTCAAGTCCACCACAATTACCAACGGCCTAAAGTACTCACTAGCAACTGGCAATTGGGGAGATCAGAAGAAAGCTGCCTCGTCAAAAGCTGGAGTTTCTCAAGTCCTAAACAGATATACGTTCGCTTCGACGCTGTCGCACTTACGACGAACCAATACACCTATTGGTCGCGATGGTAAGATTGCCAAACCCAGGCAGCTGCACAACACGCACTGGGGTCTCGTGTGCCCCGCGGAAACGCCAGAAGGGCAAGCCTGTGGTCTTGTGAAGAACCTGGCGCTTATGTGCTATATTTCTGTGGGGACACCCAGCGAACCGATCATTGACTTCATGGTCCAGAGAAATATGGAAGTATTGGAGGAATACGAGCCTCAACGTTCTCCGAACGCTACCAAAGTATTCGTGAATGGTGTGTGGGTCGGGGTCCATCAAGACCCTGTGCACCTCGTCAACACCGTACAAGCTGTTCGAAGGGGTCACATGATCTCCCATGAAGTTAGTCTGGTCAGGGATATTCGGGATCGGGAGTTCAAGGTTTTCACGGATGCTGGAAGAGTCTGCCGACCATTGTTTGTGATTGACAACGACCCCAAAAGCCCGAAATGTGGAAGCCTCGTCCTCACCAAGGAGCACATCAACAGGCTTGAAGACTACAAAGACCTATCTGCGGAGCAGCAGGAGGAAATAAGGGAGAAAGAGGAGGCGGAGAAGGGGGTTAAGGAAGATGGTAGTGCTTATGGCTGGAACGGGCTAATAAAGAGAGGTGTTGTTGAGTACGTCGATGCTGAGGAGGAAGAAACAGTAATGATAGTCATGACACCCGAAGACCTGGAGATTTCCAGGCAGTTACAAGCCGGTTACGTCCTGCCAGAGCCTTCGGACACCTCAGAGACCCTGATGAAACGTGTCAAAGCTCCAATGAATCCTACGGCGCACACGTGGACGCACTGCGAGATTCACCCCAGTATGATTCTGGGTATTTGCGCCAGCATCATACCATTTCCAGATCATAACCAGGTAAGTCAATACTGTTACATTATAGGACATTCTAATGATTATACCAGTCCCCTCGTAATACCTATCAATCCGCCATGGGTAAGCAAGCCATGGGAGTTTACCTCACCAACTATGATCAGCGTATGGATACGATGGCGAACATCCTCTACTACCCTCAGAAGCCTCTGGCTACTACAAGGTCAATGGAGTTTCTGAAATTTCGGGAGTTACCTGCAGGCCAGAATGCCATCGTTGCCATAGCCTGCTACTCCGGGTATAATCAGGAAGATTCCGTCATCATGAACCAGAGCAGCATCGATCGTGGACTCTTCCGCAGTCTCTTTTACAGATCCTACACCGATCAGGAAAAGCGAATTGGAATGTCAGTCGTCGAGCAATTCGAGAAGCCAATGCGAAGTGATACACTCAAGCTCAAACACGGCACTTATGATAAACTCGACGACGACGGGATCGTAGCACCTGGGGTGCGTGTATCCGGCGAGGACATCATCATTGGGAAGACGGCTCCGATTGCACCAGATGCAGAGGAGCTTGGTCAACGCACCAAGCTTCATGTCAAGCGGGACGTATCAACACCTCTACGGAGCACCGAGAACGGTATCGTCGATCAGGTCCTCTTAACAACGAATGCAGAAGGCCTCCGATTCGTCAAGGTTCGGATGAGAACGACAAAGATACCACAAATAGGTGACAAATTTGCCTCACGTCACGGGCAGAAAGGTACCATTGGTATTACTTATCGCCAGGAAGACATGCCTTTCACGAAGGAAGGGATCGTGCCAGATCTCATCATCAATCCTCACGCCATTCCATCTCGTATGACTATTGCCCATTTGATCGAGTGTCAACTTAGCAAGGTCTCTTCTCTTCGTGGTTTTGAAGGGGATGCCACCCCTTTCACCGAAATCACGGTCGACTCGGTTTCAAAGCTACTGCGCGAACATGGCTACCAATCTCGCGGGTTCGAGGTCATGTACAACGGGCACACAGGTCGAAAGCTGGTAGCACAAGTCTTTTTGGGCCCAACCTACTATCAGCGTTTGCGACATATGGTGGATGACAAGATCCACGCACGGGCTAGGGGGCCAGTGCAGATACTGACTCGGCAACCTGTCGAAGGTCGAGCCAGAGACGGAGGTCTTCGTTTCGGAGAAATGGAGCGCGATTGCATGATTTCTCACGGTGCAAGTGCTTTCTTGAAGGAGAGGTTATTTGAGGTCTCGGACGCCTTCAGAGTTCACATTTGTGATATCTGTGGGCTTATGACCCCAGTCGCGTAAGTCGTCGCCCTGCAAGAAAATGTAACTATTTATCTGACTATCTCCCTAGGAACCTTAAAAAGAACTCCTTCGAATGCCGACCTTGCCGGAACAAAACGAAAATTTCGCAGGTCCATATTCCTTACGCTGCTAAATTGCTGTTCCAGGAGCTCGCCTCCATGAATATTGCAGCGCGAATGTACACCAGGAGATCCGGTGTAACAGTCCGTTAGGGTTTCTGAGAGGTTCGGTCGTTTTTGCTGTTCTCACGCGACTGTTTGAAGCTCCTTTTACCCTTGTGTACCGTTCAACGGTTCCTGCATGGCGACGGCGTTGGCTCGGGGCGAGGTTTGAAGGGGGTCTTCAAGTTTCATCGGAAGGAAAGGGAATCTCAAACTGGCTTGTAATAACACTGACGGAGAGCGGAATCATTGTACACCACACTAGAAATATAAGTAATCACCTCCCAACCTCGACTGTGATCGGCTACCTCCCCAACACCGTACGTGTCACGCAAGTCAAAGCCTTCGCTTCCAAACCCTATCCTCTTTTGTTGTACAACACCCCACCCCATCTCCTCCACCGCACAGCCGGCACACCTTATACACCCCATCCGCGCAGAAACCTCATATCCTGAACCCGTCAACCCCGTCAGCATACCCTCCAACCCGCAGTTCCCATCATCACCAACCCCAGGGCAGGAATCCTACTCACGGCGGCAACAAAACCTCACTCCAGCTCGACGAAAAGAACGCAACAGCAGCCTAGACCAACCGAAACCCGCGGATCAGCTTGGAAACCCACATCTCATCGACGCCCTTCTCCATCAATCTCCACAAGACGAGGACGACAAGACAATCACGACTTACACCGAACATGGCCACCGATCGGACGACGCTTTGGTTCTCTGGCGCCGTCACTTCCCGGTAGATGAGGCCCATGTAGCCCGAGGGTTCGGCGCGGCGGGGGGAGGAGGCGGGTTGGATTTGGACGCGCTTGGGAGGCATTTGGGGCTTTGGTGGAGGGTTGTGTAGGGTTGGTTGGTTGTGCTGGTTGGTTCGTGGTCGATGGCTTGGGTGGAAGCTGGTCGTGGACTGGGTGGAAGCTGTCGTGGATTGGATTTTGGAGGAGAGTTTATACGGGAGCGGGAGGGGCGGGTTGTGCAGTTTGGCTTGGGTCGGTAAGGATTGGGTTACTACCGTAGGGTGCTCATCTACGGAGTACATGTGACTGCGTTACAATTGATACTGAAATTGGGTCCTGATAAAATTGATACGAGCCGGCATACTCGTACTCACTTATCACTATTCACTAAGGCACTTCGTAAGGTACCAGAACGCCGTCCCGGAAAATAGTTTAACCTTAAGGGATCTGCAGCGGCGAACGTTGGTGATATCATCACGGAATGATTGATAAGGATTGTGGATATCATTGTGGATATCATTGTGGATATCATTGTGGATCGTTCGCGAAAGAGCCTTCAGTTGCGGGGTTATTTCAACCTTTCGCTCGGAATTAAGCTGTAAGTCCATTGATAAACCGCATTGTGTACGTAGGAAAGATGCTTGACGTTTACCCTATAAAGTCCACTCTTGAATCTATCTATCTCGCTCTTCACCATAGTCTCATATAATCTCTCTTGTACAAAGTTATCAATCCACAATTGAAGAATCTGATATCTGTTCTACGTTCCTCTTTCCGAACAACCGAAATCATGAGTACAGATTACAAGTTCCAGGGTTGGATGGGACTTGACCAGAAATCCGTGGAAGGTAACCTGAAGTTCCAGCAATACGAGCCGAAAACGTGGGAAGAGACGGACGTTGATATCAAAATCACCCATTGCGGCGTCTGCGGCTCTGACTTGCACACGCTTCGAAGTGGCTGGGGTCCCACCCTCTACCCGGTCAGTCTTTGCATCATCTCCTCATGACCTACTCCGACCAAAGCTGACTTTCCCGCTCCAGTGTGTCGTTGGCCACGAGATCGTCGGGACAGCCGTCAAGGTCGGTAGCAAAGCCGACCACGGCATCAAGTCAGTCATCACTCCCGCCCGCCTTTGGTGCTATCCCACATCATTCTGACACGATCCTTAGGGTCGGCGACCGTGTGGGCGTTGGCGCCCAATCTTCGTCATGTCTAAAGCCCGATTGCGAGGAATGCTCGGCGGGGCTGGAGAACCACTGCACGCACAGCGTTGGCACATACAACGCCAAGTACCCAAACGGCAGCAAGTCCTACGGCGGCTACGCCGACTACTGCCGCGCGCCGTCCCACTTCGTTTTCAAGATTCCTGACGCCATCCCGAGCGAGGAGGCGGCGCCCATGTTGTGCGGAGGCGTCACGGTTTTCTCACCCCTCCAGAAGAATGGCGCCGGACCGGGAAAGAAGGTCGGTATCGTGGGGATTGGCGGCTTAGGTCATTTCGGTCTTTTGTATGCCAAGGTACGGTTATCCTCTGCCTATGTTTGAGAGATACCTTCATATGCGCTAACATTACCTCTCCTGTGAAGGCTCTCGGCTGCGACAAAGTCGTCGCCATCTCTCGCTCCAGCGCCAAGAAGGCCGACGCCATGAAAATGGGCGCAGATCACTTCATCGCCACCGGCGAGGACAAAGACTGGGCCAAAAACAACGCCAGCACCCTCGACCTGATCGTCTCCACCGTCTCGTCCCCGAACATGCCGCTGCAGGAATACCTGCAATTGTTACGCACGAACGGGCAATTCATCCAAGTCGGCGCGCCCGAAGATCCGATCCCGAGCATCAACGCGTTCGCCTTGATTGGGAAGGGCGTGAAGATCGGTGGGTCTGCGATCGGGTCGCCGGAGCAGATCATGGAGATGCTGGAGCTGTCAGCCAAGAAGGGCGTGCATCCTTGGATCCAGAAGAGGCCGTTAAAGGAGGCGAATCAGACGGTCCGGGATATGAATGGTGGGAAGGCCAGGTATAGATATGTACTGGTGAACGAAAGTCATGCGAAGTTGTAGATGTGGGTTTTATAGGTAGATAGAGCCATGTCATCAGTCCAACGATTAGGATTTGCTTGCACGTGTAGATTGTCATAACTTCATACAAACCAATAATGCTCTCCGTGTCCGTATCATTCAATACCCATCAACATGGCCAGCTCCTCAGGACTCAACGTGCTCTTCCTCCTTCTAGCTCGTCCACCCACTTTCTTCACCGCGCTCTTCCGACTCCCAGCGGCGTCTGCACTCGTTCTGGTCCGTTTTGCCGCCTCCGCTTCCAATTGCGCATCGTCCAGCTTCTGCTGTATCGTGGCCTGAGACGCCGTGCTCTTCGATGTCTACCGTCACATACTCAGTTGCGAAACACCAGGTGAAACTTCAGGGGCACGGGGATTACGACTTACCTGGCGCGGTAATTTCGACTGATATCTCTTGAGCGAAGAGCTTGGGGATGGCAGATCTGACGTGGAAGCAGGGAGCAGAGCCAGTTCGTCGAGGTCGGCCGTGCTTTCCTCCGGTATTCCGGTGAAGGACACTTTCCGCGGTGATGCGGGCGGTCGAGCGTTGCCCGTGGCCTCACCTAGTGCCGAGTCGTTTTGACGAGTCCCACCAGCAGATGCAGATGTGTTTTCCTCCTGTCTCTCGTCGCCACTGATCTCGTCGAAATTCCGTTTGAGGTGCTCGCGGGAAGTGTCAGCATCGAGACCGTCGTTGTTGGCGCTAAGACATTCCTCGTCGTCCGGCGGTTCCTCTTGGGCCTCGTCTTCCTCGCTGAAATCTGCGTCTTCCCCTTCCTCCGCGGAAACCGAGTTGTCGTTGGGGTCGGCCGCAGCCCCATCCAGACCAGAACCCAGCCCTAGGCCCATCTTTAGATCCTCGAGACTGATCGTGTCTCCGCCCTTGACCATCCGGTTCTTCCAGCTATCCATCATCGCTACCGCCTGCCTCCACCTTCCTTCCATCTTCTCCCAGCCCTCCCTCAATCTTCCGATCTCTTCTTCCCGGACTTCGACCTCCTCGATTGGCACAAAGGACGGGTTCGTCAGCAATTCTTTGAGGTGCTCCAGTACCACGTCCATTTCGGCTGATAGGGTGTCGTAGGAGGTAGGCAAGGCCACAAACGCACTCTCCTCCGACGTATCGTCCCCAGTCGACTCGGTCTGCCTACTCCCTTCCTGATACTGCGCTTGAGAGTTCGCGTTCGACTTGGCTGACAGTCCTTGAAGATTCCGCAGTGTGGCTAACGTACTCCTCACCAACCCGATCAAGTTGTCGTTTTCGTCACTCAGACCCTGGCTCAGCTGCGTCAAAAATTCCGTCGTCTCCTGCCTCAGGCTGTAGTTCGGGCTGTCCAGATCCTCTCCTCCCTCCAACTCTCCGATCCTCTGCGAAGGGTTCGTCGGCATCGGCTTGATGACAAGCGTGCTCATCCCTAACCCCTCCCGTTTTCCCCTCTGCTGCCCATTCAGGTGCTCTTTCAACCTCCGCATCTCCAAATCCCGTTTCCGGATATCGTTCGCGCACTGGCTCCGCACTTGCTGCACCATCGTCCTTAACCTCAACGTCTCCTCGCGTAAAGAGCGCGCGCTGTTCTCAGCCGTGCGCAAGGTGATTCGGGTGGCGCGTTCCTGGCCGGCAGTAAGCGCCAATTGCCGGTTCAGCTCTGCGTTCTTGGCCTCGAGGCGCGATATGTCGAGGTTCTGGCGATTCTCGCTGGCGCGCAGGTTACGGAGAGTGCAGGCGATGGATTCACGGTGTTCGGCTTCGCGCTGGATGGGTCGATGCTGGTTAGATCTGTAGCGACTATGTAGGGTCTTTGAGTGTTCGTACATCTCTCCTCAGGATCAGATCGTGGACGAGGTTGATGATCCTGGCCATGGTCGCGGTCCGCCCTTCCTCGGCCTTTGACGGCTTCGCGAACTCGATGGGCTTGCCATTGCGCAAGAGACCGCGGGATAGTAAGAGGTTATTGATGTAGGCAGACGCTGTTTGGAGATTCTGGGTTTCCATGACTTGCGTCTATCTTGAAGAAGATCAGGTTGCGAAGTTGTAACGTTAATCAGCTTGCGATTGATTGCGGAGCGTTGAGTGTAAACAAAGCTCCGGCGGCCTTAGCAAGCCTTTCATGCAGTTCTGAGAAGTTGGCGGCAAGCTCCGCGTGAGTTGAAGTCGCGACAACTTTCTCCATGGACAAACTCACGTTTGAGCATTATCTCCGCAGGGGGGTTCCAGTCATCTGTGCTCTTCTGCATTCGACCAACTTACTGTCTTAAGCATTGGCGTGTTGCTAGTTGTAACTTCGACGTCTCAAAAGCCCTCAACGTTCGAACACAGCTCGGGAATCTACAGCTCTACTGTTCGGAGACTTGACCACAACATAGCTGCCCAAGATGTCTACCTTCACCGTTCCCTACTCTTCCAGTCCTCCGTCAACGCCCGATAGGGGATCGCGTAACGGCGGTCATGGTAACCTCTTCACAAACATGGCCACAAACACGACGACAACCCCCGCTGGGCCCCCTCCTTCGTCGGCCAATTCTTTCACACCTGTCGGCCCGCCTCCTTCGTCCTTTCTTGGAAGCTCACAGCTTGACTCCAACAGCAAACCGTTTCCGATGAAGCCGAACTTTGGCCTCAACATGGGCTCACAACGGAACCCCAATAGCCCTTCGTTCAAGACGGTTCACCCGAATCGACATAAGACGACGAAAAATGGAAATTCAGCAGGAAGCTCGAACCTGAGACAGGGCTTCCACTTCCCCGCCAGCAGTTCACCTCTTGAGGCGCCAAGCGACTTTAGTGAGTTTGGGGAGGTCTCGCAAGTGGATGGTGAGGGAGAGACGGACGATGGGGATGAGCAGGGTGACGACGACATGGACATGGACATGGACCAGCAGGACGCTCCTTCGGTCGAGAACGAAGATTTTACAACTCCGTCACGACTCGGGTCTTCGTTTCGCTGGGAAACATACTCAAAGTACGGATCCCCCTTGAAGGACAGCATCCCAAGGGGCACAAAGCGATCTAGAGCAGGCACAGTTGTAGCCCAGAGCTTATGGTCTTCCTTTGCAGGCGGGCTGGACCTACCAAAGAAAAAGGATTCTGCTATACCAGGGATTTTACGAGATTTTGCAGCTGGGGGCGCAGCAGTGGACGTCACTGAATCGGATGAGCTTATTCTAGCTACTGAGGATATTATAAGCCGGTTGTACAATATCGACGCAGGAGATATGGCACTCCAGGATGCGCTTACAACAGCTTCAGGAGACTTGACCAGAATCTGGCAGTCGTGTGTCGACAACGATACTCGACATATAGGGACAGCTGAGTATGTCGTTGGCATAGGTCCTAATGAGAATGCTCCATCTTCGACGAAAGCATCTTTCTTGAGTACATTCCTCTTACAACTGCATCACCCACCTCCTCTGAAGGGCAAGCAAGCTTTTGCATTCTCTCGGTCAGGTCGAGCATCCGGATATCCAGAGTCTTTCGGCAGCTCCCAAGTCCCTCCGAGGCCATCGCCTCCACCGAAGGTCTTACTCGACTGGCTCAACACGTACCACAACCCATACCCATCCGCGACCGTAGACCTACAAACCTACCAACCGAACCCTACAGCACATGTGAACTTCTGGGATATTGTCTTCTCTACTATGCTACGTGGCCGAATCAAAGACGTCATTCGAATATTAAAGGAAGCTGACTTCAGACATGCTCGAACAGCCGCGGGCGACGGGCAAGGCCAAGACGGCTACCGCGGAGTGCAGCTTGGGAATATCGCAAGAGTTTTCAATCGTGCCATAATGGTTCTGGAAGTTTGCCCGGCGATGAAAGATGAGAATTGGGATGTTAAGGGGACTGATTGGATAATCTTCAGACGACGAGTAGAACAGGCGGCGGCAGATCTAGCAACGTTCGCTGAGGGTCGAGACCGTGAAGCGGAGGACGACAATCAACAATTTCGAGCCGAGAACTTTGGGATTCAAGGTTCACTGGCAAGTATTTCCGCATTGAGCCAATCGACTCGAAAGGCCGAGAGCAAAGTACCATGGACGATATACCAGAACCTCAAAGCTATGTACGGCCTTCTTCTTGGCGGCACCACAGAGATCATCTCCTTTGCACAAGATTGGGTTGAGGCAACTATTGGTCTTACGGCCTGGTGGGACGGCGATGACAACGACGAGATTACGAAAGGGAGCCTGGGGATGAGCCGACGGTCGATAAGACGCTCACAGTCGCTTGCACCACGCTCTGTGGACGTCGATGTTCTCACTGCCTATTTACGGAGATTATCGTACGCGTTCGACCGGGTGACGGACGATACCGATGAGGAGGCTTTCCAGATAAATTCGATGAACCCAATTGAAGTTGGCTTGGCGTCGGTCTTCGAGGGTAACGTTGAAGGTGTCATTGGACTCCTGCGTGGCTGGTCCCTCACAATAACTTCAGCAGTCGTTGAGATTGCAAGCCTCGGAGGCTGGCTTGGCATACCGTCTGGTACCAAGATGATGAACAACTTCAACGCAAGCGATTTGATGGTCCTCAGCTATGGTCAGGACAAGCAGAGACTTGGCAAGGACGAGATACTAGTAGAATACGCAGAGGCTCTTTCCAACCGAGACGTACTACGGAGCCAGCATCACGACATTGAGCGTGAAGGGTGGGAGCTGTCTGTGGAAATACTTGGACGGTTGGACGATGACGTTCTCTCGAGTAAGATAATCTGTCAGCTCTTGGATGAGCTTCCGCTCGACTCCGGCGACCGGGTGGACAATCTACTCAACATCTGCTCCGAACTCGGCCTTGATAGCCAGACCCGCAAGATCGCCGAGGTTTGTCAATCCTTTTCCGGCATGTTTAATCCGCAGCAACAACATCACTAACAAATCCGTAGAGATACGCCGACTCACTAGCCGAAAACACAAACGAGTACGGCACGGCATTACTCTACTACGCCCGCGCCCACCAAGAAAAGAAGATCAAAGACGTCCTCGACCTGCTCATCTCCCTCTGCCTCGTGCAATCCGTCGCCTACCCCGCCGCGTCGGACCTCGACGACGACCTCGCCCTCCTCGTGACCTCACCCAAAGAAGTCCTCACCGCCCTCTCCGCCATCGACGCCGACGCCGCCGAGATGCTCAAACTCTACCTGAGCGGCTACGCCACCCTCCGCCGCTTCTACGACCTGCGCGACGCCGAAACCAACCTCATCCCCGGCCACAAACCCAGCCTCCGGCCCCTCGCCCGCAAACGCGAAGCCACCACCGCCCTCGTCACCGTCATCAACAGCGCCGCCGACTCCATCCACGGCGGCCTGTACGACCCGGACCGCCACGTCGTCGTCCAGGTCGACGGCCTCCTCACCCTCCTCGCCGAATCCCTCCCCCTCCTTAACCACCATCCCCAACGCCTCCTCACCCTCCCGCAGACTTACGCCCTCCTCAAGGCCGTCGAGGACCTCCAGTCCGTCACCCGCCGCGTCTACGATCAGTGCGAGGAATGTTTCCGCTCCACGCTCGCGAACGCCCGGGGCGAGCGGGTGCTGGCGCCTGAGGCGCCGAGGGCGCTGCTGCGGAAGAGTCTGTCGGGCTTGACGGCCAGTAGTGGCTTTTCGATGTTCGAGATGGTGGGGAGCGAGGTGTGGGCACCGTCGCAACAGCAGGGGATGGATGTGGATGTGGATATGCAGGAACGGGAGGGAGAGAAGGGGGAAAGGAGTAGGTCGATGGGAAGCAGTGGGGTCCTGGTCAACAAGGGGACGGGTGAGCGTGAGGTCGAGGTCAAGAGAGGGTGGGATTGGAGGGTGGGGCTGAAGGCTGGCGTCAAGGGCGAGGATGTCCTGGCCATCTTGAGGCTGGGGTTGGCGAGGGAGGTAGCGAGGGGGTGGTTGGATGGCGATGGGGATCGTTGAGCGTGGGCCGGACACGGTGGGGTGTTCTTTGTAGAGTTCGGCCCGTGTGGCATGCTGGGTTTTGTTTGCGAAATAAGGTTGGGTGCTTTTGTGGTTTCTATGTGTATCGATAGTTACATTCGAGCAATACAGGTAGGGAGAGGAGCCATGGCGCACGTCCTCAACCTCAGATTCGGAATCGAACTTTATAGAGCACGGGAGGCCCTCGACCACGGTTGCGTTTTCGGTTTCAGTCCGAAGTATGTATGCCGTCGTCAGAACCAGCATCCTCGCATTGCATCCAACATCCTGTGAAGTCAGGCCTACTGGGAGATGCAGTGTTCGAGGTCGTTTACTCTACGCTTCACGGCCTCTGGAAGGAAGGAAGCTATCTATATGTGAAATGGCGAGCAATCAGGCACACATGCGCTGTAGATTGTGGATCGCTGGGTTATCCGTGCGCGTTGCCGTGTCGGTCACGGAGAAGGCGATTTTTCTCTTAATTTTGCGTAGTTTCGGGATTGGGGATCGAACCTGGAAGAATTACAACTTAGGGTTGGGTTACAGATCCCATTCCTCCGGATCTTGAGGACCCGCTGGACCTTCGCTCTACTGGCCTCTCAGCATTGCCGTACACATGATTATTTCATGCGCATTTTGCACCACGACATTCGCTCAATGGTGTCTGTTGGGTTCTCCATGCGTCGTTGTTGGAACGCAGTCCTTGCCTCGATCCCTACGTGACTCTGGGCCCTGTAACCCACACGCACAAAGACTCGTTGGGTACCACATGCCCTACAATGAAACCTTAGCTACAGAAGACAGTCCTGCTAATCCCAACAGATTGTGAACCCAGACCTAACATCTCGTCAAGAAGGTTTCTTTATGCCTTTTGCTCTTGTCCTTGAGCTTCAAAGGTAAGAGGGCTGTTTGTGAGATTTGTGGTCTTGGCAGATATTATGCAGATGAGTGGTAAGTAAAAGCTTTGGTCTTCAGAGTATTTACATGCAACGTTGCGTTTTGCGCATCCTTTGGAGGATCCCAGACCTTGACAGATACCCAAGGTGACTCGCAGAACTCCATGCGCATATCCCGTCGCCTTCGACACCAACCCCTTGGATCGCCTAGACCCAAACGTACCAAGACGGACAATGTTATCTACCTCGGAATGCTGTTCTTGAACAACCAGTCCGAACTAGCATCGACCATGAAATTCGTGATATTGAACTCATTACTCCCACTCGTACTGTCGAGCCCGACGCCAGCCACCTCGGACGAAATCTGTAAGTTCGGATCAATGAGATTATTCCCGTTCGCATTGGCACCCGCGCCAGGGAGCGACGACCCATTGACCGGTGCCGGCGGCGGCGGAAGTCGTGGCACATTGAAGAAATCAAAAACATCGAGGTATTCGAGTTCGTTGGTGGCCGGTGTGCGCGCCGGGGTGACGGACGCGATGGAGATACGATGTCTTGGTTGCCTGGAGATGAGGAAGTCGAGATCGTAAGCGCAGCGGCGCATGTCGGCAAGGATCTTGACACTCGAGGGCGTGACGCGTTCGCCGTGGGCGCCGACGGCGCGTTCCGACTCGTGGTATTCGTCCAGGACACGCTGCAGGATGGTCGTGTAGCGCTCGGCCACTTTCCAGTAGCGGCCCATCTCGCCCAGCGTGTCGACGAAGAAGTGAATGTCCGGGCTGACGTGGTGCTCAACGGTGGAGCCGTGCACGAGAAGGAGCCGTGCGGCAACCCAGAGGGTGAAGGCGAAAGGGGGCCCGAGTTTGTTGAGCATGCCGTTGCTGACAACGTGTTGGCCCAGGGCGGCGATGTCCCCGACTGCTTGTTGGCAGCGTTGGGCCGCGCTGAAAGAAGGAGTGAAGATGGTTGATCTTGTTGTCGGGTATGCGGCAGATGAGTGCAGCCGGATGACAGTTCTGGCAGGAATCAGTAGACGGAAGATTTCATCTTGGCTGGTGGTGCTTACGTGTGGTATGTTGCGTGCAGCATGACCCATCCACAATTAACAATCTTATTACCTCCTGCTGCATTGAACAGTCGAGCCATATTACCGTATTCGCTCGGAAGACTTGACTTCCAGGACGTCACAATGCTGTCCAGCTTACAGTACTGAGCTTGCCATTGCTCCACATCAGAAAGCGCGCTGATATCCACAGGCTTCTTCAGAAACTGATGTATCTTGGATAGGATGCCTAAGATTTCGATGTAGTAAGAAAAGGATCCTAAGTTTTCAGGCTTGTTCAATGAATAATCGGTTCTCTCTGTTGTCTGGAACCATCTGGTCTCGACGGCCTGATTTCTAGCAAAAAGGTCGTCCCGACAGGGTAGTTTTCGATCAATCTCCCTTTCATCTAGGGCGAACTCAAAGGCAGTCGCGATGGTAGCGTACCGATCCAGCAAGTAGCCCATCCAAAATAGCCTCCGGCGACCTTCATCTTCGATCCAGCTCTTTGGTTCTGGGAGTACCATCGCCCTCAAAGTATAAATGGAGGGATAGCTTGGTGACACAGAGGATGAGGTAGTCTCGACAGCTAGGCCCAACTGTACGATTGATCTTGTGATGAGAGCCAACAAATTCCACCCCGGCGGCCCATTCGATGACCCGACAAGGTCAAGCGCCAGGATAACGAGTGCTTGGAGTGCCTTGACGGAGGAGTTTTCCAGGCCATAGAGTAATACTTTCTGCTTGGACGTGTCGTGAAAGCGTCTCCGGTTGTCGTCATTGAGTCGAGTGTCGGTAGAGAATCTCAGAGTTGTCGCCACGATGGCATGCAGCAAGATGCGATCGGCTTCCTCAAGACTTGACGGACCGAACAGAGCATCTAGCGTCGTCCGTCGATGTAAGATTGGACACCAGGTGTTGATGTGCTTGAAATATAGGTCTGCTAGAGCGTATAGTAGGTCATATGGCGGTAGGTCATGATCGGTCGAGGAGAATTGCGGCTGGGAGCCGTCGGCGATGTTAAGACTAGGCGATTCCAGAGCACTCGTATGTGGAGAGTATTCCTGAGGGGTCTGAGATATGCTACGTGCGTCGGTAGGCATCACAGAACTAGGCATCTGCTGCGGATAGCCGTTGGATTGATGCATATTAGGCGTCGGTGCTGTTGACGGGCCTTGGTAGTCGATCACGCTGGGTCCTTGATCGCGGCGCGGGTCATTGAAAACTGGAGGCTTTTGCAAGAATAGTGCTGTCTCTGGTCGAGACATTCGCGGCTGGTGCGACTCCATCGGAGATCTGAATGCCTGCATCTCCTCCGCCAGAGGCTGAAACATATGGTGTCCATTTCTGGCCAACGTGCTCTCAAGCAGACGTCCATGAGTCTGTATAATCTCTTCTAACCTGTCTAGCGGAGCGTCAGTCGAAGCATTACTCAGGGTTCGCAACTATCACTTACCGAGTCTTTGCTCTAACTCTCGACCGTAGCCTGCCCTAAGTCCAGGCTTCTTCCGTTCTTTATACTCGCAGATTTGATCATTCCGAGAACACCATCCGCAGCTCGGCTGGCCACGATCTGAAAAGTGCGATAAGCCTCTTGTCCCTGATCATATACTCTACTGAACCGAATACATACCGCATTTCACCTTTCTCTGTTTGCAGAGCTCGCACCTTGACTTTGTTAGTGCTCATTGACTTCAGCATAGAGTAGAAGCAGCATTTATAGAACTCGCGACGCGATTGTTACAGTGCTTGGTGTCTTAAGAGATTGGAGCGCATACGAAACCGACATTGGCCTTCTCCTCTTGCGGGGCACATCCTGATTGTCGGCTTCCCCGCCGCTCTCTTCCCCACTCCAGGTATCTTGGGGGCTCTCGACTTTGCCAGCATCACTACCATGATGAGTAGAGCGAGTCGCCGATTGCGGTGACTGCTGATTTGCGCTGCTTCCGAATGGATGAGGGTCCATCTCCATGCGTAACTGCGGGCGGTCCGGGAATGAGGAGAGAAGATGAGCCGAGGGTTGGCGAGAGCTCACCCGAATTTGAATTTACTCGACACAAACAACACCACTGCATCATCCTTGGCTTTACCCGCGCCAAAGCTCAACATCCATTGATCCATCAAGATTTATTCTTGCTCAATGCTGAACACACTAGTTAGCAAGTATGCTCCTGCGGTCTAGACCACGGAGCACTGGATGCCAATATCGGTTCAACGCTCGACCGAGCGAGCTCCTGAGCTCATTGTGCATCTCATACTGATTGCCAAGTCTCACAGTTTATAGAGAAGCCTTACGCAGTTGTACCTCCAGACAGCATACAACTATAGTACTCTCAATTCGCTCAGCTGTTGTGTCTAGATTTTGATTATCATGGCGTCTTCCAAAGCTCGAATATTCCCAACAATTAAAGAGATCAGAACTTTTGTGGTTGATGGCGTAGGGTCTGGCGGCGACTATCATAATGTACTGATCAGATTACATCTTGATTGCCCATCTCTTGATTTCTGTCATTCGTACTGATCAGCATGATGATGCGTCCAGGTCAAGGGAGGCCATTGGCTCATCGATAGCCCCATAGCTACACCAATGTCGAGGTGGGAGCAATATCGGGCTTCACGAACAAGCTGGGGAATCAACGTGCTCGGCTCCTTCTGTGTCGAAATCGAGGCAACAGATGGAACCAAAGGCATTGCAACAGGTTTCGGAGGCCCTCCAGCCTGCTGGCTCGTAACTCAGCATTTCGAGAGATTCCTGATCGGCGCTGGTAGGATCAGCTGCATTGAGATATGAGGCATCAGTCATTGATGGCAACTGACGAGTAGATCCTCGAAACACCAACCATCTCTTTGAGCAAATGTACCGAGCTTCAATGTTCTATGGCCGCAAAGGACTGTCGGTGGCCGTTATCTCTGTCATCGACCTCGCGATATGGGATCTCTTGGGGAAGATCAGGAACGAGCCGGTATACAAACTCATCGGTGGCGCAACACGGGAGCGTTTGCATTTCTACTGCACCGGTCCGGAACCGGCGGCAGCTAAGAACATGGGGTTTATCGGCGCCAAAGTCCCTCTACCCTATGGACCCGATGAAGGCCAGGCAGGCTTGAAGAAGAATGTCGAGTTCCTTCGAAAGCATCGAGCGAGTGTAGGACCAGACTTTCCTTTGAGAGTAGACTGCTATATGAGCTTGAATGTGCCATACACTATCGAAATTGTCAAGGCATGTGAGGATCTGAACATTGACTGGTGGGAAGAAGTACGTACGATTCTTGACTCTACTGTGCTACAGGAATTGAATAACTGCTCAGTCACCAGCAGTGTCTTTCTCCAGACGACTCGGACGGGTTCGAGCACCTCAAGCGAGCTCATCCGACGGTGAAATTCACCACCGGGGAGCACGAGTACTCAAGATACGGATTCCGCAAGTTAATTGAGGGCCGAAACATCGACATTCTTCAGCCTGATGTCATGTGGGTGGGGGGCATGACGGAGATCTTGAAAATCGCGGCCATGGCAGCCGCATACGATATCCCGGTCGTACCGCACGCCAGCGGGCCGTACAGTTATCACTTCGTGGTTTCTCAGACCAATGCGCCATTCCAGGAGTACCTAGCCAATTCTCCAGACGGGAAATCGGTTCTCCCGGTGTTTGGGGATCTATTTCTCAACGAACCGATCCCCGTGAAGGGTTACCTAGATGCTTCGGACTTGGATAAGCCTGGCTTCGGGCTTGAGCTCAATCCTGCTGCGAGACTGTTACCCGCTCGAAATATACTGAATCCTTCTCCGCAGAGGTCGTTGAAGGCGCCAGAGGGAAAGGACGAAGATCGCTAGGGCTAATGGTGCTGCTGGTAGAGGGTGCTTCATCTCAACTTTGAACTTGGATTATATACGAAAACGACTCATATACCTTACGCGTCGGAACTTGTCAGGTATAGTGAATTTTCGTGCTCTATCACGACCGTCTACTATTATATTGAGGTCTCACATGTAGCATTCGCAAGAACGAGGTGTCTACAGAATGCAATCATCGGGGTTGAATGTACCGAGATAGCCCAACCAAGAGCTCGTCGACTCGTGCTCAAAAATAACTCAACTCAACTCAACTCAACTCACAAGCAAGCATCATTCCACAGCACCTCCAGACCCGTCCACAGCACCACCCCACAACTCCCCCCTCCACGCCACCAACACAAACAATGCCCTCTCCTACTCACCCCCACCCCCACCGCCAC
>JAABUY010001072.1_pt1 | contig 39328 bp, 17 predicted proteins | sample 5560271 | NCBI WGS metagenome assembly JAABUY01 (sample SAMN10711886, study PRJNA513374) | rock metagenome | isolation source: Antarctica rocks | place: Antarctica: Victoria Land, University Valley
TTGACATTGACCTTTAGAGATTTCCCGTCAAATGTGTGACTTCAGCCTTGATGCCTTCGACCACATGCTCCAAGTTTTGTTTTTCACTTCTAAGAAGCTTTTCCATTCCACTGTACCATAACCCAAGAAGACATGTATACATCAACCAAAGTCCAAGTCTGGCCAGCGCCTCCCCTCTCTGTACAAAATGCTTAGAACAAGGGGCTGACTGCAAGCAGAATCCTACGAACTGTCGTGATTGGCAAAATTATCCACTGCGCCTGCGGCTCATCAATATGAATCTGCATGTGATATCATTGCTTACTCATCTCTTACTAAGCGCCCCTATTTATGTCTTAGTCATCATTTCCTATATATACTCTACATAGCATAAACAAAAAGAAACAACTTTCTACAGATCAATTCACATCTGATAGCATCAAAGATTTAAGACATACTTTTAAGCAGCTTTAAGACTTAAGCTTCAGTCTGAGCTGATTTAATTTATATTTTAATTGTAAAAATTTCAATATAATAATGCATAAATTACATATTCATTCTTTTTTCAATGCTCATCACTACTTCAACATTAAGACTATAAAATAAAGAAATAAATCTTTATGCTGTATTGTACAAAGAAAATTTTTATCTTTTTTATATTGTGATATATTCAACAGCAATTTGAACTGAACTGAAATTGATTTATTAATTAATGTTTTTCATCATTTACAATCTTTCAGTATAAAGCTCAACTCTATTTTTATAATGATGAATAAATTCATTATCATTAATTAATTAACAATATCAGAAACAGCTTCTTAAATTAATTATAAGATAATGATAAGTTAAATTGCATTTCTTCAAACTTAATTAAGAAATATTTATGTTAATGAATTAGTCTTTAGCTTTATATTTGAAGTCATATCTTTCTTTAATGCAGCTTTAAAAACTTAAAAAATATTTAATGTAATAATGTTTTTCTTTGCAGCAGTGTTCAAGAATTCTCTGAAGATAAAGATATCATTTATTTATAAGAATAGTTAAAAAGCAGACACTGTAGAGATGTAAGTTCTTAAAATAAAAGTTTATTTTTAATTTTATAAAATGTTGACAAATTAACTTCTAAATAATGAAGCAAAGATCACTGTTACAGTTAATTATTTAAAAGATACTGTTAAAGTATGATGACTTTAAAAAGAAAAACAACTTTAAATTGAAGAAGACTCATTAAATATTAGATCTCAAAATATAAATAACTTCTTTTTAGCATTTTTATTAATCTTTAAAATGTTAATGAAATAAAACATCAACATCACTGTTATGAGACTCTGAAACAAACAAAATCAGTTTAATAATATAAAGTGAAGTTTACAAAGATTGTATAATTTCTTCAGTCTATATCAGTTAAATATAAACAGAAATAGCAGTTCACTCAGAATTTAAAGCAAAAGATTTGATTTAAATTCTGAAAGTATTTAAAGATTGAAGTGACTACTTTTAATGAGTTAATTTAATGAGTTAATTAAATTAAACAAAGTCTTTAAGAAATACATAATAAGAATCATCTTAATGTCTTTAATGACTTAAATTTAAACAGTAATAACTTATTAAATAATTCTTAAGAATGATCTCAAAGTCATGAAAGATCAATTATATTTAAATTAAATAAATTAAATATGAAAGCTTATCAGATCTGATGTAAGAAGAATAAAGTGTACTTTCATTATAAAAAGTTCTCATATATAGTTAAAGACTGTTGAGACAACAAGAACACTGATAAGAGTAAAGATAAGAGTAAAGATAAGAATAAGAATAAGAATAAGAAAAAAAGTAAAGATAAGAAGAAGCTTATTGAGAAGTGATGTTCTAGCTGCTTTTATGAAGCAAGATAGAACTAGTATTAAAGATTAAGTGAAGATTCTGCTTACATTAACTGCAGTTAACATTTTTTTACTTCTTTTGTAACTTTCTCAATTAAGACATGCTCATAGACAACACAGTTTAGAGATTTCACTAAACAGTATAGTATAATATGAATATTTATTTCTTTCAATAAATTATGAACTCAAATTAACAAGAAGCTTTTCAGAGAAAGTGTATATTTCTAGTGTGACAGCAGCTGAGTACATTAGCTTTTAAGATTTACAGTCAATTCAGCTTTAACAGTATTACTGATTATTGAGATTTATAATAAATCTGATTTTAACAGAATCAGCATACTGACAGTAACTGTGTATATTAATTATTGAGATTTACAGTCAATTCAGCTTTAGCAGTATTACTGACTATTGAGATTTATAATAAATTTAACTTTAATAGAATCAGTATTTTGTGACAGCTAAGTACATTTAACTTAAAAGATTCATAGAGAATTGATCTTAACAAAAATCAGCATTTATAGTTATTCAGAAAGCACTGTTCTGCAGTAGCTGAGTATGTTTAATTTAGAAAATTCACAGAGAATTGATCTCAGCAAAAATCAGCATTTATAGTTATTTAAAAAGTACTGTTCTTCAGCAGCTTAGTATAAGTCATTAAGATGAATAAACATTATTATTTTACAAAATAAAAGATATAAAAGCTTTTTATTTGTTTTACTTATATTATCTTCAATACATACATCATTATTTTACTTTATTCACTTCTTATACTACATATTAACTATCATCATCATGAACTTCAACAACTTCTTTATAAAGCAACAATTCATCTCAATTCTTACTTACAAGAACTGCAATCAATGATTCATTCTTATAAAAAGATAACTGATAAAAAAAGATCTATAAAAAGTTGTTAAAGTCTTAACAGTCAATATATTGATCAGTAAATTCTTAGACTAATTTTTTCTCAGTAGTCTCAGCTTTAGAAATCAGAAAATAAACATAAAGACTTTATATTAACTTATTATCTGCATAAATATAGATAATTAAGAATATCTGATGAATAAAATCAGCATAAAGAATGTTTGAAATGTATTAAAGTTTAAATATAAGAAGAAGCTGTAGATGATTGAAAGACAATATTTAATGAAGTTTGTTAAATACAGAATGTTAAAGAATGTATTCATTAAAGAAGTATAAATTTATTTAAGTAAACTCAGCAGAAAGATTGCTGCAACTCAGTCTAACATGACTGAGTTGTTCAAATTAAAACAACAATTTTAGACACTGCTTTAAACATTATTAGTTAAATATGTTGTGATCTGCAATGTCATTAATGCTCAGAACAATTTAGATGTTAAGAGAGATTTATAAAAGTTTTAAAAAAAAGAGACACAACTTAAGACTAATGAGACTGTCATTGTCTTATGAACAGATAAACAGAAGAAAGATTAACATTTAATGAATTAAAATTACAGTTTATCAAATCACTACATAGTTAATATTAAGTAACATTATTACAGATTATTCAGTTTAGACAGTGATCATTTTTCTTGTTACTTTATTAAGTGTTTTCTTTGCAACAGCTTTTACTTCATTAAAGATTGTGAATTTCTTTCTAATGTCAAGCAAGATACTTAAAAAAAGACAAGCAGATTGATTACAGTTAAGCTGTACAGATTAATTGCAGTTAAATTGTACTGAAAGTCAGTCTATAAAGAAAAAGAAAAGAGATACAGTCTTTAATGCAGAAGTCAGTGACAATAATGATGATGATTTTTTCTTTAAATTTAAAAAGAAAAAGAAAGTTAACAATGAAATTGCTGCTCTGTTCAAGAAGACTATCAGTAAAATACTTAAATTTAAATAAATTACAGACTCTAAATTCTTCTTATATATAACTAATTAACTTCAACTCTTCAGTGACTTTCTTATATGAATGAGACATCAGTGAATTAAAGTTAAGAAAAGACATTTATACTCTTACTAGAGTGACTGTCAGGTTTTTTCAAAGCTGATTTTTCACTTATTTTGCATGTCTTGTTAGTCATGAGCAACCATAGTGGCAGAAACTTCAAGAATTTGAACAAAACTTCAGTTGTGTGCATTAAGCTTGAAAGTGATTTGTTTTTTGTGATTTTAGGCTCATTTTGTAGAGAATTGTGAGGGCTTTTCAATAATGTAAAAATTATCAAAATTACACAAGAAACAATGAAAATTACCTAATATTATGAGTCAGGTCAGGTTTCAAAGTTGAGCTCAGTGAGTTGAGTTGAGTTCTAAAATCTGAGCCTAACCTGACCTGACAGCCACTCTAACTCTTACTATTGTGAAGTAATCATTATACAAGTCAGATTGAGAAATTCTGTAAGACTGAGTTTAACACTCTACATATTTAAACTTGAGATTAATCTTCTGTCAAAAAAGCAAATGTACAAAATAAAACTGTATAAAAGCTTTAATCAACACTGTCTTTAAATGTATGATAAGCACAGCAAGACTATAATAAAAGCATTAAAGTGAGATAAAATCTATATAATTAAATATATTGCAAAAAGTCTTAATGAATTTGTTCTGATATCTACAGTGCACACATCACATTCAGAGATCATCTTCTCTGCTGCTGCTTCAGATGCAAGTCTGTATATTTAAATTTATGAGCATAATCTTATGATTAACTTTCTAAATGTTGACACTGCATCATTGAATAGAAAGATCAAGATTTACAGACTTTGACATTAACAATTTGTTTATCTTAATTTTACAAAGTTGTGTAATCTTCACAAGATGACAATTCTTGAAAAGTCAATTCTCATCATTGAGAACAATGAGAATATGTATAAGATTTGTGCTTTAATCAAGCTCATCAACAAGCAAGATCACACTGTAAGTAAAAAAAAGATTAATATTTTTATTTTTGTCTTCATTAATATATACAGCTCATTATTCTTATTATTTAACAGATATCAATACTTTCTGAAGATAATAGATAATTATTTCTGAAAGATGTAAATGATACTGCTGAAGCAATGTAATGAAACTTTATAGACACTGTAAAAATGATGATTAAAGACTGAACTTCAGACTGATGCAAAGATTCTTATTGTATAAAGTAACAATAAAATGAAGTTAAAGTTCACTTTAAACAACTGATGCAAGTCTCTTAACATTACACTGCAATACACAATGTTTTACATGTTAATTCAAAATGACATTGTTAAAAGAATCATCTGAATCACTGAGAACTCAGTGTGCATCATGATTAAAGAGACATAACTGTCAATAAAGTTTTGAGTGTAAACAATATAAATAGATGCTTATCTTTACAATTGAACAGCAACTGATCTCTTAATTAACAGTAAGTAAATAATTCTCAAGAAAGCTTTCACTGATGTGAAGTTATTCATCAATTACATTTATATATGAAAATGTAAGTGTTACAGCTACATTAATCTTAAGTTACTATCTGAAGACAGATGTAACAAATTCATGAATTAAGAACAAGTAAGAGTCTTTATGAATTACATTAAGAAAATCACAAAGCAGTATTAGCTTTAAGCTTCAGATCTTAAATACATCATTAAGAATTACACTGTAAAGTTTGCTGAAAGCAAAAAGAAAGATACTGTTGATTTTAAACTGCAATAATAGACATTAAATGTTCTTTTAAACAGAAGATTCATTGAGTGTTTATAGAAGAAGTTAATCATTGTAAAGATTACAGCTTCAAATTAGGCACTTATGACTTAAAACAGTAAGATGCAGTCTAACTTAATTACAGTTAAGGCTGACAAGTCTTAAGATAAACAATATGAGATTAAGTTGACTGCAGTTAATCTAGATGAGTCATTAAATGAGAAGATTAACATTAATTAAGTTAAAATAATGACATTTAAAGAAGTCAGAACCTTTCTGTGTGTTGAGATTCTGAAATAAAAGAGAGATGATAATGACAATGATTAAGATGTAAATGAGTTCTTAATTAAAATATTAAGAGTTATGCTGACACTTATAACATTTTTTACAGACAAAGAAGACTTTATAATCAGATTTGACATTTTAATGTCTGTTATCTATGCTGAAGCAGTGAGAGACTCAATCTGAGAAGAAATGTAAAAGAACATTATTTATGCAGAGCTGACAGCCTTAATGATAAATGAAATATAAGAAGAGACTGTGTCATCAAGAAGAGTCAACATTATGATCAGTAAATGAATCTTTAAATTTAAGCTGAACATTAATGAATTCTTAAACAAGCTTAAGACAAGACTTGTGACAAGAGACTTTTCATAGATATATAATGTTGATTATAAGAACATCTTTACTTTCACTGTTAAGTTTAACATTCTGCAAATCTTTCTAACTATTGTTGCACTCAAAAATCTAAAGTGTCATCAAGTAAATGTTAATAACATCTTTATAGAATTCTTTCTAAAGAAAACAATTTATATGACATTTTCTTCTGAAATTAATATTGCATTTAATTATATTCTGCACATACTGTGCAGCCTTTATGATCTTAAGTAAGCTGCACAGAATTAACATGAACAATGTATTACTGAACTACTTAAATTAAGTTTTCATTAAAGCAAGACTGATCTCTGTCTTTTTCTTTACAGCATTAAAAGAATTATACTGCTTCTTTATATAAACAATATTGTTGTGACTTCAATAAATCTGTTACACATTCTCTGATTTAAGCAAGCTCTTATGAGCATGTTCAAAGTCAAGAACTTAAGAAAGACACAGAAAATTCTTGACATTTAAGTCATACATAATCATAAAATGAGAATTCTGCATCTAAATTAGACTTACTATGTAAACAAGATATTAAAGAATCTTTATATGCAATCTGACAAGCATAGAATCATCAGCATTTTACTTAATAAATATGATGCTCTTTGTTTTGTCAGCTTAACTGATTAAAGAATAGATTAAAGATAGTATTAACAGATAATTAAAAGTTTAATGTATACAGCAATTCATATTTAATTAAACATCATCTTCACACTAAATTAACTAAGTTAATATCTCAGTGATTCTGCAGAGCATCATGAATACATACTTAAGAAATTATTGTAGTATATAAAATCAATCATCAATCTTAACATTATGTACAGCTTTAATGAGAGTCAAGTAATGCTTAAATACTCTGACTTTAACTATGCTTTGAATAAGCAGAATTAAAAATCAATTTTAAAGTGTGTTTATATGCTTAAAGATAAATCAGTGTTGTGAATAAATTAAAAGTAAAAGTTCATCATTATTTTAATCACTGAGATTAAATACATAATCATGTCAATGTGTACAAAGATTAAGATCTAACTTAAACAGATATTAAGAGACATAAGTATAAGTAAATATCTTAAAGTCAATTTACACTGTATGAGCATTCAAGAAAACAAAGCTCATTAAGTATCTTTACTTATTCAGCTTAGAGAAGATAATTAAGCTGTTTTGATCTTAATTAAGAATGCATATATACATAAGTAATTAAAGCACATGAATGTCTTTTATCACAACATTCATAATCTGCATAAATGCAATCAGATTTAGATAGACTTTGTATTCAGTTAAGAGATGATTGCTGATGAGCTTATTAAGTTTCTGTTTAAACAGATCTTTAAGCAATTTATTAAATTTATGAGATTCACTGTTAATGATTAATTAAACTTTTAAATGATTTGTTGAACTCTTAGTAATGTATTTAGTCATCTGATGTTTGCTGTCAGTGAGAGTCAATAGATGCAGTCTCACTGAGTGAAAGTGTTGAGAAATAATGTTTTAGCTGCTTCTATGAAGCAAAGTAAAATTAATGTCAAAGACTGAGTAAAGACTCTATTTACATTAACTGTAGTCAATGTTCTTTCTACTTCTTCTGTAACTCTCTTAATCAAGACATGCTCATAGATAACACAGTTTAGAGGTTTCACTAGATGACATAGTATAGCATGAGTATCTATTTCTTTCAATAAAGCTGAAGATTGTTAAAGTTGATTTGAAGAATTTGAAAAACTAAAGTTGTTTATAAATATAGAAGTATTTATAAACAAGTTAACAGAAGCTTCTATTCAACTCAATAATGATTTGAGTAAAGCATCTGCACTGAATGATCTGAAATTCTTATTATTAAGTATAATCTTTAATTAAATTAATGTTTTTAATTTAAATGCATATATTCTTGCAGACTGCATTTGAGACAAACTGAACAAGATAAACATGAAAGTATTAATTGATTTAGATATAAATCAAATATATATTTTCTTGATAGTTATCAATTAAATGTTGATTAATAGTCAATATAAAATTAAATTACTTAAAATATTCTTGTTAAACAGACAGATCATTTAATTAACTATAAAGCTGATTTTTCATCTTAAGATAAATAGCTTTCAGCAATAATTAAAAGCATAAATTGTAAATCTTTAAGAACATAATCTCATTCTGAGATTAATCTGACTGAAAGTCACTAATTTTCAGATTGATTAAGCTACAGACTGTATGACAGTTTAGAATTAACAATAAAAATATTATTATCTGTTTCTGAAAAAGCAACAATGAGCTGTAAATGAGTCAACATTAAATGTGATTGAAGAGTACACAGCTATGAAGACACTTCAAAATTACAGAACTATTAAATACTTATTAGTAATTCAACAGAACTCAGAGAAGTCAGAAGCTGAACTGTTAACTATTATAGATGAATGACTATGAGCTATTATTGAAGAGTTTCAATTCATATTTAGATCAATTTTATCAGACAAATTATCATTTAAACAAATATTTAAACATAGCATTAACATCAGCAACATTAAGTCTGTTAACATAAATGCTTACTTTCTGTCACAGCTACAGCTGAATAAACAGACTAAACAGATAATGAAGCTACTAAATAAAGATTTGATTTGTAAATTTATAAGTTTATAAGACTTTTTAATTCTGTTCATTAAAAAGAAGAAGAGTACATAATAAATATGTATTGATTACAGAACATTAAACAACATTACTGTTAAGAATGAATATTCACTTTCTTAAATTCAGAAATGTCTAGATTAAATTAACAAAGCTTAATATTTAATTAAGCTTAATTTTACATTGAATTATTATTAAGTTTATATAATTAAAAACAATACAAAAAAAACTGTCTTCAATACTCATTACAACAAATATAAGTTCATAGCTATGTTCTTTAAGCTATACAATGTCTTAATGACATTTCAGTTGATGATGAACTCTATATTATGAAACTTACTCAACAAATTCTGTCTAATATATCTTAACAACATACTGATCTTTTCTGACTCAATTTCAGATATTCAGAAACACTTATGAATCATTCTTAGTATCTTAAAGAAATATAAGCTATATATTAAGTTTAGTAAGTGCATTGTTGAGATGAAAATTCTTAAGTTTTATAAATATATTATGAGACAAAACACACTACAATCAATTTCTATTAAGATATTAGTCATTAAGAATTGATCTGCTTCAAAGACAGCACATTATGTACAGCAGTTTCTTAAACTGACTTTATATTTCTAATAATTTGTACAAGAATTTGCATGAATTGCAGCATTATTATTAAATTTGCTTAAGAAGAACAATGTTGAGTTGCATACAAAGAAGAATTAATTCATTGTCTGAAATGCATTATGTAATAATGTCCTTTAACAGCTTAAAAATGCATTTACATTCAAATCAATACTTATTTAAGTAGCTGTACACAAATCATTTATTATCAAAATAAACACTTTCAAATAGGCAATTGACTGTGCTCTGATGCAGAATGAAATGAATAAGAAACTTTATTTAATTATTTATGATGATCAGAAGTTACAAGATGCAGAGCTTAATTATTCTGTTTATAAAAAGAAGTTATTGATCATTAAGTATGCACTTTAAACTTGACAGTACTATATTGAAAATGATTATATTACAATTATCATTATGAATCATAAAGATCTACAATATTTAAAGAATACACTGCACTCATTTAAACAACTAACTCAATGAATTGACAAATTTCAGCAGTATGATCTTGACATTCAATATTGATTTGAAGCTCAGACTGTCATATTAGATTTAATTAGTTATTGACTTAATTTCATAAAAAAAAACTCAACAAATAAAGTGTTCTTAGATGCTCTGTGAAGACTAGACAATGTAAAATGAAAGAAAGTAATGATATTGTATTTAAAAGATGATATAGAATCTGAAAAGTCATTGCTTTGCAAGCATGTATGCAAAAATAATGTGACAGATCAATTTTGACTGCATTACAATTTAGAATTAAATGACTCATATTTGATTTGAAAGTAAGACAATGATAAAGTATTATTTCTACAGTTTTAGTACTGTGCAGACTTTTTGAAACATATGTACATCAAATATAGACATTTAGAAGTGTCAAGACTGCTAAGAGTGATTTGATTTTAAGCTTAATGACATGAATTATTGCAGAATTTTAAATCATTTATAAAGCATTGTCTTAGCTGTTAAGTTGCTCAATGACTTTGAAAACATTAAGAGGTCAAAGAACATTTATATTTAACTTGTAAAAATCTATTATTATTTAAAAGATAAGAAATCAACATAATAAGCATATTATCTTGAATGTCTTGAGAAAACTGCTGAATTATAATAGCAATTAATTATATTACAAACTGATCTGTGACTAAAGCTGTTTCAGATGTAATGAAAACAATAGTTGCAGATTTTCTATATAATAAAATCTTTACAAATTATAATTCATTAAGAAAGTTACTATTCAATAATAATACAAACTTTCTCAGCTGTGTTGTGATTTACTATTTGAAGAAGCTCAGAACTCAACATAGAACAATGATTCTTTATTATTTTTGCATAAATAAAAAGATAAAAAATCTAAATGAAATGTTGAGCTTCATGTTTACAAAATATTTTATGAGTAAATCAACTCAATTATGAGACAAATACTTATTATAAATACTTTTTGCAACTTAAATCTGAGCTTATAATACAATTAAACAGAGCTTATTTTATCTGCTGTATAAAATAAATTCATAATTATTAAATAACTTAAACAATCTTTGATTGCTGAGAGAAACTGACTTTGAAGATTAGTTAAAATGAGTTGAGCAAATACAGATGATTTGAATAACTGTTAATGAAATTCTTTTATAAAAGACTATTAAATCAAAAACAATTTATAATGAAACAGTGTGATTAAGCATTACAAAGAAAGAAGACTGAGTACTTATATGAAATGAAGAGTCTCAGAAGTTTAAAGCTAAATGATTTGATTTGAGTCTTATAAGATATTGAAAACTTATTCATTAAAAATTTATACATTAAAAATGCTCATAAGATGTGTTCTATGAAATTTAATTCATAATAATCAGCTTGTAAAAGCACATATCTTTGATGTCAATAAATTTTGAGCTAGTTCAGAGCTGCAAAGCAGTCTAAAATGAGCTAAACTATCTGTGCAGTAATTAAGTTTTAAAGTTAATAAGATTTTTAAACAAAAAGAGTCATCATTGTCTTTCTATAAAGAACTCTTGATCATATCTTGAGTTAAATGAGATTACAGATAAAAGAAAGAACTACATAAGCTTTTAATAGAAAAGAAAGAAGATCTTTCTTAGAAGATGATTTATAAGACACAAAAATGTTATAAATAAATAAATTTATCTGTATCTCTGTTACAGAACATTTCAAAAACACATTGAAGTGTTGTTTTTTCTGAACTGATCTTGACTGAAGTAAATAATGTAATGAATGCATTACAGAAGATTATTGAAAGCTGAAGAGATGTTGATGACTTAACTTTAAAATTTATAACAGAAGAGAAACATAATTAAGAGAGAGTGAAAGTTTTAGTATTATACAGTATTAAGAAAAAACTGAATGATTAAAAATGATCTGATAAAGATTTATAACAATGACATGATGAGTTAAAGTTAAAGTGAACAAGTAATAAAGCTAAAAAGAAAGATTAAAAAGTCTTAACTTCAGTAATGATCAACAGTGATCTGATGACAGTCTGTAAAAGAAATATAAACTTGTATAATCTATATAAGAGACTTAAGAAAAAGATTCTCATAAATTAGAAGATGATAATATCAGAAGCAAAGCAGTTTCATTAACTATCTATCTATTAAAAAAAAAAAAAGCTATGAGCTGAGCACAGACTGTATTCAAAGCAAAATTATCATTTACTGCAATGATGTAACAATGAGCAAGAACACAACTGAGACAGATAAGACAGTGATATAAGCAGAGCAATAAATACATTAATGTTAAGTTTTTTAGCTTAACAACAAAGAATCTTAACAGTCATCTTTAACTTATCTACAGTGCTTGAAACATTCTCTGTTAACAAGTAATTGTAGTTAATAAGAAGTGCAACATTGTCAATAATGATGATGAGAGCAGTAAACAGAGCAGCAACACAACAATAATAAGAAGTTATTAAGTTAACAAATGAAGAGAATTTGAACTCTGCATAATTTAGAACAATAAGTAGTCATTATATTAATATAAATTTATACTTACAAAAGCTGCATTGAATATTCTGTGCATCTTAATGACAGTTTGTACACAAATTATAAAGAAAATGATGATCATTAAATTTAAAGTAATCATTAAGTCAGATCAAGCTCAGATTTTCAAATCTAACTTAACTTACTGAGCTCTACTTTGCAATCTGACTCAACTCTATACAGAATTAGATTTCAGACAGAGTCAGATTGAGTTATTCTTGACAGTTTGAACTAAATCAGAATTAATTAACTTCTGTTATTAAGCAGCTTTATATTGGCAGCAGCTACTATTGCAACATTTTTAATTAACATTGCACACAATTCTTTTTGTTTAACTACATGTCTGCTTTATAAGCATTATATGTGAGCATTATTAACTTAATTATCAGATTACTCATTCTTTACAGAGCAAAAATACATTAATTAATACACTTTATTTTCTTAGTAAGTCTGCAACATATAAAAGATTGCTTTCATCTTTTATAATTCTTCTAATATTATCAGATTCTTTTTCTTATGTAGCTCAGCAACTATATCATAAATAAGTCATAAAAGAGATTCTTAATATATAAGAGCTTATATTTTCAAAAAATGTATAAAGATATATCTCATTTGTCTTCTACAAATTTATAATGACTAATTGATTTCACTTTAAGCTGTCATTATACTGATTAGAAATCTCTTCAATCAGCAGTAAGAAGAATTTTAAATTTAAAGTGAAAGAATGCAGCTTCTGTCAATATTGCTGCTGCTGTATTGCATGAACTGATCAGAGAGTATTAGAATTGAGTGTTTTAATTTAATTTAATGATGCAATTATGTAACTCACTTAACTCTTTTTGTGCAGAAACTAATTTGAAAGAAAAAGAATTGTTAATAATTTAATTTTCTTCTTTAAAGATATCATGCTTGACAGCTCATTCTTTACTTTCATTTTATAAGCTTAATTCTGTTTCATACATCTTTATCTATAATTCATATTCTGTTCTCTTCAATAAATCTTATATTGTCAAATTCACAAGCTTTAAAGTCTGCTTAATATTTCTTTGTAACTTTGACTTTCATCATAACTTTATTATACTATACAATATAATTCTAATGTCAGTTTCTTTACTGTGAGAAGATCTATACTTAGTAAAGAAATTGCAACTAACATGATTGAGATATTATACTTTATAAATTGTATGTATTACTTTAAATTTCTTAGATAGTAGCTTAAGAAGAAATAATCATAAATCAATAAATCTGAATAATTGTGCAGCTTGATTTGAATTGATCTTAGTTATTTACAAATTCACTGATAACAAAAACACAGCATTCATGTAAATAAATGATAATATAAAAGCTTAATAAATTCATTTATCTTTAACATAACACTTTATACATTTTCTTTCTACAAAACATCTTACTTTTTGTATTAAGCTTTTTATATTTTCTTTCTGCATTATGTAAGTAAAGTAAGTAATAAAAAGATATAATGCTGACTTTCATTTTAAAAATACATCATCAGAATAAAGAAAACTGAGTGTAAAGATTATCTTCATCAATATAGTAAAAGCATTAAACTTCATACTTCTTATCACTGAATTGAATCAACTTATCAACATAATAAAAGTATCAGACTTTATATCTCTCATTATTGAATTAAATTAATTCATCAACAAGAGAACACATTTTACTGATACATCAGACTTTTCATCTCAATCTAAAAAGAAAAGAAAAAAAAAGATCAATAAAATTAATCTATTTATCTTAGACATTGCTGCACATCTGAAGAAAGAAGACTTTGCTGATTAATAAAAAAGAATAAAAGCATTTATTAATTACTTTAAATTCACATTCAATATTACACTGTCTTAAAGTACTTCAGCTGCTTTTTTCACTTCTTTTAGCTCAAAATTTAGTATGTAACTTCACTTATTATAATGCTTAATTATAATGCACAAAATGTATACTAAATCAGAGACTAAATCATATTCAAGAATTCAGAAACTCTTTATTTATTTTTTTACTGAGTTCTTTATGTTTTAATATCACTTAAAAATTGATCTCATCACATTTTTCAGTGATCAATGCATTCATAAATACTGATATTGAAGAGACTTAAGAGCAAAATGATATAACAATGAATAGATTGAATATAGATCTTAAACATAATTCAGAATATAAGAAGCTCAAGATGAGAATTTAAAGAATGAAATATATAGTTAAGACAAGAAAAAAAATTGTTGCTAAAAGATATGCAGAGAATAAGCATAATGAGTATTAATAAATGATTATAGTGTTCTGTATTAGACTTTAACTTTATTTGTAGTAATCTTTTTTATAAATCAGAATGTAATGACTGAACAAAAGAAAAATAAAGATACTGCTCAATAAAATAACTTAATCATAACTATTAAAGAAATACAAGCTCTGTATAAGCTTCTTAAAGTAAAGAGTGCTTTCTCAATAATTAAAAAAGAGATATATCAACTTCATTTAACATTTAGTCTGTGCTGATATGATTAAATTGAAAAAGTAAATAAATATATTTAAAGCTGTTGAAGTAACTGTTTAGATGAAGTAGTTAAGCATTAAGAACAAATTATTTAATTTAACAGCTATGAACAACTTACTACAGCTGAAGATAAGAATTCAAATCTTATTATATAGATTTTTAATAGCAGCATACTTGATTCAGAGCACATAGCAGATAAGAAAAATCATTAACATATATTATACTTTTAACACTTCTTTATATTGACTTTAAAGACAAAAGCTAATGTTATTTCATTCTATAGTTATTAGCTCTCAACAGTGTTCAATGTTTCTATAAATAAGAATGAAAAAGCAGAGATAATGCTGAGTAATAATGAGAACAAAGTTACAGTAGTTTTTTCTGTTTAAATGATGTTGAATAAGAACATTAATGATGAGTGCATTTTTCTTAAATTTAATGAACTTGTGCACACAGATATTAAAAAAACAATATTGAAAGAAAATAAAATATATTAATTCTGTACTGTTTATCTATCAGAGATTTAATTAAATTTTAAACTTTATAGACTGTTATTTTAATGTCAAAGAGTAATGAAGTTAAGATACAAATTGATCAGATATAATTATATTACTTTATTATAATGCTCTTTACAATTGTCTATTAACTTCTTGCTGATTAACTATATTTATGAATTAAAATCAATAATGAAGATTAACTGTCAACATTACAAGCTTTAATCTTCATTAATGATGCAGATCAAGAGGCAGAAGACTTAGCAGAGATATAGAATAATGATAAGAAGAATGAAGATTATTATAATGATGATAATAATAATATTAATGAAGATACAGAGAATCAAAATAAATCTTAATGCTTTAAATAAAGTTAAATGTTCTTAAAGACTTTTAAACATTGTTTTCTACATCTGAGCATGTTCAATTCTAATATTTCACTTAATACTATTAGCTTACATGTAATTTGTGTTTATCATAAGCAATTTAAGAAAATTGAAGTGTTTATAAACTGTATTGAAAGAATAAAGAGATCTGATGTTCAAATTAAAAATTATGTTAAGTATATGTCTATTAAGATTGCTGACAATTAAATTAATGAATGTCAACATTATCTTTAGATAAGAAAGAATGAATTTTTCTTAACTTTAAATAATTGTTAATGATATCAACAGACAAAAGATTCTGTCTCTTGTGAAATTGTAATACTGAAGCAGTTAAGAACTTAATGTGCTTTATTTATGTTTTTAAGTGTAAGTGCAGTGTTTTTAACAATTTTTTACTTTATTAATAAAGAAGACTTTTCTCTCTTAATCAATGTTGTATTGTATTTAAGACTGTGTGTATATTGACAGTCAATGTACTCTGAGCAGAGTTATTTAAATAAATAATTTAAAGATTGAGATCAATGATTATTAAGTTATCATTGATGATCTTAATAGCTGATGCATCAATTACTGTAGTGAGCCTTTCAGATAATAAACTTATGTGATCTTTAATCTTTCTTAACTCATAATTATGATCATCATCAGTAATTACATATTCTGAGTATATGCTGTTCAAGATATTTATAATGCTTAATTGTATTGCTTCTATATTTAAAGTTTAATTATAATCATTGTTGTTAAGTCTTAAATCAATATTCTTATTTTAATCATGATCACAAAGTCTGAAGTTAATGTTGTTCTTATAATTACTATTATCATAAAGATCATTATCACTGAAGTAGTGATCTAATAGAAACTCTGTATATAATTTAATTATTATTGAATTTAACTTCTCTGCTAATGAATCTTTCTCATCATTATTAACAATCATTGTCAATATAGATCTCTCTTTAATTCTTTTTATTACTTCTGCTGCAAGAATAAATATGTTATAATATTTAATCAGCATAATGTTCTCAATAATGTCTGAGTTTAATCAATTTTAATGATATGTAATCACATCTTAAGTCATATTGAACAAGCATTTAACTTCAACATCTACTGCAGAAATTGCAAATATATCTTTTACAAATTGTGTCATTGCTGATTTTAAGTTCTTTATCAGCTTTCAGTAATTAAGTATTAAAACATCTACATTTAACACTGAAGACTTTTACAGATAATCTGAGACTTCTTTTGTTATAAATATGTCTTAATGCTTTTTCACATTTTTTATGCAACTCATCATTGCTATCATCTTCTTCTTCTTTAAGTCAAGAATTCTCAAATCATCATCTAATAATTCTTTCTTCAAGTGCTGATAGTTAACTCTGTAATATTATTGAAACTTAAATTTATATTTTAAATATAAATCTTCTCAGTCTTCTCTCTATTGAAACAATATGTCAGTCTTGTTATATAATATTTATTAAGAACTGAGAATATTCTATATTGTACATGTTAAGCTTATTGCATGAATTCAATATGACATTAAGATTACAGAAAAATTCTTAATTGACTTTTATCTTTTTATAATATTGAGTTAATTTCTTTTTTAATGCATCAATAACATTCTGTAATTCAGTGCTGAAGAACAATTTAAACTTTCTGATTGCTTCATTCTGTTTTTTAAGATAATTAAATAAATTATTATATGCATATTACAGCTTATAAATTATTAATTCATTAATAGCACTCATTGTCTCTGTTTAGTTCTTAAAGTGCTTCAGAAAATGCAATATATATTTAATATGCTGTCACTCTTTTATATTACATCTAAGAAATTTCATTCTGCTTATTGTCAAAATTAGACATTCTATTCATTGAGAAAGTTCAATTTATAGCTTATATGCTTAACTCAGCATATTATATAAAGAGTTTTACTAAGTTTTTACATTTTTAATTATATTTTATGAATTTGTCTTCTGCAAATCTTTGAACAACTCTAGACACTGTGATGATGTCATAATGACAATAGTTAATAATTAAATTTATATGAGACTTTTGTTAAAATATTAATTCAACAGATATGAGCATTATAATAAAATGTTATAAAAGATATACTGATCTTTTTCAGTATAATGTCAAAGAAGTAATCTTTGTTAATTGTGAAATTTTGTAGCTCATCATCATTAAATATAGTGACAAGTTAATCATTTTTTACATTCACTTTCAGATATGTAAATAGCTGACTGACTGCAAACTAAATTATATGTATTATGCAGTTCATAATTTTAGTTTCATCACTTTAAATGATATTCTTCTGACTCAGAAGTTAATTTAAATAACATTATAATATATAATTGTTGAAAGCATTGTCTGCTGTGACTATCAGCAATTAATGTGTCAGATTTTACTTCTTTAACATTTTAAGAACATACTCAGTAAGATTTTCATCATTATATTGATTTTTTAATTCTTTAAAGACTAAAAGTATCTCTGTGTATTTTTACTCAGCATCAATAAAGTATACAGTAATGTCTAGAAATGCAAGATGATTTAAACTGATTCATTCATTAAATGTAATAAAGACTTTAATTTATGTTTTAAGCTTTATAAATACATTTTTTTAAACATTTACAGCACAACACTTAAGAAGTTATGCAATCTTGCTTTAATCTAAAATCTTAATATCAACATAATACATTCAGATAAGCTTTCAGAACTTTATATACTTAATAGCATAAAAGAATATATTGAGTGCTATAATGAATTGAAGAATCTGCTGATTAAAGACTTTAAAAATAAAATTAAATAATTTAATAATGATTTTTTGAGCTGTCTGTCAAAAAGTGAGTGTTATATTAAAGCATTATAATTGAAAATCATAACATATCTTTAAGTTCATTGCTTTAAAGATTGAAATCTATCTTTTTGATGCTGATTTTATCTTTTGACAACTGCTGCTTTTCAGATAACATTTTATAATGATTATTTCATCATTTTTTGATGCTGAATGATTTATGATATTGTGACAGTTAATACACATTATATTTAATCTTTCATCATATTTATTAGCTACTTCAGCAAAGAACTGTCAGATCTCTGTTGAGTGAGCTGAACTGTTTTATATCATTTAAATATAATTCTTAATCTTTATGTCTGTGTTCTAACTTCATACAGTTATTTCTCATTAATCTTAAAACTCTTACTTTGTTGCAGATCTTTAAAGAACATACTTTGAGTTTAAAGTGTCTGTAAGAATTAAAGAACAAGATTGATTTAATTAAGATAACTTAATTCTATTATTAAAAGCACTCAGAAATAATCTTTCTGAGTTGCTTAAAATCTGACTGAATGATGAGCTGTATAAAGACATGATGTTGAGTTATTGTAGTAAGTTGAGCAAATAAATGATATTTTGTTGTACTTTGAGTGATGTGTTGATGATAGTGTGTTGTAAGAGTTTTAAAATTAATATATACAAGATTGTAGTTATGTGACAGAATATATATCTAAATGTAAAATGAATTTCTTACAATATTAATTATGATAGACATTATTTAAAAATTATTATGTATAATAAATATTAAGTATCAATGAAGAGATTTCTCATTAAAAAATCTTTAATTAATGATTAAAAATCTATTTAATTATTCTTTATCTTACATCTTTAATCTCTGAAGATCAGCTTTCTATTTAATTAATAATGACTACTTATTATTCTTCTTACTACTCTCTTCATCACTAATAGATTCAACATTCTTCTCATTATCTTCACTGTCATTAATCAAGTCATCAAGAACAAATTTATTAATGAAATTATCATTTAAAAATTTCTCATCTTTAGACATCATTACACAAGCTTCATCAACATCTTCAATTACACTCTTTTTATCTTCTTTCTTCTGATCAAATACAGACTCTTAAATGTAACTAGTTAATGTTAAAGTTAAGAAGTGTTATAATTAAGTAATATAATATTTATGCATAATTGAAGTCATTGATGTATTTAGAATTAAGAACTTCACTATGAAAGCAATGTATGATCTTAATAAGATCAAAGTCTTCAGCATTATGTAGCTTTTATTTTTTTTATATTATTAAGAACTCTTTCTTAATGCTTAATCATAACTGTCAGATACTTCTCAATTTAATGATTAATGTTGATGCACTTTTACTGAATAACTTCATCTTTATTGATATTCTAGAGAATGTCAGAGAGTCTATAGAAAATATAAATATAATATATTTTTTACTTCACTTTTATGAACTTTCACTCTTCTTTTAATGCAAGAACTTCAGCAAATAACATTTTCTTTTTAATTTTCTTTTTAAGTTAAACTTAATTCTCATTCTTTATTAACTTGTTTCTCAACTCATCTTCATAATAGACATCTACAGATAGTTAAAAGCAATATAATTGAGCATAATAATTTTAAAGAAGTCTTACAAGAAATTTTACAGTTATATTACTTTTTCAAGATCTTATCTTTAATCTTCTCTTTTATAATCTTCTTTAATGCTGAGTTCACAATCTAATATGCATCAATCTTCTTCAATGCATCTCTTTTTCATTTTACAGCTTTGCAGTCTGTCATCTTTGTATTTTCAATTTATCTAAAGTTCTTATTCTTTATACATTTCTGTCATTTCTTTCTTGCACATACAGTCTTTAAGTTGTTCAAGTACTCATTAAATGTCTTCTTTAAATCATATATAAACTTCTATAAACAGTCATGATGATCAGATCTTTCTTCAGAGACTGAGAATAAATTAAAAGTTAAATATTTTGCAGTTTACAGTAAAAGCTTAATGTTTAAATCTGTTATGACAAAAGTCTAGAATATGTAGTTAGCTGCTGAGTTCTATACTGAGTAATATAATTAAACATTATATGTATGCATCACAGCTACACATCAGAGTGAAGTACAAGAGCAATGTATAAGATTAAATCTTAAGAAATGAGCAATAGAATAAGTAATAGCACTGAGTAATATATTTAGTGAGTGTAGAGATTGAGTGTAGAGATTGAGTAGAGATAGAGTGAGTGTAGTAAAGTAAGTGACAGAGATAAAGATAAGAAAGTGTTAAATTGAGTGTTAAAAGTAAGTGTGTTGATATATTTACTCATAACATTGATGTATAGATCATGAGTAAATGTGTTGTTTATCAGCAATTTAACATTTAAATATTGTTAACATCTAAAAGCTCTCAACACATCTTTTAACTACATACTTTCAAACTACAACACACTTTCAAACTACAACACATCTTTAAACTACAAAATCACTCTAAAACTCATTGTCATTCAGAGATGCATTTAAACTGCTTTTTTATAATACTTCTATTAACTTAATCTTAAAGCATTATTGTATCATGTTGAGAAGCAATGTTCTAGCTGCTTCTATGAAGCAAAGTAGAACTAATGTCAGAAACTGAGTAAAGACTTTATTTACATTAATTGTAGTCAACATTCTTTCTACTTCTTCTGCAACTCTCTCAATCAAGATGTGCTCATAGACAACACAGTTTAGAGATTTCACTAAATAACATAATATAGTATAAGTATTTACTTTCTTTCAATAGATTATGAACTCAAATTAATAAAAAGCTTTTTAGAGAAAGTGTATACTTCTAGTGTGACAACAGTTGAGTATGTCAGCTTTTAAGATTTATAAAAGATTTATAATAAATTTAACTTTAACAGAATCAGCATACTGACAGTAGCTGTATACATTAATTATTGAGATTCACAGTCAATTCAGCTTTAACAGTATTACTGATTATTGAGATTCATAATAAATTCAGCTTTAGCAGAATCAGCATTTTGCAGCAGCTGAGTATGTTTAATTTAAAAGATTCATAAAGAATTAGTTTCAACAAAAATCAGCATTCACAGTTACTCAGAGAGTACTGTTCTTCAGTAGCTTAGTATGAATTATTAAAATGAATAAACATTATTATTTTACAAAACAAGAGACACAAAAGCTTTCTATTTATTTTACTTATATTATCTTCAATACATACATTGTTATTTTACTTTATTCACTTCTTATACTACATATTAACTATTGTCATCATGAACTTTAACAACTTCTTTATAAAGCAACAATTTATCTTAATTCTTACTTATAAGAACTGTAATCAATGATTTACTCTTATGAAAAGATGACTGATAAAAGAAGATCTATAAAATGTTGTTAAAATCTTAACAGTTAACATACTGATCAGTGAATTCTTAAACTCATTTTTTCTCAGTAGTCTTAGCTTTAAAAGTTAGAAAACTGATGCAAAGACTTTATATTAACTTATTATTTATATAAATACAGATGATTAAGAATATCTGATGAATAAAATTAACATAAAGAATGTTTGAAATGTATTAAAGTTTAAGTATAAAAAGAAGCTGCAGATGATCAGAAGATAATATTTGATGAAGTTTGTTAAATATAAAATATTAAAGAATGTATTCATTAAAGAAGTATAAACTTATTTGAGCAAACTTAATAGAAAGATTGCTGCAACTCAGTTTAATATGACTGAGTTATTCAAATCAGAATGACAGTTTCAGATACTGCTTTAAGCATTATCAGTTAAGTACATTGTGATCTGTAATGTCATTAATACTCAAAACAATCTAGACATTAAGAAAGATCTATAAAAGCTTCAGAAAAAAGAGATACAGTTTAAGATTGATAAGACTGTCATTGTCTTGTAAATAGATAAATAGAAAGAAAATTAATGTTTAATGAATTAGAATTGCAGTTTATTGAATCATTACATAGCTAATATTAAGCAACACTATTACAAATCATTTAGCTTAAACAGTAATCATTTTTCTTGCTGCTTTATTAAGTGCTTTCTTTGCAACAATTCTCACTTCATTAAAGGTTACAAATTTCTTTCTGACATTAAGCAAAATGCTTAAAAAAGATAAGCAGATCAACTGCAATCAAGCTGTACAGATTGACTGCAGTTAAGTTGTATTAGAAATCAGTTTATAAAGAAAAAAAAAAGAAATACAGAATCTTTGATGCAGAAGTTAGTGACAATGATAATAATGATTTTTTCTTTAAATTTAAAGAGAAAAAGAAAATTAACAATGAAATTACTGCTCTGTTTAAGAAGACTGTTAATAAGATACTTAAATTTAAATGAGTTGCAGACTTTAAATTCTTCTTATACATAACTGATCAACTTTAACTCTTTAGTGATCTTCTTATATGAATGAGATGTTGATGAATTAAAGTTAAGAAAGAACATTTATATATCATTATATTACATCATAATACATATTAAGAAAACTCTGAGACAAAGTGTTATGAAGACTGTATTAGGTGAAGAGAAGACAGCAGCAGCAGAAAGAATATTGAGAAAGATATTGAAAAAAGAAAAAACTGATATTGATGAAAAAAAAAAAAATAATGCTGTAGATACAGAAGAAAACATTGAAGCATTTAAGTCAGCTTATTGCTGAAAGTTAAGCAGTAAGCTTAATTTTGATATACAATATAATGTTTTGTTAAAAGGTGGCACCACACTAATAGCACAGCTATCATGAGTTATATATCTAACACTCTTCCTAACCTGCGATTGGCCCGCAACTGACCCGCAGGTGTAAAGAGTGCACACAGACAGCAGTTCAAACTTGTGACCTTTTGAACTTACTTTCTCACCATGGACTTGAACCACTGGCAGAGGTGGCCTAGGCGCCATTTTACACAAGTTATCACACACTAACTCAGGCTCATAACCTGTTAAAAGGTGGCACCACACTAATAGCACAGCTATTGTGAGTTATATATCTAACATGTTTAATAATAATGTTTTATTTTACAGCTGTCATTCTTCATAAAATATATTGCTATCAGAAATCAACAGATTTTCTAATAGCAAAACTATTTTTTTAAAGGCTTTGCTGCAAAATAACTTAAGATTATTTAAAGAGAGTTTTCTCTCAGCATAAAATGTTTTGTTTTTAAAGCTCAGTCATTAACAATCTATAGAAAACAGTAAAAGCATATATTGTTGTTTTCTTTAAAAGTATGTCTAATGAACTGTAAAGTAATTATCATTTATTAGTTAACAGAATGTAGATGTCAATCTGATTGCAATTTATGTAAAGTAAATTATTATTCAGCACAAGAATATGTCTTTTATTAAGAGATACATGCATAACTGAAATATCACATCTAAAGATGCAGATTGAAGCAATCATTATTAGACTATTTTGAGAATATTTAACTCTCAATGTAGTAAATAAATAGACTAAATTGAAAGCTGTTTAACTATGTATATATAATGCTTACTTATAACACTTATATATCAATAATCTCTAAGCTCATAACTTCTACTCTTGAGTCAAGTCTTAAAAGCTCACTTATTAATTAGTCTTAAAATTCTTAAAACTCAGACAGAGCTTTTAAATCAAGTTAAGCTTCAATGTTTAAGTTTAACTTGAATTCTCAGACTGATAATTAAAGCTCAACTTAACTTAACTTAAAAGCTCTGTTCAGATTAAGTCAGATTAACTTGATCTGATAATTACTTTAATTAAATTTAACTTAGATACACACTGTAAATGATCTGTCTTTATGTACATAGTTGTTATAAATAGTTAACTCATGTTTCTTATAAATATGAGTGATGACAACTTCACAATATGTTCAGTAAGCACAAAAACAATCTGAATTCATATTAATATGCAAAATTAACTATTAAATTATTAACAACATCTTAAGCTCAGCTCTGAGTCAACTCTTTAATGACAGATCAGTTAGATCATTAAGTAATAAGAAGTTAAGTTAATTAGTAATTGATCTATTAAAAAGAAAAGAGAAAGCAATATTAGAATTAAAATTAAGATAACAACATATTGAGAAGAGAGTTTTGTGAGCTTTTTTTAAAATAAAAATAATTAGTAATCTTGTAAACACAATTAAAAGCAAACTTCTTTTAGTTTGAGTTGTCATCATCTGCATTTAATAATGAAATAATAGCAACACAATATAAAACATAAATCTTAAGAAATGATCTATGAAACATTAATGACACACTGTAAACATATTATGAAAGCTTACATGATGATAAAGCAAATAAAAAATTGATAAGTTGATAAAGTAATGATTAAAAGTTGAAGTGTGATCAAAAATTAAAGAAAGAAGAAGAGAATTTTTTTTAAGAAATTGTAACTGATGATATAGATAGATGATGTAAACAGTGAATAATTTATTTTATTGTTATAATAACAATAATTTACACTTTTAGCTGCTTTTGAACAACAATAGTGATGTGAAGTGAGATAAAACAATGTGAATACAAACTGCAGACAGAAATTTTACAGAATGTCAAGCAAATCTCTGCATTCACATTAGTGAACTGTTGTGATTATGCAGTAAAGAAGAATGTAATATTGTTGCTTACTTATCTCTTACTAAGTGTCTCTATTTATGTCTTAGTCATCATTTTCTATATATACTCTACATAGTGTAAATGAAAAGAAACAACTTTCTATGAACTGATTTACATGCAGCTTCTCAGAGCATCATGTGTGCCATTTGATGTCACTGCAAAAGCTGTGCCTCACCAAACTTACCTCACAATGTTCTCTGCCATCTCTGATCTTGATCAATTAAACACCACCATGTCATCCAGCAACAATGAGCTGGGCTTTTGAGTGATTAAAACTGTCATTGAGGATCATCTCATCAATGATGCAGTGAAGGAAGCAACACAAGCAAGTGTGGTAAAGACTGAAGCAGAGACATACAGCAGGCTGGAATGCAGCCCTGCATGTGAAAAGCTTTTAGACTATTACTGAAAAGAAAAACACTCGCAGGTTTGTTCCCAACCCCAGAAAGCAGAATCTCCGACCTAGATTCCTTCTCAAATCATCCTTTCACATCTCTTCTAGCCTCGACACCCAAGTCCGCAACAGACTGCGCAAAGCTTTCCATTCAAGCCACAGGGTCACTGATAATGAACCAGACCGCCAGCAAACCTGAGATAATCAACATTGTCAAGTCTCCTTTGAAGACGGAGGCAACCATGTCATTGGTGATGCGCATCGAACCTCAGAACCCTGGAGAGAAACCCCGTTTAATAGAACTCCCCGGCGATTACCACATCATCATTCCACTTGTACTTCAAGGTTTACCGAAATGGGTTGAAGTACGGTCTACCAAGAAACGCACAGAGATACCATGAAAGAAGGGATCAATGATTTATTGCAAGGGAGAGACAGCTCTGGTCTGCTCTGCGGAGGAGCAGGGAATTTGTGTCTTTATAGGAGGGAAGTTCAAAAAAGAATGATTACCCTTGGCTTGTTAAGATACATTGTTGTAACTTTAGTTCGTTCCTTCCTAAGCCTACAGTGCTATCTCCGGTGATTTCATCTCATACTTCAAGGAATGACTCCTGTGGAATGTCTAGGAGCCTTTATGTGATCAATTAGCGTCGTTTGCAACACAGAATAAGATTACCCCTACCAGTCTGTGCTGTTGAGTGTATTTCAGCGTTAGCTTGATCCACAAAGCGAGAATCAAAGATCTGTTGGAGCTGCAGTGAAGAATGATCTCTCTCTATAAACTGGTCTGCTGAAATTTGCTGTGCGGAGGTATGACCTCTATCGGATACAAGGTAAGCGGGTGACTCATCACCTGCACAGCTTCCTCGGTGGGTTGCTCTGCTGTAATCGGCTGCGCGTTGGAATAACCTCCATCAAAGAAGTCAGGACCATTGGACCAAGGTTCTAGCATCGGAACATAATCTCTCTCTGTGGATTGCTCTGCTAAAATCGGCTGCGCATTGGGATAACCTCCATCAAAGAAGTCAGGACCATTGGATCAAGGTTCTGGCATCGAAACATAATTCTTCTCTGTGGATTGCTCTGCTGGTATTGGCTGTGCACAGGAACCAGATAAGAAGGGTATAGACATCAAACTTGGCCGCACTGAAGCATAGATTCCATCAGTGGATAGGCCAGCAGTTCTCATGGAGTGCTCAAAGGTGTGATTCTTGGAAAGATAAACACCAGATGGACACTCTGAAGCATGACTTATGTCTGACGTCTGAACAGAGAAGTGGCTAGGTTGAAGGTCATTGCATGGAGCAGTATCAGGAGGTATTGAAGCACTGGGCTCTGCTGCTGCTACTCAAAATTTTATTTCAGTGTATGATAGGTCACCGGATGAGCTAGACGTACCGAGGCTATCGGACAAGTGGGAGGCATTTGCGCTTGCACAGAGATCTTGGTCTTCTATCAGAAGCTGTTTGTCCCTATCTTTAGATTTAGGGCTGGCGGCGCTAAGGGGGATCGTGGTGAAGCCTACATAGTGTTGCCGAATAGATCCTTAAAAGAGTTCATTCATGAGATATATTGTGCTCCATGGAAGGTTCTCTCATGTTTGATGAGCTTGTATGGCTTGAGAAATATCCTTGGACACTGAAAGCAAGTTGTTGCTTGTAGGATAATATGGGCAGCTAAGTGTTTGGGATCATTGGTATCCCAGAGATGACAAAGGAGATTTTTTTTTTTGTGAAACAAGCTGTAACATTCACAAACCATACAAGCAGAATCTTCTGAGACCATCTCATAGTGATATTTGATATTCAATGTATTCTTCACTACTGAGAGACAAGTGAATGCAGTCTCCATCTGTTTATGAAGCAACCAGCATGTTGCACCTGGCTCTGTTAAGGCATTGGCAGTCAACACTTCAGGAGTATTTTGCTTGATCTTGTTGAAATGAGAACACTTCTTAAAAGAAGAATGAGTAACCAATGAGAAAGTTCATTCTTTTAAGATCTTAATATGAATAAAGATGGCTTCTACATATCTGCTTAGCAGGTTCTCATGGCTTTCTTTCTTTGATAAAGAATTGTTTACTTAAACATTATCATCAGAAACATTCAGCATCTTGTCTACTCACAACTCTGAGAACTTCTTAAGCTATATGTTCAAGTCTGTTCTGATCAGATGACATACTCTTACTTTGATGCTGAGAGCTTTAACTTGATCACTGTGATATTGTTGCTTACTCATCCCTTACTAAGCACTTCTATTTATGTCTTAGTCATCATTTTCTATATATACTCTACATAGTGTAAATGAATAGAAACAACTTTCTACAGATTGATTCACATCTAATAGCATTAAAGATTTAAAGCACACTTTTAAGTAATTTTAAAGCTCAGACTTCAGTCTGAGCTAATTTGATTTATATTTTAATTGTGAAAGTTTTGATACAGTAATACATAAACTACATATTCACTTTCTCTTCAATACTCATCATTACTTCAGTGTTAAGACTACAGAATAAAGAAATAAATTTTTATACTATATTGTATAAAGAAAAGTTCTATCTTCTTTATATTGTAATATATTCAACAGCAATTCAAACTGAATCAGAATTAATTTGTTAATTAATATTTTTAATTATTTATAATCTCTTAGTATGAAGCTCAACTCTATTTTTATAATGATGAATGAACTTACTATCATTAATTAATCATCAATGTTAAAAATGATTTCTTAAGTTAATTACAAGATAATGATAAGTTAAATTGCATTTCTTCAGACTTAATTAAGAAACATTTATATTAATTAATTAATTTTTAACTCTATGTCTGAGATCACATCTCTATTTAGTGCAGCTTCAGAAATTTAAGAAATATTTAATGTAATAATGTTTTTCTCTGCAATAATGTTCAAGAATTCTCTGAAGATAAAGATATTATTTATTTATAAAAATAGTTGAAAAGCAGACACTGCAAAGATGTAAATTCTTAAAATGAAAGCTTATTTTCAATTTTATAAAATATTGATAAATTAACTTCTAAATGACAAAGCAAAGATCACTGTTACAGTCAGTTATTTGAAAGATATTGTTAAAATATAATGACTTTAAAAAGAAGAATAACTTTGAGCTGAAGAAGACTCATTAAATATTAAATCTTAAAATATAAATAATTTCTTTTTAGCATTTCTATTGATCTTTAAAAATATTAATGAAATAAAACATCAATGTTGCTGTTATGAGGCTCTGAAACAAATAAAATTGATTTAACAATATAAAGTAAAGTTTACAAAGATTGTACAACTTCTTCAGTCTATATCAGTTAAATATAAACAGAAACAGCAGTTCATTCAGAATTTAAAGCAAAAGATTTAATTTAAATTTTAAAAGTATTTAAAAATTGAAGTGACTACTCTTAATGAGCTAGTTTAATAAGCTGATTAAATTGAACAAAGTCTTTAAGAAACACATAATAAGAGTTATCTTAATATTTTTAACAGCTCAAATTTAAATTATAATAACTTATTAAACAATTCTCAAGATCAATCTTAAAGCTATGAAAGATCAATTACATTTAAATTAAATAAGTTAGATATGAAAGCTTATTGAATTTGATGTAAAAAGAATAAAATGTACTTTCATTATAAAAAGTTCTTGCTTATAGCTAAAGACTGCTGAGACAACAAGAACATTAATAAGAATAAAGATAAGAGTAAAGGTAAGAATAAGAATAAGAATAAGAGAAAAAATAAAGATAAGAAGAAGCTGAAGATTGTTGAAGTTGATTTGAATAATTTGAATGATTTAAAAAATTAAAGTTGTTCATGAATATAGAAATGTTCATAAACAAGTTGACAGAAGCTTTTATTCAACTCAATAATGATTTAAATGAAGTATCTGCACTGAATGATCTGAAATTCTTATTATTAAGTATAATCTTTAATTAAATCAACACTCTCAATTTAAATGCATATATTCTTGCAGACTGCATTCAAGACAGACTGAATGAGATAAATGTGAAAGTATTAATTAATTTAAATATAAACTGAATATATATCTTCTTGACAGTTGTCAATTAAATGTTAATTAATAGTTAATATGAAATCAAATTACTTAAAATATTCTTATTAAATAGATAGATTATTTAATTAACTGTAAAGCTAATCTTTCATCTTAAGATAAATAGCTTTCAACAACAATTAAAAGCATGAATTGTGAATCTTTAAGAATATAATCTTATTTTAAGATTAATTTAACTGAAAGTCACTAATTCTCAAATTGATTGAGCTACAGACTGTATAATGATTCAGAATTAACAATAAAAACATCATTATTTGTTCTTGAAAAAGTGACAACAAGCTGTAAACAAGTCAACATTAAATGTGATTGAAGAGCACATAACTATAAAGACACTTTGAAATTACAGAACTGTCAGACATGTTAGATATATAACTTACAATAGCTATGCTATTAGTGTGATGCTCACTTTTAACAAATTATAAGCTCAGATTAATGCAATTGTTTCTTGTCTAAAACCTTAGAGAGGTATGTGTCTAGGTTATCTTATTGATAATTTAAGTTCATGATGAGAAAGTAAGCTTAAAGATTGTGAATTTAAACTGCTATCTATGTTCATTCTTTACATCTGCAGACTGATCATAGGTCAATTGTGAGTTAGAGAGAGTGTTAGATATATAACTCACAATAGTTATGCTATTAGTGTGATATTATCTTTTAACAAGACACTTATTAGTAATTTAATAAAACTTAAAGAAGTCAGAAGCTGAACTGTTAGCTGTTATGAATGAATAATTATAAACTGTTATTGAAGAGTTTCAATTCATATTTAGATTGACTTTATCAGATAAACTATTATCTAAATAAATATTTAAACATAGCATTAACACTAATAATGTTAAGTCTGTCAACATAAATGCTTACTTTCTGTCACAGCTACAGCTAAATGAACAGACTAAACAGATAATGAAGCTACTGAATAAAGATCTGATTTGTAAGTTTATAAATTTATGAAGCTTTCTGATTCTGTTTGTTAAAAAGAAGAAGAGTACATGATGAAGGTACATTGATTACAAAGCATTAAATAACATTACTGTTAAAAATGAATATTCACTTCTTTGAATTCAGAAATGTCTAGATTGAATTGATAAAGCTTAATATTTAATTAAGTTTAATCTCACTTTGAGCTATTATCAAGTTTATATAACTGAAAACAATACAAAAAAGACTGTCTTCAACACTCATTACAGTAAATATAAGTTCACAGCTATGTTCTTTAAGCTATGCAATGCTTCAGCAACATTTTAATTAATGATGAACTCTATATTACAGAACTTACTCAACAAATTCTGTCTAATATATCTTAACAACATACTAATCTTTTCTGACTTAATTTTAAATCATCAAAAACACTTATGAACTGTTCTTGATATCTTAAAGAAACATAAGCTATATGCTAAGTTTAGTAAGTGCACTGTTAAGATGAAAATTCTTGAGTTTTATAAATATATTATGAGACAAAACACACTATGATCAGTCTTTATTAAGATATCAGTCATTAAGAATTGATCTGCCTCAAAGACAGCATATTATGTACAGCAGTTTCTTGAACTGACTTTGTATTACTGATGATTTGTATAAGAATTTACATGAATTGCAGCATTATTATTGAATTTGTTTAAGAAAAATGATGTTGAGTTGTGTATAAAGAAAAATTAACTCATTGTTTAAAATGCATTATATAACAGTGTCTTTCAACAACTTAAAAATGCACTTACATTCAAATCAATACTTATTCAAATAATTATATACAAATCATTTACTATCAAAACAGACACTTCTAAATAGGTAATTGACTGTGCTTTGATGCAGAATGAAATAAATGAGAAACTTTATTCAGTTATTTATGATAATTAAAAGTTACAAGATGCAGAGCTTAATTATTCTGTTTATAAAAAGAAGTTATTAATCATTAAGTATGCACTTTAAACTTAACAGTACTATATTGAAAATGATTATACTATAACTATCATTATAAATTATGAAGATCTACAATATTTAAAGAATACACTGCATCTGTTCAAACAGCTAGCTTGATGAATTGATAAATTTCAGTAGTATAATCTTAACATTTAATATTGACCTGAAGCTCAAATTGTTGTATCAGATTCAATTAATTGTCAACTCAATTTCATAGAAAAAAACTCAGCAAATAAAGTGTTCTTAAATGTTCTGTGAAAACTAGACAATGTAAAATGAGAAAAAGCAATGATATTGTATTTAAAAGATGATACAGAATCTGAAAAGTTACTGCTTTGCAAGTATGTATGCAAAAATGATGTGATGAATCAATTTTAACTGTATTATAATTTGAAATTGAATGATCTGTATTTAATTTGAAAGTAAAACAATAATAAAGTATCATTTCTACAGTTTTAGTACTGTGCAGACTTTTTGAAACATATATATACTGAATATGAATATCTAGAAGTGCTGAGACTGCTAAATGTTATTTGATTTTAAGCTTAATGATATGAACTATTGCAGAATATTAAATCATTTGCAAAGCATTATTGAAAGAATAATGAGTACTTGTGCTATCTGTCTATCTAGTAAATCTAATACATTAACATTGACTGCAGTTAACTTAAGTGTAATTTGATAAATAACAAAAGCTCTATTATCTAAGACAGAAGAAGACTCTATTAATCTTTTATGTTAAGATTAAAGAAGTCAAGAAAGCAGATAAAGCACTGTACTTCTTAACATTTTTATTTGATGCATTCATATCTATTAACTCTCACTGTTGTCAAGTCTCAGCTGACACACAAAGCACTTAAATATCTATCTTAATAAAAGCTTAATCAGTTCATTAACTATCATATTTTAACTAAACATAAAGTTCATCTAAATCTGATTTCTCTTGTGCAGATCTTGAATGTAATGATAGATAACATTGATGTGCTTTAATTGCTTATGCATATAAGCATTCTTAATTAATGTCAAAGCAGTCTGATTGTTCTTCTTGAGCTGAAGAAATGTGTTTTTCTTATGAGTCTCATTTTTCTGAATATTCACACAATGTAAATTAACTTCAAGATACTTGTCTAATCTCATGTTTCTTAATATCTGAGTGAGTCAGACTTCAGTCTTTATACATATTAATATAATTATGTATTCAGTCTCTGTAATCAATGTTGTTACTAATTTCTGTTTTTAACTGACTCATGACACAGATTCTTTCTTAAATAAATAAACATAATCTAGAATAAATCTTCTGTCTAACTTGTCTGATGCATAGTTAAAGTCAGAGTATTTAAGTAGATCTTAATTTTCATTAAGCTCATACATAATCTTAAGATTGATAATTAACTGTACATATTACAGCAGTCTCTTAAATACATACTTATAATGTTCTGCAGAGTCACTGAGATACTGACTCAGTTGTTTTAAGACAAAGAAGATGTCTAAATACATATAAATTGCAGTATACATAAGACTTTTAATGATCTGCTGATATTTTCTTTGATCTATGTGCTGATCATTAAAGTTAGCTGAGCAAAGAGAGTCATGTTTATTCAGTGAGATCTTAGTGTGTCAATGCTTATCACTTTGCATGTAAAGATCTCTGAGCATCTTGTCAACATAGTGTGTCTAATTTATGTGCAGTGTTCTTTTCTTGCAATTATAAATTATTCAGATATCAAGAATTTTCTGTGTCTTTCTCAAGTTCTTGATCTTGAATAAGCTTCTGAGAAACTTTTTAAATTAAAGAACATTTAAAAGATCTAATGAGATTACAATGATATCATTTACATAAAGAAGTAGCATGATGCTCTTGACAGTGTAAATTAGAAGATATAAGTTTATACTGCTTTGATGAAAATTTAACTGAAGAAGCTTAGTGACACATTGTTTATATTAATCTTTGATAGCTTGCTTCAGATTATATAAACTGCACAGAATGTGTAGTATACAGTTGAAAATAGTTGTAACTTTGAGAGATGATGTTATGTAGATTGTTTTCTTCAGAAATGACTCAGTAAAAACATTGTTAATATTTATTTAATGACACTTTAGATCTTTGAGTGCAACTAGAATCAGAAAGATATGAAGAGTATAACATTTCACAGTTAATGCAAAGATATCTTCATAATTAATGTTATATATCTGTAAGAATTCTTTTGTCACTACTTTTGTCTTTAATTTGTCAAGAAAATCATCAGTATGCAGCTTAAGTTTAAATATTTACTTATTAATCACAATGTTGATTTCTCTTAACAGAACAGTCTCTTCTCAAATGTCATTTACTGTAAGCACTATCAGCTTTGCATTAATGATGTTCTTTTACATCTTTTCTCAGATTAAGTCTCTCACTGCTTCAGCATATATTAAAGAAGTTAAGATGTCAGTTCTTAATGAGTACTCATTATTCTCATCATTGACTGTAAATGCAGTCAATGTCAGCATAACTTTTAAGATCTTTATTATAAACTCATTAAAATCAGTGTTATTGTTCTTCTATCTTCTCTTTAATATCTTAATGTATAGAAATTTCTTGACTTTCTTAGTTGAGACACTCACATCTGAATGACTAATCTTGTTAACAGAAATCTTAACATAAGAAAAGAGCTTTAATGCATTATGATCAAAGTTAACTACAATTAACTTTAACAATGAATTGTCTATGATCTCTTTCTTTGATGATGTAACAACAGAATGAGAACTCATCAGTTTGAACTTATAAGTTTACATGTCAGATTCTAAGAACTGTTTTAGTAAAGCAGTCATAGTCTCAGTCTTATGTAATTATTTAATAGACTTTCATTTTAAAAGAATGTTCAGTATCTGTCTATAAAATTTCACATCAATGCTGTCTTCTTTCTTGTTTTCAGCAAACTTAACAGCATGACTCTTAATGATCTACTTAAGATCTGATGTCTAAAGCAGATACTGCTTTGTGCTTTTCTCATTATAATTCATGAATACTCTTACTTATTCTTAATTCATGAACTTATTCTGTCTGCTCTCAGACAGAGACTTTAAGTCAATATAGAAGTAGCATTTGCATTCTTATATATATACATAATTAATGAATGATTTCATCTCAATGAATACTTTCTTTAAAGTAACTTATTTGTCATTGATTAAGAAGTCAGTTGCTGTGCAGTTATGAAGATAAACATCAGTCTGTACAGTCTCTACTTAAAACTTTATTGAGAGTTTAATCTTCTTAATCATTGTATACACTGAGTTCTCAGTGATTCTGATTGCTCTCTTAATCACATCATTTTAAATCAATATATAAAACACTGTATACTGTAATACAATGCTGAAAAACATATATCACTCATTAAGAATAGATCTTAGCTCTATTGCATTGTTGCTTTGTATAGCAAGAATCTTTGCATCAAACTGAAATTTAATCTTTAATTATTACTTCTGCAGTTTCTGTGAAACATTGTCTCATCACTTTAATGATATTGTTTATATTTTCTATAAATGATTATCTATGATTTTCAGAAAGTATTGATAGTCAGTAAATGATAAAGACAGAGATTTACATATGTTAATGAAGATTAAAACAAGAATGTTAACTTTTCTTTTACTTATGTTGTGTTCTTACTGATTTACAAACTTAATCAGAGCACAGATCTTATACACATTGATATTGTTCTTGATAATGAGAATTGACTTGCTCAAAATGATAATCTTGTAAAGATCATGAAGCTTAACTGTGTTAAGATGAATAAACTAATGATGTCAAAGTCTATATGTCTTGATCTTGTCATCATGTAACATAACTATATCATCATTTATTTGTGCATTCTTACTGAGTATATCTGTAATGAATCTGAGAATCTAAATCTACAAATTCTTACATATTTCTGAAAGAGTGATCTCTGACTTACTTTATATATACATAACAGAGAGTAAAGCAAACTCATTAAGATCACTTAAAATATACTTAACTATGTAGACTCTTTCTTTCTCAGATGCTTTTAACATGAGCTTTTCACTCTTATTTTACATATAAAGATTCTTATGATCAAAATATTTAAGCAGTTTCTTCTTACACATTTTCTTTTTTAACAGAAGATTGACTTCAAGCTTTAAAACATAAAGTGTTGAATTTAAAAGAACTGAATTCTCATTCTTATTTTACATAGTGACTGTGTCATAGTAATTAATATACAATCTTTTCTTTTCAACTTTAATGATATGTCATCACATGCACATCAGAGAGTCACTGAAAAGCTGAAGTTTATTAATTATATAAGATGAGACATCAGAGTCTGCAACTCAATCTGATTAAGAAATCTTATTGATAATGTTTTTAAAAATAACAGTAATCTTCTCATCAAACTCATCTACAGCTTCAGACTTCTGTGTGCTGAGTTTTTCTTTAAAAACAATTTTCACATTGTAAATCTAATTTTTTCTTTTATTTCTGTATAAGTTAACTGCAGTCAACTTAATTTACTTCTTAACTGTCTTAATTAGCTTTGCTGACTGTATGATCTTGTGAATCACAGAGATATATTTACAGTTCTGTTTGCAATGAATATTATTATAAAGATAGTAGATTAAAATTCTGTATAATGATGAATAATTACTGTTTAAGCTTGAGCATCTTCTGTAATCATACTGTAAGATTTGACATTTTTAATGACTCTTGTTCTATCTTTGCTGCTCAGCTCATAAAGCATTGTCAGATATCTTTAATTGAGTCTTCTTTTTCTAAAGTTTCTGCAAATTCATCTTAATATTAGATGTGTTCTGAGCATCAATGACATCATAAATAACAGTATACTTCACTGACAGTACTTAAAGCAGTGTTTAAAATCACTGTTTAAATATAATAAAGTTCTTAAGTCTTAACTGTGTTGCAATAATTTTTCTGTTAAGATTGTTGAGTTAAGTTCATGTCTCATTGACAGTCATGTTTGATGACATCTTATATTCAATAAACTTCATCAAATATTGTCTTTCAGTTATCTGCAGTTTCTTCTTGTACTTTAAGAAAAGAGTATTTTAAATTTTTCTTATTATAATTTTATTCATAAAATAATTCTCATTATCAGTGCTGATGCAGACTGTAATTCAGAACAGAGCTTTGCTGTTAATTTGCTGATTCTTAAAATTAAGATTGCTTAATGAGAAGAAAGAAAAGATAATGTTGATGAATGTATTATTTGTAAAGATTTAAATGAGAATCTTTATTACATATCAGAGATTCTTGTCAGTCAATTATTTCTTTATATGAACAAATCATTTCTCACAGTTCTCTTAAGTAAGAACAGAGATTAAACATTGCTTTATAAAGAATGATGATTTGTGTTCTTGATTCATAGTGATGATTGGTACACAGTATAAGAATTGAAGATAAAAGAGTGTGTTGTAAAGATGAATGTAATAATAGAAGAAATATGTGTATGTATTGTTTATTTACAGCAATGTAAAGAATGCTTATTTGTCAATACTTAATTTATATTAAGCTGTTGAATTGTTGTGCTCATTATGCTCATCTTATTTTGCTTTAATAAGCAGCATATTAGAAATCATCTACTTATTTTGCTTCAATAAGCAGCATATCAAGAGCTGTATACTTATTTTGCTTCAATAAGCAGCATATTAAGAGCTGTATACTTATTTTACTTCAATAAGCAGCATATCAAGAACTGTATACTTATTTTGTTCTGATAAGCAGCATATCAAGAATTATCTACACTAAATCAGTCTACACTTTCTTTAAGAAGTCTCTTGCTAACTTAGACTCATAATTTATTGAAAGAATAATGAGTACTTGTGCTATCTGTCTATTTAATGAATTTAATGCATCAATGTTGACTGCAGTTAACTTAAGTGTAATTTAATAGATAGCAGAAGCTTTACTGTCTAAGGCAGAAAAAGACTCTGTTAATTTCTTATGCTAAGATTAAAGAAGTCAAGAAAGTAAATAGAGCACTGTACTTCTCAATAAGCATTGTCTTAACTGTTAAGTTGCTTAATGACTCTGAAAATATTAAGAGATTAAAGAACATTCATATTTAATATGTAAGAATCTATTACTGTTTAAAAGATAAAGAATCAACATAATAAACATATTATCTTAAATGTCTTAAGAGAATTACTGAATTATAACAGCAATTAATTATGTTACAGACTGATCTGTGATTAAAGCTGTTCTAAATGCAATAAAAATAACAGTTGCAGATTTTCTGTGTGATGAAATCTTTACAAATTATAATTCATCAAGAGAGTTACTATTCAATAATAATATGAACTTTCTCAGCTATGTTGTGATCTACTATTTGAAAAAGCTTAAGACTCAACATAAAACAATGACTCTCTATTATTTCTGCATAAATGAAAAGATAGAAAATCTAAATAAAACATTGAGCTTCATGTTTATAAAATATCTTATGAGTAAATCAACTCAATTATGAGATAAATATTTATCATAAGCACTTTTTACAACTTAAATTCAAGCTTATAATATAACTAAACAGAGCTTATTCTATCTACTGTATAAAATAAATTTACAATTATCAGACAACTTAAACAATCTTTAATTGCTGAGAGAAACTGACTTTGAAGATTAGTTAAAACAGATTGAGCAGATATAGATAATTTAAATAATTATTAATGAAATTCTTTTATGAAAAACTATTGAATTGAAAACAATTCATGATGAAACAGTGCAGTTAAGCACTACAAAGAAAAAAGACTGAGTACTTATATAAAATAAAGAGTCTCTATTAAGAAGTATGATGCTCTATTTACTTTCTTGACTTCTTTAGTCTTAATATAAGAAGTTAATAGAGTCTTCTTCTATCTTAAATAGCAGAGTTTCTGCAATCAATTAAACTACATTTAAATTGATTGCAGTCAACATTGATGCATTAAATTCACTAAATAGATAGATAGCACAAATATCTATTATTCTTTCAATAAATTATGAACTCAAATTAACAAAAGACTTCTCAGAGAAAGTGCAGACTGATTTAGTGTATATAGCTTTTAATATGCTGCTCATTAAAGCAAAACAAGTAAACAGCTCTTGATACACTGTTTATTGAAGCAAAACAAATAGATAGTTCTTAATATGCTGCTTATTAAAGCAAAACAAGATGAATACAATGAGTACAACAATTTAACAGCTTAATATAAATTAAATATTGACAAATAAGTATTCTTTACATTGCTGTAAGCAGACAATACATATATATATCTTTTTTATTATTATATTTATCTTTACAACACATTCTTTTATCTTCAGTTTTTATACTGTGTATCAATCATCACTATGAATCAAGAGCACAACTCATCATTCTTTATAAAGTAATGTTCAATTTCTGTTCTTACTTGAAAGAACTGTGAAAAATGATTTATTTATATAAAAAGATAACTGATTAACAAGAATCTCTAACATGTAATAAAGACTTTTATTTAAGTTTTTACAGACAATACATTCATCAATAATGTTTTTTTTTTCTTTTCATTAAGCAATCTCAATTTTAAAAATCAACAGATTAACAGCAGAGCTCTGTTCTGAATTATAGTCTGCATCAGCATTAATAATAAGAATTATTTTATGAATAAAATTACAGTAAAAAAAGCTTGAAATGTTCTCTTCTTAAAGTATTATTATTTGTTCTATTAACTCCCTATTCAGTCCCTATCTAGGTCTATGAGGGCGAAGCGCCTTTGCAAAGGAAAAACCCAAATGGAAAACCTTAGTCCCGCCCCGCAGGCGCTCCGCCGGC